>Ga0197142_1003935_pt1 | contig 12232 bp, 8 predicted proteins | sample GBS60_MetaG_FD_148614 | JGI IMG/M metagenome (GOLD analysis project Ga0197142, IMG submission 148614) | Sediment microbial communities from Great Boiling Springs, Gerlach, Nevada, United States - GBS 60_MetaG | ecosystem: Environmental > Aquatic > Thermal springs > Hot (42-90C) > Sediment... | reverse complement strand
GATCATCTAAAAACCGATCATCTTCAAGAACAAACTATGGAATTAGAACTTCAAGATTATAACGGTGAAAACATACCGGTAAGAGTCTCTATTGTAAAGATTTATGATCAGTTTAATGAATTGGCCGGAATACTTTTGGTTATTCATGATATTAGGCCAATTGTAAACCTTAGGTTGGAGATACAAAAACATAAAGAAACTCAAAGGAATTTGGAAGAACTTCAAAGGGAACTGGAACAAAAAGTTGAGGAAAGGACCTCAAAACTTATGGAAGTCAACAAAAAATTAATTTCAGAAGCCCAAGGAAGAGAAAAACTTTATCAGGAACTCATAAGAAAAGAGGAAAATTTTAGAATACTTTCTGAGTCTTTTCCTGATCCCGTTGCAATTTTGTCCTCCTCAGGAAATATCGCATACGCTAACCAGGCCTTTGCCCAGTTCCTTAACACACTTCCCATAGAGCCTGCTGAGGCCCTCACTACTTTAAAAGGTGCATGCCAGGATGGGGGAATAGGAGCGCTACAGATCGGAGAAATGCACTTGGAGGTGAGAAGCTTTTCCTTGCCTGGGGAAGAGTTAGCAAATGTGTTTGTGATAAGAGATATGACAGAACTCATAAAAAGTGAAAAAGAACTAAGGGAGTCTCAGAAAAAGTATCAACAGATCCTTGAGGAAATAAGAGAGGGCTATTACGAGACAGATCTTAAGGGTAGGTTTGTATTTTTCAACAATTCATGGCTTAGAATACTTAAGCTTTCAACATCTGAATTAAAAGGACAGAGTTATAAGAAGATTGTAATGCCTGAATATGTAAGCAAGGTCTTTGTCGAGTTTAATAGCGTATACAATAGCAAGACCCCAAAAGATAATGTTGAGATAAAAATTATTAATGGAAAGGGAGATATTAAAGATCTGGAGATTTCCATATGTCCTATTACTGATTCCACAGGTAATGTAACTGGATTCAGGGGCATAGCCAGAGATATGACTGAGAGAAAAAAACAGGAAGCCTTGTTAAAGGAAAGTGAAGAACGTTTTAAGATACTTTTTAACTCGATAAAATACCCGATCTTTCTCCTGGAAAAAGGTTATATAGTTGATTGCAATCCTGCCACTTTTTCCATATTTGGTGGAGATAGAAAATCTATTATAGGGAAATCTCCTGTGGAGCTATCACCACCCACACAACCGGATGGTACTCCATCAGTGGAGGCGGGTATACTATACATGAAGAGGGCTTGGGAAGGAGAAAGCCTTTCTTTCGAATGGAAGCATAAGAGATTGGATGGGAGTGTATTTGATGCAGAGGTGAGGTTAGAGAGGGTAATGCTTCATGGGAAAGTTTATCTGCTTGCCGTTATCTACGACATTACAGATAGAAAGAGATTTGAAGAGGAGTTAAAACTCATCTCCATTAAGGATGAGCTCACAGGACTTTTCAACAGAAGGGGCTTTAAAGAGCTGGGCGAGAGATTGCTTAAAACCGCCTCCAGACTCAATAAAGGGGTTTTTTTAGTATTTTTTGATCTAAACCACCTCAAATACATAAACGATACCTTTGGCCATTCCGCAGGAGATTTGGCACTCCTTAAGTTTGCCAAGATATTAAGGGAAAATTTTAGAGGAGATGATGTAATAGCGAGGATAGGGGGAGATGAGTTTGTGGTACTTGCAATGGAAACAGAACCTTCCTTTGATCTAAATTCAATAGAAAAGAGGATTCAGGATAGCATTAACGCTTACAATGAGCTTAATGAGCTGCCATTTAAGCTCTCTGCAAGCATAGGTATTGTAAGATGGGGTCCTGAATCCGCCATATCCCTTGAAACCCTTTTGATTGAGGCAGATAGACTCATGTACGAAGATAAGACAAAGAAAAAGAAAGGCCTCTTTGTGGGTTAAGAGTATCTTAAAGCCCTTTTTCATCCCTTGGTAATTTTTCTCCGTTTATTTCAAGGAGGGTTTCTGCCTCTCCTAAAGGTAGCTCTGTCACTTCTTTTAATTTTCTTTCCATTGCCCTTGTCCTAACAGCTGTGTCTTCCAGGGTATTGCTTGCCATTTGAAGATGTTTTTTTAGTTTTTCCAAAAGATCTCCAAACTTTTTGAATTCGGTCCTAACAGCTCCCAATAACTTCCACACCTCAGATGCCCTTTGCTCTATTGCCAGTGTGTGAAAACCCATCCTAAGTCCGCATAAAATTGCAGAAATGGTAGTAGGGCCTGCCACAATGACCCTAAACTTTTGCTGGAACTCTTCCACAAGACCTGGTTGCCTTAAGAGTTCTCCATAGAGGCCTTCAGTTGGCAAAAACATGATGGCAAAATCTGTGGTGTAAGGTGGAGAAATATACTTTTGGTTAATGTCCTTGGCCGCCTGCCTGGCTGTCTTAAGGAGCCCATCCAATGCCTTGTTTACCTGCTCAGGATCTGCCCTTTCAGTGGCCTCTTGGAGTCTTAAATAGTCCTCCTGCGGGAATTTTGAATCTATAGGCAGCCATACATGTTTAGACCTGTCCTCCTTTGGACCAGGGAGCTTTATGGCAAATTCCACCCTTTCTTCCGAAGTTGGCACCACCTGAACATTTTTGGCATAGAGCTCAGGGGTTAGGATTTGTTCCAGTATCTGTTCAAGTTGCACCTCTGCCCATGTTCCCCTTATCTTCACATTACTCAACACCCTTTTTAGGTCTCCAATACCCGTTGCCAATCCTTGCATCTCGCCTAAGCCTTTATGTACTGCCTCTAACCTTTCACTTACAAGTTTAAAGGAATCTCCCAGCCTTTTTTCGAGTGTACTTGAGAGTTTCTCATCAACCGTTGCTCTTATTTGTTCTAATTGTCTTGTGTTATAGTCTAAAATTTCTTTAAGATGCCTTTCAACTGCTAATCTTAGTCCTTCTAATCTACTTTCTGTAACATGGATAAAACTTTTAACTGTTGATGAAAAATCATCTAATTGATTTTTCTGGTTTGAAGATAACTCTTTTAACGTTTGAATAATAGTGTCAGAAATATTCTTTAATGTCAAAACCAATTCTTCTCTTTGCATTTTTACTCCTTCTGATAGTTCAAGCCGTTGTCCTTTAAAGTGGTAATGTAGTTCTTCTCTCATTTGGCCAAAATGTGCATTGATACTTGTTTCAAGTTTTTGTTGTTCTCTTTCCAAAAGCTCAAGCTTAGATACAATTTTTGCCACTTGATTCTTCTTGAAAACTAAAACAAATATGATAACAAAAACTAAACCAATTGAACCAACCACCAATATTGATTGAAAGTTATCCATAAATGACTCCCTGATCAGTTGTCTAATTTTTGCCAACCTACCCAAAAAGAACAAAGTTTTCAAGTTTAGCTTTATAGGGTTTTTAAAGGTCTTGATTAAGATGGGATAGAAGTTATAAAATTTTTTAAGGAGTAAAGGGATGGAGGAAGAGCTCCTCAAACTCAGGCAAATATTGGACCAGGAAGAACAAAGAAGGCTTTCTCCCTTTGCCTGCCCCAGCCTAAAGGCCATAAGGCGTGAAGATGAATCCAGTGTAATATTAGGGCACAGGCAATATTTTTCCCTTGATGTGGATAGGATCCTACACTCCCTCAGTTACTCCAGATATATTGATAAGACGCAAGTCTTTTATCTCATTAAGAATGACCACATAACCCACAGGGTCCTTCATGTTCAGCTGGTCTCAAAGATATCTCGCACAATAGGTAGACTTTTGAGATTAAACGAAGATTTAATCGAGGCCATTGCCCTTGGGCATGACATTGGCCATTCTCCCTTTGGCCACGATGGTGAAAGGTTTCTTTCAAGGCTGTGTGTGGATTACGGAATCGGTCATTTCCTACACAATGTGCAAGGAGTTAGGTTTCTTGAACGTATAGAAAAAAAAGGAAGGGGTTTAAATCTGAGTTTGCAGGTGCTTGATGGGATTTTGTGTCACGATGGAGAACTTCACCAGCAAAGTCTTACACCCTATGGAGACAAGACCTTTGAAGATTTAGACAGAGAAATCCTTCAAAAGATGGAAGATCCTAATAAGGAGTTAAGACCAATGACCCTGGAAGGTTGTGTTGTAAGACTTGCGGACACCATAAGTTATATAGGAAGAGATATAGAGGATGCAATTAGATTGCGGCTTATTAAGAGAGAAGAAATCCCTAAGGAGTGTAAAGATATCCTGGGTGACACAAATGGGAGTATTGTTTATAGGCTGGTAAGTGATTTGGTCTACAATAGTCTTAACAAACCATACCTCATGTTTAGCGAGGAAGTAGCAGAGGCACTTGGCCAATTAAAAAGATTTAACCAAGAAGCAATTTACCAAAACAAGCTTATTAAAACCCAGACCCACAAAATTGAACTAATGTTCAGTTTATTATTCGAAAAATATTTAAGTGACTTAGAGAATGGGGATGAGGGATCTGATATATTCAGTTCATTTTTGGAAGGTATGTCTGAAAAGTATATCAGTGAAACCCCTCCAGCTGCCATTGTAAGAGACTTTATAGCAGGGATGACAGATGAATACTTTTTAGCCCAGTGTCAAAAAAATCTCATCCCCGAAGTGAAACTACAGCTATTTTAAAGCTATGATAGGGATAATTTGCCTTATGGACCAAAACACTTTAAAAAATTACTGTTGACAACCTTAATTGATGATTGGTAATAAACACCAGGTCTCTTGAAAAAACATGCCTTTCATACTGAACGATTGTTATAAAAAAATTAATACCATGGAGGCCAGTTAAAATGGTCAATACCCCACCCAAATCACAGCAAGATGAAATATTGCTGAAGGTGGAAGATATCCACATGACCTTCGGTAAAGTTCAGGCCCTGATAGGTGTAAATTTGGAAGTAAAAAAAGGAGAGATCCACTCCATAATCGGTCCAAATGGAGCGGGAAAGACTGTTCTTATGAACTGTATCAACGGTCTTTATAAACCTCAAAAAGGCGACATATATTTCAAAGGTCAGAGGATAAACCACCTCAAACCTTACCAAAGGGCGCAACTGGGAATAGGGAGGACATTCCAAAAGATAGAGTTATTCAAAGGCATGACCGTCTTGGACAACATCAGATTAGGTAGGCACGTGTTCCTCAAATCCGGAATAATAAGCGGTTCCATCTATGTTGGGAAGACCAAGAAGGAAGAGCTGGAACACAGAAAATTCATCGAGGAAGAGATCATAGACCTCCTTGAGATAGAACACATAAGGCATAAGACTGTGGGCATGTTACCTTACGGTCTTCAAAAAAGGGTTGAGCTGGGCAGAGCACTTGCCCTGGAACCAGAACTACTGATACTGGATGAACCTCTTGCCGGTTTAAACCTGGAAGAGGTGGAAGACATGGCCAGGTTTATACTGGATGTGAACGAGGAGGAGAGGTGGAAGGTCACCTGTATTTTGGTGGAACACGATATGGGAGTAGTTATGGACATATCCCACAGGGTGTTAGTGTTGAATTTTGGAAATCCCATAGCAGATGGCCCTCCCGAGGAGATACAGAAAAATCCAGAGGTGATTAGGGCCTATCTGGGTGAAGAAGACCTATATGCCACAAGGAGGTAGTGAACCGAGATGACCGCTCCTTTACCAGAAATAACCAAGGACCTTACCATCCCCAAACTCTTCCTTAAACAATGCAAGAAATACGGGCCAAACAAGGTGGCCATGAGGGAAAAAGAGTTTGGGATTTGGAAGCCCTATACCTGGCAGGACTATTACGAGAACGTAAAATATCTCTGCTTAGGGATGTTGCAGCTTGGCCTCCAAAAAGGAGACAAGGTGGCAATGATGGGAGACAATAGGCCCGAAGGCCTTTGGGCAGAGATGGCTGCCCTTTGTGCAGGTGGTATTGGTGTATGGCTCTTCCAAGACTGTATGGTGGACGAGGTAAAATACATCATAGACCATAGTGATACCAAGATCTTTGTGGGAGAAACCCAAGAGGAAGTGGACAAGGCCCTGGCCATAAAGGAAGATTGCCCAAAGTTAAAATGGATCATATGGGATGACCCCAAGGGAATGAGACACTACAAACAGCCATTTTTAAAAAGCATCAAAGAAGTTCAGGCACTTGGAAGAGAGCTTGATAAAAAAGAGCCCAAGTTATTTGAGGACCTAATTGAAAGAGGTCATGGAGACGACATCTGCCTTTTATTTTATACATCTGGCACAACTGCCCTGCCCAAAGGTGCGCTTCTGAGCCATTACAACATGCTCACAATGGGTAGAAACTTAATGTCGGTGGATCCCTGCTATGACACAGATGATTTCGTCTCCTACTTGCCCTTTGCCTGGATAGGAGAACAGATGATGTCGATATCCTGTGGCTTACAGGTGGGCTATACTCTTAACTTTCCAGAGGAACCTGAGACCGCCCAAGAAAACATAAGAGAAATAGGTCCACACGTAATGTTTGCTCCTCCGAGGCTTTATGAGGGAATGACACGAAGGGTTCAGGTGAAGTACATAGATTCCACTTGGATAAAGCGAAAATTTTACGAGTTTTCGATGAAGGTGGGCTATCATGTGGCAGACCTAAAATTCAAGAAAAAGCCCATCCCGCTGCATTGGCGCCTTCTAAACTGGCTTGCCTACATTCTGGTTCAGAAAAAACTAAGGGACCATCTTGGTATGAGCAGACTCAGGCATGCTTATACAGGTGGAGCTGCTATGGGTCCAGATCACTTTAAATTCTTCCATGCCTTGGGCGTGAATCTAAAACAAATCTATGGTCAGACGGAGATAGCGGGAATCTCCATAGTTCATAGAGACGGTGATGTGAAGTTTGATACAGTGGGAATCCCCATACCTGAGACAGAAGTGAAGATTACAGAGCAAGGGGAGATCATCTCAAGAAGCCCATCTGTATTCCAAGGTTATTACAAAAACGAAGAGGCCACCAAAAAGACCTTGGTTAACGGATGGCTTTATTCCGGTGACAGGGGTTTTATTGATGAGGATGGGCATTTGGTGGTATTCGACAGATCAAAGGATGTGATGACCTTAAGGGATGGCAGACCCTTCTCACCGCAATATCTGGAGACCAGGTTGAAATTTAGTCCATATATCCAAGAGGCCTGGGTGATTGGAGATAAAAGGCCTTATGTTACTGCTGTAATGTGCATAGACTATAATGTGGTGGGAAAATGGGCAGATGAACGCAAACTTAACTACACAAGCTACCAAGAATTGAGCCAAAAACCAGAGGTTTACAAACTTGTTAAAGAACAGATCATCCAAGCAAACAAAGATCTTCCAGAGGTGGCAAAGATTAAAAAATTTGTGAATCTTTTTAAGGTCTTTGATGCCGATGATGATGAACTCACAAGGACATCAAAGCTAAGAAGGGCATTTGTGGAGCAAAGGTATAAGGACATAGTGGAAGCCCTTTACAAAGATACAAACGTTGTCCACATGGATACTACCATCACATACGAAGATGGTAGACAGCAAAGAATCAAGATTGACTTGGCAATAGAAAAAATAGAAGACTGAAGAGGAGGCTCCATGGAACTCTTTTTGATGTCATTGGTAAACGGTATCTTGGTTGGAGGTATATATGCACTTGTGGCCCTGGGCTGGGTTTTAATATACAAATGCTCTGGGGTTTTAAACCTTTCGATGGGAGAGTTAACCCTAATAGGTGCATATGTAACTCTCACGTTTTATGAAATGGGCCTTCCTTTTCCCTTAGCTGTCGTCTGCACTTTGGCAGTGGGAATAATTTTGGGAATATTGGTTGAAAGGGTCTTTTTGGACAAACTCATTGGTGAGCCTGTGTTAACAGTAATAATGGTAACAGTTGGGATCTCCTTTTTCTTCAGAGGCCTGATAGAGTTTATCTGGGGCACTGATACGAGGGTATTTGATCCACCCATTTTTCCCATAGAGCCCATACAAGTTGGATTTTTGAAGATGAGCCCTGTATACCTATGGTCTTTCATCCTTGCCATCGTGTTATTGTTGATATTTGTGGGATTCTTTAAGTACACCCGATGGGGGCTTGCCATGCAGGCAACGGCAGATGATGAGACAGCAGCACTTTCCCTTGGGATCAGTGCCAGGTTTGTGTATGCAGCAGCCTGGTCCATTGCATTTATGAGTGCTGGCGTTGGAGGAGCTTTATTGGGAAACATCAATGGAATCAATATCTCAGTGGGTTACTTGGGGTTACTTGTATTACCTGCTGTGGTGCTTGGTGGGCTCAATTCCATCCCAGGAGCAATTGTGGGTGGGATCGTGATTGGAGTACTTCAAAACCTCTCGGGCACTTATCTGGACAAGTATTTTCCAGGTGGAGTAAAGGACATTGTTCCATTTGTGTTCATGGCGGTATTCTTGTTATTTAAGCCCTATGGTCTGTGGGGCTGGGAAAAGATAGAACGCGTATAAAAATAGAGGAGGCTTGCCCATGTCCACTGTATGGCTACCTTGTGGAACTTATCACCAGAGATATGAACAAGATCAAGGTTGGTGGCAGACCACATTTATTAAGTTCAAAATGATCCTTTTATTATTGTGCATTTTTGTATTTATACCTTGGCTTTTACCCAGCTACTTTATAAGCGTTGCAACCATGATAGGCTATACTGCAATGGGTGCACTGGGAGTCCAGCTATTAATTGGGTACACCGGCCTTGTAACATTAGGGCATGCTGCATTCATTGCAGTGGGTGCCTATACTTCTACCCTTTTGGTGTTACAGGTGCCATGGCCCCAATGGATGGTCGATTTGGGGTTACCTTATCCCATATCCATAATTGCAGCTGGTATCCTTGGAGGAATTTGGTGTGTGCTTTTTGGGCTTCCTTCTGCCAAGGTTAAAGGTTTTTATCTTATCCTCACCACAATGGCAGCCCAGTTTGTGACCGTGGATTTCATCCTTACCCAATACGTAAGTCAGATAGGAGGAAGAGGACAGGCATTTTCTCTTCCACCTGGAACCATAAAAGTGGGACCTTGGGTAATAGATTCGGAGAGAGAGATATATTATCTCATGGCTGTCTTGACTACCTTGATGGTCATGGTCCTTGCAAATCTTTTGAGATCAAAGGTGGGAAGGGCTTGGGTAGCCATTAGAGACAACGACATTGCCGCCGAGACCATGGGTATAAATATAGTTTGGTATAAGTTATTGGCCTTCTTTGTGGCAGGGTTCTTCGGTGGTGTTTCGGGGGCTTTTTGGGTAAGTAACACAGCTGCTTTAAGTCCAGAACATTTTCCCTGGTTTTGGTCCCTATGGCTTGTGGGTGTAATCTTGATAGGTGGAATAGGCTCAATACACGGTGCCATCTTTGGCTCCATGTTCATGGTATTAGTAATGGAGGTATTGCAATGGGTAGTGATTCCCCTTTCCACTTATTATCCAAAGCTGCTGGTGGATTTTGCCTTTATTAAGGATTCAGCCTTTGGCCTGGCCATAATAGCGTTTTTGATTTATGAACCCAATGGCCTGGCCTATAGGTGGTGGCAGATTAAAAACTATTTTAACCTGTGGCCATTTTCCTATTAGGGGGGAGGTGATAGGGCAGCAAATGCAGCGGCTATGGCATTTGAATGATTCATGTGAACCTTTAAGCCCAAAAAGGAGGAAAGCATGAAAAGACTATTTTTTGTGTGTGCGTTGATCTTTGCCTTCACATTCATTTTTACCCAAGGCATTAAAGCTCAAGAAATTACCATTGGCGGAATTATGGATACCACTGGAGCCACCTCTGATGTGGGTAAAGACTATGCATTGGGTATGGAAGAGGCATTTAAATGGATCAACGAGCAAGGTGGAGTAAACGGGAAGAAGATTAAATATGTGTGGTTTGACTATGGGTATAGAATTCCCGAGGCCATTACAAAATACAAGCTTTTAAAAAGAATGAATGTATTGGCCATCATGGGATGGGGGACAGGTGATACAGAGGCCCTATCACCCACTGTAAATGTGGACAAAATTCCTTATGTAAGCGCATCTTATTCTGCCCATCTTACAGATCCAAAAAAGGCAAGATATAACTTGTTCTTCGCTTCTGATTATTCCACCAACGCCAGGGCAGCCTTGACGGCATGGTTTGACAAGGTGTGGCCCACAAAGCCCGACTTTGGTAAGAGAAAACCCAGATTCGCGTGCGCCTTTATGTTTGCATCACCGTACGCCAGTGCTCCCATAAAGGCAATAAAGGACCATGCTACCCTCCTGGGTTTTGAAATAGGCCCTGACCAAGACGTATCCCTCTTTGCATTGGATGCCAAGAGTCAGATCATGGCCTTAAAGGAGTTTAAACCAGATGTGGTATGGCATGGAAATACCACCATGAGTGTTGCTGCTACCCTTAGGGATGCCCTGGCACTTGGCTTGGGAGCTGACTGGATTATCAATAACTGGGGATTTGATGAAAACCTGCCCAGGCTTGCCGCAGAGGCAGCTGAAGGTGCCATTGGAGCTACTCCATGTGCTTTCTTCGGGCAACAGGTTAAGAACATGGACATAGTCGTTGAGGCAGCTAAAAAGTATAACCCCGGAATCCCCTTGGAAAAGAGGCTGATAAGAACCGTTCAGGCCTGGGCGGACGCCTTGATCACCTGGGAAGCCATGAAACGTGCTGACAAGGCAGGAGATCTTACAGGACCAGGGATTATGACAAAAGGATTTGAAACCTTTAGGAATTTTGATATAGGACTTGGCGCAGCTCCTATCACATTTACAGAGACCGACCACAGGCCAGCAACGGGGTGCATGATCCAACAGTGGAAGGGTGGCAAGTTCCAAGAGCTTGCAAAGATAGATCTAAAGGCCAGATGGCCTGATAAATGGGAAAAGGAATGGTTTGGCTGGTAAAAACATAAACGGAGGATATGCCTTGGAAAGTAGTGAAAAGATCCTGAGCATAAAAAATATTGAGGTAAGGTACCACGAGGTGATCTTGGTGCTAAAGGGGGTTTCCATTGATGTGCCAAAGGGTGGTATAGTAGCCCTCTTAGGCGCCAATGGTGCAGGTAAAAGCACCACCCTCAAGGCAGTTTCAGGGCTTTTAAAGGTAGAAGACGGTGAAGTGACCGACGGCGGTATAGAGTTTGAGGGCCGCTTTATTCACAACATGCCTGCCTATGACATTGCCAGGATGGGGATAGTACAGGTCATAGAGGGGAGAAAGGTCTTTGAACACCTCACTGTGGAAGAGAACCTCAAGGTGGGTGCCCACCTTAGAAAAACCGGTACTGTTAAGGAAAAGCTTGAATTGGTGTACCACTACTTTCCAAGGCTTAGGGAAAAGAGGAATGAAATAGCCGGCTTTGTAAGTGGTGGAGAACAGCAGATGACAGTTGTGGGCAGGGCCCTTATGACAGAACCCAAGTTGGTTTTATTGGATGAACCATCCATGGGTCTTGCTCCTATGCTGATTCACGAGATCTTTAACATCATTACAAAGCTGAACAAAGAGGAGCATATAAGTATATTGCTGGTGGAGCAAAACGCAAAGTTGGCGTTGAATGTGGCTCCCTATGCCTATGTAATGGAAACCGGAAGGATTGTGATGGACGATACCTCCGAAAAGCTTTTGGAAAACCAAGACATCAAAGATTTTTACCTTGGGCTCACAGATAAAGGTGGCAGGAAGAGCTTCAGGGATGTGAAACACTACAAGAGAAGAAAAAGATGGCTAACTTAAAAACCCCTATAACAGAAAGGAGGTTTTGGGGATGAAAAAGAAGTTATTGCTGGTAGTTTCCTTAACTCTACTGTTCTTTGCCTCTTGTGCCACTGTTCAGACTGGCCAACCTGATATGTCCAAGTTTGTGGCACCTACAATCAAATTGGAACTCTTTGAGGTGCCACAATATGACGGCTATTGGTTTTACGGAAAAAATGTAAAGCCCACAAAGGGTGATCCAGGGGATAGAGGTGCACCTCTTCCACTGAGCTTTTTGTTTTCCATCAAAAACGACAACCCTTACCCGATAACCTTGGAAGGCATTACCTTTACTGTGGCCTTTGATAAGGATTTTGATGTGGTGACAATAAACAATCAAGACACATACCAGATCCCTGCAAACAGCGTAGACCAGGTAAGGCTGGTAACCATGATCACAGCACAGTCAGCCAGATTATCCCTATTGGCCACAGGTGGGTTTAAGCTAAAGGCCAAAAATATGGATGTGTGGGGAGCCTTGGAAAAATGGTGGAAGGGGGTACCAGACCTGAGTGTGCCTGTAAGTGTAAAAGAAGGT
>Ga0197142_1003933_pt1 | contig 12240 bp, 8 predicted proteins | sample GBS60_MetaG_FD_148614 | JGI IMG/M metagenome (GOLD analysis project Ga0197142, IMG submission 148614) | Sediment microbial communities from Great Boiling Springs, Gerlach, Nevada, United States - GBS 60_MetaG | ecosystem: Environmental > Aquatic > Thermal springs > Hot (42-90C) > Sediment... | reverse complement strand
TGAGGAAAAAGCGCTGGGTGACCTGCGTCTCCGACCAGCCCAGCAACTCGAAGTGGTGATGCAGGGGCGCCATTTTGAAGGGGCGCAGGTCGCGGCCGAGAAAACGGCGACTGAGTTTGGCCGAGCCAACCTGAAGGATGACCGAGAGGGTTTCGGCCAGAAAGGGGAAGCCGATGACAGGCAACAACAGCCATTGGCCGGTCATCAGCGCCACCACCCCCAGCGTCGCGCCCAGAGCCATGGAGCCGACATCGCCCATGAAGAGCTCGGCCGGATGCGCATTGAACCAGAGGAAGGCGAAAGTGGCGCCGACGATGGTGAAACACACGGCCGCCAGCCACACCTGGCCCTGGAGATAGGCAATGATGCCGTAGGCGACATAACACACCGCCGCCAACGAACCGGCCAGACCGTCCAGGCCGTCGGCAAAGTTGACGGAATTGGCCGTACCCGTGATGATGAAGACGGCGATGGGGATCCAAAGGCCGTTGATGTCGATCCGTTGGGGCACGGTCGGCAGGGCAATGCTGTGGAGATCGAGTCGGTAGTACATGACCAGGGCCAGGATCAGCGCCAGGGCAACCTGGGCCGGGAACTTCGAGCGGGCCAACAGCCCCTGGGCATCGCCGCGCCGACGGCGGATGCCGGCGATGTCGTCCAGCAGGCCCAGGAGGCCGAAACTGACCATGCTGAAGACGGGTACCAGCACCGATTCGCCGATCAGGTTGAAACCGAGCAGATTGGCCAGATTGAGGCCGACGGTGATGAAAACAACCGGCAAAATGATGAGCAGACCGCCCATGGTGGGGGTGCCGGCCTTGACCATGTGCGACTGGGGACCTTCCATGCGGATGCGCTTGCCCAATTGCTGGCGGCGGAGGAAGCGGATAAGAGGCGTACCCCAAATCACGGCCAGCAAAAAGGCCAGGGCGCCAAGGGTCATCGCGTAGGACATAGAGGGTAGGAAAGGGAGAAGTCAGGACAGGCTCGCCAGGCCGTTTAGCCCTCAGAAAGGCTGAGGCGTTGGACCAGACGTTCCAACCCCAGGGCCCGTGAGCCTTTGATGAGCACAAAATCGCCGGGGGCGATGATCTGTTGCAGGACGGCGAAGGCGGCTTCGGCATCGGCCACGGCGTGAATGCGCGCGGCAGGCAGACCCAGGCGGGCCGCTTCCTCGGCGATCCAGCGGGCCAGGGTTCCTACCGTCACCAGTTCATCCACCACCGCCGCCGCTCGACCGCCCACGAGCCGATGCCCGGTTTCGGCGTAACTGCCCAGTTCCAGCATATCGCCCAAGACGGCAATACGGCGGCCCTGGAGGTCGGCCAGCAGATTGAGCGCGGCGATGGTCGAAGGCGGACTGGCGTTGTAAGTGTCGTCGATCAGGGTGCTCCCGCGTGGTCCGGGCACGATTTCGATGCGCACCTGGGCGTGTACATCGCGCAATCCGGCGATGATGTCCTCCCAGGCCAGCCCGGCGATCAGGCCTACGGCCGCCGCCCGCAGGGCCGTATGCACGGCATGACGGCCCAGCAACGGCAGATGGACGTGCAGGACTTCCTCCTTGCCCGTGGCCAGACGCCGGTGGAAGCGAAAACGAATGCCCTCCAGACCCTCGCTATGGATAGCGTCGGCCCACAGATCGGCTTCGGGACTCAAGCCATAGCGGAAAAGGGCGGCCCGGGTCAATGGCGCCATCCGGCGCACCCAGGGGTCGTCCCAGTTGAGCACCGCATAGCCGTCGGCCGGCAGGGCCTGCACCAGCTCGGATTTGCCGCGGAAGATGGCTTCCATACTGCCGGCGCGTTCGAGATGGATGGGGCCGATGTTCGTGATCACGCCGATATGGGGCTGCGCCCAGCGGCAAAGCTGGGCGATTTCCCCCTCGACATAGAAGCCCATCTCCAGCACGGCAAAACGATGGTGGGCCTCCAGGCGCAACAAACTGAGGGGCAGCCCGATCTCGTTGTTGAGATTGCCTTCGCTCCACAAGGTGGGGAAGCGTTGCCGCAGGACGGCGGCCGTCAATTCCTTGGTCGAGGTCTTGCCCACACTGCCGGTAATGCCTACCACGGTCGGCGTGTGGCGAGAGCGCCAATAGGCCGCCAGTTGTTGAAGGGCGGTCAGGCTATCGGGTACCAGGAACAGAACCGGCCCGGTTACGGTTGTGGGCGGTGGCTCGGTCTGGGGTCGCACCACGGTCAGGGCCGGTCCGTCCCCAGGAGCAGGCAGGCGATGGGCCAGCACGGCCCGGGCGCCGGCCGCCAGGGCCGCGGCGATGAAATCGTGGCCGTCATGTTTTGTGCCGGGCAGGGCCACGAACACATCACCGGCCGCCACCTGCCGCGAGTCGATGACAAACCGACCCAACGATACGGCAGCCAGAGCGGAAGCGGCCTCACGACCGCCCAGTCCTTCATAGACATCGGCCAGGGTGAGACTCATGGCGTGAGCGAAGGACGGACATGACCCCCCGCCTGCAACTGCTGACGCACGCGGTCGGGGGGGATGGCATAGAGTTCGATCAGGTCAAGCACTACCTGTCGGAACAGGGGAGCGGCGGTGTACGTGGCCCATTTCGAGGTTTTGGGCCGGTCGAGCTTGACCAGGATGACAAACAAGGGGGCATCGGCAGGGAAAAAACCGGCAAAGGAGGTGATGGTATACTCGTCCAGATAGCCACTGGGTAACGGGATCTCGGCCGTGCCCGACTTACCGGCGATGGCGTAGCCGGGAATGGGGAGGTCGGGTATGCGTTCTACCGTCTGCACCATCATGGCGGTGAGGGTGCGGGCCGTGGCCGGTGTGATAACCCGGTTGAGGGGCTGGGGTTCAATGGTAGTGATGCGGTCTTGTTGGATAAGGGCCCTGACGATATGAGGCCGATAGAGCACGCCTTCCGAGGCAATGGCTGCTACCGCATTGACCATCTGCAAAGGCGTGACGCTGATCCCCTGACCGAAGGAATTCGTGACCAGATCGGCCGGATACCAGGCGCTACGGCCGGGATATTTGACCAAACCCGACGCTTCATTGGCCAGCTCGACACCCGTAAGCTGACCGAAACCGAAGCGCTGCACGGCCTTGTAGAACTCGGTGCGTCCCAGGGCGACGGCGATTTGCGCTGTGGTCACATTGAGCGATTCGGCCAGGGCATAGGTCGCCGTCACCGTACCGTGGCCTTCGCGATCCCAGTTGTAGATTTCTTTCTCGCCGTACACGAACACGCGGGTGTCTTGGAAACGCGTATCCGGAGTGATGACGCCTTTATCCAGGGCGGCAGCGTAGGTGATCAGCTTGAAGACGGAACCCGGCTCGTAGATGATGCTGATGGCCTGGTTCACATAGGCGTCGGGGGAGGGGATATCGGTATAGCGATTGGGGTCGAAATCGGGCCAGGAGGCCATAGCCAGAATGGCGCTGCCGTGGGGGGTGAGCACAATAACCGTGCCGCTTTCGGCCTGAGTGGTCGCAATGGCCTGACGCAGCGCCTTTTCCACCCTATACTGTACATGGCGATCGAGGTTAAGTACCAAATCTTGCTGCACATAGGAGGGCAGAAACGGCGTCTGCGGCAGACCGGCAGCGGCCAGGTCGGTCTCGGTCAGGGTCGGAGGGACGGGATAAGGGGTGTTGGCCCGCAGAAAGGTGTCGTAATAGCCCTCCAGGCCGTAATAGCCGCGGCGGTCGGCAGCCACAAAGCCCAGGACATGGGCGGCCAGACGGCCTTCAGGGTAGTAGCGACGGGGCAACGGCTCGGCCGTGATCGTGTACTGGCGCATGGCGCGGATGGCTTCACCGGCAGCCGGTCCCACAAAGCCCAGGGGCAGGTAAGGACTATCGGCGTGGGCGGCAAACTGCTGGGCCAGGGTGCCGGCGTCCAGGCCCAGCAACGGCGCCAGGTGCAGGGCGGCGGCCTGCCGATCGACCATGTCACGGGGGGAGGCGGTGACCCGATAGGCGTAGGTTTCCAGGGCCAGAGGATGCCCACGACGATCGACAATGGTCCCGCGCGGCAGATCGACGCGGATGGCGGCGTTGCCCACGCGACCACCGGCGCCGGCTGCCAGCCGCCGCGCGGCCACAACCTGATAGCGCACCAGTTGCACGGCCAGCACGAGACCGAAAATCATCAGCCCTGCCAGCACCATCTGCAGGCGTATCGCCTTCGGGGCCTCGGACCGGGCCGACCATGCTTCCCCGCCCGCGGGCAGGGTTGCCTCGGCGGCGGGCAGAGGCTCGGCCGCCCGCAGCCGATAAAAACCGCCCGTACTTCTCCCAACCCCACCACCGTTCATGGTTGTTGTTTCGTGTGGAAGGTAACGGCCGGCGGAGCCACCGTGCCGACGCCCTCGGTCGGGAACACGGTCACGTAGCGCACCTCGGTGGCAGGGCCGAACCCGGCCGCGCTTGCCCGCGGCTCCATGCGCGCCAGGCTTTGCTCGGCGGCATAGATGGCCAGCAGATTGCTGTTCTCCCGCTGCAAGCGACCGTATTCGGCGCGCAAACCGACGATTTCCTGACCGGTAACGTTGATCTGCGCCGCCTGATAGACATAAACACACAGGCTTACCGTCAGGAGGATCAGGAGGCCAATGCTCAATACAGCCTGTTGCCAGACCGGATGCGGCCGGATCGGGTTCGTCCGGGGTACGAAAGGCAACACCACATCGGTCCGCAAGGGGCGGCGATGGCGGAAGATGGCGGCAGGAAACAGGCGAGCAATGAACATGGCGACAACCTTCTCCGTCGAGGTCCTCAGGATGAAAGGGACAGACGCCGGGCTGCACGCAGACGGGCGCTGCGACTCCGCGGGTTGCGGGCGATCTCGGCGGCCCCGGGAGTCAGGCCGCCGCGGTGGATTTCGACCAGGGTGGCGCGATGTCCACAACGACAGACAGGAGCGCGCGGAGGACAGAGGCAATCGCGGCTTTCACGGCGCAGGAACTGCTTGACAAGGCGATCCTCCAGGCTGTGGAACGTGATCACGGCCAGGACCCCATCGGGGCGCAAGAGGGCGACAGCCTGGGGCAGGGCGGCCTCGAGGGCGGCCAGCTCGTCGTTGACGTACATCCGCAGGGCCAGGAAGGTCCGCGTGGCCGGATGCAGACGGGCCCCGCGCCGACCGCCGACGGCTTCGAGAACCAGCCCGGCCAATTGGGTCGTGGTGGTGATGGGGCGGTGGGCCACAAGATGACGGGCGATCCGTCGCGCCTGCGGCTCCTCGCCCAAGCGGTAGAGCAGATCGGCCAGCTCGGCTTCGCTCAGGCTGTTGACCACATCGGCCGCCGCAGGCCCTCGGCTCGGGTCGAAGCGCAGATCGAGAGGCCCTTCGGTCTGGAAGCTGAAACCCTGGGCCGGATCGTCCAGATGGAACGAGGAGACGCCCAGGTCGAAGAGAATGCCGTCAACGCCGGTGAAACCGTGCTGCCGCGCCACGGCCTCCAGCTCGCGGAAGTTGGCCTGGACAAGGGTAACCCGTTCGCCGAAAACGGCCAGACGCTCACGAGTGCGGGCGATGGCGCGTGGATCGGCATCCAGCCCAAGCAGACGGCCGTCCGGCGCTGTGGCCTCCAGCAGGAGCAGGGCATGACCACCGCCACCAACGGTAGCATCAATGAAACGAGCACCCGGTCGAGGGGCAAGGGTTGTCAAGACTTCGGCCGCGAGGACCGGGATGTGATGGTCGAAGCCGAGGGGAACAGGAGACGTCATGGCTGGGGGAGAGCCTGATGACGGGTTGCTGCTAGATGCCCAGGGCATCCCAAACGGCGGCATCGTCACCGTTGGCTGCAAATTGGGCAGTCATCTCTGCCCAACGCCCGGCATCCCAGATTTCGATATAGGTATCGTTACCGGCGATGATCACGTTTGTCTGCAGACCGGCGTAATCCCGCAGGTAACCCGGTAGCAGGATCCGCCCCTGGCCGTCCGGGGTGGCATCGGCTGCCTCGGCGAAGATGTGTCGGCGCAAGGCCCGGCTACGCTGATCGGTAATCGGGAGATTGCGTATGCGCGCACGCCAGATGTCGAACTGGCGGCGGGGAAAGAGATAGAGACAGCGGTCCAGGCCACGGGTGAGCACGGCACCCTCATTGCCCAATGCCTCCCGAAAGGCAGCCGGCAGCGTGATACGCCCTTTCGGATCGATCGGGCGATCGTAGCGTCCCAGGAACATTTGTTCTAATTCGGGTGGATTGGGCGTATCGGTTGCAGACATGGACGATTCAACCACTATCAACCACTAATAACCACTACGCCCCACAGAATACCACAATTTGATCCGTGATGCAAGCCCCAAAATCATTAAATCCCATGTGCATTTGGTATTGTGCACAAACGATCAAAGTGCTAAACGAACAAGACCGCTAAGGACCCGGCCTTCCCTCGACCTGCCGGGCCCCGATGGCTGGCGGCACCGGACTCGGCGGCGATCGGGCTGAGCAAGACGATGCTCGCGCAGCAGAGGCGCCTGGCCCTGGTAGGGGCCCATGCCCCTTGTAAGGATACGGGCCAGGAGGCCACCGAAAAGGTGGAGCCAATCGGCGTCCCCAAGGAGCAGGCGGTGGTAGCAAGCCGCCTGGGATGTCCCCTCCCCAATACTGCTTCCCCTTCCGGCAAGCCCTTTGCCGTCTCCCCTCAGATCAACGTGACCCGCTCTTGCGTGAGCGAACGAGCTTCCGCCAGCGCCGCCTCGCGAATGCCGATGGGAAAACGACCGTGCAGCGGACTCAAGCGGCTGCCCAGGGCGCTGGCCGCCCAAAACAGCCAGGCCAGCGGCCGCACGAACGCGGTCAGCGCCACCGCCGCGCGCACTTCGGCCAGGGTGTCTTCGTCCCAGCCGCCGAACAGACCGTAGAAAAAGGCGAACAGTGGGTAGGAAGGAAGGATGCCGATAAAGAAGATGAGCACACTGGTGACCTGCTCACCTTGCCAGATAAGCCCCGTGAGCCAACGCAGGACCAGGTAATGGGCCGCGCCGGCCAGCAGCGGCGCCGCCAGCGACTGCCAGAAGTAGAAGCGCTGCGGGAAACAGAGCCGGTGATTGACCACATAGGCCACGATGTCCTTGCTCAGCAGCCCCACGAAGTAGGCCACGATGAGGGCGTTGATCTGATACCGTCGCAGCAGCAGCAAGGCCAGGATGATACGGATGGCCTGCTCGCCGGCTACCAGGAGCGATTTCAGGTAAGGCCGGTTGGCGCCCAATTGCACGTTATCGCCCACCCAGGACGGGTACTGAATCGCCCCCCAGAGGATAAGGGGGACGACATAGACGGCCGCGCGGGCGAATTCCGGTCCGGACGCCCCCAGGATAAAGCGATCGGCCACGGCCAGGAGCACGGCGGCGATGAAGGCACTCAGCAGACCACCCCATTTGTAGGCCATGACCGCGTAGTACTGGCTCAACAGCCGCCGACCGTGGGAGATGGCCTCGGAGATAGAGGACATCAGGTTGGCATAGAGGGTGGTAAGGACGTTATAGGCGAAGACGAAGTTCTGGGCCAGGGTCCAGTTGCCCCATACCTCGTTGTAGTTGACCAGTCGCGTCTGGGTGATGAGGATTTCCAGGGCCTGCCCTGTGGCCCAGGCGATGGAACCCAACATCTCGAAAAGGCCGAAGCGCAAGGCCTCCTTGACAATACCCCAGTCGAAATGGGCCAGGAAGAGCAAGCGGGCGTTGTAGCCCAGCCGTCGGTAGAGCCAGAGGCCCAGGAGGAAGGTCAAGAGTTCCGAGGCGTAGGCCGCCATGCCCAGGCCCAGGACGCCCGCCATCGGCCAGCCGAAGCCGGGATGGGCCATTCCCCACCGCACCATCAGCGTGACCAGCACCGGCTGGGTGACCATCGGAAAAAGGACCGGAAGGGCGACATCGAGGATCTGGGCGTAGTCAAAGCGCTGCCAGCCCATCAGGCTGTGGCGCATGACCTGATAGAAGCCGGGGATCTGGATGAGGGTGTGGATGATAACGCTCCAGGTGTAGAGCGCGTAGGGCGTATGGGGAAGGAAGGTGCCGGCGATGGCCGTCACCAGGGCCACCTGAAAGGCGCCGGAGAGCGCCTGCCACCAGACGAAGACCTGCCCGTATTGGATCGCCCGGCGCGGGTCGTGCACGCGGTATTGGGCGAAGAACTTGATAAAGGCGGCGCTGGTCCCCAGGTCAAAGAGCAACCAGAGGACGTTGAAGAACTGAACCACCCGCCCCCATATGCCCAGGGCCTGGGCCGAGGGCAAGATATAGACCGGCAGGACCAGGTTTTGGTAGATGATAAGGGGGATAAAGAGCACCAACCCCATCATGAGGGCCACGAAGAACCCTGCCAGGGGGCGATGGAAGCCGATATCCTCCCAGGCCGTCGTGGCCACGCGGGTGGCAAAATCCCGGCGGTCGGCCACGAGGACATCCAGAGCCTCGGGATGGGCACGGCTATAGCGCCGGACAAGGGCAAAAAGCAACCACGCCAGGACGAGGACCCCGCCCAGGAGCAGGTAGAGCAGACGACGCTCGCGGGCATGAGGCACCGGCGAGATCGGGTAATCGGCAAAGGAGAGGGGCGTCTGCCCTGCCGCGCGCAGGACCAGGTGGTAGATGAGGTAGTTGAAATAGCCCCAGCTCTGAAATTGGGGATTGGCCTCGTCCAAAAAGGCATTGACGATATAGGCCCGCCCATCTGCCGTGGCCCAGAGCACCCAGGAATCGTCCTCATAGCCGCGCACAAGGGGAACGACCGTGGCGACGGGGGTCGTCACCGCATAGCGTTGCCGGATCTGCGGCGCGCCCGTCCAGACGATCTCGCGCAGAAGGGGATCGTCCCTGCCTGCAACGGCCACCAGGCTGAGGGGTGTTTCCTGGAACGTCAGCGCCAGCGGCATGCCCAACAAGGCCTGCACGGTCGCAGCCGTCAGGTCGGGCCCCAGGATGAGGACCAGACCGGTACCCGCGCGCACGCGGGTGCCGAGGGCCTCCGGATCGGGGATGACACCGTTGAGGACGAGGACATCGGCCAGGGCCGGATCGGCGACCAGCTCGAAATCGGCCAGGTTCAGGGCCGTGTGGACACCGTCTGCCGGTCCGGCATAGTACACCCGTGGGCCGTTTGCCGCCCGGGCAGGCGCGACCGCGCTCCCAAGCAGCAGAGTCACCAGGAGGGCAAGGCCGAGGACGCGCCGCGCAGCCATAGCGGGATTATAACGTATCGTCCCGACGGGTACGAATTGCCGGTTTCGATCCATCTATCAAAAGACAATCCTTTTTTCAAACCCCTTTAGGAGGCCCTATGACCTTGCTCGATGAATCGATTCGCACCAAAGTACGCGACATGCTGGCCGGCATGGAAGCACCCGTCCGGCTTGTTGTCTTTACCCAGAGCGAAGGCGGTGCGCTCGAGTGCGCTTTTTGCGCCGAGACCCGTCAGCTCAGCGAAGAAATCGCCGCCCTGTCCCCGAAAATCACCCTGGATGTCTACGATTTTGTCGCCGACGCCGACGCGGCCGCCCGCTACAGCATCGACAAAATCCCGGCCCTGGCCATCCTGCGCGACGGCGCCGAACCCAAAGACTACGGCATCCGTTTTTACGGCATCCCCTCCGGCTACGAATTCGGCACCCTGATCGAGGACATCCTCATGGTCAGCCGCGGGGATCCGGGGCTGCAACCCAAGACCCTGGCCGAGATCGCCAGGCTCAAGGAACCGGTGCACATCCAGGTCTATGTCACGCCGACCTGCCCGTACTGCCCGCGGGCGGTCTTGTTGGCCCACAAGCTGGCCCTGGCCAGCGACCTGATCACCGCCGATATGGTCGAGGCCACCGAGTTCCCCCATCTGGCCAACAAATACCAGGTCTACGGCGTGCCGCGCACCGTCATCAACGAGGTCATCCACATCGAGGGCGCCGTGCCCGAACCCATGCTCGTCTCGCGGTTGATGACCGTGCTGGACCCGGAGGCCATGGCCAACCTGCGCAGCCGCTGGCAGCCCGCCGTCTCCTGAGCCTATGACCCCGCGCCTGTTGTCCCCTGCTCTGGAGCTCTATAGCGGCCACTTCATCGCCGTTGTGGACGGTGAGATCGTGGCCGTGAGTTCCTCGGCCGATGCGGCCAGGACACGGGCGCGGGCGTCGTATCCGCAACGGCTTCCGACCGTTCTGCACATTGCCGACGAGCGCACGGCGGCCATCCCGGCCTTTCTCGCCCGACCTGCCCTGGCCCGTGTCCATCGCCACGTGTTGCACCTGGCGCCGACGGCGGTGTTGGTGGGGGGCGCCGTGCGCGATCTGTTGTTGGATCGGCCTTGTCGCGATCTCGATTACGTGGTGGAGGGCGATGCGCTGAGCGTGGCGCGTCGGCTGGCCGACCGTTTGCAGGCGGCCTACTATCCTCTCGATCCCGACCGGGGGATCGGTCGCGTGGTGTGGCATCCGCGCGACGAGGACGTCCTGGTGATCGATCTGGCGCCGCCCTTGGGGTTTGATCTCGAAACCGACCTGCGCCAACGCGATTTCACCATCAATGCCATGGCCCTCTTACCGGACGGACGTCTGCTGGATCCCCTCGGCGGTCGCCACGACCTGGAACAGCGCCGATTGCGTCCCTGCGCCGACGACAGTCTCAGCGCCGACCCGGTCCGGCTTTTGCGGGCGAGCCGTTTTCTGCTGGCCTTTGGCCTGGAAGGGACATCCGAGCTGGAAACTCAGGTTCCTGCCGCCGTGAACGGCCTGGGCCAGGTCAGTGCCGAGCGGTTGCGCGACGAAATGCTGCAGCTTCTGGCCCTGCCACAACCCCAGCTTGCCCTGAGGCAGTTGTACACCTGGCGCGTGTTGGATGTTTTGCTGCCGGAGGTAACGGCCCTGTTCGGGCTGGCTCAGCCCCGACCCCATGTGTACGATGCCTACGAGCACGCGCTGGCCGCTTTGGCCTGGGCAGCACGGCTCGATCGCTTGTTGCGGGGGGAGGACGAACCCGCCGATGCCATCGAGGTGGTGGTGCTGGCGGCGCTTTTGCCCTGGCAGACGGCCTGGACTGCCTATCTGGAAGCGGAGCCGACCGTCGGTTCGCCACGCTGGCTGTGGCTACGCCTGGCCGCGCTGGCCCATGACTGGGGCAAACCGGCCACCCGCTCGGTCGATGCGCAGGGGCGGATCCACTTCTACCATCACGAGGAACACAGCGCCGACCTGGTGGCCGGGCGCCTGCGGCACTGGCGTTGCAGCGCAGCAGCCACGGCTTTCGTGCGCAGGCTTTGTCGGGAGCATATGCGCCCCCTCTATCTGGCGCGCAGGGGCGCCCTGCCCAGTCGGCGCAGCCTCTATCGCCTCTATCGGGACGTCGGGGAGCTTGTCCCGGCGTTGGCGCTGCTCCATCTGGCCGATTATCTGGCCACGTATGGCCCTGAGCTTGACCCGGCCGGGCTGCGGTCCTACCTGACCTTCGTGAAGGCCCTGATCGAGCCGGCCTTTGCCGAGGGGGGAACGCCCATTTTACCCAGGCCCCTGCTCGACGGTCGCGAGATTATGGCCTTGACGGGGCTGGCACCGGGGCCGTCCATCGGTCATCTGCTCGAAAAGCTGCGCGAAGCCCAGGCGCTCGGCACGGTCACCACCCGCGAACAGGCCATCGCCTTTGTGAAAAAGCTGGCCGGAACGTCATAGCCCGGTGGCAGAGGCCTGGAAGCTCGTTTTGACCCAACAAAAAACCCGGCAAAGGCCGGGTTTTGGGCAGGTGGCCCATACGGGGTTCGAACCCGTGTCTTAGCCTTGAGAGGGCTACATCCTGGTCCACTAGACGAATGGGCCTGACGAAAAAAGTATAAACGGCCTGTGGCGTCTGTGTCAAAATCCGGGTCGGTTCCGGGTGTCCGTCCTATTTTGGCGTCCCATGTCATGCCGAGGAGCGAAGGCGGCAAAGCGGCCGCAGCGACCCTGAGCGCCGTCGCAGGGCATCCCGTTTTTTCGCCGGAACTGCCCGGCGAGGCTGCGTCTCCAACCGACCGGGGAAGAGGACACGGATAAACACAGGCTGCGCCCACCGCTTTTGGTCCGTTCCTGTCCGTGGGATCGGTGGCATCCGTGTCCTCCGTGTCCAACCTTTGGCTCTGTCTGGGCAGCATGGTATCCCTGCCGGCTTGGCTTCGCCGCCTTCGGCGGCTCGCTCGGAGGGACAGGTTGGTCAAGGCGAGGGTAAACCCCATGCGCCTGGAACAGGAGCCACTTCCCCTCCTCGCGCAAAAAAGGGACGGACAC
>Ga0197142_1003932_pt1 | contig 12240 bp, 8 predicted proteins | sample GBS60_MetaG_FD_148614 | JGI IMG/M metagenome (GOLD analysis project Ga0197142, IMG submission 148614) | Sediment microbial communities from Great Boiling Springs, Gerlach, Nevada, United States - GBS 60_MetaG | ecosystem: Environmental > Aquatic > Thermal springs > Hot (42-90C) > Sediment... | reverse complement strand
AAAAAACTGACCATGTTCTGCCTGAGTCGCCTTGCTGTGGACTGCCGCCATACACGGCCATCAATAATATTCAAGGATGTTGTTCTGAAATGAGGAACCAACCAACATGTTTTTGCTCATAGTATCGGCTATAACGGCACTTACAAACAGGTGAGGAAGACAGATTCCGTCTTCATGAGTTACGACACCATTGGTTTCTAAACACCTTTGCCGTTTTGGTGAAAAAGTATTGACCACAACAAACGCTAGTCATTGTCAGTATATTCTGACGTATCATCGGCTGGCCGCACCTCGCGCCATAAACGGACAAGTATCGGCCTGATCAGGTCGATTGCAAACCCACGGCGCAGTAAGTATCCACCCAAACGCCGTTGGAATGTATTCCAGTCGGGGCTGGCCGCGTATCGTGACAAAACGGCACGAGCAGCCATTTCGGCACGAGTTTCTTCATTGGACTCGTCCTCTTCACTACTCAGCGCTGACTCGATCAATGCCGGATCGATACCCTTTTGGCGAAGCTCGGCTCGTAACGCTTGTTCACCGCGACGAGACAGTGCCCGTCGCTGAGCGACCCAGCGGCTGGCGAAGTCGGCATCGTTGAGTAAGCCTAACTCCTGCAGGCGGGTAATGATCTGGGTACAAATCTCTTCGCTAAAGCCTTTACGCTGTAAAAAGCGATAGACCTCATAGCTGGAGCGTGCCCGTCGCTCGATCTGACGCAACGCCTGTTGCATTGCCTGATCGGCCTGTTCGCAGGCAACGAGTTGTGCCCAGCTCTGCTCATCAAGATAGACGCCGACAGCCAGACGGGTGCGGGCGAGGGTGTTGAGGCTGATCCCTATCGCAAATTCATTATCGATAAAGATATTGACGCGCTGGGGATCGTTATGCTGTTGGCGAATAGCAGTGACAGTTCCGACAGGCATGATGGTATGTCCGACACGCGCTTTTACCTATGCAGGAAGGGAAATGATTTCCTGTTCTGCCGTGAGATGGTTCATGGGCGAGATACTTTCGCCATTACAGGATTCTACCAATTCGTTGCATATCAGACGTCTTTCGGCAATCTGCTATTACAGGACGATCAGGTTTGAAACTGCGTCCCACCAACTACAGAGATGTTCAACGTCTTCAGTGTCCGTGCTGCGGAGCACGACTGGCGTCTCTCACATTCTCCCTCCACTCCTTCTTCTCTCTGTGGGGGAAGGGGGAGATTGAAAGGGGTTGGAAAACAATCCTTATCGCTCACTTCTCTCTCTTGCCATCACTACTGCCAGGAAAGGAGAGAACGTTGAAAAGCCTTACTCCCGGTATGGAAACGATAGTCATTACCGAGAAGTGGTACGGTATCCATTAACAGGTTTCCAGCCAGGTTTCACATTGAACGACTACGACCTGAGCTTTTCGCTACTAACGTTGCAGAGACGTATCCTTCCCTAACCTCACGCTCTGGTAAGCTAGCATTATAAAGCACTTCTACCGTCACATACCTAATACCGATCCCGTTCGCGAAAACCGTGTATCTTGGTCGCGTGCCTCTGGATCACCCCCTGCCCCCCACTTGCGGGGGTATTGGAGGGTCCCAGCGGCGCTGGCAGGATGATACACGACTTACGCAGACAGGATTGGTATAAGAGCATGAACAACAACCCGGATTTCTTATTGGGAACGTACCACTCCCGTACAACCACTGCGTTGGAGGCCAACGTTCTGTTCCGCTATTCGTCGCACGTCCCCTCTGCCGAACGGGCAGCACTAGGTGCTACGCGAGACGGGTTGGGTGAGCAACGTTCACCCCGCGCTGCACCTTCTCCCTTCCGCTCCCCGTGGAGGAGCGGAAGGGAGCTAGGGGGAAGATGAGGGGCACCAAGCGTGCTCCGTAGCACCGGCCCTGAAACTGTCGAAACCCTGTTCTATCACGTCACGGAGCCGTATGCGTTGCCTGCCAGCGCTCCCCAAAACACTCTATTGCGTACCATTGTCGAGCCTCATCAACAGCTCAGGTTTTTGATCATGCGCTAAGAAGAAGTACCTTTCCCTAGCCTCACGGTATCGGTATACCCTTCCTTTGAGCATACAAACGAGGAAGGATTTGGAAAAATGCAATCGATATTCACTGCAACGCACGTCATCGATACCGACGATCGTTCACTCCCTCGAACTGTCAATTTGGAAAGACGGCGGTTAATGTCCGTCGTAACGCAATGCTCATACCTTCATCAGTACCGGCTTTAGCAAGCGTTCCGACTGCACAGGCGAGCATTTGTCATCTCTCCACAAAGGCTGCCGGCGTGTGCGTTACTCTTCAAAGATGGTGTCTTCATCAATATCAGCACTTGGTGCAATAACCGCCGGATTCGTCAGCGCCTGCGCCTTGATCAAGCGTTCGATCTCGTCGGTCAGGGCGGGATTATTCTTCAAAAACTCACGGACATTCTCGCGCCCCTGGCCGAGACGATCCTCGCCAAGGTAGAACCAGGCGCCGCTCTTACGAATAATCCCTAGCTCGGTACCGATATCGATAATATTCCCTTCGCGGGAGATCCCTTCGTTTGCCAGAATATCGAATTCAGCCTGACGGAACGGTGGCGCAACTTTGTTTTTGATCACCTTAACCCGCACGCGCGAGCCAATCGCCTCCTGGCCTTGCTTGAGAGTCTCGATGCGGCGAATGTCGAGTCGTACTGAGGCATAGAACTTCAACGCCTGGCCGCCAGTCGTTGTTTCTGGCGAACCAAACATCACCCCAATCTTCATTCGTAGTTGGTTGATGAAGATAACAACTGTACGGCTCTTGCTGATTGCACCGGACAGCTTGCGCAAGGCCTGGCTCATCAAGCGGGCTTGCATACCGGGCATCGAGTCGCCCATCTCTCCTTCAATCTCGGCCCGAGGGACGAGGGCAGCTACCGAGTCGATAACAATGACATCAATTGCGTTCGAGCGCACCAGCATCTCGCAGATTTCTAGCGCTTGTTCACCGGTATCCGGTTGCGAGACGAGCAGATCGTCGATTTTAACCCCACACCGCGCCGCGTAGACTGGATCAAAGGCATGCTCGGCGTCGATAAAGGCACAGATACCACCCATCTTCTGCGCTTCTGCAATAATGTGCTGGGCCAGAGTAGTCTTGCCGCTGCTCTCGGGGCCAAAGATTTCGACAACGCGCCCTCGGGGGACGCCACCAATGCCCAGAGCGATGTCGAGCGCAATCGAACCGGTAGGGATGGCTTCGATAGCCAACCGGCTGCTCGCCTCGCCCATCTTCATAATCGAGCCTTTACCGAATTTGCGGTCGATCTGCGCCATTGTTGCCGCGAGCGCTTTTTCTTTCTCCGGGGTGATAGCCATCGCGGGCGCTCCTCCATTACTCTTGCTCACTCGTTTACTCCTCTTGCTATGCTGCCGATGGGGAGGGCGCTGTCAACGTTATTGCCTGCCCCGTACATATGTGCTATTATAGCACATATGTACGAATTCAGCAAGAGGGATCACGCTGTTATTTGCCTCCCTATTAGTATAACGCGCTCATCGCTGTTTTGGTACACTTTTATACCGTTTCCAGGAGTTTTCAGCATTTTTAACTTTGGCTTCTAGTCGATGACCGAACGGTTCAACAGCAGAGCAATACCAACTAACACCGCAGACCTACGGTCGGCAATTCCCACTGTGCGCTTTCCCTAGGTACGCACACCACGCACCCGCGTCGTGTGGTGTGCGACGGGAAGGCATCGGCTAACGCATTACCCCATTGCAAGGGGGAATCGGGGGGTAGAACCTCCATACACGGCACTGATCGCATCATTATAAGAGGACGGGGGCAGACTACAGACTTCCGCCGGTACGGGAAGCAGCGCACCACCGCACGCACCATGGATAGGGTAAAACCTGTCTCCTCTGCACACGCTTCTGCGTTCATTTCGCTTTCCGCTGCACGCTCCTCTCACTTCACTATTACCAACGGCGGAAAGTCCTGCGCGCAGAGAAGTATCAGGAGGATCATGGAGTAACTTGAGTTGTGGTATATTGCAAGTAGTTTACGAAGGTATTCATCAGGAGCATATCACATGGTTAAACGAATTCCACCCGGCCCTGGTCAGGAATCGGTCTGGGATTACCCGCGCCCACCGCGACTAGAGCCGACATCACGGCGTATCAGGGTACTATTTGCCGGTATCACTCTGGTTGACAGTCGGCGTGCAATCCGGGTTTTGGAAACTAGTCATCCACCGGTCTATTACGTGCCAACAGATGATATTCGCATGGAGTTTTTACGTCCGAATCTGGCGCGTTCATTTTGTGAGTTTAAGGGAATAGCGTCCTATTACGATGTTGTAGTAGGCGAGCGCAGTGCGCTGCAAGCCGCGTGGTCGTACCTTAATCCCACACCGACGTTCGAAGCGATCCGGGGACATCTCGCCTTTTACGCCACACCAATGGATGCATGTTATGTCGATGACGAGTTGGTGACGCCTCAACCAGGTGGCTTCTATGGCGGTTGGATTACCAGTGATATTGTTGGTCCGTTTAAGGGCGAGCCTGGAACGTGGGGATGGTAGTTCGGGGTTGACCGGCCTGCATACAAGGCGACGGAGTTACCCGGGGATGCAGGGTAGGAAGGTGACCGGCACTAACGTTACGAGCCGTTCGCTGTTGAACCAACCGTATTGGTAATGAAAGGAAAGCAGATGAGTTTATCAGAAGAGCAGCAACACGTATTACAGGCTGCCCGCGCAGAGGTGCTGTCCGGGCGAATGAGCCGCCGCGCATTCTTACGCCTAGGTCTGGCGCTTGGGTTATCAGCAGGAGCTACTGCACTGGTCGCATGTGGTGGCCCGTCAGCACCAGCACCAACGGCAACTGCACCAACGGCTGCCGGTAGTGGACCAACCGGTCGGCTACGGGTTGCTAGCGAGATTCCTGTTCAGCTTGATCCGGCTTTTGCCTCATCTGATGCTGAAATCTTGATCCTCAACCACGTGTACGATTACCTGGTTGATATTGATGCGGCTAATGCGATCGTTCCCCGTTTGGCCCGTGAATGGACGATCAGCGAAGATGGTTTACGCTATCGGCTCGTGTTGGCACCGGGAGTGACCTTTCACGATGGCAGTCCGTTGACCGCGGCTGATGTGGTCTGGACGTTCAATCGGTTGCGAGATCCGGCGTTGCAATTACCAACTGCCGATCTCTACGCGAACATTGCCGATATTGCTGCCGATGGGGATAATGCGGTTGTTTTTACTCTTGCCGAAGCAAATCCCTTTTTCCTCTATGATCTGTCTGATAATCACGCATTGGTATTGCGCGCCGAGAGTGAGAACCCGGCAACAGCATTCAACGGAACAGGCCCGTTCCGCGTTGTCGAGTATCGTACCGAAAACCGCATTGAACTTGCAGCTAATACGACCTATTTTCAGGCCGGGAAGCCGGCAGTTGCCAATCTTGAGATTATTTTCTTCGCCGATCAGGCGGCAGCCGTTGATGCGCTGCGCGGTGGTCAAGTCGATCTGGTGTTACGTATGCCAACGCCGCTCTTCCAGACCTTGCAACAAGAGAGCGGTATTGTGACCGTGCAAACGCCAACCAACGGCTTCGATCTGGTACGATTGCGTGCTGATCGTGAGCCTGGTAATAAGCCAGAGGTCATCCGGGCGCTGAAGCTGGCAACCGACCGCGAAGCAATTTTTCGCCAGGTGAAAGCCGGACTAGGCGCTATTGGTCGTGATAGTCCGATTGGGCCGCTGTTTAGCGCATACTATTCTGAAGAAACCCCTCTTCCGCCACGCGATCCGGCGGCAGCACGCGAATTGCTTGCCCGTGCCGGTTATGCTAATGGCTTGCAGCTTGATCTTCACGTACCTGATTCGGGTGATCGCCCTGATCTGGCAGTAGTGTTGAAGGAGCAGTGGGCTGAAGCAGGGATCAATGTCAACGTGATCGTCGAACCAGAAAGTGTCTATTACGGTGATAACGGCTGGTTAGAGGTCGATCTGGGGATCACCGGTTGGGGTTCGCGACCGGTACCGCAGTTCTACCTCGATGTGATGCTGGTGAGCGGTGCTATCTGGAATGAGAGCCGCTTCAGCGATCCGGAGTTTGATGCGTTGGCTGCAACGGCTCGAACGACTCTCGATGAGGCTGAGCGCGTGCGTGCCTACCGTGAAATTCAACGGATTCTGATCGAACGCGGCCCGATCATTATTCCCTATTTCTTTGCTCAGCTTAGTGCTCATCGGGTCGGGTTGCGCGGCTATGTCGCCAAGGCGTTTCCCGGACGTACCGATCTGGCTACGATTGCAGTGTAGGGTTAGTAGTATAGTGAGTGATGTTTCGGATAAATTTACCACAGAGAACACAGAAGGTACAGAGACGAAACAACTCTCTGTGTAAATGAGTAGTTCAGTGATATTGGCATGATGTTAAGCCGATTTGTGCGGGCTTTTTTCGCCGATCTGGCAACAGCAACCGGTACAACCATTGTCATCTTATTCCTTGGATTAGCCTTATTCGGGCCATGGATTGCGCCATACAGTCCGACAGCGCAAAATGCCAGTGCAATCCGGTTGCCACCCTCAACGACGCATGTGCTCGGTACCGACCGGCTCGGTCGTGATTTGCTCAGCCGGATCATTTACGGCGCCCGAGATATTTTATTGCTCGCCGGTGGTGGGACGATACTGGCAGTGTTGTCAGGTACGCTCATTGGTGTGAGCGTGACCTATCTGGGTGGCTGGCTTGAAGAGCTTGTGTTTCGGATTTTTGATGGCTTGCTCGCTCTTCCGGCACTGTTACTTGCCTTGCTCCTACTAGGCACTGTCGGCCCTTCACGTAGCGGGGTGCTTTTGGTGATTGTGGTTGTTTATACCCCCATCGTTGCCCGCGTGGTGCGCAGTGTCGTGTTGAGTCTCAAGCCGCGAGGTTTTATCGAAGCCGCCCGTATGCGCGGTGAGCGCCTTGGGTATATCCTCTGGCGTGAGCTATTGCCACTGGTAGCGCCAACACTGGCAGTTGAGGCGGCGCTTCGCTTTTCATACGCGATCTTCCTGGTTGCTTCGCTTGGCTTTCTTGGTGTTGGTGTACAACCGCCAAGCCCCGATTGGGGGTTGATGGTGCTTGAAGCGCGCAATGAGTTTGCCCTTGCTCCATGGTCACTCTACGCACCAGCAGCCGCCATTGCGTTGCTGGTGATTGGCGTCAATTTAATGGCCGAGGGTGTGAGGCGGGCAATACGCGAAGATGTTACAAGGTAGCAATGACAACACCGGTATTAACAGTAAACAATCTAACAGTAGCTTACCGTGTTGGGCGACGGGAATTAGCGGTTGTGCGCGAAGTGAGTCTGGCGGTTCATGAAGGTGAAATTCTCGGGATCGTCGGTGAAAGTGGCAGCGGGAAGAGCACGCTGGGTCTGGCGATCTTGCAGGCACTGCCATCTGCCGGGCGTATTAGTGCAGGGCAGGTGTTCCTCGATGGGGTTGAACTGACCAGTTTATCTGGAAGCGCACGCCGTGCTCTGTGGGCAAATTCATTGCGCCTGGTGCCTCAAAATCCGCTGGCAGCCCTGAATCCAACGATGCGAATCGGTGAGCAACTGATTGAAGCTATCGGTGGTGATCGCCCGACAGCAACAGCACAAGCAATAGACGTGCTGAAGCGTGTTCATATTATTGATCCCACACGTGTCATGCGCAGCTATCCGCACGAGTTGAGTGGCGGTATGCAGCAACGGGTCATGATCGCAATGGCCTTGCACGGCGCGCCACGTCTCCTCGTGCTCGATGAGCCAACAACCAGTCTTGATGTGACGACTGAAGCAGCAGTAATCGATTTGTTAGCCGAATTGATCGCCGAAAAGCAGCCAGCCACGATCTTCATTTCGCACAATCTCGGCCTGGTTGCCCGTCTTGCCGCTCGTACTGCGGTCATGTATGCTGGAGAGTTAGTAGAAGTTGCACCAACGATGTCGCTATTTGCACAGCCGCGGCATCCTTACACGCAGGGATTACTGCGTAGTCTGCCACGACCGGGGTTGCGCTACAATCAGCACCCCCTACAACCAATAGATGGTACTATTCCGGCTCCCGGCACATTACCATCGGGTTGTGTCTTTGCGCCACGTTGCACTCTCGCCGATGATCGCTGTCGACGCGAACAACCACCACTGGTTGTTACCGCTACACACCACCTTAGCCGTTGTCACTACTGGCAACAGGTACCGCAGAGCACCTCACAACCGTCAGTCGCGGCTCCATCGGCATCGTCAAACGACAACGGTGACGTATTTCTTACCGCCCATCAACTGACCAAAACAATTCCTCGGCGGCAATCGTTGTTCGATAAACTCCGTGGTCAACCAGCTCCGGTAGTGAAGGCACTAGCCGGCGTTGATCTAACTGTGCACCGCAACCGCATTCTGGGCGTCGTCGGTGAGAGTGGTAGTGGTAAAACAACTCTAGTCCGCTGTCTAATCGGCCTGAGCGAACCTTCCAGCGGTACGATCACGCTGCTCGACATACCGCTGGCACCCAATATTCAACGGCGCAGTCGCGAAGAGCTACGTCGTTTACAGATGGTCTTGCAGAACCCACAAGAAGCGTTGAATCCGGCGCTGACTGTCGGTGAAGCCTTGCTGCGTCCCCTAGTTCGATTGGGCAGAATGAATCGCCGCGAAGCTCGTCAACGAATACCCGAACTATTACGACTGGTAAAGCTTCCACCAGACTACATAGATCGCCGACCAGCACAACTGAGTGGTGGCGAGAAACAACGGGTTGCGATTGCGCGAGCGCTGGCCACCATGCCCGATCTGCTTCTCCTCGACGAGGCTGTCTCGGCGCTTGACGTCTCGGTGCAGGCTGCCGTGCTTAATCTACTGGCAGAAGTGAAGGAACGTACCGGGATTTCCTATCTCTTTATTACCCATGATCTGGCGGTAGTGAGCTATCTGGCCGATGAGGTTGTGGTAATGTACCGCGGCCAAATCGTCGAATCAGGGCCAGTGCAGGCTGTACTGGCTCCACCACTGCACCCTTACACAGAGGCATTATTGACGGCTACCAGCAGTCGGGGTGTCCGCCTACGTGAAGTGGAAGAACCGGACTCACTACCCGAAAACGGTTGTCCATTTTACAGACGCTGCCCACGCACACCCGGCGACATCTGCATCACCACACCACCACCGTGGCAGGAGGCGGGCAATGGTCATCGGATTCGCTGTCATATTCCATTAGAAGAGCTACATCTATTTCAGCATTCAATTTCCATTGAATTATGATTCAATATTTGTTGCGTCGTCTGATCTTACTTGGCGGTACCATTCTGATCAGCTCGCTGATCATCTTTCTGATTTGCCGTCTATTACCCGGCGATGTCGCCCGTGTTCTGCTTGGCCGCGAAGCAGGTGAAGCAGCACTGGCTGCCTTGCGTGCCGAACTGGGTCTTGATCGACCTTTACCGATACAATACCTCGACTGGCTGATTGGCTTTGCCAGTGGCGATTGGGGAATTGCCTACAGTACCCGCCAACCGATACGACCAATGGTCTTAGAGCGCCTGGCCAATTCACTGCTTTTAGCCGGGGCAACGTTGATGTTATCACTCCCGTTAGGAATTGCACTAGGGGTATGGGCGGGTTGGCGAGCAGGGAAACTCGACGACACCCTGATCAGTGTCTCAACCCTTGCCGTGACCGGTTTACCAGAATTTGTGACCGGATTATTGCTTATCGATCTCTTCGCCTTCCGCCTGCGCTGGCTTCCGGCCAATTCCTCCATCCGCCCAGACACACCATTCCTCGAGATTCTTCCCCAATTACTGCTACCGGCAATCACGGCAACTCTCGTCTTACTAGCCTACATCGCCCGTCTGACCCGTGCCGGAGTGATCAGCGAACTAGAACAAGAATACACGCGCACAGCCCTGTTGAAGGGCTTGTCTCCACTGACGATGCTACGCCGCCATGTCCTGCGTAACGCCCTATTACCGACCATCACCGTGGTGGCAATCAGCCTCGGCTGGCTGATCAGTGGCCTGATTGTGGTTGAAAATGTGTACAACTATCCGGGAATTGGGCGTCTGTTAACCTTTGCCATTGATCGGCGTGATCTTCTCTTGTTACAGGCAGTAGCAATGGTGACGGTCATCATTTTTGCGGTTGCCAATCTGCTGGCCGATCTGATGTACGCGCTCCTCGATCCACGAATCCGTCTGGGGAGCGAGGAGCGATAGACACATTATGTCATCTTGTCCGGCGTGATTACTCAGAAGCACCGTCGGAGTGCGGTATATAAGTTGCCCTTGGTGCGCGGGCCTCCGGCCCGCATCGTACGGTATATAGCCGGAAACCATTGTTTAGCGCACCAACACACTATGCCCCACTTACGGCCCCACCCCTGTCATCGGAGGTTGAACCCTCTCCTCGCATCTCTCTACCGGTTGGAAAAACCGCTGAAAAGTCCCGAGCTAACAGAACACGCACCCTCATCAGTCTTGTAAACAGCACCCCGGTGGGGCTACACGCAGGAATTGCACCAATTTTCAATAAAATGCGTATCTTTTTGTGATCTCAAACGCTATCTTTAATAGGACACAACATCTGTGAGTCGCTGCTTGTGGGCAAGGGCAACACCCACTCTACAGGTGAGAGATACAGACAAGAACAACACCGTTCACCTATGAAGCGTACCTGGAGAAGCTATGCTAGCCAAAGTTCTAAGCTGTGCTGTCATCGGTCTTGATGGAGTGCTGGTCGCGGTTGAAGTAGACGTATCCGGTGGCTTACCCGCCTTCAGTGTTGTAGGTCTAGGAGATGCTGCCGTCCATGAAAGTCGTGATCGGGTGCGTTCGGCTATACGCAACAGCGGTATGACTTTTCCGATGCGTCGAATTACTGCAAATCTAGCGCCAGCCGATCTGCGAAAAGTCGGCCCTGCCTACGATCTCCCAATTGCGCTCGGCTTACTGCTAGCTACCGAGCAACTTGTCGCCGACGTGAGTGATGCCGTCTTCATCGGTGAATTGGGGTTAGACGGGACACTGCGCCATACCGATGGCATCCTACCAATGGCAGCGGTCGCCCGCGCGCACGGCATTTCGACCATTTACCTACCAGCAGAAGATGCGGCGGAAGCTGCCCTGATAGAGGGCTTGCGCATCATACCGGTACGCTCGTTACGCGAGCTTATCACCCATTTGAGCGGCGAACAGCCCTTGCAACCGTACCGGGGCACAACTGGCTTCACCCCAACGATCCCAACCGGTACCGTTGACTTTGCCGACGTTCGCGGACAAGAACATGTCAAGCGTGCGTTAGAGATAGCAGCAGCCGGCGGACACAACATCTTGATGAGCGGGCCGCCGGGTTCTGGCAAAACTATGTTGGCCAGGGCACTTCACTCAATTCTACCGCCGCTCAGTTTCGCTGAAGCGCTGGAAGTAACCAAAATCTACAGTGTTGCCGGTCAACTCCCACGCGATACACCGCTCATCCGGGAACGACCCTTCTGCGCACCGCACCACACCGTCTCAACGGCTGGCCTCGTCGGTGGTGGCAGTCGCGTGCGTCCAGGCATGATCTCTCTGGCCCATCGCGGCATCCTATTCCTCGACGAGATGCCAGAGTTCGGAAATCGGCTCGAAGTCTTGCGGCAACCGCTCGAAGATCGGGTTGTAACCCTCAGCCGGGCGCACGGCAGCATCACCTATCCGGCGGCCTTTATGCTGGTTGCAGCACAAAACCCCTGCCCTTGCGGCTGGTATGGTGATCCCGAACGCACCTGCACCTGTTCACCGACGCTGGTCAGTCGCTACCAACGTCGGGTCAGCGGACCTCTCCTTGATCGGATCGACATTCATGTTGAGGCGCCGCGGGTCAAGTACGACAAACTCAGCAGTCTGGCTACTGGTGAACCATCAGCGACCGTTCGCGAACGGGTTATCGCTGCCCGCCACCGCCAGACCGAGCGCCTACGTGGTCATCCGCGTTGTCAAAGCAACGCCGATCTCGGCCCGGTCGAGATTCGGGCATTCTGTGCACTAGACAGTGCCGGTCAATCACTCCTCAAATCGGCGGTGCAGCGACTCAACCTCTCAGCGCGCAGCTATCATCGTATCCTCCGCCTGGCCCGCACTATTGCCGATCTGACCGGTGTCGAACAGATTGCGGCAGTCCATGTTGCCGAGGCAATCCAGTATCGACCGCGGCAGGTCGAGTAGGGAGGGGGGATGAGCGATGGGTAA
>Ga0197142_1003931_pt1 | contig 12241 bp, 9 predicted proteins | sample GBS60_MetaG_FD_148614 | JGI IMG/M metagenome (GOLD analysis project Ga0197142, IMG submission 148614) | Sediment microbial communities from Great Boiling Springs, Gerlach, Nevada, United States - GBS 60_MetaG | ecosystem: Environmental > Aquatic > Thermal springs > Hot (42-90C) > Sediment... | reverse complement strand
GAAGATAATGCGCTTTTTGTTCCTCAAAATTAAAGGTGTGATCAAAAAGCATGTTTTGTCATGATTGTAAGGTAACGATGGTGATTTACTGGTAGACTGCACCTGCTTCGATCAGGTTATGCGATCACCTCGGGTGGTGCGATAGAAAACTTGCAAAGAAAGCATATGATGCGGTTGGTCACGTTCTGGCGCAGCCTTGTATTGCCGTTTTTGTCTCTTCTCGCAAGCGGCGTTATGGTGACAGCAGCACTTCAGCACGTTGCATTTTCCGACGCATCGCGTGCGCTATTGCTGGGTTTGATCGCAACCGTCCTGCTATCCGGCGTTTTGATGTTTATCCTTCCCAGATTGGCGCAGGAACTGCAGGTCTGCGATCCATCTCTGCGCCACATTATCATTGGCTTGATAGCAGGCGGCATAGTTGTTGTGTTCTTTTCCATGCCCGCTTCAGCGCCGCGTACACTAACGTGGCGTTGGGGTGCTGGCCCGCAAACCGGTGCTCCGGCGCCGTTGTCTTCTGCTGCCAGCTGGGATGGGGTCAATCGCTCAGTCGTTGAGTTGCACGCCACCAATGATCCCGGTGCAACGCCGTATGGCGTCTGGCGGGCGGTGGCGTCGCTTGATGAAGTGGCAGGCGTTCAACCGGCGCAGGTGGATTTGTGGCTGACGCAACCGTCCTGGGCCGTGATCGACGCGACCACCGGCAGACCGCCGCCAACCGCAGATGGGGTTGATGTGGTGATTAGCGTGCAGCGCGGGCAGGATCGACTGTTGGAACGCCGCGTTGTGCTCGATCCTCCGGCGAGCGCTGAGCAAGGAAGATGGCATCATGTTACGCTGGACCTGCCGCCCGGCGCGGAGCGCCTTGTGGTTGAAGTGCAGATGCGGAGCACGCTCGATTATGATCGCGTCTGGATGACAGAGGCGGTTGTCAGCGTAATATGGAGCACCGTCTTAATTGACAAAGTAGCACTTATGTTAATAGTTACATTGAGTGTGCCAAACTTGGCGTTTGCTGGTCGTATACGGCTGGTCGTGCGAGTTGCTCGATCTATCTCTCGCTTTTTTATGGTTTATGGTTGGCTGATTGTCGGATTAGCCTGTCTCTGGCTCGCGTACCTGCTTGTATGGCAACGAGGCTTTTACATTGACGACTGGCATATCGGTCTGAGGGCTAGAGATCATCAGACGCTTGAGTGGTTGCCCATCTACCTTAATTATAGAGAGCGTGTTCTGACACAGGTCTTTGTACCATATTTTATCGCATTAATGTGGACGGATGAGTTTCTGGTACGCTTGCTGACCGCCGGTGGCGTAGGGGTGAATGCGTTCCTGCTCGGATGGCTTGTGTACCGCATGGTACACTCAAGGTTGCCAGCCATCGTTGCTGGTTGGCTTTTTCTAGTGCCAGTCTACACCGATATTCCATTGTGGGCTGGTGCCGCAGCAGGCTTTTTTACTAATGGATTGACTCTGTTGATGTTGCACGCAATTTGGAGCGCCCTGGCCGTTGATAGTCCACGGTATATATGGTTCTTGATCGGGAGCCTAATGTTGGTAACGCTCATGTGGGGTGAGCCGACAGTGGGGATCATTAGTGTAATCCCTATCATGGGTGTCCTGTATCTTAAGCAGCGACCAGAAGTAAAGTGGCGCATGGTTGCCTATCGGACGACATTTGCTTTTATTGTGCCGACAATAGTTGTTGTTCTCTATACCCTTTTGACGCTCAGCGGGTCTCAGATTGTAGAAAGACGTGGAATAACGACCGATATGACACTAATTGCACAGCGGATGTATGAGTGGTCAAGGATATTATATCGGTTTATCTTTGACCCGACAGGGAGAAGTCACTTTGTAGTGTTGTCATATGTGATAGGCTTAGATCATATCCTGTCTTCTCAATTTGGGATCATACTATTATTGAGTATCAGCGTTATTTTGGGGTTGACAGTTGTTAACTGGCGGATCGATCACCAATTCAGCAAAGTTTCTGAGATTCTGCTTGTGTTAGCACTCGGTATCGTCTGGTTCCTGACATTGTCATATGTCCCATATGTTTTTGTTCCAAGACAAGTTTTCGAGGTTCGCTTTCTTTACTTTTCCCTACCTGGCGCGAGTATAGCAATGGGCGCTTTGGCAGCTCTGACAGTATCTCTCATTCGTCTCCGTAGACTGCAGCAAATGTTCCTGGCTGGATGCGGAGCATTGCTCATCATACTATCAGTGTGTATGGTCGGATATGCACGGGTGTATAAGGCGAGGTATGAGCATGATATGGATATGATCAAGACGCTAGCGCGTCTCGTTCCATCTGAAGCACTTCCTGAACGTCCTCAGTTCATCCCTGTGAATCTGGACTACAGTCTGCCGGGCAAAGAGAGATTATTAACAGAAATGATCGCTAGCGCTCTTGAGTATGAGTACATTGCTCGTGCCGGACTTTTGAGGGTATATCCTAACCGAGCATCTAAAGGCCCCGATCATGTTCGAATTCAAATTGAATACATACCCGCTCCGAGATGGAATCCTGCAGTATTTTCTGAGCGCATTATTTCGGATATTTCGGATTTCCCAGATTATTGTTTTATTAAGAAAACTGATGTTAATTTGTCCGTTCAAGGCTGTCCGATTGACTCCAATCGTGCAATTGTTTTTACCCATCACAATGGTGAGTTAGTGCTTGTGCGTACGCTTACGCTGCAGCGATCTGATGGGACAACACGCATCGTCGAACTGCCCGTTGTTAGCAGACTGGCTGCTCGTGGTTCAAGAGTTATTGAGACGCTGATTGTTCCTATCGAATGAGGTAATTTATGAAGAAACTTGGACGACATTTTCTTGTTTCCTTTATTTTTGTCAAAATATTGTGAGGAACATCTGGGTGCGATTTTGTATGAAGAACAACAAGGAGGGATTAGTAAATGGCAGTGTAATGCGAAGAATTCAGGGTAGAAGTCTAAGGTTTCTTCAGCTCACCGGCCAGATATGGCATGCCACGAAACCCTGATGGTGTCTAAACTGATAAACTTTGATGGTGCATATCATGACAAACCGCTTCAGAATCCCATTCAACCAACCGTGTTTCGTCGGGAGAGAATTCGAGTACATCGCCGATGCAATTCGATTGAGGCATGCCTCAGGTGATGGAGCGTACACTAAAAAGTGTCACACGCTTCTTGAGCAAACGTTGGGTGTCTCTAAGGTGCTCCTCACGACTTCGTGCACCCATGCACTGGAGATGGCAGCGCTGTTGCTGGACATACAGCCCGGAGATGAGGTCATTGTCCCCTCATTCACCTTTGTTTCTACTGCCAATGCCTTCGTGCTGCGCGGGGCGCGACCGGTCTTCATTGATATCCGTCCAGACACGCTCAATCTTGATGAGACACAACTGGAAGGTCTCATCACATCTCGCACCAGAGCAATCGTGCCGGTACACTATGCTGGCGTGGGTTGCGAGATGGATGTCATCCTGGAGATCGCCAGTCGCTACAACATCGCTGTTGTTGAAGACAACGCTCACGGCCTGTTTGGTAAATATAAGAATAAATATTTGGGCACCTTTGGCTGCCTGGCCACTCAGAGCTTTCATGAGACCAAGAACTTCACCTGTGGCGAAGGTGGTGCATTGCTGATCAATGACCGGCAGTACATTGAGCGCGCTGAGATTATTCGAGAGAAGGGCACTAACCGCAGCTGCTTCTTCCGTGGCAAGGTGGACAAATATACATGGGTAGACCTGGGATCCAGTTATCTGCCAGCAGACATCCTGGCCGCATTCCTGTATGCCCAGCTGGAGGCGTGGGAGCGGACTCAAGCCAGGCGGCGGCGGATCTGGGAGTACTATGACGAGCACTTGAGAGATTGGGCCAGAGCTTATAGCGTGCGTCTGCCCTTCGTTCCATCGTACTGCGAGCAGTCGTATCACATGTTTTATCTGCTCATGCCTGATTTAAAGGCGCGTACGCGTTTGATTTCACATCTCAGAGAGCGAGGCGTTTCGAGTGTTTTTCACTATCTGCCGCTGCATCTTTCGCCAATGGGACAGCAATTCGGCGGCAAACCGGGAGATTGTCCTGTGACGGAAGATATAAGCGACCGTCTGGTACGGCTCCCGTTTTACAATGACCTGCGCCAAGAGGATCAGGACCTGGTTATCGAAGCGGTTCGGGAAACACAATGGTGATAGATCACTCACCAACATTATGATCTTAGAGAGTGTCTGAAATTTACTGGTCGAGGGTTTTGATGTATACGTAATGATATGAGCAAACAGCACAGACGAACATCGTATCCTACCGACCGTACAGACGCCGAATGGCAACGCATTGCCCCGGATCTGCCGGAACGGATGTCGCCGCGGGGGCGACACCGAGTCCATGCGTACCGTGAGATTCTGAACGCTATCTGCTCCATCTTGCGCAGTGGTTGTGCCTGGCGGATGCTTCCCCACAACGTGCCTCCCTAGAAGACCGTGTATCACTACTTTCGGCTCTGGCAACGGGATGGGAGCTGGGTGCGCGTCCATGCTGCCCTCCGCACGGAAATACAAGGTGCCGCAGGGCAATCGGCGGAACCGAGCGCTGTGATTCTGGACAGCCGGTCGGTCAACACGACGGAAAACGGGGGGCTCGGGGTAGAATACTGGCAAAACCGTCCACGGGCGCACACGCCATCTGTTGGTGGATACCGTGGGCGTGGTGTTGACCGTGGTGGTGCATGCCGCCGATATCCAAGACCGGTATGGGGCACGGTTGGTGGTGGGCAACGCCCACGGGAAGCGGTCGCACGTGAGGTTGCTGTGGGTAGATGGGGGCAATGCCGGCCAAGTGGTGGAATGGGCGCAGCACGTTGGTGGCTGGACCCTGGACAGCAGCAAGCGTCCCAATGGGGCATCACGCTTCCACGTGGTGCCTCGGCGCTGGGTGGTGGAACGGACCGTTGCCTGGCGGGGAACGTATCATCGCTTGCGTAAGGACGACGGCGCACGCACCGATACCAGCGAAGCGCTCATGGATGCTTCCATAGATTCACGTGATGGTGAGACGTTTGGCCCACATCCATGCCAACGACTCTTCATAAAATTTTCAGACACGCTCTTAGCAGAGAGTAGAATGAAAACTAACAAGAAGAAGTCTGTAGCGATAGTTCAGTCAAACTACATTCCCTGGAAAGGCTACTTCGACCTTATACGGGCGGCAGATGAGTTTATACTGTTTGATGATATGCAGTACACGCGCCGTGATTGGCGCAATCGTAATAAGATTAAGACGCAATCGGGTCTGATGTGGCTTACTATCCCGGTCGAGACCAAAGGCAAGTTTTATCAATCTATCAAGGACACTCGGATCAGCGATGCTTACTGGATGAAACGTCATTGGGAGTCGATTGTTCACAATTACGCTCGAGCCAGGTATTTTCGTGAATATCGAGCGTTCTTCGAAGAACTCTATCTTAATTGCAATGAGCATTTTCTTAGCCAGATCAACTACAGGTTTCTCACCGCCATATGTGATATCCTAAAGATCAACACCAAAATATCGTGGTCAATGGATTATCATCTCGTAGATGGAAAGACGGAGCGATTAGTCGAACTATGCAGACAAGCAGGAGCAACTGAGTACCTATCGGGTCCATCAGCTCGCGGATACATTGATGAGTCTCTGTTTGAAGCTGCGGGTATCACTCTGCGATATGTGGACTATTCAGGTTACCCAGAGTATGATCAACTTTACCCTCCTTTCGAGCATCACGTTAGCATCATTGATATGATATTCAACGTTGGTCCTGACGCACTCAAATATATGCTTGATTTATGATATGGATCTGTCAATCGTTACGACTATGTACTGTTCTGAACCTTACCTGGAGGAGTTCTACCGCCGGGTGAGCGCTGCCGCGTGCCAAGTCAGTGAGGACTACGAGATTCTGTTTGTCAATGACGGGTCGCCCGATAGGTCATTGGAAGTTGCGTTGGGATTTTATGCGCGAGACTATAAGGTTCGGGTGATTGACCTGTCGCGCAACTTCGGGCATCACAAAGCAATTATGACCGGACTGGCCCATGCACGAGGAGCGCTGGTATTTTTGATAGACTGTGATCTGGAAGAAGATCCTGAATGGTTGTCTCACTTCCTGAGTACAATGCGGAGCCAAAATGCAGATGTCGTATATGGGGTGCAGGATAGTCGCAAAGGTGATTGGCTTGAGCGAGTGACCGGTGAGCTTTTCTACACACTGTTCAACTTGCTCTCCACTTATCCGGTGCCTCGAAATGTAACTACAGCGCGTCTGATGACGCAGCGTTACGTGAGGAGCCTTGTGCAGTATCTTGATCAAGAGGTATTTCTGCTAGGTCTTTGGACGATTACCGGCTATAGGCAGGTGCCCGTTCAAGTACGTAAACGATCCAAAGGTAACTCGACTTACAATTTTAGACGCAAGATCGTGATTTTTGTGAATGCAGTGACCTCGTTCAGTAGTAAGCCGCTCAACTTCATCTTCTACCTGGGAATTACAATTTCTCTTCTTGCCGGTGTGGCAGCAGCTTACCTGGTAATTCAGCGAGTCTTCTTCGGCGTGTTTCTGGCAGGCTGGCCATCGCTGATCGTTTCCGTCTGGCTATTGGGTGGGTTAATCATCTTCTGCCTGGGTATTATCGGTATTTATCTCTCTAAGATTTTCACCGAGACAAAACAACGTCCCTATACAACCATCAGAGCGATTTACGAGCACGGTGCGAGTGACTATGACCTTCACAAACATTCTTGAGTCCGTGAAGCAGTACTATTCTGCGAAAATTGCGACCTACGGAGCAACAGCCCAAGGTGTAGACTGGAACTCTGCGGAGTCTCAGTCCCTGCGTTTTGCACAATTGCTGAAAGTGTGCGATCTGCGGCAACCCTTCTCGATCATCGACTATGGGTGCGGCTATGGTGCACTGCTCGGTTACTTACGAAGCTGGGGCTTGGTGGTGAAGTATTACGGATTTGACATCTCAGAATCGATGATTTCTAGAGCGAGAGAGCTTTACCGGGAAGACGATGGAGCCGAGTTTTATAGCGTTCCAGACTCGTTGTCACCGGCTGATTATACCGTTGCGAGTGGCATTTTCAACGTCAAGTTGCAGACCAGCGATGAGGAATGGCGCGCCTACATGATAGATACGCTGGCGAGGATGGCAGATCTGAGTGTGAAGGGATTTTCCTTCAATGCCCTTACATCGTATTCAGATCCAGAGCGGCGCCGACCTGACCTGTATTACGCCGATCCGCTGTTCTGGTTCGACCACTGCAAAAGGAGATATTCCAGGTTCGTAGCGCTGTTGCATGATTACCCGCTGTACGAGTTCACCATTCTGGTTAGAAAGGAGACATTCTGATGGCCAGGCTCGTTATCTTTGGCACTGGTGATATTGGAAGGCTTGCCCACTACTACTTCACACATGATAGCCCACACGAGGTTGTTGCTTTCACCGTTGATCGGACATATCGTCAGGGCGACACCTTCCTCAGTCTGCCCCTTGTTGACTTCGAAGAGGTCGTTGACCGTTATCCGCCTGCCGAGTACCAGATGTTTATAGCCATCAGCTATGCCAGGATGAATCGAGTGCGCGCCAGCAAATACGCGCAGGCCAAGGCGCTGGGCTACAAACTGGCGAGCTACGTTAGCAGTCGTTGCACATTTTTGACCGAATACGAGGTGGGTGATAACTGCTTTATCCTGGAAGATAACACGATTCAACCTTTCGTGCGAATCGGCAATAATGTGACACTATGGAGCGGGAACCATATTGGACATGAATCAACCATAGGAGATCACGTATTTATCGCCTCCCATGTCGTAGTCTCCGGACACTGCAATATCGGACCGTATTGCTTCATCGGCGTCAACGCCACTCTGCGTAACTCAGTCACGGTTGCGCCAGAAACCTTAATCGGCGCGGGCGCGATCATCATGAAAAACACGGTTGAGAAGGGTGTCTACCTTCCGCAACGTGCTGAGTTATTCTATAAGAAGAGCGATGAGATCGAGCTTTGAGGGGGGTTATCTCATGAAATGGCGCAAGTTGGGGTTGATATTTGCCCCGGATAACAACTACCCGTGGATGGTATCGCATGCTGCTAACCCGGTCGCGGAGTGGATTGGAGGTTGCGAGTTTCGAGTCTATTTCAGTTGTAGAGACAATCAGAACCGCTCTCACATTGGATTTGTAGAGTTTGACCTTCGTCGTCCGCAGAAAATACTGCGTATAGCCGAACAGCCCCTGGTATCGCCAGGCGAGCGAGGCTACTTCGATGATAGCGGAGCATCTATGGGATGCTTGGTGATTTCCGAAGGAAAGCGATACCTATACTACCTGGGTTGGAATCTGGGAGTCACCGTACCCTGGCGAAACAGCATTGGTTTAGCCGTCTCTGATGTCGACAAACTGACATTTCAAAAGTACTCTACGGCTCCTATCGTTGATCGCAATGAAGTAGATCCCTTCTCATTATCCTATCCCTGGGTCATACGTGATGGCTCAATCTGGAGAATGTGGTATGGCTCAAACTTGGGTTGGGGCAAACAGCATAGCGACATGAAACACGTCATAAAGTATGCGGAATCGAGTGATGGAATCCGGTGGTATCGTGACGGCATTGTGGCGATTCCCCTACTTTACGAAGAGGAATGGGGGATCGCGAAGCCATGTGTCATCCGTAATGATACCACATACACAATGTGGTACTCTACTCGACAAGGCAACACCTACCGAATTGGCTACGCCGTGTCGTCCGACGCCATTCACTGGCAGCGAAAGGACGACGAGGTTGGCATCGATGTATCAGAATCCGGTTGGGACTCAGAGATGATCGAGTATCCGTTCGTCTTCGACCATGGCGGGAAGCGGTATATGTTGTACAATGGCAATGGTTTCGGCAGGACTGGCTTCGGTTTGGCTGTTCTTGACGAGTAATACCTATGCAAAACACGGTACGCATGGAACTGACGGGTTACCTTTACATCCTCGGCACTGTCTTCTTTACTATCTATGGCCAGATAGTGCTGAAATGGCGGGTTGGTCGGGCTGGAGCTATGCCAGACGAGCTTATCGCAAAGACGGAGTACATTTTTCGGATGCTGGCTGATCCTTGGGTGATTAGCGGCCTACTCGGAGCATTTCTGGCGTTTCTATGTTGGATGGGAGCAGTCTCGAAGTTCGATCTGAGCTACGCTTATCCCTTTACCAGCCTATCCTTTCTCTTGGTGCTGATTTTCAGCGCAATCTTCTTTCACGAGCCGATCACTTTCTCGAAGATACTCGCAGTAATTCTCATTATTGCAGGATTGGTTCTGGGTAGCCGTATGTAATCGTTTTCTAGTGTTGATTGTAAAGTTAACGATGGTGATTTACTGGTAGACTGCACCTGCTTCGATCAGGTTATCCGGTTATCTCGGTCAACGCGATGGAAGACTTGCAGGGAAGGCATATGATGCGGTCGGTCACGTTCTGGCGCGGCCTTGTATTGCCGTTGTTGTCTCTTCTCGCAAGCAGCGTCATAGTCGCGGCAGCGATCCGGCATCTTCCATTCTCCGATCCATCACCCGCGTTATTGTCGGGTTTGATCGCAACAGCCGTGCTAACCAGGGTTTTGCTGATCGTCCTTCCCAGGATGGCACAGGAATTGCAAGCCTGTGACCCATCTCTGCGCCAGCTGATCATTGGCTTGATAGCAGGCGGCATAGTTGTTGCATTCTTTTCCGCGATCGCTTTGGTGCCGCGTCCGCTCACGTGGCAGTGGGGCGCTGGCCCGCAAACCGGCGCTTTGGCGACGATGTTTCCTGCTGCCAGCTGGGATGGGGTCAATCGCTCAGTCGTTGAGTTGCATGCCACCAATGATCCCAGTACAACGCCGTTTGGCGTCTGGCGGGCGGTGGCGTCGCTTGATGAAGCGGCAGGCGTTCAACCGGCGCAAGCAGAGTTGTGGCTGACGCAGCCGTCCTGGACGATAATCGACGCGACCACCGGCAGACCGCCGCCGACCGCAGATGGCGTTGATGTGGTGATCGGCGTGCAGCGCGGGCAGGAACTGCTGCTGGAACGCCGTGTTGCGCTCGATCCTCCGGCGACTCCTGAGGAAGGGAGATGGCGTCACGTTACGCTGAACCTGCCGCCAGGTGCGGAGCGTCTTGTGGTTGAAGTGCTGATGCGGAGCACGCTTGATTATGATCGCGTCTGGATTACGGAGGCAGTGGTCAGGCCGACGTGGAGAGCTGTTATTGACCGGGTGGCGCTTGTGCTGATAGTTGCGCTGGGTGTATCGACCCTGGCATTTGCGGGTCGTATGCCACCTGTGATTAGCGTGTCTCGCCGCATTGAGGCATTCTTTTCTAGCTATGGATATCTGCTGCTTGGAGCAGCGTGCCTCTGGTTAGCTTATCTGCTGGTGTGGCGTCGGGGGTTGTACTGGGATGACTGGTACATGGTATCTCTTGGACGAGATCCACTGACACTTGACTGGCGACCCCTGCCGCCCATAGAGCAATTGCTTAGAGGCAGGCCGTTCACGTGGGCGCTTTTGCCATACCTTACTGCTCTGTTGTTGACAGATGAATTTCAGGTGCGTCTGCTAATGACCGCTTGCTCGGGTCTAAATGGATTTCTGCTTGGATGGCTTGTGCATCGTATACTACGCGCCAAGTTGCCAGCTATGGTTGCAGGTTGGCTTTTTCTGGTGCCAAACCATATCCCATTGCTGACCCAAACTGCGGGTTATGTCTTCATGACGGGGTTTGTACTACTAATGTTGCATGCTATTTGGAGCACTCTAGTTGTTGACAGGTTTCAGTATGTCTGGTTATTGGGTGGGAATCTAGCATTGTTAATTGCGATGATGTGGTATGAGGCACCAGTAGGAATAGTCAGTGTAGTTCCAATCATGGGCATTATATGCTGTGCTCAGCAACCGAAAGCGAGGTGGCGCACGATTGTTTACCGAACAGTGCTATCCATTGCTACGCTGACCGCGATTACAGCGTCGTATGCCTTTTTGGTTATTAATTCATCATATTTGGTGAAAACCCGAGGACTCACAACTGATATTTCAACAGTTGCAAATCTGGCTAAGCAATGGTTGGCCTTTGCCTATCGAATTCTTATCGATCCGAGTAACCCAACTTCGTCATACCATTACATGATACTGTCACACATAGTAGGACTAAGGCACTTACTACTATCGAGTTTCGGAATCATATTGTTATCAGGTATTAGCGCCATCTTTGTTTTAGTAGTCGTTAGTTGGAAAGATTGTTTGTTTCAATCTGGAGATTTTACTCAGGCACTGCTTGTTTTAGTGCTTGGAATCGTTTGGTTCCTTACGTCATTTTTTCTTCCATACGTGTTCGCACCAGCACAGGGTTTTGCGATTTACCTCATGTACTTTCCTGCTAGCGGCGTATGCATAGCATTAGGTGCTTTGGTCGCGTTAATCGCGTCTGTCGTGCGAATCAAAGGAATACAGCAAGCAATAGCGGGTATTTTTGGATTGTTGCTAATAATGCTATCGATATGTATGGTAGGAACGGCATGCCTGTACCAAGCGAGGTATGAGTCTGACAGAGAGGTATTCGTCGCTTTGGCACGTCTTGTGCCGCCTGAAGCAATATCTGATCCTGTTCAGTTCATACCCGTGAATCTTAACTTTAGCTTGCCGGGCAAGGAAAATACGTTAAGCCCATTTCTTGATAGCGCCTTTGAGGAATATGGCGCCGCTAGAGGTGCATTTACAATTGTGTATTCTGATAAGATAGAAAGATATATTCAGTACATAGCCACTCCAAGGTGGTACCCTGCAACTTTCTCTGAGCGTATCTCAGATAAATCAGCAAACCCGTGTCTGCGATTCGTCAGTAACGCCGATATTCTTGTAGTACAATCAGCGACGTTATTTGTTCAAGGATGTCCGGTCGATCCTGAGCGTGCAATTGTTTTCACCCATCACAATGGTGAGTTGGCGCTTGTGCGTACACTCACGCTACAGCGTTCCGATGGGACAACTCGCATTATCGAACTGCCTGTCGTCAGCAGGTTGGCTGCTCGCGGATCAACGGTCATTGAAACCATGGTCATTCCCGTTGAAGATTGAGACCGATGCGTCACGGCGATTCTGGTCGTAGAGGGCGATCAGAAAACCGGATTTGTGGTATCATGATGGCGACCATGCCGTTCTGATAAGGAGCAATCTCGTATGCCACG
>Ga0197142_1003930_pt1 | contig 12241 bp, 7 predicted proteins | sample GBS60_MetaG_FD_148614 | JGI IMG/M metagenome (GOLD analysis project Ga0197142, IMG submission 148614) | Sediment microbial communities from Great Boiling Springs, Gerlach, Nevada, United States - GBS 60_MetaG | ecosystem: Environmental > Aquatic > Thermal springs > Hot (42-90C) > Sediment... | reverse complement strand
GAGGCGGGCATAACGACCATCGGCGAGGGCGGCGCCACGCCGGAAGAAATCGCGCTCTACCAGCGGCTCAAGGCGGACGGTCGTCTGCCCGTGCGCGTCGTCATGACGTGGTGGGTTAACATCGCACGGCCCGCGGAGGAAATCATCGCCGAGGTTGGCGCCCGTCCCTGGCGCACCAATCAGGGAGACGACTGGCTGAAGTTCGGCGCCTTCAAGGTGAACTTCGACGGCGGCATGACCATCGGCACGGCATACCAGCGCAGGCCTTACGGCGAATTCGGCCGCCGGCTTTACGGCAAGACCGACCCCGAGGACCGCGGACAGCTCTTCGCCACGCCGGAAAAGTTCCTGGCCGTATTCCGCGCGGCCCGGGATCGCGGCTGGTCCCTCAGCGCCCATACCCAGGGAGGCGGCGCCATTGACCTTTTTCTGGACACGATGGAGGCTCTGGATCGCGAAAAGCCGATCGCACCCACCCGCTCCCATCTCATCCACGCCAGCTTCCAGAGCCCCGAGGCCATCGCCCGCATGAAGCGACTGGGCATTACCGCCGACGTGCAGGCCGCCTGGCTGTACTGCGACGCCCCGGCCCTGGAAAAAGTTTTCGGCTATGAAGGAATGCGGTATTTCTTCCCCCTGCGGTCTTACCTGAAAGCCGGCGTGCAAGTGGCCGGCGGCAGCGACCACATGATCGGCTACGACAAGAACCGGGCCGTGAACCCGTACAATCCTTTCCACGGCATGTGGGTCTCGATAACTCGCAAGACAAACCGCGGCGGCGTGGTTTATCCGGAGGAAAGGGTCACCCGCGAAGAGGCGCTCAAGACCTATACCATCTGGGCGGCCTGGCGATTGTTTGCCGAAAAGACGCTGGGCTCGATCGAACCCGGCAAGTTAGCCGATCTGGTCGTTCTGGACCGCGACTATCTCACCTGTCCCGAAGACGACATACTCGACATCGAGCCCGTAATGGTTATCCTGAACGGAAAAGTGCTGGTGGAAAGATAGGCCGACTTACTCTTCCAGGCGCGGCGCGACCAGGCCGCGCACGGGCGCCTTGTGTTCCGCCGCGTAAGTACGGATGATCTTTTCGAGGTCCCGGGCCCAGTCGTCCAGTCCGATGCTGCCCTCAGGCGCCATCATGAAGCCCATGTCAGGCGTCCGATCCGCCCAGTGATCCTTGGTGTCGTCGAGCACGTGGACGAAACGCCGGTCCCCCACGGCCCGACCTTTGGGAAAGCGACTCTTTTCGAAGACGGCCACCAGCTCGGCGAAAATGCGTTCGTTCTCCTGTCGCCTGGCGGTGATCGCGTTGTGAGCGCTCACCAGGTGGCCTACGGCTCGCACCGCATCCTTGTTGGCGGCTGCGGCTTCGGCCAGCGCCAGCGCCCGATCGGCCTCCGCCATAGCCTCCAGCAGTCGCCAGTGGCCGCCGACGAAGCGCGCCAGCGACAGAAGGACTTCCAGGTTGTAATGATTGCGCTCGGCCCGGCCCAGGTTCTCGTGCAAGGCGTGGATCAGGCGGTCGTTCTCCAGGCGCCGTGCGGGCGCTTCCCGGAGCCGCTCGCCGTACTTTTCGCTCAGGCGCCGGCGCAGCTTGAGGTCGGGAAGTTCCGGCAGGGGCGGCGGATCCAGCGTCAGATCATAGCGCGTCGTGCCGTGTCCTTTGCCGTAGGAGTTTCCGTAGCCAGGCCCGCGGACCCGCGAAACCACGCGCTCCCAACTGCGCTGCCACGCCCGCGCCTGCCGTTGCAGGGCGCGGTAAAGTTCGACCATGCCGGCGACCTGGGGCCCGTAGTATGTCCTCATGAACTCCGCCGCGTGTTGTTCCGGCGAGACGGTGCAGGGATTCCAGCCCCACTGGGCCACCGCCGACCAACCCAGCCAGAAGGTCTCATTGTGCAGGCCCGAATCATCCCAGGCCGCCCCGAACACGCCGATCGGGTTCCCGCGCCAGTGCCGCCCGCGACACAGGTACTGGTAAGCCGAAGCCAGCCTGCCCGGCCCCTCCTCCGCCGTCAGATGATCCGGAAACAAATACTCACTGCCTTGCATGGAAACGTAACCCAACTGCCGGATGCCCAGCCTGCGCTCCGGCTCCAGATATTCCTCCTCGCCGATGACGCCGTCAATGACGTCGGAAGGCAGCAGGGAAACGTGCTCGGGAAGCAAAGGATACTCCGCCCAGATCAGGATGCGCCGGCCGCGGGAAGCCAGAAAATCACGCGCCTTTCGCACGAACTCAACCCAGGTGAGGCTGCGATTGACCGGATTGTAAGGCCGGGAACATTCGCTCTCGATGCCGGCGTAATAAACCTCGTCCGTCGAAACGAAAAAATACTCCACGCCTCGCGTGGCTTTCACCAAATCGTCGTACATCGAAAAGATCAGTTGATAAGTTTCGGGCTTGCACAAGGCGCTCTGGTAGTTATTTCCGTCCGCGCGCAAATGCGCAAACGAGGGGTGTTTCAGCACGTACGCCATATGCGCCGGCGCCTGCACGTCCGGGACGATCTGGATGAAACGTTCCAGGCCGTAGTTGACGAGGTCCTGCAACTCCGCCGTAGTGAAGGCGCCCGGCGCGCCGATGACGGGGTGGGAAGGATACTCGAACTTGTCCTCCAGCTCGAAGGCGATCATGTTCACTTTGAAGCGCGCCGCCCAGTCCAGATAGCGTTTCAGGGTTTCGATGCGATCCTGGTGGTGTTTGGTGTCCCAGTGCAGGAAGCGCAGAGCCAGCCTGGGCCAGTCCTCGATGGTGACGCCGGGCAGCCGCAGCCGCCCCGCAGGGTCCCGGCGAATCAATTGCAGGAGCGTCTGGACGCCGTAAAAGAGGCCTTGGTCGGAGTGGCCCGTAATTTCGATCCCATCGTCGCCGGTTCGCAGGCGATAGGCCTGGCGGTCCACCAGGGGCTCGGCTTGCGTGGCGACCGTCCCCGGAGCCACTCGCAGGCGGATCGTCCTGGGGCCCGCTCCGCAGACCAGCCTGAGATGATGGAACTCGGCCGCATCGCGCAGCAGGGTTCGCACGGCGATGTGGGCGAGTCCCAGGGGTCCGGGGTCAATTCTCCAGGAGTCGTCGAGCAGAATCTCGCCGGCCTGGAACTGCACCCGCTGCGGCGCCGGGATGACCGAGTAACCGCGCGACCAAAGCTCGCTGACAGGCGCGGCCGCGAGGGTCCCGCCCACAAAAAGCCAGAGCGATAGTCTTCGCATACATGGACACACTAACACCTTTGCGACCGGGCCGCCGGGGGTACAGGCGGGCTACGGAGCGGGCGGCGCCAGAGTGGCGTCCAGCAGCATCAGGAACGCGGCGACCAGACGGTACGTGTCGTAGTAGTCGTCCTGACGAATGGCCTCGACGGTATCGCGCGCCGTGCCCAAAAGCGGGAAAGTCTGCGCCGTCAGCGAGTACATCGAGAGCGTGGGGATTCGGGCGTCGCGGAAGGCAGCCGCGTCGTCCTTGGGAATCTCCTCTTCAATGTTGACGCCGGTGACGGGAATTTTCATGGCTTGCGCCACGCGCGCGATGTCGTTGATCAATTTGGGGTCGGATTGTTTCATCCAGACCCGGACCGGACCGGCGCCGAGCGACGTCAACTGGATCATGGCGCGCGTACGCTCGCGCTGTTCGCGGCTTAACTGCCGCACATAATGGCGTGAGCCTTCCGGGGAGTTCTCCCGGTCGGAGAAGCCGATGAAAACAAAAGTGTGTCGGCGCGTGCCTTCGGGCAGCGATTGATACAGGGTGGGCAGCAGCGCGGCGCCGCTCCAGTTATCAATCACTCCCTGCCCGGCCGAGCCCCACCAGTCCAGGCGAGCTCCCACGACGATCGTGTCCTCGCTCTGGCCGGGCTGGGTGCAGATGATATTGGGAACCTTGGAGCCTTTGACCGGCTGCTCCCGCAGGCGGTCGCCGGTGCATCCGGCCTCCCGGAAAATCTCGAGCAGGCGTTGCGCCCGCTGGGCGTTATCCGTGCTGACGCGATTCAGGCGCTCGCTCAAAATCGTGCGATCCACGGACTTGAACTGGATGCTCACCGGCTGGGCCAGCAGGGCCGCTGCGGAGACCAGAGACAAAGCGTAAAAACGACGCATTGTCCTACTGTACAGCATCCGGGAGCGGGTTGCGCGCAAGGAGGCCTGCTCCGCACTATAATTGGTCGCGGAGACGCGGTCATGTTCGCCGCATCGCTGGAAACGGTCAGGGATTTTCTGGCTCAGAAGCGCTGGGCCGTTGTAGGCGTATCCAGACGACGCCTGGATTTCAGCCGGTGGCTGCTCGGGCAGTTTCGCCGGCGCGGCTACGAGGCGATTCCTGTGAACCCGCATGCGGTCGAGATCGAGGGGGTGCGCTGCTACGCCCGGATCCCCGATATCGAGCCGGCGCCCGCGGTGGTGTTACTGATGACGCCACGGCGCCTGGCCCTGACGCTGGCTCGCGATTGCGACGAGGCGGGAGTCCGTCGCGTCTGGTTCTACGCCGCCGCCGGTCTCGGGGCGGCAAGCCCCGAAGCCATCGAATTTTGCCGAAGCCGCGGCATGTTCGTCGTAGCCGGCCTGTGCCCGATCATGTTTTTGGAGGATGCGGGCTGGCTGCACCGCGTGCACGCCGGCGGTTTGAAGCTATTCGGTCGCTACCCGGCCCCGCAAACGGGTCTCAAGCCGGAGACCGGCTTCCGCCGATGAATGAGAGGAACCCGCAATGAAACCGCTAGGAGCTTTCAATGTCGCGCCTTCCTTGCCGCCGCGTCTGGAGCCGCTACGGCGGATCGCCTACAACCTGTGGTGGGCGTGGAATCATGACGCCATCGAGCTGTTCCGTCGCCTGGACAGCGAACTGTGGGAGACTTCGGGCCACAATCCCGTGCTGATGCTGGGCACGATCAGCCAGGCGCAACTGGAAGCCGCCGCCCATGACGAGGCCTTCCTGGCTCACGTCGAGCGCGTCTCGCGCGACCTGGAGACGTACCTTGCCGGAGAGGGGTCTTGGTTCCGCCGGGTTTACGGGCGCGCGGACAGCCTTTCGGTGGCCTATTTCTCTGCCGAATTCGGCTTGACCGAGTGTCTGTCCATCTTCGCGGGAGGACTGGGGGTGCTGGCGGGGGACCATCTGAAGTCGGCCAGTGACTTGGGCGTGCCTTTGGTGGGCGTGGGGTTGCTGTACCAGCAGGGATACTTCAAGCAATACTTGAACGAATCGGGCTGGCAGCAAGAAGCCTATGAGGATAATGATTTCCACAACCTCCCCCTGCAATTGCTCCGCTCCCCCGACGGCAAGCCCTTGCTGGTTCAGGTTTCCCTCGCCGGCCGGCCCGTTTATGCCCAGCTCTGGCAGGCCCATGTGGGGCGCGTCTCCCTGATCCTTCTGGACACCAACATCGGCCTGAACACCCACCCCGAAGACCGGGACATTACCGATCAGCTCTATGGCGGCGACAGCGAAATGCGGATCAAACAGGAAATCATGCTGGGAATCGGCGGTTACCGCGCGCTGGAGGCCCTGGGACTGGAACCCACGGTCTACCATTTGAACGAGGGACATTCGGCTTTCCTGGGCTTGGAGCGCGTTCGCCGGCTCATGGAGCGCTATCACTTGAACTTTGAAGAGGCCCGCCAGTTAGCCTCCGCCAGCCTGGTTTTCACCACCCACACGCCGGTGGAGGCCGGTCATGACTTTTTCGGTCCCGATTTGATGGACCGTTACTTTTCGGAGTACTACCCACAACTGGGGATCTCGCGCGACGAGTTCCTGGGACTGGGGCGTCGCAACCCGCTCGATCCGGGCGAGGCCTTTTGCATGACGGTGCTGGCCTTGCGTCTGGCGGCCTTTTCAAACGGCGTCAGCCGGCTTCACGGCCAGGTGACGCGCCGGATGTGGGCCGGCATATGGCCCAACGTCCCCGAGCACGAGGTTCCCATCGGTCACGTAACCAACGGCGTACACTTCCGCTCCTGGATTTCCCATGAAATGAACCAACTCTATGACCGCTACCTGGGTCCGAACTGGCGCGAAGAGCCGGCGGACCGCGCGTTGTGGCAGCGGGCCGAGACCATCCCTCCGGAAGAGCTCTGGCGCACGCACGAGCGCCGGCGTGAACGGCTGGTCGCCTTTGCGCGACGCCGGTTGCGCGAGCAACTCAGGCGCCGCGGCGCTCCCCAGTCGGAAATCGAGGCCGCCGAGGAGGCGCTGGATCCCGAGGCTCTCACCATCGGGTTCGCGCGCCGATTCGCGACCTACAAACGCGCCACCCTGCTGTTGCGCGACGTCGAGCGGCTCAAACGCCTGCTCAACGATCCCGAGCGCCCCGTGCAGGTCATCTATGCGGGGAAAGCCCATCCGCGCGACGGCGCCGGCAAGGAGCTGATCCGGCAAATCGTGTCGCTGGCCCGGCAACCGGAATTTCGTCGCCGTCTGGTCTTTCTGGAAGACCACGACATGGCGGTGACGCGGTACCTGGTGCAAGGCTGTGACGTATGGCTGAACACTCCGCTGCGGCCCCTGGAAGCCAGTGGAACCAGCGGCATAAAAGCCGCGGCCAACGGTGCGCTCAATCTCAGTACGTTGGATGGCTGGTGGGACGAGGCCTGGAGCCAGTACAATCACCGGATCGGCTGGGCGATCGGTCGCGGGGAAATCTACGATCATCGCGAGTACCAGGATCAGGTGGAAGCTGACGCTCTTTACGATGTGCTGGAGCGGGACGTCATCCCCACTTTCTACGAACGCGGGCGGGACCGGCTGCCGCGCCGCTGGATCGAACGAATGCGCGCCTCGATCGCCACGCTTTGCCACTTCTTTAACACCCACCGCATGGTACGTGAGTACACCGAACGTTTTTATCTGGTGGCCAATGCCCTGCACCGTACCCTCGCCGACAACGACGCCGCTCGCGCCCGGGCGCTGGCCGCCTGGTTGGTTCGGGTTCGGGCTGCCTGGCGGGAAGTTCGCGTGGAAGCGGTAGAGCGCGGCCTGAGCGACCTCGTGGTGGGTCAGCGAGCCGGCGTGCGCGTTCGGGTGCATCTGGGACCGCTGTCCCCCGACGATGTGCACGTCGAACTCTACGTCGGTCGGCTCAGCTCGGATGGGCAAATCCTGGATCCGGTGGCCGCGCGGCTGGAAGCCACCGGCGAGCGCCGGGAAAATAGTTGGACGTTCGAGGGAACCCTGGCCCCCTGTGTGCGGAGCGGAAGGCACGGATACACGGTCCGCGTCTTGCCCTGCCACCCGGACCTGACGTCGCCGTTGATTCCGAACCTGATCACCTGGGCGGGCGAGGACACGACGATCGCGCCCGCCTGACCGGGCCTGTACGCCGAGACAGGCCGGGCGCCCAATTCAGATCAGCCGGTTTCCCGGCTTGGCGTGCGCCAACAGCCGGTCGTCGCCCCGGCAAGCTCGGGATACCCTCTCCCGCGCGCGAGCCGGCGTTGAACCACGCATCTTCGAGAGGATACTTGCGAGTGCAACTTTGCACGCAGGTTCGTCGCCTTCACTCCAGAATCGGCAACGCCGGGCGGCGATGCTCCTCCGGGATGGGCACTGCCTCAGGCGCCTTGTAAATCGGCTCGCGGTGGTCGCTGAAATCGAGATAAAGTTTTTTGCGGAGAAACCACTCGGGAAAGTGGCCCAGGCGCAAGAGCGGGTATTTGAAGCCGGGCCCGTAGAGTTTGCGCCCCAAAAGGTAGTAATAGATCGGAATCCCCATCACAAGCTTGAGCTTGACGCTGGAGGACTTGCGCATGAAGTCCACGTTGTACCGCCAGCAAGTGAAGAAAAACTCCCATTGCAAGTCGGTGAGACGCGCCACGCGCGCTCCTTCGTGTCTTTCGAGGCGCGTATCCTTGAGCGGCACAAACAACGTGGGGATGATGACGCCCTTGAAATCCTTGAGCGCGTAGAGCAGTTCGAGCGACTGTTTGGTGTCCTCGTCAGTCTCGCCCGGCAGGCCGATGATAAAGGTGGCCATGGGGAACCAGTTATGGCGGTTCATGATCTCGTAGCCTTTGAGGATCACGTCAGGCCACTGCTCAGGGCGGAACGGATAGGCCTTGCCCGGCATGTACTTCTTGAAGAGGCGCACCGAGCCGGTTTCAAGACCCACGAACATCATCGCATAGCGATGCTCGGGATGAGTGGATTTTTCGTGTTGGAAGGGGCTCATGCCGACTGCCCACGGAGTAAGTTCCTCGACGACTTCGGGATTGACCACCACGGGGGTGATGGTGCCGTGGGTGAGCGCGAGGTAGCGCACGCCGGGCACCTCCGCGACCGAGCGGAACAGCCGCTTGAGCGCGGCAACATTGGTGCGGAACTTCTTTCCCTGTTCGTAAAGGAAAAGGTCCTCGGTGGTGAGGGTAATTGTGTCCGCACCCTCGGCCACCTGGGCACGGACGTTGGCGACGACGTCCTCGATAGGGATGCTCTTGCCTCCGCGAAGCGCCACGGAACAGAACTGGCAACCGCGGCCGCAACCACGGGTGATTTCGACCACTCCGAACGTCGCGCGGTGGCGGATGCGGGGAATGCTTTCGGGTCGGGGACTTTTGCATTCCACGCGCGGCGGCAACGCCTCCCCGCGCACCGCGGACTCGAACAGATCCACGGCAACCTCCTCGGCTTCGCCGTGCACGATGCAGTCAATTCCCCACTCCTGCTGAAGTCCCTTGTGCTCGATTTGCCAGGCGCCCGGGCCGCCGACGATCACCTTGAGGTGGTTCTTGTGACGGCGAAGAACCGGGTGGCAGATCAAGCGGCGAAACTCCGCCGCGTTGATCGGCTCGCAGTCGGCGCCGTAGAAGCCTGCGTACACGTCGGTGGCGAAGGTGATGCCCAGCGGGTTGTGAGCATGGATGCCCACCGCCCGCGTGTCCTCGCCGACGAATCGCTCGAGCTGGTCCGCATAACATACGGCGATGTTGTGTTCGCCGAAACGATCCGCCAGCAACGCCTCAATGACGCGCAGTCCGTTGGGCACGTATTTGGCCTGCCCATCCTCCCGCACTTCCACGTCCGTGGACCAATTAACGCCCAGATATTTTGCATATTTAGAGGGCAAAGTGGCTAACAACATCTGACGCCAAGGCGAACGCAAGTACTCGCTGGATTCTGAACTGGCAGCGGCCAGGACAATCAGCCTGCCTCTTGACGGCATCACCAACGACCTCCCTTAGTCTTGATCGAAACGTCAACTATAAACCAAGAGGCGGCAAATGGCAATGAGACCGCAACAAATGGCGCTTAAAAGACGTCTCAGCGGCGCGCTTGGTCGGCTTCAGGATAGCGTTCGCACGGAGGGAGCAATGCACATTAAGCGACCCTAAAGAGGACCGTCGCAGGACTTCCGGGTCCAGTTTCTCTCGGAGCTGCGAGCCACAGGTCCTTGCATGAAGCCGCGTCGAAGCCGTGGTGCGGTGAGGATCCGTGGGGTTCAAAGCTGGCTCCCCGGCAAGGATTCGAACCTCGACTCGCGGCTCCAAAGGCCGCTGTCCTACCATTAGACGACCGGGGAGTCGCGGGGCCGCAATGAGCGACCCCTGCTTCATTTTAGCAGTTCCGGCGTCCTGCGCACACCGCTGCGATCCCGGCAGCCCCGGTGGGCGACACCCGTTGCCAGCGGGACCGCAGATGCGTTAAGGTAGGGAACGGTGAGGTGCGAGAGTGGCTGAATCGGGCGGTCTCGAAAACCGCTGTACCCTTTCCGGGTACCGTGGGTTCGAATCCCACCCTCACCGCCAGGCTTAATTTTCCCCTTTGATTACAATGACTTACGGATGAGACGCCCTATTGGTGTCGGCAATTGTGCCGAAACCGACACCAGGCCCAAGCCAATGCCGGTGCGGTGGGGCAAACGCCAGGGCCAACGTCCATCGGCTGCCCCGCCACGCCTCGTCCCCTGCCGAGCGCGCCGAGGTTCGGCTTCTACGGTACTCGCACCCCTTTGGCCGTACCTAACCACGCTGCTGCGTTACTAAGGGGCCGCTTGGTTCCGTGGCCGTGCCCAAGGTCCTCTCAACGACGCGGATGGCGTACTCCCTGTGAGTCAGGCGCCAATTGCCGAAGATGGGATAAACGAAATTCGCGCCGGTTCAGCCCGGCGCCTCCTCGCTCCGACTGCGCAGCGGAGTCAATGGCGCGCCGAGCGGGTGGGCTGAACGCCACCGTCAATCCTTATCTGCCAGTCCGACGAGCCTGATCAGGTTCCCGACTTTTTCCACCAGCACGTCCACGCCTTGAAGGCTGCGCTGTTTCTTGAGCACATCTGCGCGCTCTGGGCCCAGACTGGCGAGGAGTCGCTCGACGTCCGGCCCTTTGAGCGGCGCCGTTTTCTGGTTCGCCGAGATGGCGGTAATTGTTTTCTGAGCCGGGTCGTAGCTAAGCTTCGCGTTTTTCCACACGGTCTGCTGCGGAGCTGCGGTTTTCGCCGCGGGCGAGGTTTGGGGTGGTTCTTTCTTGGTCGTGGCCGTGCGCATCGCGCCGTAACCCACCGCGGTCTTGGCGCCGAAGCCAAGCCATCGGAAAGCATGCTCGAAGGCAGCCTGCATCAACTGCTTCCAGCACTCGTCTTTCGCCAGGTCCGGCGCCGTACGCGCCAGGTGCAAAGTGTCGCAGGTGACGTGGAACAGGAAGCGAGAGCCGGGCGGGACCGTGAGGAAGCAAATGGGATTGGGCTGACCCGAATCGTGCGGCGGCACGGCTGAGCCGCCAGGACGTGTTTCCTGCTGATAGTAATGCGTGTAGTGCGGAGTCATGATTTCCACCAGCAGGCTGTCGCCCTCGATTTCAGGGACGACGTCCCAGAAAAACAACGCGCCGCGAAAATGTTCCGGCCGCTCTTCGTCGGTTTCGCGTCCGAAGAGAACGTCGAGCATGGACAGACGGAGCGGCGGCTCGTTCGGATCTTCTGAAATCCGGATCTCGTATCGCGGCTCTTCGCTCCAGCCTTTGCTGTCACCCCACTGCCCCTTGGCCAGCTCCCGCGCCGCCTGCCGCAGGACTCCCTTGACGCCGCTGCCCGGCAGATAGGGAAGGCCGTAAGGATTCAGAAACGAGAAACCGTTTTCCAGCGGATGTTCGTTGCCTAGTCCGGTGGTGAAAGGCGCCACGGCGACTGCCTCGATGCGCAAAAGCCGGTGGGCGGGCAAGGCGTCCCCGAGCGCGCGCTGCCGCGCCGAGAGCGCCTGCACGCGGAGCTTGTCAGCCGGCGTGAGGCGCGCGACTTTGCCCCAAGCGGTGCGGGCCCCGAAATCATTCCGGTCCCACAAACCGGGCAGTTTCCCATTGGCCACGAGAGCCTCGATTGCCGCCTTCTCACCCTTCTGCTTCACTAGCGCCGCGATTTGCTGTCCTTCTCTGCTTTTCGCTTGCGCACGCTGCTGAACTTCCACCTCCTGATCCTGCCGGTTCGTCCAGACGGGGAGTAACAAACCGAACCGCAGCGCGGGCGATGCATCCTGGAATATCCGCTCGCCTGCCGCCTTGAGCAAGTATTCCGGTATGGCTGCGATCGGCATCTTCCTACCCTCCCTTCCTCGCCGAAGACATCTGCCGGAGCCACTTCAGCCACGCCAGGGCTTCCACCGTGATCGCACGGTAGTCGGCGGGATCGGCCTTGAACAGAGCTTCCATGAAAGGTTCGAACTCCGTCTTGCCCTTGAAGACGCCGGGAAAACGCCCTGCCAGCCACTGGCGCAGATCGCTCGCGATCACTTCATGCGCGTCCCCCTTCTGGTGGCAGAAGGCCAGAACCTGCATCAGGCCCGAGTTCATGATCAGCGCCGGCAACCCTTTGGCCACATTCACCTGATCCTTGCTGTAGTTCTCACAGCGCTGCCAGGCGTCCAGCGCCCGCTTTTGCTCGATCGTCTGCATCGTCACCCCTCCACGATTCGGGCCACCACCAGGCCCCGCCCCGTCGTGGCGTCGCCGCCGATTTGAAGCAGGCGGCCCTGCCCGTCCTTGCCTCCGTTGATCACTGTCTTGACGACTTGCATTACGGCCTCTGCGCCGAGGCCTTCCTCTTTGCCGTCCCGCGTCTGGCTCACCAACAGCGGCGCCACAAGGATCGCCTCGGGCGGCAAGTTCTCCGTGTAGAAGAGGCCCCCCTCATCGGCCGTGCCGGTCTCGGGGTTGATGCGGACGTGCGGCTCGATGAGCGTACCGTGCTGAGCAAAGAAGGCGAAGTCGGTATCGGAGAGCAGCACCAGGTGTCGCCCGAGCTTGTTGCGAAAGTAGTCG
>Ga0197142_1003928_pt1 | contig 12244 bp, 9 predicted proteins | sample GBS60_MetaG_FD_148614 | JGI IMG/M metagenome (GOLD analysis project Ga0197142, IMG submission 148614) | Sediment microbial communities from Great Boiling Springs, Gerlach, Nevada, United States - GBS 60_MetaG | ecosystem: Environmental > Aquatic > Thermal springs > Hot (42-90C) > Sediment... | reverse complement strand
GAGCAAGTCACACAGTTCGGCAAGGCACCCGTGGACGTCCCCGATGATATCGAGCGGACCACGCCACACCCGCTTGTCGCAACAGAGGGGCCGCCGCACGACGACTGCTCGCTCCACGTCTTGTGTGCTTCGCAGCCAGTACCGAGAGACGAAGCCCTCTTTCGCGATCTGTTCTCGGCTTGCGTTCAGCTGAGAGATCTGGCGAAGAATCACTTGCCGGCCGACTCGGCGGCCAGGACGGTGACCATCTCGTTCGACGCAGGCGGAGAGCGGCAAGTCGAAGACGATAGCCACCGCAGGCACATGGAATCGCGCTGCCAGCGCAAGCCAACGCGATCGCGCCGCACTAGTGGTGTTGGTGGCGTCGATCACCGTCAAGCGGCCGCGCCGGAGGCGCTTCTCCGCCACGAGCTCCAACAGCTCGAATGCGTCGCCCGATGCCGACTGATCTCCCTGGTCATCAGAGACGAGGGCTCGGAAAGCATCGGACGACAGGACCTCGGTGGGCCGGAAGTGACGCTGCGCGAAGGTGGACTTGCCGGAGCCGGAAGGCCCAATGAGCAGGACGAGGGCTAGGGACGGGACGACGATTCTCGCTATGGGGGGCCGTTCCGTCATCCTTCCGAATTCTCTCAACTCTTGTGACCCAAACTCGTCCCGTTCGGTCCCCGTCGCACGCGCCGGCCGTGTAAAGAATCGTTGCCAATAGTAGCACTCCCGTGAAAGCGGCCGGATCCCAACCAGTCGAACCCTTGCGCGATTGTACGCGTTTGCTGATCAAAGCAGATGACTGCAAACTTGACGGCAATGACCGCAGTCGGCTACCATCGAATCGCAGTAAGCCTTTTCGGGCCTGTAGCTCAGCGGCAGAGCAAGGGGCTCATAACCTCAAGGTCGTAGGTTCGAATCCTACCAGGCCCACCAGCCCACAGCTGAACCGCTGTGGAGACGGTAACGTATCGAGAGGTGTGCATGCGTCGAGTCCCGCAGGAGGTAACCCTCAGCGCGGGGGAGATTGCCAGGCTGGCAGCAGAGGTAGCAGCTGATGCCCTCGCGACTGACGTTCAGGTACTCGATCTGCAGCGGCTGACTCCGTTCTTCGATCTATTCGTCATCTGTTCGGCCGATAACACGCGACAGCTTCGAGCGATGACCCTTAAGGTGCTCGAGACACTCAGCGCAGCGGGTGTTGAACCTCTCCGGCGAGAAGGGGAGCCAGAGTCCGGCTGGGTCGTGCTCGATTACGGCCTGGTGCTGATCCACCTGTTCACCAGCGAACAGCGGGCCTACTATCGCCTTGAGGAGCGCTGGGCGGAGGCACAACGCGTTCTCGTCATCCAGTAGACAGGGAGTGAGACGTGTGCACTCCGAGACAGAGCAGTCGATGGCGCTGGCTCGCCGTCGGCCTTGCCCTCGGCTGCATTACCGGCTTCCTCGCCGGCCTCATCGCAGCAGCTCAGACCGACGCTCTTAGTCAGGCGCTCGATCGAGTGCGCGCGCACCGCACCCCGGCCCAGCCGCACTTCGACCTGCTGTTCCAGTGACGCTGACGCGATTCGATTACGTCGACTCGGACTCGGCGTCGAGTGGCTCCTCCTCGAGTCGCTCGAGCACTTCGTCAGGATCGGCGCCACGCTCCAGGTCGCTCAGGGCTCGGTCAAGCGCCGGGTCGAGCGGCTCGCCCAAGTCCTGAGTGATGCGCCGTGTCCACTCGGCGAGTTCTCTCGGGTCGTCCGTATCTGGGAATCCGTCCTCGTCCGGTTCGCTCCAGTCTTCGTTTCCGCCGCCCGACTCCTCATCCCACGCTGCCTCCGCTTCGGCAGCTCGGTCGCCGTCGGATCGAGCGCGGAGCAGGGTCACCCGTGAGAGCAGACGTTCGATTCGAGTGCCCCCGCACCCTGGACACAGCGCTGGTTGCGCAACTGAGGCGAACGATCGGTAGAAGACGCTGAAACGCCGCCGACAGGAAAGACATCGGTACTCGTAGATCGGCATAGCCCTAGTGCCTCCGGCTCACATCCGCAACCGAAGTGCCAGCGTAGTCCCGTCGGTACCGCGCAAGCCCCGCCAAGAACGCCAGGCCGACCACGCCAGCCACGATCAGCGTCGCGAGCTTGTACAGCGGCACCGGAATCAGCAGTGCTGCTGCGCCGAAGCCGGCCGAGACGACAGTGAAGAGGAGCACGATCCGCTGCTGCGACCACCCGAGGTCGAGGAGCCGATGGTGCAAATGGCCACGATCCGCGACCAGGGGCGAGCGACCATTGAGGAGGCGATAGACGATCAGCCAGGCGACGTCGAGGATCGGCAACCAGAGTGCCAACAGGGCGGTGGCGATCTTCGCACCACCGATGATCGCCACGACCGCGAGGGTATAGCCGAGAAACATTGCACCACAGTCACCCATAATGATCCGGGCCGGGTGCCAGTTGTACGGCAGAAAGCCGATCACCGCGGCACCGAGCGCCACCGCCAGGAGAGAAATGGTGAACTGCGGGTTACCCGCTGGTCGGAAAAACGTGTGAACGAAGAGGATGATCGCTGCGACCAGCGTGACCATACCGGCCAGACCGTCGAGACCGTCTACCCAGTTCAGCGTGTTCATCATCCCGACGATCCAGAAAAACGTGAAGCCAATGGCCACAGCCAGCGGTAGAACCACGACACCACCGAACGGATTGTTGAACTGCTCGATCACAAGCCCGTGCTCAGCGCCCCTGAGCCGGGGCAGGACGACGACTGCGGCGGCAGCCACCTGGCAGGTCAGCTTTGCGACCGGCGACATCCCCACCAAGTCATCGTACATCAGGGTGGCGACGACGATTGCCGCACCCGCCAACACCAACGCAATCCGCTCGACTTCAACCGGAAAGCGCTCTACCGGTAAGGCGAAGGTGGCAGCAAGCGCGGCCGTGAACCCAAGGAACATTGCGACGCCGCCAAACCGGGCGACCGGTTTGGTATGCACCCAGCGCGCTTCGGTGGGATAGCTCAGTAGATCGTATTGCTGTGCAACTCGAATGAGGCGCGGCACAGCCAGCGCCGTTACACCCGCGCCAAGAAGACCGGTCAGAAGTGCAATCAGTACGCGCTCCATCACTGGGCCTGTCGCCGGTCAGTCATGACTGGCCCGTTCGGCCAGGCTCAATCCTGTGACACCGGGAAGCGGAAACTGCTCCACCAGCTCACGCACCTGGGCACGAACCCGCTCCCGCACCGTGTCGTCCTCAAGGTTGCGCAGGACGTCGGCGATCAAGCGGCCAGTAACCCGCATCTCATCTGGGCCGAAGCCGCGTGTGGTCATCGCTGGCGTGCCGAGGCGGATCCCGCTCGTCTGCGTGGGGGGCCGCGGATCGTTGGGTATGGCGTTCTTGTTTACCGTAATGCCGACAGAGTCCAGTGCCCGCTCGGCCTTTCGCCCGCTGATGCCGAGCGGCGTCAAGTCGACGAGCATTAGGTGGTTGTCCGTGCCTCCCGAGACGATCCGAAAACCCTCGTCTTGCAATGTCTCCGCCAGGACGCGCGCGTTGTTCAGGACACGCTCGATGTAGACGCGAAAGTCCGGCTTGAGGGCTTCGCCGAGCGCCACCGCTTTCCCGGCGATGACGTGCATCAGCGGTCCGCCTTGAGTCCCGGGGAAGACCGCCTTGTCGATCGCGGCAGCGTATTCGCCGTCACACATGATCATTCCCCCTCGCGGTCCTCGCAGCGTCTTGTGCGTCGTCGTCGTCACAATCTGGGCCAGACCCACTGGACTCGGATGGAGGCCGACTGCGACAATGCCGGCGATATGGGCGATATCAGCCATCAGGATCGCACCGACCTCGTCGGCGATGTCACGGAAGCGCGCAAAATCGATCGTTCGCGAGTAGGCGCTGTACCCGGCGATGATCAGCCGTGGCCGTACTTCCCGGACTTGCCGGCGGATGATGTCGTAATCGAGCTGCTCCGTCTCCGGATGCAGCGTGTAAAAGTGCGGCTCGAACAAGCGTCCGGAGGCATTGACGTCCATCCCATGGGTCAAATGGCCACCCTGCCGCAGGCTTAGACCCATGATCCGCTCACCGGGCTGGAGTACCGCAAGCATCGCGGCCATGTTGGCCTGAGCTCCCGAATGCGGTTGTACGTTCACGTGCGCGGCACCGAAGAGCTGCTTGGCCCGAGAGATGGCCAGTTCTTCGACACGATCGACACACTCGCAACCACCGTAGTACCGTCGGCCTGGGTACCCTTCAGCATACTTGTTCGTGAGCACCGAACCCACCGCAGCCAACACCGCTGGGCTCGTAAAGTTCTCCGACGCAATCAGCTCTATGGTCCTGAGTTGACGCCGCTCTTCACAGGCGACCGCGTCCGCCACCTGCGGGTCCCAGTCCCACAGTCCATCGCGCATCGAGCACGACCTCCCGACTCGCTCACGGCACTGATCCGTGCTCGGCAGTCTAACACAGGTGCACTCGCAGGCCCGGGGCCCAACCACACCACCCATTCTAAGCGTCAAGCGTAGATTCCTCGCAGCACCACCGCGCGACTTGCTCGTAGTGCCTCGGGACGGAGCAGCCGAGCCGGACGCGTCGCTACTCCGAGACCATGCGACCCTCCAGGCCTCCGCGCAGGGCACAAGGACTCCGACCAATGGGAGCGGGCTACCGTTTCCGGACAGACCCAGCCTAGCTTCGCTCCCGCTCACGGAAAACCAGCTCAATCGGGGTGCCGGTAAAGCCGTACGCTCGCCTGATCTGGTTCTCGAGGTACCGCTTGTAGGAGAAGTGGATCCCCTCAGCGTTACGGCAGAAGAAGACGAAGGTCGGCGGAGAGACCGCCGCTTGCGTCACGTAGTACAGTTTCACCCATTTCCCAGGCCTGGATGGCGGCGGGTGCCGTTCCACCGCCTCGCGCAGCAAGCGATTCAGCTCTGCGGTCGACACGCGACGTGACCGCTCCGATAGCACGAACATGGCCAGATCCATGACCTGCTCGACGTTCATCCCGGTCAACGCCGATGTGAACACCAGGGGAGCCCACGGCATGAAGTCGAACGTCTCGCGCGCCTCGGCACGGTAGGCGTCCTCGGCACCCTCCATGTGGTTAAGGAGATCCCACTTGTTGACGGCGACAACGATCCCCTTCCTGGCATCGAGGATGAGACCAGCCACGTGTTGGTCTTGAGCGGTGAACGGTTCGGTGGCGTCGATGACCAGGATCGCCACATCGCACCGAGCGATGGCACGCTGCGCCCGGAGCACACTGTACCGCTCGACACCACGCTCGATTCGACCCGGACGCCGGATTCCCGCAGTGTCAATCAACGTGACCGGCTGGCCCTTCCAGAGGATGTCGGTATCGACCGCCTCCCGCGTGGTGCCCGGTAGAGCCGACACGATCTGCCGTGGCTGGCCGAGAATCGTATTGAGCAGTGCCGACTTGCCCACGTTCGGGCGACCGACGATCGTGATCTTCGGTCGTACCACTGGCTCTGATGGCTCCACGCGCGGGAGTCGTCTGGCGACTTCGTCGAGCAAGTCACCGACGCCGACGCCATGAGCCGCCGAGATCGGGATCGGATCACCCAGACCCAGCTCGTAAAACTGCACCGCGTCGAGCTGGCGCTCACGCGTTTCGGCCTTGTTCGCAACGAGGAGCACGGGCTTCATCGTGCGGCGCAGCAGCTGCGCGATCTCCCAGTCTCCAGCTGTCGGACCGGTCGAGGCATCTACGACGAACAGGACGAGGTCGGCTTCCTCCATGGCTAATTCCGCTTGTTCACGAGTGGCCCGCGCGATGTCTCTCAGCGACGATTCCTCGATCTCTTCCTCCGAGAGGAGACCTCCCGTATCGAACAGCCCGAACCGTACTCCGCCCCACTCAGCCTCTGCGTAGAGACGATCCCGCGTCGTGCCGGGTAGATCCTCGACGATCGCTCGTCGCTGCCGGATGATCCGGTTGAAGAGCGTCGACTTGCCCACATTAGGACGACCGACGATGGCAACAAGCGGAACGACTGACATGAACGATCTCGCTTCTCTCATGCATCGGCGACCCTGGCACAAGCGCGCAACCATAGCGGCGCAACCATGTGCTCACGTATGTATGATTGTGCCGAATCGCAGCGATGATCCGCTTGCGAACCAGGCTGCCAGATCCATTTGCTCCGGCTGCGAGTGCTCCGCGCCGCAGCGCTCACACGATCTGCATGCGGTACCGAGAGGCGAAGCCTGTCCCTCCAGGAGGCCCCAACAACGTGCTTGCCATGGGGCTCACGTCCTGACGGCCGCTCGAGCCGGCGCGCAGGTTAGGCTTACTGAGCTGCGAAGACATTCTCGAGAAGCGTGAACGATCGCCGCGGCTCGGGTACCGACTCACTTCTCTCGTGAGCTGGGCGGGTCTGATCGACGAGGCGCGCCTAGGGGCTGGAACGCGAGTGGCTGGCCCAGAAGCAGGGCAAGTCTCGTTCGATTCCCGGTAGCCTCGTATCGAGGCGCATCGGAGGAAAGTGGAGAACACGCGCGTCTTTGTCGAATTCCTCATCATTCTCTGCCTCGCGCTGGCCTTCGGCAGCATTACCCAACGCTTGCGCCAGCCAATCCTCTTGGGTTATCTGGCCGCAGGGCTGGTCCTCGGCCAGGCCAATCCGTTCATTTCTGTCGGCAGCGGGACCATCCAGTCCTTCGCCGATCTCGGTGTCACGTTTCTGATGTTCTCCCTCGGGGTCCATTTCTCCTTCCGGGAACTGTTGGAGCTTCGACGGATCGTGCTGTGGGCCGGGGGCGCCCAAATACTACTCACCGCACTGCTCGCCTGCCTGCTTTTTCTCGCGCTCGGCTTGCGCGTCCCTCAAGCGGTTCTGCTTGCACAGCTCGTCGCCATCTCCAGCTCCGTGGTCGCTCTGACGCTGATGCAGTTACGTGGCACGATGAACGAGCCGCATGCCCGCCTTGTTGTGGGGATTTGCTTAGCTCAGGACATCGCGGTCGTCCCCTTTTTGGCCCTCACTCCCGCGCTCACCGGAGAAAGTCTCGAACAGACGGCTCTCAGCCTGCTCAGGTCGCTCCTCTTTGCGACTACTGTGCTAGTCGCCCTTGCGCTCCTTGGCACCCGGATCGTCCCATGGACGCTATACCAACTCGCCAGGTTCGAGTCTCGTGAATTGTTCCTTCTCGGGATCATCGCCATCGCCTTGGCAGTCGCCCTCGCAAGCGAGGCGGCTGGCCTCTCGTTCGCGCTGGGCGCCTTCCTTGCTGGGGTTGTGGTCTCCGAATCGGAGTTCGCCTCTCAGGTCCTGGGCGAGATCATTCCGCTTCGTGATGTTTTCAGTGTCATGTTCTTCACCGGACTTGGGCTGCTCCTGGATCCGCTGGCCCTACTCCACGATTGGCCAATTGTTCTGGCAGTTATCGCCACCGTGGTCCTCGTCAAAGGCGCTGTCGCCTCCCTTGTCCTCACACGTCTGGGCTATGGCCTCGAAGCCTCCGCACGGGCTGGCATTCATCTGGCCCAGATTGGGGAGTTCTCCTTCGTCCTCGCGTTGCACGGACTCGCCCTCGGTCTGCTCGACTCACGCCTCACCAACGCCATCATCGCCACCGCAGTCATCTCAATCGCGGTCAACACCGTCCTCGTCGGCTCCGCTCGACGTCTGACGTCCCTTCTCTCGATGCCACTACGGATCATCGCCCCACCAGAGCCTCCGCTGCGCGGTGATTCGGCCGCCGAGAGCGGCCCGCTGCGCGGTCATGTCGTTATTGCCGGGTACGGCCGGGCTGGCCGGGAAATCGCCCGAGCTCTCGAGCGACGCCGTTTCCGGTACGTCATCATCGACCGTGACCCGGACACGATTCGGTCGTTGCGTCGACGGGGCATCCCCGCCGTGTACGGCGACGTTGCGAACGAACAGGTACTCCTGGCTGCAGCGATCCAGCAGGCTCGTCTGTTCGCTGTTGCCGTTCCAGACCCCTTCGCCGCGGAAGTCGCCGTTCGTCTCGCCCGTCGTCTGAATCCCACGATCGACATCATCGCCCGCGCACACCGCCGGGTGCACGTGCGGCGACTTTTCGAGGCCGGTGCGACCGAGGTTGTCCATCCCAGCCTAGAAGCCGGCCTCGAGATGGTGCGACACACGCTGCACCGATACGGGGTCGGTATCCAAGAAATCCAGGCACAGGTTTCCGCACGGCGACTCGACTACTACGAGGAGAGCGAGCAACTGGAGGAGTAGCGCGTCCCGAACGTGGCAGGCGGATACAGGTACGACGGCCCAGTCGCGAGTGCAGTCTTAAGAGACGAGACACGCGAGACATCCTCGTGCCGATTTGAGCGCGCCGTACCAATGCAGGGGTGACTAAAGGTTCCGGTGCCGCGCCGTTCGATACCGGGCCTCGGTGTCCTCAGCCTCGCGCTCGGCTCGATCACGCCCGCGGCCTCGCAGACCGACGGTCACCCGGCAGTGGCAGACGCACATTCGGCGAACGGTCAGATCAGCGCCCTCGCATGGCGCGGCCGGGGCAATTCGATACCCGGCATCGGGAGCGTCACCCAGTGATCTGACGGAACGCTCAGCATCGTTTCTGCCCAGGTATTGGATCGCCTTTCTGACAGGTCGTCAGCTGAGACAGTGCGGACGTTCGCGTTCGATCGGCGGGTCTCGTAGGCCGAGCTCAATCCTGTGGTCTCTACCTTCGTGAAGCTGGCGATCGCTGTCGATCGTCTCGAGGCAGACAAGAACTCAAGACCGGGAGGACAGTCGCCGCCAGCCACTGGACACTCACTTCACGCTCTTGGATAACGGGCTCGCCGCGCAAACAGAGCTAAACGCACGGAGCTCGCATCGACTGTAGGGCGAGCGGGCCGACACACCTATGACACCGGATCAGAGGCCGGACTCGCGAGAACGGCCGCCCCAGCGAACGGCTACCGTTCCAGCCCGAAGAAAGGTCGAGTAAGCCGTGCTTAGTGCTCGTCATCGTTGATACTGCTCCCGTGTGCAGCTGAATGCCCTTCCCCCGCCATGAGCGATACCTGATCACGCTGAACCGGGATCGGGCCGCGCCCAGTGGCTCGTCACCGCGAGACCTGTCGAGTTCCCGACTGGCGGATAGGTGATGTTGTCGCCGCGGTTCCCCTGTGGCCTGTGCTTTCCTCGATTAAGAGGCACGGGGCTGAGCGGGCGAGCAGGCCCAATCGTTGCACGCAAGACCGGAGCCGTGCTATACTGCAGGCGGTGGGATGAAGGTCGTCTGAATCGGCAACTGAGAGCGAGCGCCCGTAGCTCAGAGGACAGAGCGTTTGGTTGCGGACCAAAAGGTCGGGGGTTCGAGTCCCTCCGGGCGTACCGAAACAGTGCAGGGCCGACGCCCTGCATTGCTCTACTCAACGCGGAGGGGTGTCCGAGTGGTTTATGGTGCCGCTCTCGAAAAGCGGTAGGGCGATGAGCCCTCGTGGGTTCGAATCCCACCCCCTCCGCCTTCCACACGGAAGGGTCGCATAGTTGGCCGAGTGCGCGCGACTGGAAATCGCGTAGGCGTGATGAGCGCCTCGTGGGTTCGAATCCCACCCCTTCCGCCAGCCAGCACAGCTCCCTTTTCCACCGGCTGTCATGTGCGCGATGACGGTCGAGTATTCCGAGCACCATGCCTCATGCCACGGCAAGCGCGACGATGCAAAGAGATGCCGCCCGCCGTCCCGCAGCGACACCCAAGGCTCAGCATCGAGAGTCGTCACCGTGAGCCCGCGAGTCGTCGATTGAAAGGCCCGAGAGCCATCCCATCGATTGACCCTCGTGCAAGCGCCAGGGGCCCAGAGTCCGTCTAACGGACCAACTCACTTCAAACCTTGCCCGCACCGCGACACAAATCCCGCATCTTCAAGCGCCGAGAGGCGTTGTAGCTGAAAAGATTGGCGATGCATTCGGCAGTGCACAGTCCACTCCTTGCCCCCACGCCAGCGGACACCATCCGCCGAGCGAGATCCGCGAGAAGACCGTGAAGCGCCCTGGGCGTTCCAGTTTCAGGTGTAGACCGAGTAGGCCTGGCTTTACGCTTCCAAAGCCCAGCTCGACCGCGCCGAGAACCGTGACCAGCGGAACTTGAGCACGACCGCGACCCACCCACCGAAAGCCAAGCCGGCATTCTTGTCCAGCTGGCCGAACACAGCCGCGAGTCCAACTGACGGGCAGACGGCAGCAAGATCGTCCCGAGATACTGAATGCGAGCAGGATCGCGAGCACACTCACTCAGCCCCAGGACGACACTGCCTACGATCCCTGTAGCGTTGTGAGCCGCTGGATGGCGACGACTTTGGATGGTCGTACAACACCGCCTGCGATGCGTGGAACACCGCGAGTAGCGATCTATAGCTGGCCGGACTGCCGAAGAGTCCGCCAGCCAGGCAGACCGAATGCTCGCTATGGTTCACCGAGTGATCGACGCCGGCGAGCGCCGTTTCCGACCCCCTCGGACTCCCCCGGCAGTCTCTCGCCCGGTGAGACCACTAGTACGCTCTCGCCCAGATAACCTGATGTCGCCCCGGCTGCCCACAAACCAAGCACGGACCGAGCTCAATCGGTTGCTCAAATGGGATGCACCGAATCGTCGCCCGCGTCTCAGCTTTCACTCGGGCCTCGCAGGCAGCGCTCCCACACCAGAAAGCTCGCGAAAATCCGGCATTTGCGGCCACACGCTCCTTCAATCGCTCGTAGTCCGCCACGTCCTCGGTCCGTGACTCAAGCAGACGGCGTGCGGCAGCGAACAGGTTGCTCTGGATCTCATTGAGCATCTCGGTAACCATTCCGACAAGCTGGGTAAGCGGGACTGGTCGCCGCTGGCCCAGCACGTCACGCCGCACCAGCGTCACCTGGTCGTTCGCGAGATCACGCGGCCCAACCTCCAAGCGAATCGGTACCCCCTTGAGGTCCCAGTCGTTGAACTTCCATCCGGGTGTCTTGTCCTCGCGGAGGTCAGCATGCACACGGACCACATCCCGTAGGCGGGCGCGGATCGAGTCAACAGCCCGCTCGACTTCCCGCCGCTCGTCATCGGTGCGCCAAATCGGAACGATCACCACCTGAATTGGCGCGACCCTCGGCGGCAGTTTCAGCCCACGGTCGTCACCGTGAACCATCACCATCGCCCCGATGGTGCGGTGAGAGAGTCCCCAGCTCGTGTTGAAGGCGTATCGACGCTTGCCGGCAGCGTCGAGGAACTGAATGTCGAAGACGCGTCCGAAGTGATCGCCCAGATTGTGGGAGGTACCAGACTGCAACGCCCAGTACTTGCCTCCCATCATCGCCTCAATCGTGTACGTGCGAAGCGCACCCGCAAACTTTTCCGACTCGGTCTTCTGCCCGGGGATAACAGGCACCGCGAGCTCGGTCTCGACAAAGTCGCGGTACACCTCAAGCATCAGCCGCGCCCGCTCTTCGGCCTCCTCAAGGGTGGCATGAACGGTATGACCCTCCTGCCAGAGGAACTCCAAAGTGCGCAAGAAGGCTCGCGGTCGCTCCTCCCAGCGGACGACACTGCCCCACTGGTTGATCAGGATCGGCAGGTCGCGATAGGATTGCACCCAGCGCGCGAACATCGGGCAGATGATCGCCTCGGAGGTGGGCCGCACGGCCCACGGCTCCTCCAGCTCCTTGTCCCCTCCACGGGTGACCCAGGCGACTTCCGGCGCGAATCCTTGGATGTGCTGAGTCTCGCGCTCGAACATGCTCTTCGGAATGAAGAGCGGAAAGTAGGCGTTTTGGACACCGGTCTCCTTGATGCGCCGATCAAGCTCGGCCTGCATCTGTTCCCACAACGCGAAGCCGTAGGGTCGGATGACCTTCGTGCCGCGAACCGGAGAGTCGTCGGCAAGCTCTGCCTTCCGCACGACCTCCACGTACCACCTATCGAAGTCATCTTCCTGTTCGATCAGCTCCTCGACAAACTTGCGGTCGGTCGCCATCACCGTCGTCCTCTCACGGCGAGCCGGTCACCTCAGCAGAAGCCCGGCCGGCTCTCACGGTAACCGCATTTTCCTCGCTCGGTCCCAGGCATTCGTGCGGAACCGCACAGCGGGATGTGTACAATGCAGCAGAGCCGAAGCCACCGGTGGATCCGCTTCGGTCGGATTATACCGTTCACTTCGGAGCAGGCGCGTCATAGGGACGAGGAACGCGGAAACCCTCATGACCTGCACGATTCGGCGGATCGGCGTCCTAACCGCAGGCGGAGATGCACCAGGCCTGAATGCGGCAGTCCGCGCTGTG
>Ga0197142_1003927_pt1 | contig 12247 bp, 6 predicted proteins | sample GBS60_MetaG_FD_148614 | JGI IMG/M metagenome (GOLD analysis project Ga0197142, IMG submission 148614) | Sediment microbial communities from Great Boiling Springs, Gerlach, Nevada, United States - GBS 60_MetaG | ecosystem: Environmental > Aquatic > Thermal springs > Hot (42-90C) > Sediment... | reverse complement strand
GTTAGCGGCGGGCTTGCCTGGCAGGGCCTGATCGCCGAACAGGCTTTGCTGCCGGCTCTCGAGCGCAGCGCCGGGCTGGTGAGCCTGATCATCCTGCTCTGGCTGTGGGCTTTCCCTCAGCCGCACCGCCGGGCAGATTTTGCCGCCCTGCTCTTTTCCTTCTTTGGTCTCTTTTTGGGCCTGTTTCTCTGCCTGTGGTGGCTGAATCAAGCCGGCACGGCCTCTTTCAACGGCAGCCTGATCGATCAGGCGGCTACGCTGGCCGGGGTCCTGGTTGCCTTGCTGGCGCTCAGCGTCCTCATCCTCAAACGACCCGATGGCTGGAACGCGGGGTTGCTCTTCTTTCTGGTCGTTGCGGTCGGGTATCTGCTCCACTTCCGCTTTCCAGCCCTGGAACAGGATTATTCGGGCCTAATTCGCCTGGCAGAGATCATCGCTTACCCGCTCTTGATCCTGATCCCCTTACGTGCACCGCTTGCGCTTACGGCTGAACCGCCCGCCTCCCAGGCTGAAAGCGCCCCCCAGCCTGGACGCCTGACGCCCCTGGAAGTGCAACTGATTCAGACCTGTCTGAGCCTGCCCATGGACATGCAGCGAGGGCAATTGAGCAATGCCTTATCCGCCCTCTTTGCCCGCGCCCTGCGCGCCGATTTGTGTTGCCTGGTCTCGCCGCCCGATGAGAGCTGGCAGATCCTCCTGCATGGCGGCTATGACCTCATCCGTGAGGTCAACCTGGAGGGCGGCGTTCTCGATGGCCGCCAGATGCCCACCCTGGCAGCCAACCTTCGCCATGCCAAACCCATGCGCATGAAAGCCGATGCGCCCACGCCAGATTTGAGCTACCTGGCTTCTTGCCTGGGCTTGAATCAAAGCGGCGATCTCTTGATGGGCGTGATCCATGCTGACGATCAAGCCCCCCTTTTTGGCGTTCTCTTGCTCTCCCCCTATTCCAAACACGCCTGGAGCGGTGATGAGCAAATCCAACTGGTGAACTTGAGCCGCGTGGTTGGCAAGCTGATCCGTCAATTGCAACCGCAACTCCAGGCAACGGTTGAACTCGCCGAAACCCGCCAGGCATTGGCAGAAACTCAGGCGCAACTGGATGCCCTGCAGGCTGAACTTGCCGCCTTGCAAGAGCGAGAGCGCCAGGCAACCGAGCTTGCACCACCTGCGCCTGCCCCGCCCGAGTTGCCCCGCCTGGCGACGAACGACTCGGCCAGCCTGGAAGGTGAACTGCGCCTTGCCCTGGAAGAGATTGCCCGCTTGCGAGGCGAGCTCGAGGAAACGCACCAACAACTGCGCCGCGCCCAAATTGAAGGCGGCGGAGGGGAAACCGCCAACCTGCTTGCCAATCTGGGCACCGAACTGCGCCAACCCTTAGCCTCCATTGTCGGCTATACCGATTTCTTATTGGGTGAGTCGGTCGGCATCCTGGGCGCCTTACAGCGCAAATTCTTAGAGCGGATTCGCCTTGCCAGCCAGCGGATGATGGCGATTCTGGACGACTATACCCCGGCAATCGATTTGCAGGGCGGTAAACTTCAGTTAAATGTCGAAGCCGTTCCCCTGAAGGCGGTCATCGAAAATGCCTTAAGGGAGGTGCGCGAGCTCCAGGATAGCCGTCGCATCGAGATCCAGAGCGACCTGCCTGACGAACTCTCGCCTGTTTCCGGCGACCCAGGCGCTCTCGAACAGATTCTGGTCAAACTCCTCCAGAATGCCCTCAAGGTTTCTGCGGAGGGCAGCACGGTGCACCTCTCTGCCAGGGAGGAACGGGAAAATACCGCTCAGGGATATTTGCTGTTACAAATCCAGGATAGCGGCGGCGGCATTGCCGCCGAGCATCTGCCCAATCTTTTCGCCCGCGAACGGCGGGTTGAGATCCCTGGCGTTGCCGAGAACGGCGCCGCCTTGTACATCGTAAAGACCCTGGTGGAGGCTTTGAACGGCCGCATTTGGGTGGATAGCCGCCCGGGGGAGGGGACAACTTTTAGCGTCTTGCTCGCGACGGTCTCCCCCAATGGCAACGAATCTGTGGAGGAGAGTGAATCATGAAAGGAAAACTGGGGTGGGGAATCGCCATCGGCTTATGGATGATTTCTCTGGTGATCGTCATGGGTAGCCTGGTGCTTTCGCTAACCGAAGGCGGATTGCTGCGCCCGAACAGCAGCGCCAATGAACCGGTCGAACCCACGGCGCCCCCGGAGCAGGCGCTTGAGAGCGAAACGGTTTTGGAAGTGCTCCCAAGCGCAACGGCTACCCCTTCGCCAACCCTGACCGCCACGAGCACCCAATCGCCTACCCCAACCTGCGCCTACCCGGCCGGCTGGGTACAGACGACCCTGACCGCCGAAATCTCCCTGGATGCCCTTGCTCTTCAATATGGCCTCAGTCCAGAAGCGATCCTACAGGCAAACTGCCTGACCGCCGAACGGCTGAGCGCTAACAGCGTGATCTACCTGCCGCCGGCAACCATCACGCCAACGGCTACGGCAACCGAAAAGCCGCGCAAACCCAAAGCCACCCAGCCAGGTGGTGGAGCAAAGTGTGGGCCTCCGGCGGGTTGGGTGATCTATGTTGTCCAGAAGGGCGATACGTTGTATAGCATCGCTGTCCAAAGCGGCGCTTCGGTGGCTCAATTGCAATGGGCAAACTGCCTGGGGAATTCCACCACCGTGCGCGTTGGGCAAAAACTGTATGTGCCGCGCTTGCCCCAGGGCAAACCGCCTACAGCCACCCAAAAAGCGCCCAAACCAACCTCTCCCTCCGGTCCTGGGGTGACGCCGATCGTTATCACTCCCTTACCAACCGCCGCCCCGTGAGGAATGCAGCCCGGCCGGAAAAATAGCCTGAGCAGGCAAACTTTCAGCACCATTGGGCAGAAAAAATGGTATCCTTCTTGCAATCCTGATTGCTTGATGAACAAACCGAATCGTCTTCTCCTCCATCTATTTTCATTTACGCTCTTTCTGAGCGGCTGTGCTTTGCCCAACCTGGCTGCGATCCTCCCTCCGCTGAACGAAGGGCTGGCGCAGGATTTGCCGGTCGAGAAGGCAAGCGCTCAAAGCCTCAACGCCACTCCCAGCCCAACGCCTTTCCAGCCGTTGCCGCCGACACCGGTGATCACCCCGACGCTAATCCCGACCTTTACCCCCGAACCCAGCGCCACCCCACCACCGCCGCTGGAAACCCCTGCCCCGCAAACCACTTTCACCCCCGCTGAACCGGTTGGGAACCTGCCCAAACGGCTCAATATCCTGCTGCTCGGTTCTGACCGCCGCCCAGGCGGCACCCTGTTCCGCACCGATACCATCATCCTGGTTAGCATTGATACCGAAAAGGGAATGGTTCACATTTTGTCTTTCCCCCGCGATTTATTGGTCTATATCCCGGGCTGGACGCAAGATCGCATTAATGTCGCCTGGCAACATGGCGGGTTTGAAGGCCTGGCCGCGACCATGCAGCAGAATTTCGGCGTGAAACCCACCCACTATGCGCTGGTCAACTTTCGCTCCTTTAAGCGGGTTGTGGATGATTTGGGCGGATTGGAGGTCAAAGTAACCCAACCTTTGTACGATAAGTATCCCGGCAAAGGATGGATCACTATCCCCAAAGGCAAAGTGCACATGGATGCCGATATGGCGCTGTGGTATGTGCGCTCGCGCAAGACCTCCAACGATTTTGCCCGCAATCGCCGTCAACAAGAGGTTTTGCTTGCCCTGTTCGACAGGTTCATCAGCCTCGATGCTCTCACTCGCGCCCCGGAGTTCTATAAAGCCTATAAGAAGGCCATTATCACCAACCTGAAATTCGAAGATGGCCTGGCGCTCTTGCCCATTGCCGCCCAGGTTGCCCTCGACCGCTCGCGCATCAAGCATTACTTTATCACCCCGGAGATGGCGTATGATTACATCACGCCTGGCGGGGCAATGGTGCTGTTGCCCAACGAAACCGCCATCCGAAAACTGGTCAAACAAGTGGTCGGTGGCAAATGACCGCCCGGCAAGAGTGTAAACAATGACGTTGCAAGGCAAAGGCTATTTTATCTGGCGCATCTGGACATGTGAAAACGGCGATGTCAACGCCATTGCCAATCTGGCGCAACAGGCAAACTTCACCTATGTCTTGATCAAAGTTGCCGATGGGGCGTATAGCTATAACATTGTCAACAACGTTGACCTGGTGCCGCCGCTGATCGCCGCCCTGCGCCAAAAGGGCATTCAGTGCTGGGGCTGGCATTACATCTACGGCAACGAGCCAATCAGCGAAGCCGATAAAGCCATTCAACGCATCGGGCAACTGGGTCTGGATGGATATGTCCTGGATGTGGAAGGGGAATTCAAGCAACCAGGCAAAGATGCTGCGGCGCGCACCTTTATGAAACGCCTGCGCAGTGCCTATCCTGCCCTCCCGATTGCCTTGTGTTCCTACCGCTATCCCACCTACCACCCGCAGGTGCCATGGAAGGAATTCCTCGAGCCGTGCGACTACAATATGCCTCAGGTGTATTGGGAGCGGGCGCACAACCCTGCCGATCAGTTGCGCCGTTCGGTGTTGGAATTTCAAGCCCTGAGTCCTTTCCGGCCAATCCTGCCGGTTGGGGCGGCTTACCGCAGCGGCAGTTGGGCAGCCAGCCCAACAGAAGTGCTGGACTTTCTCACCACCGCTCAAAGCCTGGGCTTGAGCGCAGCCAGCTTTTGGGAATGGTCGAACACGCGCAAGTACCTGCCGGAAGTGTGGAATATCATCCGCGATTACCCCTGGTCTTATACCCCGCCATCGGCCGACATCAGCCAGATTTTGATTGATGCCTTAAACTCGCGCAATATCGATGCGGTGCTCGCCCTTTATCTCTCGGATGCTGTGCATGTCAACGCAGCTCGCACCATCCAGGGATTGACCGCCCTGCGCGCCTGGTACGACAGCCTGCTCAACCAGCTTTTACCCAACGCCACCTTCACCCACCTCGCCCATAGCGGACAGGGCAGCGCCCGCTGGTTTAGCTGGCGCGCCGTTTCGCCCCGCGGCCGGGTGGAAAACGGCAGCGATACTCTGGGTTTATATCAGGACAAAATCGCCTATCATTACACCAGTTTCACCATCTTACCCCCTTAATCCATCTCAACCCGATTGCGCCCGGCGTGTTTTCTCAGCACTGGTAGTTTTGAGAGAGCCGCTTATCTTAAATTTTTTGCAACCTATTGACACGCCTCTGATTTTTTTGTATAAATAATCTTGAAAAGGATTGTTCCCACCAATGCTGTCCTGATAAATCTTGCCTGATAGAGGGGGCAGTCCATCGGTCACCAAGTATTTTGGTTTTGGCTGGTAAAAAATGAATATTTCAGGTGTCAGATGCAATAGAAGAACGCAAATCGTTAGTATTGTGGGATTCCTTTTTTCGTCCCATGCCTACCGATATAAAGGGTCGCGTTATAGGGGTGTACGATGAAACTCAGACATCTCATATTTATTATCCTGTTGAGCGGTGCTTTCCTTCTCTTATCAATCAGAAAGCCTGCTGTGGCAGTCACCCCACCTCCAGAGGGCGATAATACTGTTATTCTAAAACCATCTCGATGGCGAATTTATACGCCATGGAGAAGTGATATAGAAAGTAATACGTATGGAAATAGTTATGGCGTGCACACGCACGTCGGTGTACATTATTACGCCCTGGATTTTAATCCCCTTACACAGGGTCAAGAGATTTATGCCATCGCTCCCGGAAGGGTGGTTTATGCAAAAAAAGGCCCCTCCAGTTGGGGGAACACGGTTGTGATTGAACATCATGATTCAAACATGATTGGCGATGATGGTTATTATTATTCCCAGTACAGTCATTTGGCTCAAGATTACGTAAATGTAGATGATGTAATCGGCCCGAATCCACAAAATTCTACCGGGGGATGTAATAATAAAAATAAGGGTTTTGATTGCCCGATAGGTCAAGAAGGGAATAGCGGGGATTCCAGCTTCCTGACTCATCTTCATTTTGAGCTCCATCGCTGCGAAACACGAATTGAGCCATTCAATGACAGTCATCTGGAATATCCGGGGTGTCAAAAAGTAATTCCTGAACCCATGATTGGAGCACAAGTTTATGAACTTTGGTATTATTTTTACAACAATAACCCTGCCAATAGAACCCCACCCGATAAAAAGACGAAATATAACCCAATAGCCTGGCGTCCAGCCAATTATAACGGAGACACCGTATCGCCAACCGGATACTGGGGGACAGACGTATCCAGCGGGGATATCCAAAGAGATCAAAAAGTTATTTGGGATATTCACTTCAGCGATAATAGCAACCGCATTAAGGAAGTCCGAGCTACAATCTATTTTGCAAATTGGCCGGGAACTAACCCTAGAATCACTCCTAAGCAGAGGCTTGATCCAAGCAAAATCTGGTTTGTTGCGGCTGCCTGTAACCCGTTAAAAGATGAGCAATGCAGAAATGGTCATTGGCGTTTTGAATGGGATCCATGGGCTGACCCTACTCGTGATGATTCGATGGTGCCAATTGATTGGCTACCCTCCAAAACGAGATCGATCACACAGACCGAGAATGCTTGCATCAGTTTTGATATCTTTGATGAATATGGGAATGTACGTTATGCCCCCGGTGGCGTTGAGGGAAGTGCATGCGCGCAATTATTTAATTCCTCTGCTAACAATCTGGAAAATCTATCCATTGATGAAAATAGCCCCTATCGGCTAATTCGCTTAATCCCTCAAAGCAACGTCTCATCAGATGGAGCAGCCCTAATCTCGCAAACCTTAGCAGATTACACGATCGTTTCTGCTGGCCAGACTGCCCAACAAACCTGGCGAATTCGCAACACTGGGAGTTCGACTTGGGGAAACGGTTACAAATTGGTTTTTCGAGAAGGCGACCCGATGAACTCGCCTCGCAGTGTCACTCTACCACCTGCGGCACCAGGCGAAACGGTAGAAATCACCATTCCTTTCCAAACACCTTCTCAAGAGCGAGCCTACGCTAGCCGCTGGCAATTACAAAACCCGCAAGGGACCTACTTTGGTCCGAATTTATGGATTAAGGTCAAAGTTGTCAATAATTTGCTGACAGAACACATTACCCTTTTTGACATCAGCCCTCCATCCCCCTCAGAGGCAACAACAGTGCATATCGTAGGTCGGGTTCGCTATTTTCAGGATTATCGCTCGATGCGTTTTCGGATAGGTGACCAGGTCTTTGAACAACCGAACATTCAACAAATCGGCGAGCAATTAGAAATCAGTATGGATTGGCAAACCGCTTCTCTGCAAAGGGGAACTTATGCCATTGTCTTTGAAGTCGCGAAAAAGGGAGACAACGATTGGGCGAATCCTGAGAGGGTCGTAAAAACCTATACCTTAATTGGTACACCTGCTCCAATCAATCGTCCTCCCGACCGTCCCTTGCTAAAAAGTCCTTATAACTGGTTCTTGAAGGATTCCTCCGGTTCACCAGCGTCTGTAGAGCTGTGTGTACACCCGGTGACAGACCCGGATGGCAATTCAGTAAAATATTATTTTGAGGTAAAAGATCAGGGCGGAGGCGTGTATGCCAGCAGTGGCTGGGTTGATTCGCCCTGCTGGACAAGAACTTATAATCCGAACACCTATTCCTGGCGAGTAAAAGCCGGGGATGGCAGCGCCGAATCAGATTGGAGCTCGGATACCTGGAATTTTACCGTAGCGAAGGGCGGCGTGTACATTGGCAGTTACCAGATTTTTGAACCGAACACGAATGAAACGCACCTTTGCGTTTTTGTCAACTATGATGGTATTCAGGGTCCTGAAGTGTATGCCTGGCTAAATAAAGCGCCAGATGGCAGCGAAAACGGTGAATGGCGATTGCTCGATCACTACGGCCCGAACGCGCCACCAGATTGCACTCAGCCAAACTATCACGGCTTTTGGATTCACTCACCGGAGTATGAAACGGGTACCCATAAGTTGCGAATCAGCGCTGTCAAGCGTGACTCGGGGGCAAACGCCAAGATTGATACGACATACACGGTCGGCTATATCCGTCCTTCAGATGTCAAACTGCTTGCTCCGTCCACGCGAAGCAATAATGGTACTTGGTGGAATCAGCGCACGATTCACTTTGAATGGAGTCCATCTATCCGCGCCGAGTGGTATACCCTGCGGGTTAGTACAAACTCGAACCCCTGGAACGATCCAGCGCCAATCGTAGACCAAACGTTCCCGCCAGGTGTTACCTCTTTTGATTACACCTTTAGCCGGGATTATCCCAAATTGTACTGGAGCGTAAGGGCTGGAAATAGTGCTGGCGCAACAGATTCTGGACCGGACGTATGGTTTGGAATCGACACTGTGTTGCCAACCTGTCAGGTACAAAGTCTTCCGTCTTCGACTTACGAGAATGTCTTTCAAGTCAATTGGAATGGAGGGGATGATTCTTCAGGAGTGCGTGCGTATGATATTCAATATCGTGATACCAGCCGCAGTGAATGGTTGGATTGGTTGTCGAATACGCCTATCACCAAACCGTATGAGTTGTTTAGCGGGTTGCCCGGACATGTCTATGAATTCCGCTGTCGGGCAATTGACCGGGCTGGAAATATTGGGCTTTATCCAACGCAGCCAGATACCTCCATAAAAATCGACCCAGCCTCCCGTCCGCAAAGCGCGTGGTGGGATAGCTCCTATCAGTATAAACGCAACCTGATCATTCAAAACAACATGACAACGTTAGAACTTCCCGCCGGTTATCCCGTTCATCTTCACTTTGACAGCAGTACCACCCCAACCGCAGCGGAAATCTACAACGCTTCTTTGTCCAATCCGAAGTGTAATGATCTGAGGATTGTCTTCAATAATACCTCAGAGTTAGACCGCATAGTGGATAAGTGTCAACAGGATCAAATCGATATCTGGTTTCGAACGCAAACACCAGTTCAGGCATCTGGGATTGATAACCATTCGTATTCCTTATATTTTGGAAATTCAAATGCCGTAAGCCCACCCAGCTCCAGAAACAAAGTATTTTACCCCGTGATTGATTCTAATCATCTAAGAGTTTTCGATATGCGTGAAGGGTCGGGGTTCATTATATACGATGCTGTTGGAAATGGAAATGCAACGATGAGTTCTGAACTTAGTTGGACTACAACAGGTAAATTTGGTCCAGCTATACTATCTCCTGGCGACGTAGACCCTGAACCCAGACCAGGAATTGATGCAGGAATTGGTCCTCAACCGTCCTGTTCAATGTCTGTAGAATTATGGGTAAAGAGGTTGGAAGGACATTCTTATAGCGGTATTCTTGCCCATCAAGAAGGAGGCTGGTCAAATCCAGGACGCTGGGTGTTTATGATTGACAATCGAAAACTGAACTTTACCGTCTATGATGTAGGACGTGCTTTGAGCAACAGAAACATCGATGAAAGCACGTTCTTCAACTCATGGCATCACTTTGCTGCTACTTATGATTGTTCGGGAGTGATTCGTCTGTATATTGATGGAGAATTGGATAATACAGTGTATCTTGATAAAGGTGGGATGAATCCGGCAACTGTACCCTTAAAATTATTATCCACTCCTTATCAGTCAGTTCGATTAGCTGGTGAAGTCAGCCATTTTGCTATCTCGAATATTGCAAGAACAGATTTTTCATATGGAAAGTTTGCAAAAATCACCTTTGAACCTGATGTTTTAGCTGGTGGAGTGCTCATTCCACCAACAGCAGGATCAGCCGATCTGGCTGTGCTTGACCTGAAAGCCTTCCAGCAAACAAACGGCACGCTCCTGTTCCAGGCGCTGGTCAAGAACATAGGTTCGAAGGAAACCCTGAACGGTTTCTTCACCGATCTCTATGCGGATCACCTCCCCAATGGCACAGGAGATTACACCGGCAGCATCAAGTTTTGGATCAACGATCCCATCGCTGCAGGGCAAACCGTTACATTGACGGCGGTTGTAGATGATTTGATGAGTGTTACTGGATTGAATGCCAGCATGCTGACTGCAGGCAGCGAAATTACCACGACGATTTACGCTCAAGCCGATTCGACCGGCGCCGTTCCGGAAGAAATGAAATTGAACAACATCTATAGTAACGGGGTGCAATTGTGTACTGCTATGGCAGACGAATATGAGGAGGATAATACCGCCGCCTCAGCACAACTCTGGGACCTGAATGGGGTGCAACAACATAATTTCCACCAAGCAGGCGATCAGGATTGGGTGCAATTTTCTGCAGAAGCGGGCAAAACCTATATCTTCCGCAGCACTCATTTAGGTCCGCAGGTGGATACAACCATGTATCTTTACGCTCAAGATAAGCAAACCCTCCTCGCTTATAGTGATGATGAGGATGGAACAAGGGCTTCCCGCATTGTATGGACCGCGCCGGCAAATGGAGTGTATTACCTCATGGTGAAAGATTGGAATTTCTACACAGATGGTTGTGGCACCGGCTATGGTTTGATGGCAGCTCGCTATCAGGTTTATCTGCCATTGATACTGAGACAATTTTTACCGTGATCGAGAAATTACTGTAGTTAAGAGAGGCTGGTCATGATATTCAACCCGCAAAACCATCGGTTAAAATATCTTCTCTGTACTCTGGCTTTGTTCGTAAGCATGGGCTGTAAGGCTGTGACCAGCCTCCGCACAAGTAATGCACAGGCACCGAGTAAAACGATAGAAGAAGCAACTCTGACAACCGTCTATCCTGAAAATGCGCCAACGGATACAGCAATGCCATCCACACCAACAACAACGCTTGCAAAAGCTCAGATTGGCATCCAAAAACCTCTTTACTTGACCTACGATCCTGAAAAATGGAATACAGAAAACTTCAATTGGGGGGGTGGTTCTTATGAGATCCTGATCAATAAAAAATATGGGTGCATTCTCCGTGACAATGAGCCTAAGGGTACGCCTGAATATTGGCAAAAGAACATTTTTACTAAACCAGTGGGGAATTTGACTTACGAAATCAACTCATGGACAAATATTGAAGACGGAATAACGCTCTTGATGATTTATCACTATCCTCCGGGAAATTATGAATCTTTTCGCCGAATAGAGCTTGTAAATTATCAACTTAACGCTCAAATCATCCCAATTGTGCAAGATATTCATCTATGCGTCCCTGAGGCCGAAGAGGTGTTGAAATTATCAGAAGATGAGATTGTTCAGATTCAGTAAGTAAACTCAACCCAGAGCATCCCGGTTGATATCCATAACTGGAACTGGACAAAGGTGATAAAGGGCAATTGTTGGACAGTATAAAAAGTTCAGGTAAACATAACCCAATCCGAGATTACCGAGGTAAAATTTTTGACAGTATTTAGAGTGTGGCGTTGGATGTAAAAAATAATTATGTCCTCAAACAAAATTATGGAGTCCGCTTATGAGAAAAACATCAATAATCGCCCCATTCATTTTAATGCTATTTATGCTCAACCCGCAAATAGACATATCTATCCCAAAAACAGTAGCTTACCCTATCGAATACAAATCTAAAGTTTCTTCGTCCGAATGCGACACCAATTTTATAGGAAATGATGATCGCCCTCGACTTTTACCTGATGATGAAAAAGAAGCTCGAAGAGCATTTGAGACTCTACTTGCATATGTAAACCTTAATTCTTCATCTCAAAACATTTGGTTTAGACTCAGTGAGATTTGGGGTACAAATGATTGGGCTATTGGAGAACTGGCGGTGTTTGATATTAGCGGAAAAATAGTACCCTCTGAGGGTGATGTACTTATTGGATGGAAAGGCGCGAATGGTGTTTGGAATGCTGCTAAAAAAGGGACTGTTGATTTTAATCGTGTATTGTCAATTATACCCAATTCTTATCTACCTTATGAAGCTAAGCAATTACTTTATTCACTGGAAAGCCTTACGCCTCTCGAGGAATCTTCGGGGTTATATAAGCTCCCTTTCTAATGTAACACAACAGCAAGGGTTAGTCGAGTTCATAGTGATAGTGGTCAAGTTTACGATATCGACTTTTTACTCAATAACCAAGATGTAGTTGCCGCTCGAGATGGATGGGTGGCGCAAATTGTGGAAAATCATAACGAATGTTGCTATAGCAGTGTTTGTGCTCCATGTAATAACTATGTAGTTAACGTGAATTCGGGATAAGGCGAGGGTCTCCAAAAGGTAGTAAACTTATAGCACTGAAAAAATTACGCCTCAGGAGACCCTCATGGATAGTTTACTCGAATTATTCTGTGCTGTCGATGATTTTTG
>Ga0197142_1003926_pt1 | contig 12249 bp, 9 predicted proteins | sample GBS60_MetaG_FD_148614 | JGI IMG/M metagenome (GOLD analysis project Ga0197142, IMG submission 148614) | Sediment microbial communities from Great Boiling Springs, Gerlach, Nevada, United States - GBS 60_MetaG | ecosystem: Environmental > Aquatic > Thermal springs > Hot (42-90C) > Sediment... | reverse complement strand
CCTAATTAGGTACCTTGACCTTGGCAGGCGGTATTTAGGCACCTAATTCCCCTATTTTATTTTTTAACCTTACTTCTTAAAACCCTTTAAAAATACTTAAAAATAAAAAATCTAATTTAAGATAAAATAAAATATACCTACCCTTAAAAAAAATGGATCTAAATATAGTTTTTCAACTTAAGAAACTATTAATAATTTAACTCCTACAAATTATATATCCCCTGCTCATTTTACTTTATAATCTATTTTTACTTTATAATCTATATTAAATTATTTAACCACTAACTCGGGTTATACCCTGCTTATACGGCCTCTACTACCCCCGCCATGAGCTTGCCAAGAACAAGATAACATATCTTTAGCTATAGGACTTAAATTCACTTTATCAGCAGGAATTGAATTACAATTAGCATTACCATTATTATTTTTAACATCTTTATTCTTTTTTATTTTGGAAAGTAAATCTTTTGCTTTAGAAACCAATCTCCCAACTATAGGAATAGACATATCTCCCCCCCCTTCCTAATGAATATTTATATATAAAAATTTTACCAAATAAATCCACATCATATTTGTTAAAATCTTTAATAATAATTTAAAAACTTAAAAAAAATATTACTAAAACATAATATATTAATTTATTAATTTTAAAAGTAATTATATTCAAAGGAATAGCCTAATGCTCATTTCTCTTTCAATGATCATTTCTCTTTCTCCAAATAACTCAAGATATGGAAAGTTTTATTTAGATTGACAGCAATTGAAATATAACTTCAAGCAGACGATAAAATTTACGGTTCTTATACTCAAGCTACCTGCAACTTTAGAAAGATAGCAAAGTATTTATAGCTTTTATTTCTATATACATCACCAGCAGTAAATTAATTATTCAAGAATTTCAAAGTGTTTATTAATTCCGTTTTCGTAGAAAATTCTTCTAATAAGTTTTGTTTAATATTTAAAATATTTCCTATAGATTTAGTTGTAAAATAAAAAAACCTAATTAGAATAAATTATTTTTTCTATTTGTTTTAAGGTATCTTGTTTAATAGGTTTAGAAATATTTAGTCCAGTTTTTTCTTTATACTTTTTCTTAAACTCTTTTTCTAAATCTAATAAATCTTTAATAGCTTTCTTAAACCTATTTTTATAATATAAATCTTGAACATTATAATATCCTTGAATCAAAATTTTAGAAGAATTATCAAAATCGGTTTCTTCTTCTAAAAATATCCTACTTAGCCTTACATAAGGTTCATAAGACTCAGGGTTAATATCAATAGCTTTATAATAAAATTCTTTAGCTTTATCAAATAATTTAGATTCATCATAACAAACCGCCAATAAATACACACTATAAAAATCAGAAGGATATTTGGAATAGAGCTCATAAGCCCAGTTTATAGCCCTATTAGCTTTACCAACATCTATAGCATAAGTTATAGCTAAAATATAATATTTTTTATTTTCTTTATTAATAGATAAAGCTCTATCATAGTAATTTATAGCCATATCTATATCGTTTATTCCTTCATAAAATTGAGCTAACTTAATATAATATCTATCATCTTTTATAGGATTTATAGAATCAATAAATTCTAAAGCTTGAGGAACTTTTACATAACTCCTTTTATAAGTTAATCCTAAAATATAATAAGCCTCTAAATTATTATTATCTTTCTTTAAATATTGTTTTATAATTTCATTTGCCTGAACTAATTCATCTAAATATGTTAAAACTTTAGCATACTTTAACAATAGATTATTATCTTTTTGATAATAATTTTCCAAGATATTTTTCGCTTTAGCATATCTCCTATTTTCTAAAAGTATATCAGTATAAATAGAAACTAAATTAACTATATCCGAATAATTTTTAGATAAAGCTAATTCATAAGCGTTAGCTAATAAATTTTCTGAATTATCAAGATTATTTTTATCGTAATTTATTTTAGCTAACAAAATAATAGCACCGATATTATTTGGATTATACTTTAAAGCTTCGTTAATAGTAGTTTCACTTTGATAAATATCCTTTTTAACATTATATAAAATGTAGGCCCAATTATACAAAATCTTAGAAAAATTAAGATTCTTTTGATTGGAATTAGATAAATTATCTACAAATCTTTGTTTTAACGTTTTTAAAATTTTTTTAGAATTATCCAAATTATCATCTTTATAAGCGTATAAAATCATTTGTGCTACTAAAGCATCAAATTCAGAACTATTTTTAATCTCATTTATTAGCTCTTGAGCTTTAATATAGTCCTTATTTTGTATATACTTATTAAATAAATCTATTTTAGATTCATTAGCAAGGATTAACAAAATACTAAAAATAAAACAAAAAATAGAAAAACAAAAATAAACTAAATTTACTCTATTTTTAAACATTATATATTTCACCTCTATTCTAAAAAATTAAGTTATTTTAAGGAATTAATATTAGAATCAACTAATCCTTTTCTTGTTAGAGAAAATCTACCGGTTTCATCTATTTTTAATATTTTAACAACGATTTCATCACCAATTTTTAAAACGGATCTAGCATCACTAACAAATCCTAAACCCAATTCAGAAACATGAAGTAATCCTACTTTACCAGGAGCTACTTCAACAAAAGCTCCATAAGGTTCTAATCTAACAATCTTTCCTAAATAAAGGTTACCTTCTTTTATATTAGTAATAGCTTTTATTATAGATTCAGTTTTAATAGCATCTTCTTGGTTAGAAGAATAAATTAAAACTCTACCATCATCTTCTATATCTATTTTAACTTTATTCTGTTCTATGATTTTTTTAATAATTTTTCCTTGAGGGCCTATTATATCAGGTATTTTAGAGGGGTCTATTTGCAAAACGGTTACTCTAGGAGCATTGGGAGGTAAATCATTAGGCTTACTTATAACACTGTACATTTTCTCTAAAATAAAATTCCTACCATCCTTAGCTTGCTTTAAAGAATTATAAACAATATCTAAAGTTAACCCTTCTAATTTAGTATCCATTTGAATAGCAGTAATCCCATCATAAGTTCCAGCTACTTTAAAATCCATTTCTCCAAAGAAATCTTCAAACCCTTGGATGTCAGTTAATAAAACATAATCTTTTAAATTATTTTCATTAGTAATTAAACCTATAGATATACCTGCGGCGTGTTTTTTAAGAGGTACCCCAGCATCCATTAAAGCCAAACTACTACCGCAAACAGAAGCCATAGAGGTAGATCCATTAGATTCTAAAACCTCAGAAACTACTCTTATAGTATAAGGGAATTCCTCTTCAGATGGGATCAAATACTCTAAAGCTTTTTCAGCCAAATTCCCATGCCCTATTTCCCTCCTACTTGGAGCTCTTAAGGGTTTAGCTTCACCAGTAGAAAATGGAGGAAAATAATAATGATGCATATATCTCTTAAATTCATCTTCTAATAGTAATCCTTCTATCATTTGTTGATCAGTTTTAGTACCTAAGGTAACAACAGATAACACTTGTGTTTGCCCACGAGTAAACAATGCACTACCATGAGGATAAGGTAATACCCCTACCTCTAATTCTATAGGCCTTATCTCATTAAAAGCTCTACCATCTATTCTCATTTTTTGCTCCAAAACCTGCTTCTTTAAATATTTCTTTAAAAACCTCTTCTTAACTATATTAAAAATAAATTCATTTACCTTATTATTACTAACAAATTCATTAAACTGATTTTTTATTTCCTCTATTTCATTGGCATAAACTAAATTAATCAGATTTTCTAAATTAATCTCATTAGTTAATTGATTTCTTTGTTTTTTATCTTTTTCATTTAATAACTTTATAGTTAAATCTATAAAATATTTTTCATATAAATTATTTAATAAAGAAGGTATTTCAATAGAAGAGGTTTGAATTTTTTCAGGTTTTAATTCTTCATAAATTTGATACTGAAAATCATTAATTATTTTATTTTTTTCAAAAATTTGAGTAATAAACTCAAATATTAAGTCATCATTAATTTCATTAGCTTTAGCTTCTATCATAGTTATCCTTTCACTAGTAGAAGAAACAACTAAATCTAAGTTCTCATTGGTTATATAATAAGCAGATACGGGTTTATAGAAAGGTATAGGACTAATTAGTAAAGCTAAAGAAGTACCTAAAAGTCCTAAAATTTCGGGACGCTCTTTAACATCAGCTGAAAATACATTAACATAAATGTTAATATCATTAAAAAAATTAGGATCTATCAAAGGCCTAATAGTTCTATCAATTAATCTAGCTTTAATTATTTCATTATCAGTAGGTTTTCCTTCCTTTTTTATAAATCCCCCCGGAATCTTACCAATAGCATACATCCTCTCAATATAATCAACTGTTAATGGCGTAAAATCAATATCGCTTCTGGGTTTTTCACTAAAAGTTACTGTACATAAAACCCAACATGTTCCACTCCTTACCACCACACTGCTAGCTGCTTGCTTTGCTACCTTATTTATCTCAAACTCTATTTCCTTATCATCCATTTTTAAAACATATCTCTTCATAAACTAAAACTCACCCCTTCTTTTATAGTTTCTTAGGCTAAATCATTAAAATCCATATTTATATAATCCTAAATTATTTGTTTTGGAAAAATTTTGAGCTTTTAAAAATATTTCAGAATACTTAACATTAGGAGGAATTGTATATACCTTAGCATAACCATTTAAAACTAAAATTAAATTTAACATATACCCATTTTCAAAATAAACGTAAGCTAAAATCCTGGAATACCTATCATACTTTGAAACATCATATTCTAAATATAAATATTCTTGATTTTTCAAGAGCTGCATAGTATATTCTTTAGCTCTTAGTCCTAAAGAAATAATAGTATTCTCATCTTTATCGGTTCTTTTAACATCTATCTTAAGCTTCTTATTATAACTACTTTCAGGAGTATCTATCCCTATTAATCTTACCCTGTATTCTTTATTATTATTTAAACTTATAACCTCAATAGTATCACCATCTATAACTTTATAAAACTTCACTTTTTCAAAATATCTTAAATTCCGTATTACAGCATTAGGCTCCAGCTCTTTTAAATTATTTGCTTTAATAAAATTAATATACGTATCTAAATAATTACTATTTTTATCAAAATCAATATTAGAATTATTTTGATTTTTATTAAATAAAACAAAAGCAAAAGCAATTAGAAAAACAAAAATAAGATTTATAATACGACCAAAAAAATTATTCTTTAAGTAAAGATTCTTCTTTATATTCATTTAAATTTCAAATTATTTAAACTCCAAATTATTTCAGATTGAAAAATTCATAATAAAATAATAAGTTTAATATATTAAAATAATCTTTTCGAAATCCTCTTTAATTAAAAATAACTTATAAATTTTATATTTTAAATTTTTATCGATTTTATCTTTATTACTTATAAAAATATCAAAATTTTCATTTAAAATATTGTAAGCTTCTTCATAGTAACTAGGTAAATCAATTATATTACTTAAGTAAAGTATTTTAACTTCTTCATCCTTAGGATACTTCAAAATATAATCTTTTAGTAACTTTATTTTATCAGCTAAATTTAATTGCTGTAAAGAATTAAGTAAATTTTCCTTTTCAATTTGTTGGATCTTATCTGGAGGTATAAGTTCAGGATAAGTCTTAAATAAATATTGAATTAAATCAGTTTTATTATACTGTTGTAATTCATTTAATTTCTCAATTAAGAAATTAGAAGGATCAATTCCATTTAATTTTAATGTTTCAATATATTTAATGATATAATCTCCATTTAAAGGATCCATTTTTAATAAAATATTTGAAATATCTAATAATTTATTGTGTATATTTTTTGATTTAGCAATTTCGTAGGCTTTATATAAGTATTCTATTTTTTTATCTTTTACTTCAAACTTTTCTAACCAATTTGCACATTCTATATATAAATTAATATTATAAGGATCAATTTGTAATCTTTTTTCAAAAGTTTCTATAATTATTTTAAGTAACTTTTCTTTATCCTCTGGATAATTTTCTATTATATTATAAGAATTTAAAGCTTCGAGTAATTCAATATATGCTTGCGCTTGTAAAAACAAATTTAAAGAATCAAATAACAAATTTTTAGATTTTTCTTTTTGATCAAGTAATAGCAGATAATTAGAAGCCCTAATTCCAGTTTGAGCAGAGAATACCTTAGAAGAAGGATCATTTTTATATTTTTCCATTTTCTTTAAACTAAGTCTAACTAAATCCCTATAAAGCCCTAATGACTTATATATATTTTCTGCATCATCATACCAACTCAAACTCTGTAAAGGATCACTAATATCACCTATCAATTCCTGTGCTAACGCTTTCTCCAATACATTACCACTTATTATCTTTATAACATTATCTATTAAAGATTTTCTAAATATAGTTTTAGAACTTCTTAACCTAGATAAAGCATCCAAAAACCCTATCTTATAATTATCTGGATCTATTTTATATAAATTAGCTATACTTTGTTCTAATTGCTTATAATCCTTTTCTCCTAAATTTTCCTTATTAATTTTAGATACTATATCTATTACTTTATATATTCCTCCTAATAAATTAAATTTCTGCTGAAAATCCTTCTTAAGATTAGTACTATACGGACCAGATAAAGTTATTACCTTCTTTGTAGTATCAATTATAAGTTTTCTATAATATTCCTCATCCTCACTTAAAATTGTAAAATTAACCTCTATAGCCAATTCTAATATTAATAACTGTAAACTAATATTATTTTTAGCTAATAAATTAAACTTTTCTAAAATATTATAAAAAACTTGTTCATCATAAAAAGTTCTAAAATAATATGCTAAATCTAATACAAAATTAGATACTAAGTAATCATAATCATTATTCTCAATAGCTGTATTTAACTTATCTATTTTTTCCTTCCAAAAGCTATCCATTTTTCATATAAATACAAAAAAATTAATTACATACCTTAAATAAAAATTCTACATTCTTTTAACAATTCCTTACAAAATAAAATAAAAAATAGAAATATAAAAAATAAACTCCCTACAATTAATTAGAGCAAAAAATTATAACATATAAAATTTAGACAAGCAACTTTTAAATACCGTAAGCTTCTTTAATAGTTTCTTGGATTTTTCGTTTAATGCGTTGAAGAGCATTATCCACAGATTTTATATGCTTACCTATATTCTTAGCTACCTCATAATAAGATAGACCTTTTAAATACTCAGCTAAAACCTTAGATTCCAAACCACTCAAATATTTCTTCATCTTTTCTTTTATACTTTTAGTTAATTCTAGAGCTACGTAAATTTCCTCAGGATTACATGTTCTAGTACTTGAAATAACATCAGCCATAATCCTTTCTCCATTATCCTCAAAAATAGGCTTATTTAATGAAACATAAGAATTAAGTGGTAAATGCTTTTGTCTAGTAGCAGTCTTAATAGCTGTTATAATCTGCCTCATTATACAAAGCTCAGCAAATGCTCTAAAGCTCGTTTTTTTATCCGGATTGAAATCTCTTATAGCTTTAAATAATCCAATTAAACCCTCTTGAACTATATCCTCTTTATCAGCACCTACTATAAAATATGATTTAGATCTTGATCTAACAAAATTTTTATACTTGTTAATCAAAATAGATACAGCTTTAGTATTACCTCTCTTAGCTAACATAACTAATTCTATATCCTTTAAATCTTCTAAAGATTCATTCAAAATATTACTATTAAATATACTCTCTTCAAATATATCATCTTTTAACTTATTTTTTTTATTTACTTTAATTTTAGAATCTTTTTTATCTGTTTTTTTTATTTTCTTTTCCTTCTTTTTAGATTCTTCTTTAGTATCTCCATCATTTTTTGTTAATTTTTTACTTACGCTTGTCTTTTTAACTTCATTAATACTTTCCATCTCCTCTTTTATCTCATAAATATTATAATTTACCGCATTAATCATAAAATTTTTACCCCTTCCCTTATATCATTATTATGATTTTTATTTAATTTTTCCTACTTATTCTTTTTTATGCTATAATTATAAAATAAAAATTATAAAATTGTTAATAAAATGTTAAAAAAGTTTGGTTAAATATTTTTTTTATCAAAGAAAAATCTATATCTAAAATATAAGTTCTTAGTTTAATCAAATTAGCTAAAATCTTACCTACCACACCTCCCATGTTCATACAAGTTGCCTGAATCCTTAAACTACTAAAGGCATAATCATCACTACTTATATGTTTCCCAACAAATACCAAATTCTTATACCCATTTGCTATTAAACTTCTAAATGGAATATAATAACCCTCTTCATTAACTTTTTTTTCAACAATTTTATCTTTAATATGAATATCAATAGGCCAGGTCCCTATCAATATTTTATCATCAAAATCATTATAATTTATTATATCTTCTATATTTAACTGATATACACCTCTTAAAATCTTATACTGCCTTATACCTAATTTATAAGCAATTAAATCTATATAACTATTCTCAAACCCTTTTATATATCTTTTCATAATTTTGTGAATATAAAACACCTGCCTAAGACCTAAATAATATCCTACTCTTTCTAATACATCATAATCCAATATATCCTTACTTTTATCAGAATTTCTATTAGAATGTAATATTACACTACTACATTTTTTTATAAAATCCTCTTTTTTTATCCCTAAATTATTAACGTCATTAACAATAAAATTAATTATATCTTTTAAAAATATTCTAGAAGTATTAACATAAACAAAATTTTTCAAAATGTCTCCAAAAAATAGAAACCTATCCCTAGTTAATAATAGCTCCTTATTAAATAAATATTTAGAAGCTAATTCAAAATATCCTGAAACACTTAAAAAATCATTATTTAACATTAAATCTATATCAGTCTTACTATAAAAATCCTTTTCATTTTCTTTAATATATTTAATAATCTTAGTAAAATCTATATTTGATAATCTAAAAATTAAAGTAGCTGCTTGTAAATTCTCTAATTCCAAACGATATCCAATATCAATATACTTAGATAACTCTAAAATTCCGGAAGCATCTACAAAAAATTTACCCCCAATCTTATATCGCTTATTACTTTTATTTTTTATAACCACATACTTTATAACCCCATTTTTTTCATAAACATTTTCTATAACTGAACCATTAAACAATACAAAATTATTATTTAAATTAGAAAAAAAGCAATCAGTAAAAAAAGCTTTATATGCAATAGGATTAATAGGAGTTATAGAATAAGAAAAATTAAGAGGATCTCTAATATGTCCTTTAGAAAACCCATTTTTAATACAGAAATCTAAAAACTCCCTAACACTATCTACAATAACTAACTTCCCGCTTAAAGTATGAAATCCAGCAGTAGGGAAAATCAAAGAATTAGTTAAAGCTCCCCCAATATTATCCTCCTTTTCTATAACTGCAACCTTTAAATTATTCCTAACTAATTCCCAAGCTAAAAAAAAACCAGAAGTACCAAACCCTATAATAACTACATCAAAATCCATTACTTAAATTTTTTTCTTTCATTTTTAATTACTTATTTTATATATTTTCAATAGCTAAGGAATATCCTCCACCACTACCTGCACAAGCCATAATAACCGCTTTATTCTTATTAAATTTTTTCATAGCTATTATAGAGTTAATAGCTAATCTCGCACCAGTAGCCCCAATAGGATGCCCAAAAGCTACTGCACCACCAAATACATTAGTATAATTATAATCTATTTCCAATATTTTAATATTAACCCCTAAAACAGCAGCAAAAGCCTCATTTATCTCCCAAATCCCTATATCTTCCTTATTTAAATTATATTTTTTTAATAAAGTTTTTGTTGAGAAAGAAGGTACAATAGGAAAATTAGCAGGTTCCTCAAAAGCTTCAGCAAATCCTATTATTCTTGCTAAGGGCTTTAAATTATACTTTTTAATAACTTCTTCATTAGTTAAAACAAGTATAGAAGAACCATCAGCTAATGCAGAAGCATTACCCGCTGTTATACTCTCACTATTAACAGGCTTTAAACTATTTAACTTCTCTAAACTTATATCTTCCCTTATATTCTCATCCTTAATTAAGTCTTGATAACCAACAAAATAATTACTAAATTCTGAATTTTTAAAAGCATTATTAGCTCTTAAATGACTATTATAAGCCATCATATCCTGTTCTTCCCTAGTTATACCATATCTTTTTGCAATGATATCAGCAATCTCTATCATCAATTTATTAGTAATAGCACACCTTAAACCATCAGTATTAATAGAATCTTCTAAAACAAGATCTCCATATTTATTCCCTAATCTTACTTTAGAAATAAAAGGAGCATTGGTCATACTTTCAACTCCACCAGCAGCTATAATATCATACTCACCAGTAGCTACATATAAATAAGCTAAATTAAGAGCTTTAATAGGAGAAATACAAACTTGATTAACAACAAACGCAGGGGTATTAATAGGTAAATTAGATTTAAATAACACCTGTCTTGCTAAATTCTGACCATTTCCTGCTTGAATAACATTACCTAAAACAAAACTAAAACTATATTCTTTTATTATACTATTAAAAACGTTTGGATTAATTAAATTTATTGCTTTATTTAAAGCTAAGGAAGCTAAATCTACTGCTTTTAACTTTGCCAATCTCCCCGCGATTCTCCCATAAACCGTACTTCCAACTGATACAATAAATACATCTTTTAACATCATTTTTTCCCTCCTTTAAAAATTAGCAAAAATCACCACAAAAATTTGAAATTTAATAAAATATTTTCTTAAGTAAAATATATATTGTTTTTTTTAAAAGTGAGCACGAGTGGTAATCATCCCAGCAATAACAGCAGAAGAAAAATTAGCTAAATTCCCAATTACTAAAGCTCTTATCCCTAGTTGAGCAATAGTAGGTCTTATTTTAGGCTCTAATGCTCCAATACCTCCAACCTGGATTCCAATTGAACTAAAATTGGCAAATCCACCTAGAGCATAACTCAATATTATTCTAGTTTGTTCAGAAAGTAGTTTAGGGTCACTTGCAATAGATTTAGCAAAATCAGTATAAGCTACAAATTCATTTATTACTATTTTTTCACTAATAAATTTAGCAGCAATAAAAGCTTCATGTTTCGGAACCCCTAATAAATAAGCTATAGGATAACAAAAGGTAGCCAAAATATCTTGAAAATTAAACGGATTAAAAGAACTTAAAAACCCAACATGAGCAAATAAAAAAGAAGTAGCATTAAAAATAATATCATTAAGCATAGCAATTAAACTGATAAAAGCTAACAACATAGCACCAACATTAAAAGCTAAGAACATACCATCACGAGCACCTAAGGTTACTGCTTCAAAAATATTAGTTCCAGGTTTCTCTATTTTTATTTTTAAATTTCCCTGAGTCACTGGTTCCTCTTTCTCAGGAATCATAATTTTGGATAAATAGAGAGAAGCAGGGACAGATAATATAAGAGCGGTTAATAAATGCCCCGCAATAGTAGGTATATAATCTTTAAGCATGCCTACATAAGCAGCTAAAACACCACCTGCCATAGTAGCCATACCAGCAGACATAATTGTAAGTATTTCAGACTTAGTTAAAACAGATAGAAATGGTTTTACTATTAAAGGTGCCTCAGTCTGACCTACAAAAACATTAGATGAAGCAACTAAACTCTCTGCACCACTTGTACCCATTATTCTCATCATAATATAAGCATAAGCTTTTATTATCCATTCCATAATCCCTAAATAATAAAGCATATATATTAAGGCTCCAAAAAACACTATGGTAGGTAAAATAATAAAAGTAAAATTAACTAAAGGATCCTCTAACTTGCCGCTTACAAAACTACTAAACAAAAATTCTATACCTTTTTTAGCATATCCCATTAAAGCTAAAAAAGTATCATTAGCTGCTTGAAAAAATGGGATCCCAATAGGAGACACCAACAAAAATATAGCTAAAAAAATCTGAAATAAAAACCCTACAACAATAGTTTTTAAATTTATACCTCTTATATTATCACTTAATAACAAGACAGTAGTAAATATAAAGCTTAACCCAATTAATCCTCTTACTATTTTATTAGTTTCAAATACATTCGCTAAAAACCACAAACCTAATACAACTATTAAATAAATTCCAAGTTTTACCCAAAAATTACTTAGCAATAAATCAACTCTACTGTTTTCATTCATATTTTTTTTATTTTATAATTTT
>Ga0197142_1003925_pt1 | contig 12250 bp, 11 predicted proteins | sample GBS60_MetaG_FD_148614 | JGI IMG/M metagenome (GOLD analysis project Ga0197142, IMG submission 148614) | Sediment microbial communities from Great Boiling Springs, Gerlach, Nevada, United States - GBS 60_MetaG | ecosystem: Environmental > Aquatic > Thermal springs > Hot (42-90C) > Sediment... | reverse complement strand
GGTGGGGGTGAGGGTTACGATGGGTTTGGTGGGTGGGATTTGGGTGGGAGGGGGAGGATTGGTTGGTTCTGGCAGCGGAGTGATGGTCGGGGAAGGGGGTGCCCTTTGGCAGGCAGCGAGGATCAGGCTGAGCAAAAGGATGAAGGATATCAAATGGAGTGGTTTCATGGGTTCTCCTCTTTTTGGAATAAACGTTAGATTTGCCGAAACAATAATTGAGAATTAGCCAATTATTCCTGATCTCTCTCTTTCTTTAGTAGACATAATTGACACTTGAATAAAATATCCCGAAGGAAACCTAGAGCAACCAAGAAACTCCTCAAAGACTTTCGAGGGATGTTAATACTTATTGCATGACTATTATAACTCCTCACCTCACGCACAATGGCTATAAACAAAAGACATGAAAATCAGAGAACTTCTTGACCCATAACAGCGACAATCTCATCAGTGCTTTAGCAAGGTTTGCAAACTATCTTGGTGGAGCAATTAGTTCCGCACGAGCGTGGTGGTTTCTAGCTGGTCAATAGAGAAGCATCGTGTAGCTTTGTGCAGTTTGAATTAGCCAGGACTGGTGAAAAATATAACTATTCTTGAGTTCAAATTGCATTTCGGGGCTTACTGTCCACTTTTACAGCATTAATTGAACTTAAACTGCTTTACTTAGCTGCAAAAGATAAGATTATGATTTATCCTTTAAGGTCCTAAGAGATGTAGGTTCAGGAATTGATGATCGTTGAAGTCGGAAAATTTTGTTATATCCTCTAATCAGGAAAGCAGAGATTCCTTCTCGGTATACTCGCATGATTACAATAACGATCAGCGAGTAAAATACCATATTCCATGCCCCATAGTCACGAGTTAATTCGGATAAAATCACAATCGCTGGCGCGCCAATGATGGGTCCAATGAAAGTACCCAAGCCTCCAAATACCACCATAATCACAATTTTGCCGATTTCATTAAATGAGAGGATAACTGGCGAGAGAATGACAATGTAATGAGCATAGAAGAAACCCATAACTCCCGCTATTGTGCTAGCAAATACCATAACAAATAGCTTCCATTTGACGGTATCCACTCCCATGGCTCGCGCTGCCAGTTCATCATCCTTTATGGCGCGGAGAAAAGAACCGATTGGCGACTTGATGACCAGGTAAATCAATGCAAGGAAACCAATCATTAAAGTTAAGAACAAGTGATAATACTTGATGGGTGTCAAAGATGGGAAGAGAGGGGGAAGAGAAAGTCCTTGTTCACCTCGAGTAAATTTATATAGCGCTGCAATTGTCAGGCGACAAGATTCGGAAAACGCCCACGTTGCAACCGCAAGATATATCCCTTTCATCCTGAGGAGCAAAACGCCGAGTAAGAGACCGATTGAGGATGTTGTAATTAATGCTGTCAAGAAGCCCACCCAGATTGGAACTCCGGCGTGATGAATGATTAGCCCAGAAGCATATCCTCCTAAAGCTGCGAATGTTTGATGTGCCAGAGAAAATTGTCCGGTGTAACCTGACAGTAAGTTCCAACTCGAAGCCATAATAACGTAATACATTGCAATGATCATTACGTGAATCCAATACTCTTCAAGCCCATAGGGCACAAAAACGAGGAAACCGATCGACAGCGCTATCAAGGAAAGGTTGATTATCAGGGGTTTACTTTCAAACTGCATATCAATCTCCTACTTCCCGAGTAAACATTCTTGTATAATAGAACGAATACGATTTATGTCAAATTCTGCCCTCGATCCATGAACGCGAACCTTGCCCATATCAATAACATAGACATAGTCTGCAATATTAAGTGCGATTTCCATATTGTGATCCACGAGTAAAATAGCTGAGTGCAGAGCCTCTTTGGTTTGCATTAAAAATTGATAAGCCTCAGCAGCAATTTTTGGTGATAGCCCTGAAGATGGTTCGTCAACTAACATTAGTTGGGGAGATGTCATAACTTCTTTGGCAATGGAAAGCATACGTTGTTGACCGCCACTAAGTGTATTTGCTTTAGCTTTGCGAAAGGAATAGAGAGCAGGAAAAATTTCATAGACTCGATTTAATTGTTGTTGAATGAGATTTTTTTGATTTCGAAGAATCCAGGCTCCCATCAGGAGGTTCTCTTCGACACTCATTTGTGGGAAGATGTTGAATTCTTGGGGGATATAACTTATGCCCAGCTTTTTAATCTCGTGAGGGAGACGAGATGTAATATCTTGATTTTGGAAATGAATCGAACCTTGATTGGGTTTTATGAAGCCGTAAATTGTTTTCAATAAGGTGGATTTTCCTGCTCCATTCGGCCCAATGATAATAGTGACTGAATCGGTACTTACCGAAAGATCAATTGAATTGAGGATATTAATTCCTTCCTGGTAGCCTGCGGTGACCTCTTGAACCTGCAGTAAGCTCATGATTGCCCTCCAAGGTATGCTTCAATTACATGCGGATCAGAAGCTATTTTATCCATTGAGCCTTGGGCAATAATTCTTCCTTCTGCAAGAACAGTTACTTGAGCACACATTTGCCGGATGGATGACATTTCATGGCTTACAAGGAGAAATGTAATTCCTTTTGCTTTCATATGATGAATAAATTCCATGATGGTCTCTTTTACAATGATGTTAACGCCGGCGAAAGGTTCGTCTAATAAAAATGCTTGAATGTGATCTACCATAAAACAACGTGCTATTTGAAGAAGTGCTTTTTGGCCACCAGATAGAGTTTTTGCGGGTTGGTATTTTAGATGTGCCAAGTCACACATTTCTAATAGTTCATTTGCCCTTTGGACCGCATTGTGGCGATGAAACCAGTAATCTAGAGAAAAATCTGCAAAACGGGGAATGAGCATATTTTCCATAAGTGACATGCTCCCAAAAAGGCGTGGAATCTGAAAGGTGCGCATCAGCCCTTCCTTGGCAATGCGATCAGGTGGCCAAGCAGTGATATCTTTGTTGTTGAAATAAATACGTCCTGCGGTCGGTTCATATACTCCTGTGAGAAGGTTGATCAACGTGGTTTTTCCCGAACCGTTCGGGCCGATCAGCCCCCGAATTTCACCTTTTGTGATCTCAAAATCTAGCTGATTTACAGCGAAGAGTCCGCCAAATTGCCGCGTGAGTTTCTCGGTTCTTATAATCGTATCCATTAAAGAAATCCCTCAATCGTGATCTTGTTCTTTACTAATTTGGTGGATAGTCTCGCTTGACTACCATTGAATAAACATACTCCGCAAAATCGATGATATCTAGAACGGGAAGTTGAGTTGAGCGTTGAATGGCTTGGCTATACGGAGCGAGATTATGACACTCCAGAACAAAACAGCCAATATCTGGATGTTCTTTCACAAGCTGGCAAGCTGAGTTGACGATTTCTCTTTCTAATACTTCTTTATCTAGGTGAGGTTCTCCGTCTAAAATCGTCTTCTTAAACTCGGGGATATCTTCTAAGCCGCGAATGGCTAACGGAATATGATCAGATACTCCTGCTCGACGAAACACTTCCTCTGTCAGTTTCTCGGAGTGGGCAGTCAAAACTCCTATCCGTCGCCGGGTAATTGAGTAAGCCAGAGGAATTTGGATAAGGGAGGAAAGAAAGACCGGCACCGTTACAGACTGAGCGATGTCGGCTTGAAGGATAGATAGAAAGCCACAACTTGTAGTAATGGCTACTGCACCCTGCTCAACTAATTCGCGCGCGCTTTGTTTAAAAACATCGACAAGGGATCGATCAAAACTTAAGACCACTCGAGATACAGTAGCGGCTGGGACGACTTTTAATAACACCGGGAAAGAGTATGACTTTGGATTACCAACATCGCCTGGAATCCGAGGAAATTTGGTGTCGAGTAAAAGAATTCCCAGCGCTTTTCTCAAGCCTTTCAACTCAATCGCTCCTTTTCGCCGAATAATCCAGTTGGTTTGATGAGAAGGATAATGATTAAGAAAATAAACCCGTACACGTTTCTAAGGCTGGGATCGATGAAAACCGAGCCAAGACTTTCGACAATGCCTAACAAAAGGCCACCTAAAGCAGCTCCAGGCAAAGATCCCATTCCTCCGATTATAATGATTTCGAAACCTTTCATTGTGGTAACTGCACCATTCTCAGGGAAGACATTAAATACGGGAGCGAGCAAAGCACCAGCAATACCCGCGAGGGTAACCCCAATAGCAAATGCAATTTGGTCTATGCGGAGAATATTGATTCCAACCGTTTGAACTGCAATACGATTTTGCGCGCTTGCCCGAAACGCACGACCTAACCAGGTGTAGTTCAAGAGAATGTAAAAGACAAGAATAACAACAATTGCTCCAACAAAAGCAGCAAATCGATTGCCGCTTATAGGAAGAGTACCAATCATCAGGCGACCTAAATTGATTTCGGGTGTTCGAGTATTTGGTCCGCTGAGAACGGTGGCGAAATTGCGTAAAAATAGGGCGAGGGCGATGGTAACAACTGTCCCATAGTCGTCTTTACGTTCCATGCTGGTTGAGAACATTGGACGAATAAGAAGCCATTGGATGATCAATCCGAATAAGAATAACACTACGGCAGTTCCCACAACACCCAAATACCAAAGCGACCCTCCTAACAGAAGTGATATAAGGAAATATTGAGTGTAACTACCGATCATATAAAATTCCCCCATTGCCCAGTTTATCATACGCATAATACTATAAATAAACGTGATCCCCATTGCCATCAAGGCATAGAGAGTACCAATCATGATACCTGCAATCAAGAAGTTCAGTAATAATTCACCTGACACTGGAATCCTATCCTTCTTCTTTGGGCAATAATGTATCGAGTACTTGGTTTATTATTTGCTTGGTTTGCGGACGAATTTCTACTAAAGGAAGTCTTACCGGACCGGCAGCAAAACCACTTCGATTCATAGCATACTTAATAGGCGCGGGATTGGTTTCTATGAAGGCAGCTTTAAACAAAGGGAGGAGTTTGAAATGCATCTGACGCGCTGTTTCTAAATCTCCATCCAAAGTAGCTTGGACCATTTGAACAACCTGAGATGGGAATAGATTGCTAATAACCGAAATCACTCCCTGTGCTCCTAGACACATCATTGGAAAGGTTAAATTGTCATCTCCTGAATAGACAGCTATCTCGGGGATTTGATAAAGCACATCCATGACTTGAGCAATATCCCCTGACGCCTCTTTTACAGCGATAATTGAGCTTAATTGGGCTAATTTTTTTAGGGTTGTAGTTTCAATATTTATGCCCGTGCGGCTTTTGATATTGTAAACTATGATGGGGAGATCAACTGATTCGCTGATAGCCTGAAAGTGAGCTAAGATTCCTTCTTGGGTTGGCTTGTTGTAGTAAGGTGTGACAATTAATAATGCATCTGCACCCCATTCTCTGGCTAATTTGGCGTTGTGGATTGTTTTTTGTGTATCATTTGTTCCAACTCCGACCATAACCTTTACGATTGAATTTTGGCTACGGACGGTTTCGATCACAGTTCGAGCAACGAGCTCTTTTTCGGAATCAGTAAGTGTTGGTGACTCGCCAGTTGTACCCAACGGGAGTAATCCCTGAACACCCTTTTCGATTTGAAACAGGGTGTTATTCTTTAATCCTTCGAGATCTAGAGAGCCATCAGGGTTGAAAGGTGTGATCATCGCGGTCGTTACACCACGAAAGAGGTTGTTTCGCATAGCACTAGTTCCCATCTATCTTTAGCTCCTGTCAAAAAGGAAATTCACCATTGCAAACAATATTCTGGAATAGAATGGGGGGCTTATCAATGCCCCCCATTTTCATGGATTAGGGTGTGTAATTGAAGGTATATACGAGGGTGGCTTCATCTTGTGTTTGGTTCACAGCGGTGTATTGGGTAATCAATACCGGGGGTGTCCATTGATGCCAGAAAGCTCCTTCACCCCGCGGAAAGGTTACCGTGCCAGCCCAGAATTCGAATTCATTCTCTTCTAGAGCTTTGATAATTGCTTCGTAATCTGTTGAGCCGGCCAGTTTAGCAGCATTGGCAAGGATGATAGCATCCCCAAAACCATTGTAAGATGAATATGTGGGGGCGATTCCGTATTTAGCTATGTAGCGGTCGCGGAACCATTGCCCAGAGGGTGTTAATTCCATGTCTTTGTGATAGGCAGTTAAGATGTAAATCCCGACTCCTCTTTCACCGTGCAACTCCCAATATTCATCACTCCGGTATGGCCAATCAGAAGTGGCTAGCATAGGGACCTCTGGAAATAAACCGATTTCATAGGCTTGTTCGATAATAATATGTTCCGGATTTCCTGTACCGGCGTTGAAGACAATATCAGGTCCCCAAGCCTGGAGTTGGAGAAGCTCGGGCATCAAGTCAACCGCTGCTTTATCGTAAATCATACTCTTGACTTCTAAACCTTGTTTTGCAGCTTCTTCCTCAACGGCGGCGGCTAGCCCTACACCGAAATCTGTGTTATCAGCAATATAGCCGATTTTCTGGTATCCCTGACTTTTGGCAAAATCGACTAGGGCGATTGCACGAATAGGATCAATAAGGTGAGTACGGAATACTTGGGGGTACCCCGATTCGGTAATGGCTTTATTAGAAGCTTGGGTCATTATAACCGGTGCTCCCAATTCTTTTGCTACTTCGATTACTGCAAGAGCGACAGAGCTGTGGTAGAAGCCAGTGGCACCGATGATATTGTATGTCTGGACAAGACGACGATATTCTGTCGCTCCAACCTCTGGGGTTCCTTTATCGTCTCCAACCACAATTTCAACAGGGCGACCATCTAATGAACCACCTAGTACCTCGTTGACATAAACTGCTGCCATTTCTATACCCCGTAGGATGAGCTGTCCTGCTTGAGGAGCTCCTGGTTCTGAAAGGGGGAGTAGAGCACCAATGTAAATGGGCTCTAGTTTTTTGGCTTGAGTTGGTTCGGGTTGACTGACTTCGACTGTTGCGGTAGGTGCTTGCGTGACAATTTGAGGTAGTTCGGTCGCTTCGGGTATGATGGTTGGTGTCGCTTGAGGAGTGCAGGCGGTTGGCAGTAGGCTTAGAGTAAGTACCAGGATAACCAAGATTGATAAATATTTCCTGTTCATAGTCTTCTCCTCGTAATAAAAAGGATGGAATATGGTGGATATGGGAAGATGTGTTTTTTTGAAATTGATTTCAGTTTTGCCTCCTTTCTCATGAATAGCATTAGGCTCACTATAATATTGCTTATATAGCAATACTGTTATTATATATCGCAAATTAGGTATTTGTCAAGTTTTTAGCTTCTTTTTGTTGCCTATGTTGTTGGATTTATCGTTTAAAAATAACTGAAATTTGTTAGGAAAATCTGTGATCTCCCTGGCTTTTGAGAGAGAGGAGGCAGAGGATGTGTAATTGAACTATTCTAGGGGTGTATAGTTGCCAAGCTCGGATATAGCTTTGGCAGTCTTGACAACTTCAGATGCAAGTTGTTCGATGTAGTTACTGTCGGGGATACGGGCGGTTGGAACATCAACACAGATAGCCCCTGAGGGAGCCCAGCCGGCTGAATAAATCGGAGCACCAACAGAGATAACGCCGCGAGTATACTCTTCGTTGTTTAATGACCATCCCCTCGACCGGGTTAATTCAAGTTCGTGAAGCAAGCTGAGCCGATTAATGATTGTTTTCTCGGTATAGGGAATTAAATTTAGGTTGTCTAATAGGCGTTTTAGTTCGTTATCGGATAGGTGAATAAGTGAAGCTTTGCCTAAGGCACTGCAATAGACTGGCACGCGACCCCCGATCCAACCCCGTGGAACAAGGGCGTGACGGGTTTCTACAACCTCGATAAGAACCACCTCACTTCCATCTCTTACTCCAAGTACAACGGTTTCACCAGTTGTATCTCTCAATTCCTCCATAAATGGGCGACTCACTTTACGGATGTTGCGTGGCCCTGTTAGAGAAACGGTAAGGGCAAAGATTTGTGGTGACACTCGATATAGCTTGGTTTGCGGGTCGCGTTCCAGGTACCCAAGCTCTTCAAGAGTATAAACAAAGCGGCTGGCAGTACTTGCGTCACATTTTAGTAGGTCCGCTATATCTGTCAGCGAGGCTTCGGGTTTTTCGGGTGTGAAAGATGCCAGGACACGCAACCCGCGCGCCAAGGTTTTTAGAAAATTTCGTTCGTGTTGGTTGCTTTTCTCAAAAGGTTGGCGTCGTTTATTATCGAGCATTTTTCTATTATCGATTGACAAAAGTGTATTTGCGTTATATACTAATTATGTTGCGTAATGAGCAACTTGCGAATTTGTTGTTCTTTTATCTTACAATGAATCTAAATTTGTGGCAAGCTCTTTATCGAAAGAAATTTCAATGAGAACGATAGACGGATTAACTCCAAAGCAATCTGATCTTGTGATTATTGGCGGTGGCGTAATTGGGACTGTAACGGCTTACTGGTTGGCAAAAGCGGGGTATAAGGTAGTAGTTGTCGAGAGAAAGGATATAGGATCGGGGACGACCAGTGCAGCAGCAGCCGCAGCATTGCTACAGACGAAAACCACTCCTACAAAATTGGCTCTTGCAAATGAGAGTTTGCATCTGCTTGATCAGCTCCATCGAGAATTAGAATTTAGCTTCGAGTACGAACACAGCGGAAGTCTGCTAGCAGCTACTTCTGATGAGGAAATGACCCTTATTTGCGAAATGAATGAGAAGCTACGCAGTCTAGGATTAGAGGTCGAGTTGTTGGATGGAGCACAGGCAAGGCAATATATGCCAATTCTGGGGGATTGCATTGTAGGAGGTTCATATTCTCCGAAGGACGCCCAGATTAACCCTCTGGAGTTAGTTGTGGCTTGCGAAAGAGCGGCGAAAAATTTGGGGGTGATTTTTTCTACGTACAATGAAGTCATAGGCATTGAAGTATGCGGCGATAGAATCGATGCTATTCAAACAAAGAGAGGCAGGATTCTGACGGACACAGTAATTAACGCTGCAGGTGTTTGGGCAACGCGTATCGCTGAGATGGCGGGGTTATCCTTGGTAATTTCACCTCTGAAGGGTGAGTTGCTGGTAACTGAGCGTATGCCTCTATCCATGAAAGGAACGTTGATTGCGGCCTCTTATCTGTTGAGCAAAACAGGCGCTGAGGCTAAATCCAATCAACGGACTGTAGAAAGGACGATTGGGATCACTCTAGTCCAATTGAGGCACGGAAATTTTATTGTTGGCAGTACACGTGAACAAAGTGGTTTTGATCAAAGAAATAGCCGCGAAGGAATAAATGAATTATCTTATCAGTTATTAAAATTGGTGCCATCCTTAAGTAATGTTCATCTATTGAGGGCTTATGCTGGATTAAGACCACTTTCAGAGGATGGTTTTCCAATAATCGGGAGAGATAACAAGTTACCTGGCTTTATTTTCGCTGTGGGTTTTGGCGGAGATGGTTTAGCCATGTCAGCATTAGCAGCCCAAACGATTCTGGATGTTTTAACTGATTCTGTCAACCCGTACCTTCTAGATTTGTTCAATCCTAGTCGCTTCTCAACTTAGGAGGAAGTTTCATGAGCGCAATTCGAATACCGAAGAGCCGCCAGGATAAATCGTTCGATATTGAAGTAGATGGTATAAAGGTTCTTGCTTATGAAGGAGAAACTGTGGCGACTGCCCTTCAGTGTGCAGGTATTAAGGTCTTTTTCAAACAAGAGGGTTCGTTGCCTCCGAACAGGCTTTTTTGTGGGATGGGTACATGCCGCCAATGCCTAGTCACTATTGACGATCAAGTAAATTGCCTGGCTTGCCAAACCCTAGCCTATCCTGGTATGAAAGTTAGGACATCATTATGAATTATCCGTTTTTCGATTTGGCTATTATTGGAGGAGGCCCCGCTGGAATTGCTGCAGCTCTCCAATCTGCTTCTGCCGGTATCTCGGTTGCCTTATTGGATGAAGGGACCCAGTTAGGCGGCCATTACTACAAGCAGCCATTTTCGAGTACAATCACACACCTTTCATTTAGTCAATCGAAAAAGATGGCAGAATTTGACTCCCTAATGGCAGTCCTTACTAAGACGAACATTAAGATTTTTCAGGGAGTGCATGTTTGGGGAATTTTCAATAAAGAAGGGAAAACGATTAATGGGAAATCTAACACTGATGATGTATTTCGAATTTGTTTTGAACCTCCTTATAATTCACATGATTGTATAGAGGCAAAAGCTTTAATTCTGGCAACTGGCGTCTATGACCGACCTATTCCTTTTCCTGGTTGGGAAATGCCAGGCGTCGTTACACCGGGAGCAGTTCAAATTCAGCTTGAGAAGCAAGCTCTTTTGCCCGGTGGAAAGGTTCTTGTTGCTGGAAGCGGTCCTTTACAGTTTGTTGTTGCAGCTGAATTGATTCGGTATGGGGTGGATGTGATTGCAGTCTTGGACACGTCATCTTTTTTCGATGGCTGGAAGACGATATTTTCCGCATTGGGAGGATTGAAAAGCAGGTGGCTAGAAGGTGTCCAAGCTGGCATTACGTTGATGCGTAATCGTGTTCCGATCCTCTTTCGTCATGCTGTATTTCGTGCAATTGGTGATAATCAAAATGGTGTACAAGGGGTTGTTTACGGAAGGATTGATTCGACAGGAATTCCGCTTTTCCAGACTGCTCGGAAGGCTCAAGTGGATGTCATTTGTTGTGCCTACGGTTTCAGCCCTTCTATAGCCTTGAGTTTGCATTTGGGATGTAAACATAAGTATGATCCTTTTCTTGGAGCATGGAAGCCTTGTTACGATGATCGCTTGCAAACGAGTGTGGATAGAGTTTTTGTTGCGGGAGATGTGACAAAGGTGGGAGGGAAACCGCTCGCTCTTTTGCAAGGGCGTTGGGCAGCAATTTCTGTTCTTGAAAGACTTGGAGCATGGACAAAAGAAACGGCTGAGGAGGAAAGAGCAATTATTAAGAGTGTGATGAGGAGAGAAGAGCAATTTGCCCAATGGTTGTGGACCCGATACAGAATGTTGCCCGGCTTGTTACAAATTGCAGATGAGGAAACGCTAATCTGCCGTTGTGAGGGGGTTCGGCTTGCTGAAATAAGAGCTAGCATAGAGGATGGTGCAGCGGACTTATTTGGGATAAAATTGCGTACAAGAATGGGAATGGGACAATGTCAAGGCCGTTACTGTTTCTCTACCACAGCGATGTTGCTTGCGTCGTATACAGGAAAAAATGTATCCGACCTTGATTTGCCCACTATTCGTCCCCCTATTATACCGGTGCGGTTGAAACAGCTTGCTGCTGATAGGCAAGTTAAAATAGACAATTAGGAGGCATCATGCAAACCATTCGCTTACTTATGATCGGGATGGGGAATGTGGGGCAAGGGTTGTTGACCATTCTACATGAGCAACGCCAGGCTCTTGAAGCCAGCTATGGGTTAAGGTTCTCAGTGGTGGGGGTGAATGATCTGCGCATGGGCAGCTTGGCTGACCCGGCAGGGATTCCCCTCGAAAATATCCTGGCTGCAGCAGCAAAAGGGGACTTAAGAACGATCCCGGCGGAGATAAAAGAGTGTTCGGTGGAGGAGATGCTCAATGGGTTGGAATATGACGTGCTGGTGGAAGCCAGTTATACCGATTTGCACAGCGGGGAACCCGCCACCGGTTACATCCGCCAGGCTCTCCGCTCCGGCAGGCATGTGGTAACCACCAACAAGGGCCCCATCGCTTTGCATTACCCGGAACTGCAGAGCCTGGCTGAACAAAACAGCGCCCAAATCGGCTTCGAGGGAACGGTGATGAGTGGTACGCCAGCCCTCTTCTTGGGGATGAAATGGCTGAAAGCCGCAGAAATTCACCGCATTCAGGGCATCTTAAACGGCACAACCAATTTCATCCTCACGAAGATGGAACAGGGAAAGGATTACGCAGAAGCTCTGGCAGAAGCCCAAAGGTTAGGCTATGCAGAAGCTGACCCTAGCGGGGATGTGGAGGGCTATGATGCCGCCGGAAAAGTCGTGATTCTCGCCAATGTCTTGATGGGAAAATCGATCACAATGCAAGATGTGGATCGGCAAGGGATCACCCATCTAACCTCGGATGACATCGAGCAAGCTCGCCGGGAAGGAAAGCGATGGAAGTTAATCGGCTCCCTGGAGGTGAGTGAAGGTACAATTAAAGCAAGTGTGAAACCGTTGGCCTTGACTCTGTCCAATCCGCTAGCCCAGGTGATGGGCGCAACCAATGCGATAACCTATACAACTCGCTATTTGGGGGATGTCACCTTGGTGG
>Ga0197142_1003924_pt1 | contig 12252 bp, 11 predicted proteins | sample GBS60_MetaG_FD_148614 | JGI IMG/M metagenome (GOLD analysis project Ga0197142, IMG submission 148614) | Sediment microbial communities from Great Boiling Springs, Gerlach, Nevada, United States - GBS 60_MetaG | ecosystem: Environmental > Aquatic > Thermal springs > Hot (42-90C) > Sediment... | reverse complement strand
CCGACCAATGTGCGATTAACACCCGCTGTAGCCGCAGGCAATGTTATCGCTCAACTGCCCAATGGCACTGAAGTGCGTGCGGGTCATGGAGCCGCTCAACGGCTGGCTCAAGATTCGGCGGCCGTTAGTGGGCTGGGTATCGATGGGTCTAACACGGGTATCTTGTGGCAACTCGCTGCTAGAGGTGCAAAAGAATCTGGAAGCTCTGCATTCTCTGGAGGGGGAATTGGCCATAGAAGCCGCCGATACCCTGGTGCGATACCTTTATCGGGGCGCAGAGGGATCCTTTGCCGAAGCAGCGCTGGCCCATTTCAACGAGCTTGCCATCAACCGGTTTTATGCTTTGAAAATAGCGCTTGACAGGCACACTGAAGAGGTGCGTCGTCAAGTATTGCAGCAAGCCATCGCAGCAGGGATCCATCCTCAAGCCCGGACAAACTTCGAGCAGGAAATTGCCCAGAGCGAGACGCTCCCCCTTCCCCTCTCCCCTACCCTCCAGACCTGGAAAGCGTTGAATCAAAACTAAACCAGACCGAGACTTTTAAACTAAGACCAGGGATCCCAATTTCTTCCTGTCGCACTTCAGCAGTGGGGTCATTCTGGCAATCCAGTTTTGCATGGGAATGTCCAGTTCCTGCCATGACGGCCTTGACGCTCAATCTCAGCCCTTTGATGACTCTGACGCGAGAGGATTTCATCCGGCTGTGTGCGGCCAATCCTGAGCTGAAGCTGGAGCGCACTGCCCAAGGAGAGCTGGTGATCATGTCTCCAACCGGAGGTGAAATCGGCCACTGGAATGCCGAGATCACCACAGAGCTAACCCTCTGGAACCGCCAATCAGGCCGAGGCAAAACCTTTGATTCTTCTACGGGGTTTTCTCTGCCCTCAGGCAGCGACCGCTCTCCCGACCTGGCCTGGATCCCGCTGGAAAAGTGGGAGGCTCTGGATCCGGAGGCGCGCCGGGGATTCTTGCCCCTGTGCCCCGATTTTGTGGTGGAGCTCCTCTCGCCCACCGATTCTTGGGCTCAAGCCCAGGCCAAGATGCAGGAGTACTTGGACAACGGCTGCCGCTTGGGGTGGCTGCTGGATCCCAAGGCCAAGCGGGTGATGATTTACCGAGCAGGACAGGCGCCGGAACTGGTGGAAGACCCAGAAACCTTGTCAGGAGAAGAGGTGCTGCCCGGCTTCACCCTGCCCATCCGCAAAATCTGGTCGGATTGATTGCGCAGCTTCCAAAATTCGCAGTTCCTAATTGTCAGCTTGTTGAGCAACAAGCCAAAAGTTAGGGGATCTAGGCCGGGGTGGCTCTTCTCAATCCATAGGAGCTTAGCGAATGGGTTGTTTATAACCAGAACGAGAGCACGGAGCGTTGAAGAAAGCCTTTTCACTTCCAAACCGTTCACAATTGGAGAATGGCCTGAATCGAAGTGGCTAGGGATCCCTGACACCCAGCAGATTACGTACACTGACATTGGCTCCAGTAGGCGATTCGGAAAGGCGCTGTATGACTACCTTGACGCTCAATCTCAGCCCTTTGATGACTCTGACGCGAGAGGATTTTATCCGGCTTTGTGAGGCCAATCCTGAGCTGAAGCTGGAGCGCACCGCCCAAGGAGAGCTGGTGATCATGTCTCCAACCGGAGGTGAAATCGGCAACCTCAACTTTGAAATTGCCGGGGAAGTCTATGTCTGGAACCGCCAGTCGGGCCGAGGCATAGCCTTTGATTCTTCCACGGGGTTTTCTCTGCCCTCAGGCAGCGACCGCTCTCCCGACCTGGCCTGGATCCCGCTGGAAAAGTGGGAGGCTCTGGATCCGGAGGCGCGCCGGGGATTCTTGCCCCTGTGCCCCGATTTTGTGGTGGAGCTCCTCTCGCCCACCGATTCTTGGGCTCAAGCCCAGGCCAAGATGCAGGAGTACTTGGACAACGGCTGCCGCTTGGGGTGGCTGCTGGATCCCAAGGCCAAGCGGGTGATGATTTACCGAGCAGGACAGGCGCCGGAACTGGTGGAAGACCCAGAAACCTTGTCAGGAGAAGAGGTGCTGCCCGGCTTCACCCTGCCCATCCGCAAAATCTGGTCTGCCGAGAGCTAGGGCACACCCGCGGGATCCCAACCGGGAAACGCCCAGACAGAGGCAAGGGGGCAAGACAACCGGTAGTGTCTCATGATTTAAAAAACAAGCATTTGGCCCTGCCGACAGTGGTAGAGGAGATTGCCCAGGGTTTATCCTATTCACAACATCTGCAAACAAGGGCAGGCCACCATGAAGGGATTTGCGCGGGCAATTCGGGTGGGGGGCATGGTTGTGGCGCTCGGCGGAGTCCTTCCCGGCAGAGTGATGGGGCAAGCGGCCTTGCCCCCTGTGCCAGTCATCCCCTCTGTTGAGGAGCCGAGAGTCGATCCAGTTCCTCCCCCCCAAGAGGTGTCGCCTGCTTCTGGGATCCCGGCAGCCTCTCCTTTGCCGGCAATGGGTCAGGATTTGCGCTACTTGGTGGGGCTGTTCATCAACGAGTCTTGGCAAGCGGGCAAGCAAGCGGCCGCAGTCAGTTTCAATGACCTCTACACGCGACTGTTGGCCCGCACCTACGGGGATCCCCGCCCGCCCATCGAAGTCGAGTACGAGCTGATTCGAGAGATCCTGCGCGAATATGGGGATCCTGCCGATCGGTTTTGGGATCCGCAAAGCTTCAGGGACTTGCTCAACCGCCCTCGCCCGCCCCTCCAAGCCCGTCAGATTGGTCCGCGCCAGGTCTATTTGGCGGTGCCGGAGCTAACCCCTGCCACTGCTCAGCAGATCCGCCAAACCCTCTACACCCAGGATTACAGCCAGGGCGTTGTCCTCGATCTGCGCGGCTCCGTCGGCTACGACCCCAAGGTGATAGCGGATGTGGCACGCCTATTTTTGCCCCGCTCCATGCAGCCGCTGCTGATCACGGAAGACCGCTTTGGCCAGCCTACTCCCTGGAACAGTGAAAACTTGCCCCTCGCCGCCGGGATCCCGTTGGCCGTCCTTGTCGACGGCAACACCCGCCAGGGGGCCACCCTCTTGGCAGCCCAGTTGGGAGCTAGCGGCAGCACCGTTCTGGTGGGGCAACCCACCCAAGGCAGCGAACGACAGACCCGCTTCTTTGCCCTTCCCTCCGGCGCGGCGGTGGAACTGGCCGTGGCCACTTGGAAGACAGGAGATGGACGTTCCCTAGCGCAGGGTTTGGTGCCCTTGCAAAGGGTAGAGGGAGATGAGAGCGCCTGGCTGAGCGCTGCCCTGGAAGCTCTGGCCCTGCTCCCTCGCCGCCCTGCTTCGCCCCCTCGGCCCACAGTGCTGGTGCAGGAGGGCCGTGTCGGTCGCTTTGTGCTGGGCATGGATACCCGCAACGTCGATACCCACCTTTTGGGCAATGTGGATCAGATCCCGGCAGAATCGCGGGCAAACGTCTTTCAGCCCAATAGCGACCTGAAGATCTTCTACTTGCAAGACTACATCCTCTTTGCCTACCGCCACCCGGGCATCGTCGATAGCTTTTTCGCCGACCGCATCTACACCACCCATCCCGAAGCCATGACCGGCGAAGGGATCCGTATCGGCTCCACCTACTCCGAAGTGATCGCCGTTTACGGCGGGCCTGGCGAGAACGGCTACAACGAGGTGGTGCCCTATCCCAAGGGGAGCCGAGAATATCTGCGCGACGATCGCTACTACGTCAACTACGATGCCCTTGGCCTGTCCTTTGCCTTTGCGGTGGGATCCAACCAGGTCACCGCCATCGGCCTGTTCAAGCCGGGGAGCTGAAGGGGGACGGGCCCTTGCCCTGGCGAGGGGTCGAAATTAATCGATTGTTAACGTTTTTGTCCGAAGCCCTCAACACTGCCCAGAGCAATGCGGTAAATTAGTGCAGCAACCCCGCAAAGGGGATTTTTTGTGCCGTTCACAGACTGTAGGAGAAGCTCTTGGCAAACGTTGTGGTTGTCGGTGCCCAGTGGGGCGACGAAGGAAAAGGTAAGATCACCGACCTCCTCAGTGAAAAGGCGCATGTGGTCGTCCGCTACCAAGGCGGGGTTAACGCAGGACATACCGTGGTGGTGGGGGGCCAAATCTTTAAGCTGCACCTGATCCCCTCTGGCATCCTCTACCCCGACAAGCGCTGCATCATCGCCAGCGGCACGGTGATCGACCCTGAGGTGTTGCTGGCCGAGATCGACCAACTGCACCAATTGGGGATCTCCACCCACAACCTCTACATTGCCGAAACGGCCCACGTAACCTTGCCCTACCATCGCGTCATCGACGTGGCCGAGGAAGAGCGGCGCGGCATCTATAAGCTGGGCACCACCGGGCGAGGCATTGGCCCCACTTACGCCGACAAGGCCGAGCGCATGGGCATCCGCGTCGTGGACTTGATGTACCCCGATCAACTGCGGGAGCGCCTCAGTTGGGCTATCCCCTACAAGAACGTTTTGCTGGAAAAAATCTACAACCTACCCCCTCTGGACCCCGAGCCGATCATCGAGCAATACCTGGCCTATGCAGAGCGGCTGCGCCCCTACGTCACCGACGCCGCCCTGCTCCTCACCCAGGCCATCGAAGAGCGGCAAAATATTCTCTTCGAGGGGGCCCAGGGCACGCTGTTGGATCTCGACTACGGCACCTACCCCTATGTCACTTCCTCCCATCCCATTGCCGGTGGCGCTTGCGTTGGTGCCGGGATCGGCCCCACCAGCATTGACCGGGTGATTGGGGTAGCCAAGGCTTACACCACCCGCGTCGGCGAAGGCCCCTTCCCCACCGAGCTCAAGGACGAGATTGGCGCTTACCTGGGGGCGGCGGGAGCCGAATTTGGCACCACCACCGGGCGGCAGCGGCGCTGCGGCTGGTTCGATGGCGTGATTGGGCGCTACGCAGTGCGGATCAACGGCCTGGATTGCTTGGCCATCACCAAATTGGATGTGCTGGACGGCCTGGACGAGATCAAGGTGTGCGTTGCCTATGAATACCAGGGGCGCGAGATCCGTCACTTTCCCAGCGATGCCCGCGTCTTTGCCCAGTGCAAGCCCATTTACGAAACCCTACCCGGCTGGAAGTGCTCCACCAAAGATTGCCGCTCTCTTGAGGACTTGCCCCCCGAAGCCTACGACTACCTGAAGTTTTTGGCCCAGTTGATGCAGGTGCCGATTGCCATCGTCTCCCTGGGAGCCAGCCGCGACCAAACCATTATCGTGGAGGATCCCATCCACGGCCCCAAGCGCGCCTTGCTCTACCCCAACGGCAGCAAGCAGGTTCACGCCCTCATGCCCGACTGACAAGGCCGAGAGAGAAGCAGTGGGCAGCGCCTGCGGTCGCCTCCGCCGCCACCAAGGATCCGCTAAGCTCAAAGGTAAAGGTTGCTTGCGTTGTCTTCTGGTCTTCCCATGGCTGCTCCCACCTACTACACCATTACCTTCGGCTGTCAGATGAACCGAGCCGACAGCGAACGCATGGCCGGGATCCTCGAGTCGCTGGGGTATGTGCCCGCCGAAAACGAGCTGCAGGCAGACTTGGTCCTCTTCAATACCTGCACCATCCGCGACAACGCCGAGCAAAAGGTGTATTCTTACCTGGGCATCCAGGCGCAGCGCAAGCGGAAAAACCCGGCCATCAAGCTGATCGTGGCTGGCTGTGTGGCCCAGCAGGAGGGGGAGAGGTTGCTGCGCCGCGTCCCCGAGCTGGATCTGGTCATGGGCCCCCAGTATGTCAATCGCCTGGGGGATCTGCTGGCCCAGGTAGAGGCCGGCAACCAGGTGGTGGCCACCGAGCCCATCGAGATCCCAGAAGACATCACCAAGCCCCGCCGGGATAGCCGGGTGACAGCCTGGATCAACGTTATCTACGGCTGCAATGAGCGCTGCACCTACTGCATTGTGCCGCTGGTGCGGGGACGGGAGCAATCGCGCCAGCCGCAGGCCATCCGCGCCGAGATCGAGGAGGTGGCCGGGGCCGGCTATCGCGAGGTCACCTTGCTGGGGCAAAACATCGACGCCTACGGGCGGGATCTGGATCCCAAGACCAACCTGGCCAGCTTGCTGCGCTTTGTCCACTCGGTGGAAGGGATCGAGCGGATTCGCTTTGCCACCAGCCACCCGCGCTACTTCACTGAAGAGCTCATTGCCACCTGTGCCGAGCTGCCCAAGGTCTGCGAGCACTTCCACATCCCCTTCCAGGCAGGCAGCAACGAGGTGCTCCGGCGGATGCGGCGCGGCTACACCCAGGAGCGCTATCGCCAGCTCATCCAGCTCATTCGCCAATACATGCCCGAGGCCACCATCAGCGCCGATGCCATCGTCGGCTTCCCCGGCGAAACGGAAGCCCAGTTCCAGGAAACCCTGCAACTGGTGCAGGATATCGGCTTTGATTTCCTCAATACTGCCGCCTACTCTCCCCGCCCGGGCACGCCAGCGGCGGAGTGGCCCGACCAAGTGCCGGAAGAGGAAAAAAGCGACCGCCTACAGCGGCTCAACCGCTTGGTAGCGGAGGTGGCTGCCGCCCGCAGCGCCCGCCTGCTGGGCCAGGTGCAGGAGGTGCTGGTGGAAGGCCCCAACCCCAAAAACCCCCGCCAAGCGATGGGACGTACCCGCGGCAACCGCATTGTTTTCTTCGACGGGGATCCCGAACAACTGCAGGGATCCCTGGTGCCGGTGCGCATCACCGCCACGCGGGCTTTCTCTCTCAGCGGCGAGCTCCTTAAGCCGGGGGAGGCCGGGCAGCAGGTGGCAGAACCTCTAGCTTGCTCCTAAGCCCACGACGAGGATCGAACTCGTGACCTCCCCCTTACCAAGGGGGTGCTCTACCACTGAGCCACGTGGGCAGCATGGTGGGCCGAGTTGGATTCGAACCAACGTAGGCGTAAGCCAGCGGATTTACAGTCCGCCCCCTTTAACCACTCGGGCATCGACCCTTGGACACTGGTTCTCTATAGTAGCAGAAAGTGCCGCCCAAGATCGAATCCACTTGTGAAGGGCCGTCTTGACGGCGGGATCTGGGCAGCCTCCCGCTGCAAACGATACCACAAACAACCCAACAGGGAGGGAGTCCTTCGCCACAGTTCCGGGCGAGGAATCGTGCCCTACCTTCTGCCGGGGCTGGGCAAGCCAAGCCACACCGCTGGCAACAACGGGCTTGAGGGCATTTCCTCGGCCAAACTGGAGAGAAAACTTGATAGGGTGTAGGACAGTCTTTTCGCTCGTCACTATGGTTTCGACCCTCGGCACTCCCACCTCCGTCGAACAAGTCTCTCCCAACCAGTCGCTGTTGCCCCTGACCAGCCGCACCAACAGCCGGGGCCATCTGGAAATCGGCGGCTGCGACGTGGTGGAGCTGGTACGCCAGTTTGGCTCCCCTCTCTACATCCTGGACGAATGGACGCTGCGACACGCCTGCCGGCTCTACCGCGACACCTGGGCCCGCTGCTACCCTGGGGAATCCCAAGTCTTGTATGCTACGAAAGCCTGGAATTGCTTGGCCATCTGTGCTTTGGCCCTGCAGGAGGGGCTGGGGCTGGACGTGGCCTCTGGAGGGGAGCTGTACACGGCTTTGCAAGCAGGGGCCAGGGGTGAGGAGCTCTACCTGCACGGCAACGCCAAGTCGGCAGAGGAGCTGGCCATGGCCCTTGAGGTGGGCTGCACCCTGGTGGCGGACAGCCTGTACGAGCTGCAGCAGGTGGCGGCTCTGGCCACACCCACACGGCCGGGGCGGTTGCTCCTGCGGGTCAACCCCGGTATCGATGTCCACACCCACGAGTACATCCGCACCGGGCAAACCGACAGCAAATTCGGCATCGGGCGATGGCAACTGCCGGAAGCGATGGATCTTTTGGCTGCCCATCCCCACTTGGAGTGCGTTGGGTTGCATGCTCACATCGGATCCCAGATTTTTGATCTGCAGGGCCACCGGGATCTGGCAGGGGTGCTGGCCCAGATCTGGCGGCAAGGGCTGGAGCGAGGGCTGCCTCTGCAAGAGCTGAATGTGGGTGGGGGCCTGGGGATCCGCTATGTCGAATCCGACGATCCCCCGTCTATCCCGGAGTGGGTGGAAACGGTGGCAACGGCGGTGCAACAGGCTTTTGCGGAAGCCGGGATCCCGCTGCCCAAGGTGCTCTGCGAGCCTGGACGATCCGTGATTGGCCCGGCTGCTGTTACCGCCTATACCCTGGGGGGGCAAAAGCGGATCCCGCCCGGCGATGACCTGCCCGAAGGACGTCTCTACATCACCATCGACGGCGGCATGTCCGACAACCCCCGCCCTATCACCTATGGGGCCCGCTATACGGCCCTTCTGGCCAATCGCCCTGAGGCCGAGGCCACGCAGCGGGTAACGGTGGCCGGCAAACACTGCGAGTCGGGGGATGTGCTCTTGAAGGATGTGCTTCTGCCCGAGCCAGCGGCGGGAGAGGTCTTGGTGGTGTTGGGGACGGGGGCCTACAACTACAGCATGGCCTCCAATTACAACCGTTTCCCCCGGCCAGCGGCGGTGCTGGTCAACCAGGGCGAGGCCCAGTTGATCCTGCGGCGGGAAACTTATGCCGATTTGATTCGTCAGGACATCTTACCGGAGCGGTTGCGACGGTGAAGGGAAGAGACGGCTGCCTGTAACCGTTGCCGTTGAGGGCGGGGCCCGGCTTTTTCTGCAGCGGTGACCCCGCTGGCTCTCGGGCAGGAAAGACTGGAAGACAGGTAGGAGGTGAGTGGTAGGCTGGTCAGGGGGCCGCAGTCCAACAGGGGTTCCGGAGCCAAAAGGTTCTGGGGCGCAAGATGGCGTAGGCAAAGGGTCCGCAACGAGGGGAGCGTGAACGGGGTTTTTCGGCATGCTGGCGGCCTTATGGGCTTGGCTACAGCAATTTAACGTTCTCAGCCTGTTGGACTGGGCTCTGGCCGTCTTGCTATTGGCTTTGGCCCTCTATTACACCCGCGAGAGCCGGGCCGGGGTGCTGGTGCGGGGATTTATGGTGCTCCTAGTGCTGTATCTGGCCACAGCCTCGCTGCCGCTGGTGCACCTGATTTTGGATCGCCTGCTCCTTGCTGCAGCTGTGGCGATGGGGGTACTCTTTCAGCCGGAGTTTCGGCGGCTCTTGGAGCAATTGGCAAAAGCCATCCGCATAGAGTGGGTAGATCCAGGAGGCGACGACGAGGACGACCCAGAGGAAGAGTTGGTGGAGGAGGTGGTGCAGGCAGTGCGAGAACTCTCTCAAAATCGGACAGGGGCGCTGATTGTGATCGAGCCAGATCAGCCAATCGACTCGCGGGTGTTCACCGATAAAGGGGTCCCTCTCCAGGCGCGGGTATCGCGGGAGCTCTTACAGACGATCTTCCAGACCTCGACGCTCCTGCACGATGGGGCTGTAATTATCCATCGGGATCGGATTCGCGCGGCAGGGGTGATCCTGCCGGTTTCGGAGCGAACCGCCTCTCGCCAACTGGGCACAAGGCACCGGGCGGCGATGGGGATCACAGAACAGGCCAATTGCTTGTGTATTGTGGTCTCAGAGGAGACGGGATCCATCTCGCTGGCAGAAGGCGGACGCCTCGAGCGACCCCTGACCAGTGCCAAGCTACACGAACTGCTGGTGCAGCGGTTGCGTCATCCGCGCGAAGCCAAAAAACGGGATGCTCCTCTGCAGGGATTGTGGGCCCACCCGTGGATTCGCAATGGGCCGTTGCGCTGGTGGGGATCCCTGCCAGATCTAGCCAAACTCCTTCGCAAACCTGAGAAAACCCTTCCCAAAGACTGATCCGCATGACCCTTTCTCCTGTCCATCTTCTGCAGTTGCCTGCCGACCTGGATCCGCAGTTGTTGCCCCGCCATGTGGCAGTGGTCATGGATGGCAACGGGCGGTGGGCGCAAAAACGAGGCTTGCCCCGCAGTGTCGGGCATCAGCGCGGGGTAGCGGCTTTGAAGGAGTTGCTCCGCTGCTGTCACGATTGGGGGATCCCTCTCCTCACCGCCTACGCCTTCTCCACGGAGAACTGGGGCCGCGCCCGCGAGGAGGTGGATTTCCTCATGACCTTGTTCGAGCAGGTGTTGTGGCAGGAACTGGCGGAAATGGTGCAGCAGGGGGTGCGCATCCAGTTTGCCGGCCAGTTGTCAGCCCTGCCCCAGTCTTTGCAGGACACGATCCTGCACGCGGTGGAACGCACCCAGCACAACGAGGGCATTTGCCTGACGGTGGCCCTCAACTACGGCGGCAGACAGGAGATCCTGCAGGCTTGCCGCTCCATTGCCACCCTGGTGCAACAGGGGCTGCTGCAACCGGATCAGATCGACGAGGCCCTCTTTTCCCAATTTCTCTACACCACCGGCCTGTCGGATCCCGACCTGTTGATCCGCACCAGCGGCGAGATGCGCATCAGCAACTTCCTGCTCTGGCAGATGGCCTACACCGAGCAGTACTTCACCCCCATCCTCTGGCCAGATTTCGACCGCGCCGCCTTTCACCAAGCCTTGCTTAGCTATCAGTCGCGGCAGCGGCGCTTCGGCAGATGAGACCTTAACGGATCCCCACCTGGCCAAATCAAACTATGGAACGAGCTTAAGACACTTTGCCGCCGACCCAAGCGCTCCCGCCCTCACCCCCAACCCCTCTCCCAGAGGGAGAGGGGAGTTAGGGATCGACCTGGCGAACCGTTTCGTTGCTGTTTGAAGTAGCTATATCTCGAGCCAGCTTGGAACGACTTGAATGGATCTGCAGCACATACGTAGCAACGTGTACCTGAAGCTCCCCGGCTAGCGCAAAAAGCTGGTTATCAGCCACATCACCGCAAACGTGATCCCCACCAGCAGGGCGCCGGGGGCATCGCCGCCGGTGAGGGGAAGGGCAATGCCGTAGGCCAACATCAGTCCCAGGCTCAGTCCTGCCAGCGCCAAGAGAAAAGCGCGAATGAAGCGTCGCTCCTTGCGGTACAGGAAATAGATACAGGCCATCAGCCCCAGCGCCAGTTGTAGAGAGGGATACTCATCGGGGGCCAAGACGACCCAACCCACCAGTCCTCCCAGCAACACGGCGGGCCAGAGCACATCCGGGGCAGAAGGGCTATCCAGCCAACGGCTGATCCAAGGAGAATTTTGGGCAGCAGGACGGGGCAAACTCAGTTCCGTCTCTAGACGGGCAGCCCGTTGTTCGGCGTAGCGAATGCGGTCGGGGACGGCGATCTTGCCCTCTTTGCGCAGGCGCAGGCGCTGCATCAGGATGGCGTCGTAGGCTTGTTCCACCCGCTCCTGCTGCTGTTCATCCGCACCTAAGCTGGCCAGGAGCCGTGCCCGCGCCGATTGGATCTCCTCAAAGGAGGCTTCTTCGCTGACCCCTAAGACCTGATACGGACTCATCTCAGCCATGACGACCAGCCCTGTAACTCTCTATCACCTTAACCCAGCCGCCAATTCAGCGGCAGGCGCTGACGGCAGGGGTTGGGTTGCCTGACCCTCAAGGGATCCAGCAGCAGAGCGGAGGAGAGCCTGCAGGGAGCGGGCCACCTGCTCAACCGCGGCTTGGGTGGTGGCCTTGCCCAGGCTGAGGCGGATAGATCCCAGGGCCTCGGCCTCGGAATAGCCCATGGCCAAAAGGATGCGGCTGGGGATCCGCTGGCCGCTGCTACAGGCAGAGCCGGCGCTGATGGCGATTCCCTGGCGGCTCATCTCCCTCACCAGCACGTGCCCCGGGATCGCGGCAGTGCAGTAGCTGAGGTGGTGGGGCAGGCGTTGCTCCAGATCCGAGGGGCCGGTCAGCCGCAAACCCGGCACAGAGGCCAGCAACTGGGCCAGCTGCCGTTGCAACTGCCGCAGGCGGGCCGTCTCCTGCTCCAGCTCTTGGGCTGCCAAAGCCGCCGCCACCCCTAGGCCGACAATGGCAGGGATCCCTTGGGTACCGGCTCGCAGCCGCCGTTCTTGCCCGCCCCCTCGCAGCAGCGGTTGCAGCTCCACCCCTGGGCGCACATAGAGTGCCCCCACCCCCTGCGGCCCGTAGAACTTGTGCCCAGACAGGGAGAGCAGGTCCACAGGCAGTTGCGCCAGATCCAGGGGAATCCGCCCCACAGTCTGCACCGCGTCGGTGTGGAAGAGCACTCCTGCCTGGCGACAAAGGCGGCCCAGCTCGGCAATCGGCTGTAGGGATCCCACTTCATTCTGGCCGTGGACGACGGAGACCAGAACGGTGTTGGGCTGCAACGCCTGGATCAAGGTTTGGGGATCCACCTGGCCAGCGGAGTTCACCGGCAGACGGGTTACCTCCCAGC
>Ga0197142_1003923_pt1 | contig 12253 bp, 8 predicted proteins | sample GBS60_MetaG_FD_148614 | JGI IMG/M metagenome (GOLD analysis project Ga0197142, IMG submission 148614) | Sediment microbial communities from Great Boiling Springs, Gerlach, Nevada, United States - GBS 60_MetaG | ecosystem: Environmental > Aquatic > Thermal springs > Hot (42-90C) > Sediment... | reverse complement strand
GCAACGGACATCCCCGCGACACCGACAACTGCCCCAACCCCCATGCCGACTGCTACGGCAGAACTGGTGAATTACGGTCCAAGCGGATTCCCGCCAAACATTAATCCTCTAACCGGTTTGCCGGTCAGTGACCCGGCCGTTTTGGATCGTCGCCCATTGGCAATCAAAATTCAGCTTTTTCCGCGCGATGGGCGGCCTCCTTTTGGCTTATCGCTGGCGGATGTCGTCTTCGATTATTACCAGAATAACGGCCTGACCCGTTTACATGCCATCTTTTACGGCAATGATTATGAGCAGGTCGGTCCGATCCGCTCGGCTCGTTTATTCGATGGCGAATTAATTGAAATGTATAAATCAATCTTCGCTTTTGGGAGTGCAGATAAACGCATCTTGCGCAAGCTGCTGAATGCCGACTATTCCAATCGCTTGATCTTTGAGGGCGCGCTGAATTGTCCGCCAATGTGCCGTATCGATCCGAACGGCGGCAATTTCCTGGTGGCGAACACGAAGGAGATGGGCCCGTATATTGAAACGCGTGGCGCGAAAGACGAACGCCAGAATCTGGATGGGATGAAGTTCCAACACGCTACCCCGTCTGGCGGGACCCCGGCAGTACAGATTTTTACCCGTTTTTCGATCAGCGCTTATGTGCGTTGGGATTACGATCAATCCAGTGGAAAATATCTGCGCTTTCAGGATACTCAGGAAGATGGCGGACAGGGTGAAGCCTATGCTCCTTTGCTCGATCGAGTGACCAATGCCCAAATTAGTGCAGATAATGTTGTCGTTCTTGTTCTGCCGCATAAATTTGAATATAAATCCGGCAACAGTGAGATCATCGACATCGAAATGAAAGGTAGCGGCCTGGGGTATGCCTTCCGCGATGGGTATGCCTACGAAGTGCGCTGGGTGCGCTCCGCCGACGATGCCCTCTTCACCCTGCAATTTGCAGATGGCACACCCTATCCCTACAAGCCAGGCGTTACGTACTATGTCATCATGGGGACGAGTTCGACCTTAGACAAGAAGGATGGAGGCATCTGGCGGTTCGAGTGGCGAATGCCATGAGTTAATGTGAGCCATTGGTTATGGAATTTGAATCAGGATACAGGGGAGTTGGTCGGTATGGAAGCGTTTTTTCGAGACCCCAATGAGCCGGTCTTTCCACCCGAAGAGGTGAGGATAAAAGAGCTGCGCGCCGACCCCCGTTCGGATGGACAAAGGGTGCGAGTGTTTCTGCACATCACGGCGTTCCAAAAACGACCCAGCGGGGAAGTGCGCATTCTCAATGCGCAGGGAGAGGAACTTGCCAGCGCCAGTTTCATTGAGGCGCTTTCTCCGCGCATGGAATTTACCCTTCACCTGCGTGGCGAGGTGCTCAATCCCCATCGCTTGCAGGCGCGCATCTTTTATTTGAAAGACGAAGATCAATCCGAAAGCGAGGTAGAAATCGAACGGTCGCTGATGGTCGTTGATCAGGCGCAGACCGATTTCGAAGTACCCGTTATGTGAAAATTTTGCCTTCCAGCGGGTGAGGTTGGTATAAAAGTTGCAAAATCTGGATGACTGTGGCAATTGACTGCCTTTGCCAGACATGCTAGAATGCCAACAGAAAGTGCGCAAGCAACCATGCAATCCTTATCACCCTCATCCGCTCCCCGAACCCCTCGGAAACCATCGAAGCGATGGCTTCTGCAAGGGGTTTTATGGTTGCTTGTTTTAAGCGGCTTATTTGCCCTAACCCGGCTGCCGCCCCTTAACCTTCGCATCAGAGAGACTCTTGGGGGAAGTTTCCTCTTTCTCTCGCCAAGCCTGGCGCAACAAAGCACTCCTACTGTCATGCTATTGACGGAAAATATCCAGCCAACTCCTTCTCCGCCGGCGACCGTGGAAATTTTGCCTGCCGAGGCGGTTGCGGTTGCCGCCCAAAGCGCGACCGCAACCGTCTCTACCACGCTCCCTGATTCTTCTGCCTTACCCAACGGCTGGCTGGTCTTGTCTTTGTTGGATCATGAGGTTTATCATTTATTTGCCTATCAGGCGACAACCCAAAAATGGCTGCGCCTTACCGATGGTGAAGGAGATGATTTGTATCCGGCGGTGAGTCCAGATGGAAGGTGGATTGCCTTTGCCTCCAATCGTCAGGGGTATTGGGATCTGTACCTCCTGTCGCTCCAGGATGGAAAACTTATTCCTCTGACCCGAACCCCGCAGTATGACGGAGCGCCGACCTGGTCTCCTGATGGGAAGTGGCTTGCCTATGAAAGTTATGTGCTTGACCCACAAACGCAACAGGGGAATTTAGAAATTCTGATTCAAGAGGTCAGCCTGGCTGCCGATCAGAATCCGCAAATCGTACAACTTACCTCGATCAGCGGAGCTGATTTTGCTCCGCAGTGGTCACCAAAAGGGCGTCAGATTGCCTTTATCTCGCAGCGGGCAGGAGAAAACGATCTGTGGATAGCGGACCTGGATCGCATCGATGACCGTTACCGCAATCTAAGTGCCGATCTCGCTTCGCCGGTGCAATCGCTCTCCTGGTCTGCAAATGGGGACTGGTTGCTTTGGAATGCCGCCGATGAAGGCGTGCAATGGATCTACCGCTGGGATGTGAATTCCCCGCAGACGCCGTCGCGCAAAATCTTGCCCGGTCGCTACCCGGTTCTCAGTGAGGATGGCAAACAGCTCTTTAGCGTTCTATCCACCCCTCATCACGCATATTTACAGGCTTTTTCTCTCGAAGATGGCACCCACCAGATGCCTTTGATGCTCCTTCCCTCAGAACCGAAAGGGATAGCCTGGCTTCCCGGGCAGTTTGGCGCTCAACTGCCGGCCGCTTTTCGGTCCATGTCCGGGCTTGAAGAACTTTTTCCCATACAACAGGCTGGAGATCAAAACGCGGCTCAAACCCCCGTGCGGCAACGCTTGAAATCTCTGGAGAATGTACAGGCGCCTTTCCCCTATTTGCACGAGCAAGTGGTGGAGGCTTTTCAAGCCTTGCGAGCTGCCGTGGAGCGGCGCGCCGGCTGGGATGTCCTATCTCGCCTGGAGAATGCTTATCTGCCGTTATCAAGCCCGGCCTTTCCATCTTCCAATGAAGAATGGCTTTACACTGGGCGGGCAATCGCTTTGGATCCGGCTGTGCTCAATGCTGGCTGGCTCATGGTCGTGCGCGAAGACTATGGCTCTGAAATTTACTGGCGGCTCTATCTCAAGACGCGCTATCAAGATGGGCGTCAGGGAATACCTTTACGAGATTTACCGTTTGATCTGAATGCTCGCTATCGCGGTGATCCAGTGGCCTATGACCGCGGCGGCGCATGGATGTCTGCCGCTCCTGAGGGTTATTGGATTGACTTAACCGAGCTGGCGCAACGATATGGCTGGAAACGACTGCCGGCTTTAGCTACCTGGCGTACGGCGCTCAGTACGGCGCGCTATGCGATCCTGGTTAAGCGAGATCAGGCAGACTGGTATTCGGCGATGTTAGAACTCTATCCGGCCGAAGCCCTCTACACTCCAACCCCTGTGCCATCGCCTACCCAAACGCCGACCCGCACGCCGATTCCAACTCGCACGGCCACTGCAACCCCGACACTGCGACCGACTCTGACCCCCCGAATCACTCTAACCCCAGCCCAGCCGCTTACCCCTACGGTTATACCATGAGAAGAACTGGATGGTTGGGCAGTTTTTTTCTGCTAGGCGGCTTGCTCGGATGCACCCCGGTAGTTCTGCATCCGCCTTCTCAGGTCGAAGCAACTATATCATTCCAGACATCAAGCCCTCTCGCTGAAACTGCCCTCCCAACGCAACTCGTCAGCGGCGTCATTCCGGGAAGTGTCCAGACCATTAATCCTGATCAGGCTTTGCCCCTGATAGATCCTTATTCGTTTGCGGTTCAGCAGCCCATAACCGACACCGTAGCCGAATGGCGCCCGCCGCTTTATCCGACGCCCTGGATTCCTACCCCTTATGACCATTTTTTGTTCAGCCGCCCGGTGCTGGCTGATATGAAGGTTTGGGCGTTGGAGGATTATCGCTATGGCGGGGTTTTCTTTCGCAACGTTGTCCATACCGGCATCGATATTCCACTCAAGGTTGGTTCTCCGGTCTATGCAGCCGGATCCGGACGGGTAGCCTGGAGTGGCTTTGGCTTGATGAGCGGTGAAACCAATCCCGATGATCCCTATGGGTTGGCGGTGGTTATCCGTCATGATTTCGGCTATCAGGGGCAAACGCTTTATACGGTTTATGGTCATCTCTCGGAGACAAATCTGGTGATCGGGCAACCGGTCAAGAGCGGTGAGGTGATTGGACTTTCAGGAGCAACCGGCAAAGTGACCGGACCACATTTGCACTTTGAGGTGCGCATTGGAGACAACAGCTTCTCCCGCAGCCGTAACCCGGAGCTGTGGATTGTGCCCCCTCAGGGTTGGGGAATTCTGGTTGGGCAATTGAAGACTCTCGATGATGAGTGGCTATTGCGCCTCAAGGTTTTGATTCGATCGTTAGATAGCGGAGAGCGCTATTGGGTTGCCACCTATGGGGAAGGTCCGGTCAATAGCGACCCTTATTATGGCGAAAATCTGGTCATCGGTGATTTACCCGCCGGCTGGTACCGAGTCTTAATCCCTGGCGAAACCAGCCAGCATCTGGATATCGAAATCTTACCCGGCCGGGTGAGTTTTTTCCGCTATAAGCGGGGAGGTGGATTCTCGACGGATCTTCCTGCTCCGCCATTACCGGCTTTCAAGACGCCTGAAGTGCCAACCCCCCAGGTTGAACTGAGACCTTTGGAAACGCCTGCTCCCTGATTTTTATTTTCGAAAACCTTGACAGATAGAACGCTTGTGCTAAACTAACCTTGAACATAACCTCCATTACCGGCAAGAAATTTTGGTATGCGCTTCTCGGTCGGTGATATACTCAAAATAAACACAGTCAGGTTTGAGAATGAGAAAGGAAATCTATGGCAAAGAAGATTAGCACCTCTCCGTTATCCGATCAGGCAGATGCCCGGCAAGCCGCTCTGGACAAGACCTTAGGGGATATAACCAAACGCTATGGCGAAGGGGCAATCATGCGTTTGGGAGAAGCCCATCATTTAGCGGTTGAGGTAATCCCGACCGGCTCTTTATCCCTGGATATCGCTTTGGGCGTTGGAGGGATCCCGCGTGGCCGCATTACCGAGATTTTTGGGCCTGAGTCATCGGGAAAAACGACCATCTGTCAACACATCGCTGCTGAAGCTCAGCGCATGGGAGGCGTGGCAGCGTTTATTGACATGGAGCACGCTTTAGATCCGAATTACGCTGCCCGCTGCGGCGTCAATATCGATACATTGTTGATCTCTCAGCCGGATACCGGCGAGCAAGCCCTTGAAATCGCTGAAGCCCTGGTGCGCTCTGGAGCAGTGGATGTGGTGATCATCGACTCGGTTGCTGCTTTGGTGCCGCGGGCGGAAATTGAAGGGGACATGGGAGATGCACCGATGGCAATGCAGGCGCGATTGATGTCGCAAGCCTTGCGCAAACTTTCCGGCGCAATCAAACAGACCAACACTGCGGTGGTTTTCACCAATCAGTTGCGCCAGAAGATCGGGGTGGTATTCGGTAACCCGGAGACCACTTCCGGCGGCATGGCGTTGAAGTTCTACGCTTCGGTGCGGTTGGATGTGCGCCGCATTCAGTCGATTAAGTTAGGCAATGAAATTATCGGAAATCGCACCCGGGTCCGGGTGGTCAAAAATAAAGTCGCCCCGCCTTTCCGCACTGCCGAATTCGATATCATGTACAACGAGGGCATTTCGCGGGTGGGCGATTTGCTGGATCTGGCGACCGAACTGGAAATTATCACTAAGCGCGGCTCGTTCTATAACTATGGTGATATCCGCCTTGGCCAGGGGCGAGAAAACGCCAAAGATTTCCTGCATCAAAACCCTGATCTGGCTGAAGAGATCGAATTAGCCATCCGCCAACAAGTGCTAAGTGGAGATGTGCCCTTGCCCATCCGTTCTGATGAGGCAGATGATTTGGTAGATGACATCGTATAGGGCTGGATGTTTCGCCTGATATGGATTGCCATCACGGCCATTGTGCTCCTGGTGCTAGGGTTGGTTAGCGCTTGTAGCGGGTTTAGGACCAATCCGTTCTCATCGCTTGAAGAGGTTTATCTTCCGCCTTCGCCAATGGTCTCGATGGTCTCATCTCAGGTTTTGTTTGAAAACTCCTTCTCGCCTACCCCTACCATTGCCTGTATCAATTCCTTGCTCTTCCTTGCCGATCAAACGATTCCAGATGGAACAGAAGTTGAGCCTGGCGCAATCCTCGAAAAGGTTTGGGAGGTGGAGAACAACGGCACCTGCAATTATGACGATCGTTACCGCCTGAAATTGATTGGTGGTTCTGAGCTGGGCGCCAAGCCAGAGCAAGCCCTCTATCCAGCCCGTAGTGGAACTCGTTTTCAAGTTCACATCCGTTTCATTACGCCGTTGGAATCGGGTCCCGTGCGCAGCGTCTGGCAAGCCTTTGATCCTCAGGGTAATCCCTTTGGCGACCCAATTTATTTAGAAGTGGTTGTGAAATGAGGAAAGCCGAAGTACGATAGGCAAATTTGACAAATTCTATTCAGCTTTCTTGTGTACTTTTTTCATTGACATATACGGTCTATTCTATATACTATCGAGGCAACTTTATTAAAAGCGTTGAAGGGAAAGAGTACCTGAGACTCGAGTGGTGCAGAGAGCGGGTGGTTGGTGCAAACCCGTCCAAGCCGAGCCAGGGAATGGGTCCCTGAGCTGCAGGGCGAAACCACGTCATGAATGGGAAGTAGCCTGTGCCGGAAATGCCCCCGTTATCGAGGCAAAGGGTATAAACTTGAGATTCAAGTCGTACCCGAATCGAGTGAGACTGGCAGTTGAAACCCGTTGTCTGACAACGGGCTTTTTGGTTAACCGCTCCAGCCGGTCTAATCAGGGTGGCACCGCGGGAAGCGCCTCTCGTCCCTGGGACGATGGGGCGCTTTTTTATCCATGGTATAAAGATTGGCTTTGGAGGTTCGCAATGAAAGAAACTATGCGGTTGTTATCGGTGCTTTCCGATCAAGTTCTGGAACTCCCTAATCGGCGGAAAGCTGTCGTGCGGGAGAGAGGGGCAGATTTAGAAACCCCGCTATCCGTTTATTTGAAATTGCGCGGCGAAGGAGCTTCCTTCCTGCTTGAGAGCGTTAGTGGCGGTGAGCAGGTAGCTCGTTTTTCTTTTATTGGGGTGTGGCCAAAGCGTGCTTTTGTCTTTCGTGACCGCACCTGGCACGTGCATTCACCAGGCGGCGTGGAGCGCATCCCTTTGAAGGACGGCATGAGCCCGTTCGATCAGCTCCGTCAGGTCTTGCGCCTGACTACCGAATCGGCAGAACGTCCTTTGGATCACCCCTTGCGGTTTTTCGGTGGTCTGGTAGGTTATCTGAGTTATGATTTTGTCCGCTACTTTGAACCTACAGTGGATATTGCGCCTCGACCCGACTTGCCTGAGGCGATCTTTCTTGAGATCAACACTTTTGTCGCATTTGACCATGCTTTTGGAAAATTGATGCTCATCTGTGTTGCCGAAGGAGAAGAACAGGCGGTGGCGGAAGCCAGCCGGCGCCTGGATACCCTCGAAGACCGTCTGCGTCAGCCGTTAAGGGAGGATGTGGCAGAGATTGGGACGGTATCTGGTCAGCGGCTGCAGCCTGTTTTGCCGGCCGAACATTTTGAAGAGATGGTGCGTCGCGCCAAGGAATATATTCGCAGCGGCGATTGTTTTCAAATCGTGCTGTCGCAGCGCTTTTTGGGTGCCACTTCGGCTTCTCCTCTGTCCATTTACCGCGCCTTGCGCCGCCTGAATCCTTCGCCCTATATGTTTCACTTTGATTTCGGGGATTTGGCAGGTAAGACGCCCTTTTACCTTATCGGCGCTTCTCCCGAAATGCACGTCCGCCTCGAACGGGGCGTGGCTTCTTTGCGACCGATAGCCGGTACTCGACCGCGGGCAGACAACGCTGAGGAAGATGCCCGTTTGGAAAAAGAATTGTTGGCCGATCCCAAAGAACGCGCCGAACATATCATGTTGGTCGATTTAGCCCGCAACGATTTGGGCAGGGTATGTCAGTTTGGCACGGTGCACTTGTCACAACAGATGGTTGTCGAGCGATATTCGCATGTGATGCACATCGTCTCACAGGTAGATGGAGAATTGCGCCCAGGATTCGATGCCTTTGATCTGCTCCAGGCTACCTTTCCCGCCGGTACCGTTAGCGGCGCTCCCAAAGTGCGGGCGATGCAAATCATCAATGAATTGGAAAAGCAAGCGCGCGGAGTCTATGCCGGTGTTGTGGGCTATTTTTCTTACAGTGGCGAGCTCGATTCGTGTATTGCCATCCGCACCATTGTCATGCGCGGTAATCAAGTCGAGATTCAATCCGGAGCAGGCATTGTTGCCGATTCTGATCCAAGCCGTGAACATCAGGAATGTCTCAATAAGGCTTATGCGCTATTTAAAGCTGTAGAACTGGCTGAACAGTCGCTCCCTTCCCCAATAAAACCTGAAACCGCTCAGCGGGAGGGTAAACCTCCCAGGGTTATCCTGATTGATAACTATGACTCGTTCACCTATAACCTGGCGCAATATTTGGGGGAGTTAGGCGCTGAGGTTCTGATCTATCGCAATGATGCCCTCTCGGTGGATGAGGTCGCTGCGCTTGATCCGACGCACCTGGTCATCTCACCCGGTCCGGGCGCTCCTCCGCAGGCCGGCATATCGAATGAGATAATCCTGCGTCTGGGGAAAACCATTCCAACCTTAGGCGTTTGTTTGGGACATCAATGTATTGGCTATGTCTTCGGAGGCAAAGTGCTGCAAGCGCCGAACTTAATGCATGGCAAGACTTCGCTTATTTATCACACGGGCGAAGGCGTATTCGAGAACATCCCATCCCCGTTTGAGGCAACGCGTTATCACTCCCTGATGGTGAGCGAACCGTTGCCTGACGACCTGGAAGTGACAGCGCGAACCGACGATGGCATTGTGATGGGTTTGCGCCATAAACAGTATCCCATCTTTGGGGTTCAATTTCATCCCGAATCGATTCTGACCAGCTATGGCAAGCAGATTCTGGCGAACTTCCTTGCTCTTAAACCGCTCTCAAGGGATCATTCTGTCGAAGGTTCAAACCTGAGAGGAGAGATGAACATGCTAAAACCCTATCTGGCAAAGATTGTCCAACGCAAAGATCTCAGCCTGCAAGAAGCTGAAGAAGCCATGACGTTGATCATGACCGGCCAGGCAAGCGATGCTCAAATCGGGGCATTTTTAATCGGCTTACGGATGAAAGGCGAGACGATTGACGAGATCGTTGGCTGTGCCAGGGCGATGCGGGCGCAGGCAACCGCTTTGCCGGACTTAGGCGAAGCGGTACCGTTGTTTGATACCGCCGGCACAGGCGGAGATGGGAAACATTCTTTCAACATTTCCACTGCGGCTGCTTTTGTGATTGCCGGCGCAGGTTATAAGGTGGCAAAACATGGCAACCGGGCCGTCTCTTCGACTTGTGGCAGCGCGGATATTCTGGCAGCTCTGGGTATCCAAATCGAGTTGACCCCGGAACAGGTTGCCCACTGCATTCAGGAAGTCGGCATTGGATTCATCTTTGCGCCGCGCTTTCATCCTGCGATGAAATATGCTTTGAAACCCAGGCGCGAAATCGGACAGCGCTCAATTTTCAATTTGCTGGGTCCACTGGTTAATCCGGCCAGGGTGACGCATCAACTCATTGGGGTCTATGATGCGTCATTGACCGAAGTGCTGGCTCAATCCGCGCTGGAATTAGGCAATCGTGGGACAATTGTGGTGCATGGCGCCGGTGGGTTGGATGAATTGACTACCAGGGGCAAAAATCGGGTCACCAAAGCTGGCGATGGAAAAATTGAAACTTTTGAAATCGATGCACAGGCCTATGGTTTACGCCCGGCCAGCGATGAGGACTTACGCGGCGGAACGCCACAACAAAACGCCCAACAACTCCGTGACTTATTGCAAGGGAAAATTCAATCCCCCTGTCGCGATGTGGTTTTGTTCAATGCTGCCATGGCGATTTCGATGGTTACCGATGATCTACCGCAGGCTCTCCAGCAAGCTACCCAATCCCTGGATAGCGGGGCAGCCTTGCAGAAGCTGGAGCAATTAATTTCCGTCGCGCCGGCCAGGACGATGTAGGTTAACGGGAATGGGGAATGGAAAGCTCTAACAGCATTCTCGACACAATTTTTAACCATAAGCGGCAAGAAGTTGAGCAGCGCAAAAGCCTCATCAGTCTGGCAGAGGTACGTCGCCTGGCGGAAGCGCAACCTGCCCGGCGCGATTTCCTGGCGGCTTTGAATCGTTCTAAACCAGCTCTAATTGCCGAAGTAAAACGCGCTTCGCCTTCGAAAGGCGATTTTGGAAGCCCTTACTCCCCCCTGCAACTGGCTCAGCTTTACATTACCTATGGGGCAGCGGCCATGAGCGTGCTTACCGATGAGAAATATTTTCGCGGCAGCCTGGAGACCTTAAAGGAGATTGCCAACCTTTCCACGACGTTGCCCATTTTGCAAAAAGATTTTCTCTGTGACCCCTATCAAGTCTATGAGGCGCGCGCAAACGGCGCAGATGCTATTCTGCTGATTGCTTCTTATCTTGACCTGAGCTTATTGCAAGACTTGCACGACCTTGCTGGAGAATTGGGGATGCATGCCCTGGTTGAAACCCATAGCGCGGCGGAAGTGGAGAAAGCGCTGCGCGTCCGCGGTTTGAAAATCGTCGGGGTCAATAATCGCGACCTTCGAGATTTTTCTGTCCACCTGGAAACGTGCCTGCAATTACGTCCGCTGGTTCCGCCAGAGATCCAATTTGTGGCTGAGAGTGGTATTCACACTGCCGAGCAAGTGCACTTGTTGATGGCTAACGAGATAACCGCCATGTTGGTTGGCGAGGCTTTGGTCAGGGCAGAAAACCCGGCTGAGAAACTCACGGAGCTGTTGCTAAAACGATGAAGATCAAGATTTGTGGTATCAAAACCATCGAAGAAGCGCGGGTTGCAGCAGCGTGTGGAGCGGATTTGTTGGGTTTCAACTTTTATCCGCCAAGTCCCCGCGCCATATCCCTGCCAGTGTGTTGCCGAATTGTTGAAGTGATGCGTGCAGAAGCCCCGCAGGTGCTATTGGTTGGAGTCTTTGTGAATATGCCGCCTGCTGAAGTTCGCACAATCCTGAAGCAAAGCGGACTAGACCTTGCGCAACTAAGTGGGGATGAGAGCCTAGAAGATCAGCAAGTTTTAGGCGAGCTTGCCTTCAAGGCGGTGCGCCTGGTGAGTCAACCTGATGCTACCGCCCTAGAGACAAAAATCTACAAGCGGAAAATACCCCCTGCCCTTTTGCTGGATGCTTATGTGCCAGGTCAATTTGGAGGTACCGGAAAAACGGCAGACTGGCAGGTTGCCGCTTCGGTGGCAAGGCGGATGCCGATCTTGTTAGCAGGTGGTTTGACTGCGGAAAATGTGGCTGAGGCGATTCTGCAGGTCAAACCCTGGGGGGTGGATGTCGCTTCAGGGGTCGAGTCAGCCCCAGGCTGCAAAGATATTACGAAAATTCAGGCATTTATTCGCAATGCGCGGGCAGCTTATGAAGCCTTTAAACAGGAGATAGCATAATGGATCGGACGAAATTCGGTAAATTTGGCGGACAATACGTCCCCGAGGTGTTAATGCCGGCCCTGAGCGAATTAGAAGAAGCCTACCGGCAGGCAATAGAAGACCCTCAATTTCAAAAGGGATTCGCGTGGCTGTTGCGCACCTATGTTGGACGGCCGACACCCCTGACATTTGCTGAGCGATTATCCCGTCATTTGGGAGGAGCAAAAATTTATCTCAAACGGGAGGATTTAGCCCATAGCGGCGCGCATAAAATCAATAATGCTCTCGGGCAAGCCTTGCTGGCAAAACGGATGGGGAAAAAACGGGTGATCGCTGAAACGGGGGCCGGGCAGCACGGGGTGGCAACGGCTACCGCGGCGGCGTTATTGGGTTTGGAATGTGTGATCTACATGGGTGAAGTGGATATGGAACGCCAGAAGCCCAATGTGTACCGCATGGAATTATTAGGCGCCGAGGTAAAACCGGTCAGCAGTGGTTCCAGAACATTAAAAGACGCCATAAATGAAGCCATCCGCGATTGGGTGAC
>Ga0197142_1003922_pt1 | contig 12257 bp, 9 predicted proteins | sample GBS60_MetaG_FD_148614 | JGI IMG/M metagenome (GOLD analysis project Ga0197142, IMG submission 148614) | Sediment microbial communities from Great Boiling Springs, Gerlach, Nevada, United States - GBS 60_MetaG | ecosystem: Environmental > Aquatic > Thermal springs > Hot (42-90C) > Sediment... | reverse complement strand
AGTCGAGCTGAGAGTTTTCGCCGGGAGCCTTTTTCGCACGGAAGCTCTAACATAGCCTGCATGTCCGCCAGGCCGACGGCGCTGAGCGTTTGCGCCGAGAACCTTTTTGGCCCCCCCGTGCGTCGGGCCGCTTGCTTGCTCGGAACGTTTTCCATCTTCTCCAACCGTTCCGTTGCCCGCTGAGGAGCACTCATCGACATGCCCACCTCCCCCGTTGCCGCCCCCAACCCCCTTACAGACCTTTACAACGCAACCAGCTCCAAGAGACCGGAGACAGAATGTCCGCAAACTTTGACGAAATTCACCGGAAACGATTACCGCAATCTACGCTCTTCCACCTAGTGTTAGCACCTATATTATGTAGTAGCAGACTGGCCGGAGGGATACAGTCCATATAAGAACCTATCCCAAAAGCAGGCTTGGTGCCTTGGATTGATTTTGTCGCCGGAACTTCCCCGCATGAGAGATCGAATGGGGAGCGGGCATTTTGGGCAAGGCTCGCTTTCTCTTCGCCGAACGGCAGTACCTGCTTGTCGGGGCCGAACCGTTGGGCATTCTGCCTTTCAGCGCCCTTCGGCGGGCCTGACGAGTTCGCACCTCCATTCGGGTAAAATGTTACGGAAGCCAGTTGGGCGTATAGCTCCGCCAGATGTTGGCACAACATCAACAAGGCAAACACCACGGCCTCCGGCCCATAGGCATAGATCGTCCGTGTCTGTTCCTGGCTGACCATCCCGGCCCCCAGGACCTGCATCAATTGTTGCGGAAGAATTTTCGTGGCTGTCATGCCTCCAACATATCCCATCCCCCAAAATCCCCCCATAGCAACTTCAACGACTAAAATGTTACGTAACTTCTTAAATCTCAACAGATCACAAAACCAGCCTTTGATTTGTGGGAAAGTATGGGTTATGCAAAATCGGTTTTTGGGTGCATAGCAATTCTCCGACAGGAGGAAATGCCGGCGGGATTTTTCTCCACTTGGTTGACATCGGCGGGGGTTGGTTAATAATAAATACAGGTAACCGTTCTCAGGGTGCGCAACTCGATTACGCGGCTGGAGGGACCTGCTTGTCAGGTTCGATGCTTTTGAAGCTATCTGCCTTGGATGGCCCCGGACGGGCACGACAAGCGTGCCCCTCCAGTGGCACTACATGGGGGAGCTTGGCAGCGGTAAGCACCCTGTGAACGGTTACTACTATACCTAACATTATGGAGTATTTTGTTCTTTTGAGGGTTTTTGTCCGCTGGGGGCACTGGACATCAGCCCAGAAAGTCCGAAACTTCAAAGAGTCGATAAAGGAGGGATGATTCAGAAGTTCCGTTGCCAGGGTCATCTTTCTCCGCCAAGTCGTATCCATGCTTCGCAAATTGTAGAGACAGCCGAAATCCCTTGTTTTCAGCCCTTTGGCCTGTCCCTTAGTTTTGTAGTTTTGCGAAGATCAATAGGGAAAGGGATCCGGTATTTGTGTTGTATATAGGTTTACAATGGTAGTTAGGTTTGTAGCGGCATTCCTAGCCGCAGAGCTTATCCCAAAATGCCTGCATCCCTGTTCAATCCCTCAAAGCCGGAGGTTGCATGGGCCAGGATAAATCCCCCGCTTGCGGCAAGCCTGATTTAGGGATAGGCTATTGATGGGTTCCGGCAGGCCGGGCAATGGGAAGAACCGTCGGAACGGTTATAACTGTGGCTACCGGAACTGACCTTTACCAGTCGGGAGGATCTAAAAATCGGCTCGAAAACCAAAGATTGTGGGGACCTCTGAAAGATCCTGAAAATTGAAAATATAGTGAACTATGGGGCCTTTGGATTATGTTGTCGGCCTCTGAGGTTGCCGAAGGTATCCCCAATGGATAGTATGCTAAATAAGTCCACAAAATGCCGGAAGTGGTTGGACTACTGGCAACCCTGAAAACGACGGTATTTCGCACACTTGGACCACTTTCCCGATTATGTGTATCTATTTAGCATGGACAGCATCTGGATATATGGGGTTTTCGGAAAAATCTCCTGAAATACTTCCCCTTTTGTCCACGTTGAATTATTCAGAGGTTCCTGTGGTAATTGGACGCGGTAGATGTAGATAGTGTAGATAGTGTAGCTTTAGAAAGAAAGGAGATTTTACGATGGCTAGGACACGTCATGGCGTGGGTCGATGGTGGGTCGGATTGGCGGTTAGCCTCGGTTTGTGGGGCGGCATTGCTGGGCTGGAGCGGGGCGGCTGGGGGGCAGAGCCTGCAGGACCCCCGATATCGACCGTTGTCCCTCAGGAACAGTTCGTGGAGATACCAGCCGACGTGCTGGCCGACAAGATCATGGGCGGTCTGGTCAGCCAAATGTTGGGCAATCTCAACGGTCTGCCGCATGAAATGAAGTACATCGACGAGCCGGGAAACGTTGAGCAATACACGCCCGGTCTGCCCCAAGGAGCACGGACCGACGACGACACCGACTTAGAATGGGTTTACATCTATACAATGGAGCAGCACCAGATATTCGAGCCTAAGCCGCAGCAACTGGCCGATCTCTGGAAAAAGCACATCAACCGACGCATCTGGTGCGCCAACTTATTTGCGCGGGAGTTAATGAATCTGGGCCTGGAACCGCCGCTGACCGGCCAGCCGGCGTTTAACCCCTGGTCCGATTTCAATATCGCCGGCCAGTTCGTCTGCGAAACCTTTGGGCTGGCAGCGCCGGCCATGCCGCAAACGGCGGCACGCACCGCCATCCCCTTCCTCCGGGTGTCCGTCGATGGCGAACCCCTGCAGGCCACCCAACTGCTCACGGCGATGATCGCCACAGCCTTTACGACCGACGACCTGAACAAGATCATCGAAGCGGGCCGGAAGGCCCTAGACCCCAAAAGCGTTCTGTGCCAGGTGGTGGACGATGTGGTCGCCTGGCACAAGCAATATCCCAACCAGTGGCGCAAAACCCGGGAATTGCTGAAGCAAAAATACACTCGTTTCGGCGGAAAAACACGGGATCGCAACGGCTACGAATTGAACACAGGGGCTATCATTGCTTCGCTCCTATACGGCCAGGGGGATTTGGTCGAGACGCTCCGATTGGCGTTCAACTTCGGTTGGGATGCCGACTGCAATGCGGCTACGGCCGGAACGGTCGTTGGCGTGATCAAAGGGTACCGATGGATGGAGTCGCAGGGATGGAACATCCAGGACGTTTACCGTAATACCACCCGCGACGAAATGCCCCAGGACGAAACCATCACCCGGTATGCCCAGCGGATTGGGGCCGTGGCAGAGCAACTGATTGTTCGCCACGGCGGCCAGAAGCTCCAGCAAGAGGGCAAGACCGTCTATCGCATCCGCTCTCAGGAGCCCGCCTGTGTCTATCCTCTGCCCGACTGGAATGAACGATTCCGCCAACTCCAACAGGAATTAACCCCTCGCATCGAGGCCTACCTGAAGGAATCCGACGCCGTGGCTAACGCTCGGGCTGCCTACCTGGCCATCTGTCTGGACCTGTGGGAATCGCTCCGGCAGCAGCATCCGCAGGAGTGCCGTCGGGCGCTGGAGGCCCTGGCCCAGCAACAGACGCTTCTGGAACTGGCCTGGAAAACGCCGGAACCCAACGGCCCGAAACTCAGGGCCAAGTTGACCGCCGCCGGCTTGAAACGACCAGCACAACCCTCCGGCAAAACGTAACATTTTAGCCGAATGAAAACAACTCGCCTTTTCCCTGCCGGGACAGGCCGGCCAACCGACAGTTTGGCGGGGCGAGGCGGATTGCTTCATTCGGCTAACTGTTACAATTACATATATACTGTTATACTGTGTAAAGAGGCGATGCAACGGATTCGGCTCAGACATGCCCACGGTCTTTTAGAATCTGCGAGGGTATCGGTTTTTCTTTTTCCGTCTCGATCGGGGGGAGCCCATGCATATTCATGTGGCTAAGGGGCGAGGATATGCGAAATTTTGGTTCCACCCGGTTGAACTAAATAGGTCCACATAATTGTGAAAGTGTTCAAGGGTGCGAAATACCTTCGGTTTCGGAGGTGCCAGTAGTCCAACCACTTCCGGTTTTTTTGTGGACTTATTTAGTGCGGCCCGTAATTTTCGGAGCCATGAGTTGAATGAGATCGCCCAACTGATCGAGGAACACAAGTCGGCCATAGAGAGGAGCTGGCATGAACACTTTGGCAAAGAAGATCGAACCTCTAGCGGTTGACGTTTTTTTTACGGAAGATGCATTGCATGTTGTTCTGGCAGATGGCCGGGAGATATCGGCGCCGTTGCAGTGGTTCCCACGGCTCCTCCGCGCAACGCCGGAGCAGCGGGCGCACTGGGAATTGATTGGCGATGGAATTGGAATTCACTGGCCGCTGGTGGATGAAGATATTGAGGTTGAGAGTCTCTTAGCAACCTAAAAAAGCGGGAACTATTTAGCCGAATGAAGCAAACCGCCTCTCCCTTTGGGGAGAGGCCGGCCGGCCTTCGGCCCGGCTGGGTGAGGGGGATTCCGAAGGCATACGAAGCCTGGATTCCTGCTTACGCAGGAATGCCCATAGACTCCTTCATTCGGCTAAAATGTTACAAAAAGCGTTGTGCGATGCGTCTTTCGTAACATTCTAAAAATATATCCATCTAAAAATATATCCACCTAATTGCGAAAGTGGTCCGGCGTGCGAAATACTTTCGTTTTCGGTATTGCCAGTAGTCCACCACTTCCGGCATTTTGTGGACTTATTTAGGGACTTATTTAGTTTGTGGACTTATTTTGGAAGCGGCGCCGGTGGCGGCGGGATTGCCTTTCAGGGAGCGGATTTTGGCCGACAGCCGGGATTTGATCCGCCCCGCTTTATTCGGATGGATGATCCGTTTGGCGGCGGCCTGATCGGCTTTTTTGGCAGCAAGACGGAATTCGACTTCCGCCTTGGGCAGATCACCAGCTTCGATGGCCTCTCGCACTTTGCGAAGCTGGGTTTTCAAAGCGGATTTAACCGCCCGATTCCGCGCACGACGTTTCAGATTCTGACGAAGTCGTTTCTTGGCACTCTTTGTGTGTGGCATAGAATCGTCCTATTCTCCCTTCTCCAAAAACGACGAATCTATTTGGACTGTATCTACGGGAACCGGCCGCTACCAGTTGTAGTGGCTAGGGATCAGCTCCTACACCACAGATTGTGGTAATTCGACCCGGTAGATACAGTCAATCTATAACACTCAATCTATAACACTTTAGCCGAATGGATGAGCCCGAGGGCTCTGTCCTTCCTGCGTCAGCAGGAATCCGGGATCACATGGCCTCCTACTTTGTGGATTCCTGCATGCGCGGGAATGACACGCTAGTTTTAGCCCCCTGAGAGAGGCAGATGACTGCATTTGGCTAAAGTGTTACACAAACCATTGTTTTCTGTGGGAACTGCCTTGCCGGGCTGTAGTCAGAAGCAGCATGCAAACCAAGGGATTCCGAGGATGGGGGACTTCCGGGGGTAGGCCCCTACGCAGTCGGCCCTCGCTCAAGTTCCCGGCGATTCTTCTTTAATCTGTTTAGTTTTGGCCTCGGTAACCTTACTGAGCAGGGTGGCGACATCTCGATAATTAAAATCCAAACCGGCCAAGGTGGTCAAGTGCTTTTCGGCCCGATCGAGGTCTTTCAGTGCCACGGCCAATTTGCCGGCCAAGTACAGTGCTTCTTTTTTTCGTTGGGGTTCGCGATCGGGGATTTCCTGAATGGCGAGTTCATAATGCGTCATGGCCAGGGGGAGCTGATGAATCTGTTGGAAGCACTGTCCAAGGGCCAGCAGGCAGGCGCCTTTGCGGCGGGGGTCGTTTTTGGCGGCCTGAAACTCTCGGATGGCCTCCGTATATTGGCCGTTCAGTTGATACCGGACCCCTAGCTCGTACTTGTAGGTTAGGTTGTTCGGGAATCGTTCACAGAGGCCTTTATAATAATCCAATTCTTTGGCAATTTGCTTCCTTCGGAGGCGTTTGTATTCTTCTTTGGCCTCGTCGGAGCCGGTTTCATCGGCCCGCCGTTTGGCCTGGATGACCTGGTAGCGGAGGTGCCGAAGTTGCACATCCTCCCACCGGTCTCGGATGTCCGGATCGCCGCCGGAGGCTTCGTAGGCCCGTTGCATGACCTCCTCGGCCTTTTCAAAGAGATCGTCCCGGAGATACAGATCAGCCAATTCGATATATTTGGAGATGTTTTTCGGGTCTTGGGCGATTTCTCGTTCCAGACGTTCTTCATCGGAAAGGGATTGCTGTTGAGGGGTTTTGGCGCCGGCGGGGACCCTTCGGCCCTGAGAACCTTCCTCGTCGAGTCGGCCCTGATGGATAGTTTTTTCGACGGCCAGATCGGCGATCATCCGCTGGATTTCTTCGTCGTCCGGCCGGACTTTTTCCACCCGATGCAAACAGGCAATCGCCTGATCCCATTGCTGCCGGGTCCGCAGCGCCTTGGCACATTGCAAATTTACATCCGGGTCATTCGGATTGGCATCCAGGGCCATCTTCAAATAGATCAGCGTCACGGCTTCCAGATGTAGAGCTTCACAGGCATCGGCCATGGCCGTCAACGCCGGCACATCCCAGGGATTGACCTTCAGCACCTCCAAGCCGTTACGCAGCACCGCCTCCCAATCGCCCTGGGCTTTGGCCTTTTTCAGATTGGAACGTTCCGAGCGAGCCTTAAAGGCGGCAAATGTACTACCGGTCTTGTTATTGTTATACTTTTTCTGCAGGTTGGCCAAAAAGGTCTGCACATATTGCGGGTTGCCCGGATCGCCCAGCACACATTGGGTAAGCAGTTCCGTGGCATAATCATAATTATTCTGCTGCATCTGCTTGGTGGCGTGCTCAAAGCACTGCTGCAAGCGGCGGCGTTTGGCCGCGGTCATCGGCTCCCGCTTATCCGGACTGGTTTGGTCAGAGCGTTCTTCCGTTGCCATTTCGCACAAGGATCCCGAAAATAAAGAAGACCTGCAGCGGCCAATACTCCCTCCCGGAGGCCCAATCCAAACACCGTTTTCCATTGTCCAATTTTTTATTCTAACAGAACTCCCTTGAAACACAACTCCCCAAATTTCCAATCGCCCCCCCCTTTGGGGCGGGTATATTTTGTCGGCGCCGGGCCGGGCGATCCGGGTCTATTGACCCTCCGGGCCGTCCAGTGCCTTCAACGGGCTGATCTGGTGATTGCCGATCGACTGGTGCAGCCCCAAATTTTGAAATATGCCCGTCCCCAGGCGGAGATTTTCGTTACTTCTCATCCCTCTCCAAGCTGCTTATCTTATGTGGATTACCCATTTTTGCAAAAAAAGGCCATTCTCTCCACTATGATCCAGGCAGCCCAAAACGGCAAAGTGGTAGTCCGCCTCAAAGGGGGGTGCACCGAAGTCTTTGCCCGCCTTTCCGAAGAACTGACTGCCGTTCGGCAGGCCGGTATCTCCTATGAAATCGTTCCCGGGATCACCGCCGGTTTAGCAGCCGCTGCCTATGCCGAAATCCCCCTGACCGATGCCGAGTTAAGCTCTGCGGTGGCCCTGGTAACCGGCCATCAACGCTCGGAAAAACAGGGGCTGCCTTTGGATTACCGGGCTTTAGCCCAATTTCCCGGCACTCTGGTAGTCTATATGGGGGTGGCAACATCCCCCCAATGGAGCCAATCGCTAATTCAGGGGGGGCTTTCCCCCCACACGCCCGTGGCCATTATTCGCCTCTGCACCTGGCCCGATCAGCAGACCCTCCGCTGCCAATTGGGCAACCTGGCCGAAACCCTCGCCGCCCACCAAGTTCAACCCCCGGCGGTGATCATTGTGGGGGAGGTGGTAAGCCGAATGCCGGAAACCAGTTGGTTCCAGGCCCGTCCGCTTTTCGGCCAACGGATTCTGCTGACCCGGCCGGAAGAACAAACCGCCGACCTAGCAGAGCAGTTAGCGGAGTTGGGGGCGGAGGTACTGGTGCAACCGGCGATCCGGATTACTGACCCCCCAGATTGGGGGATAGTGGATCAGGCCCTGGCCCATCTGGACACCTTCGACTGGGTGGTTTTTTCTAGCGCCAACGGGGTACGATATTTTCTGGATCGGCTCCTGCAAACAGGGGGCGATATGCGCCGGTTGGGCCGGGTGAAACTGGCTACCATTGGTCCCGGGACGGCCGCTCAACTTGAACAATACCATCTTCGAGCCGATCTGATCCCCCCAGAATATCGAGCGGAAGCCCTGGCCGAGGCCTTGCTGCAGACCCTGGCGGGCCAACCGGCAGGCAGCCGGGTCCTTCTGGTCCGGGCCAGCCGAGGCCGTCCGGTCCTGGCCGAGAGGCTCCAGGCTGCCGGGGTGTCCGTCCAGCAGGTGGTTGCCTACACCAGCACCGATCTGACCGAACCGGTCCCCGAAATCGCCCAGGCCTTGGCCGAGGGCCGAATCCACTGGGTTACGGTAACCAGTTCCTCCATTGCCCGGTCGTTGGTCAAGATGTTTGGCCCCGCCCTGCAAAAGGCCAAACTAGCCAGCATCAGCCCGATTACTTCGGCAACCCTTCGGCAATTAGGGTACCCGCCCGCTGTGGAAGCCCGGCAATATACCTTGCCCGGCTTAGTGGATGCTATTGTCGAGGCGATTCGTTCGGAGAGCGATTGAACTTGACAAAGCCTGAACCGGCTCCGCATCCGGAGGATTGGGCTAGAGCTAGCAACGTCTCTGAAAACGCCCCCACCCGCACAGTCGCCGTCCCAATGCTCCCCATCCGCCAAACAGTTTAGAGAACAATTTAGCTGAATGGAGGGGCACGTTTATCGTACCCGGCGGACCTGACAAACGGACCTGACAAGCAGGTCCCTCCAGGGCGTCTTCATTCGGCTAAAGTCTTAGCAGTTCAGAAGGTCCCTTCCGCTGGGTGAGGGGACAAAAGGGCCAGTAAACCCTCCGGCCCGGACCGCTGGCAGAAATCGCCGAAGGTTTCCCCCTCTGCCCGATTTCGAGCAAAGGCTTCCAACACCGGCCTCAATCGAGAAACGATCTCCTCCCGCCCTACCATGTTTGCATACAAGAAGCCCAAACGATCGCCCAAGAAACTGCCACCCAAATAAATGGCGTATTTGTCTTTTGTCCGACCGACCAGTCCGATCTCGGCGTTATAAGGTCGGCCGCATCCGTTAGGACAACCTACCATCCGAACGGCGATTTTTTCCTGGGCCAGTCCTAGAGCGGTTAAAACGGCTTCCAGTTGATCCAAAATGCCCGGCAGCGCCCGTTCGCTTTCCGTGATCGCCATGCTACAGGTGGGCAAAGCGACGCAGGCCCCGGAATATTGCCGGACCAACGAAATCTCCTCCGAAAGCCGAACTCCATGCGACCGTAGAATCGCCTCCAGCCGAGGGCGATCTTCCGGTGCCAGGTCGGTAATCAACACACTCATCATCGGCGTAAGCCGAATGCCTGGAGCGAATTGGCGGCAGATTTGCTCCAGTGCAGTTTTCAGCCGGACGTTTTCCCGGTCGGCCACCCGTCCATTTTCCACATACAGACCGTAAAACCATCGGCCGTCGGGCTGCCGATGCCAGCCAAGATGGTGGTCCACACCTGTTACCGTCATGTTTCGCGGAGGCGGCAACGTCTGGCCGTAGTACTGTTCCAGTTCCTGGCGAAACCGATCCATGCCCCAATCGGCCACCAGATACTTCAGCCGCGCACGCCGCCGATTTGACCGATTGCCATGGTCCCGAAAGAGGCAAAACACGGCTTCCGCCAGGCGGAGGAGGTCTTTGGGCGGGATAAAGGCCAGGGGCTGGGCCAAAGCGGCAAAGGTGGTTTTATCCGCCGGCGTCATGCCGAGTCCGCCGCCCACCAGTACTTCAAAGCCCTGAATGCCGTCTGCTTGGCCAACCGCTAAAAAGGCCAGATCGTTTGTATAAATATCAGTACAGTTGTCCTCCGGCAACCCGAAAGCAATCTTAAACTTCCGAGGCAAATAGTTCGGGCCGTACAGAGGCTCCTCCTGGGCGTCGGTCCCCGGTGCTACAGATCCGGCTGAGAGCGGAGCGGCAGGCTGTTCCTCCCCGGACTCCATGCCGTGCCAAATCTCTTGGTAAGCCTTGGTGCGAGGTAAAAAATGAGCGGTTAACTTCTGAGCATAATCATACAATTGATCACGGATGCCGCCGTCGGCCAGTGGGGCCGGACAGGCTAGCACATTCCGTACCACATCACCACAGGCCCCGAACGTGGTCAGACCGATTTGGAGGATGCCTTGCATCAGGTGGGGCAAATGGTGCTTGAAGACGCCATGAAATTGAACGTCCTGCCGGTTGGTGATGCGAAGGGTGTGGTTGCCGAATCGGTCGGCCAGTTCCGATAAAGCCAGCCATTGGGCGCCGGTTAGCCGACCGCCTGGAATCTTCACCCGCACCATCATGATCCAGACCCGGTCAGCCGGTTGGCCTTCCAGGCCTCCTGGCCGCCCCCGAAGGTCTCGATCGTCTTGTTGGTAAATCCCATGTTGTTTGAGCAGATGGACGGTGGCTTCTTCAAAATGGGTGATAGGTTGGGCCAGTTCGTAGGCGATTTGGCCTCGTAGAAATCGGCTTTGTCGTTTGATCTCTTCCACTTTGCTCCACCCAGTCGGATCGGTGCTCATGGGGGTGTTCCTTTCCGAAAGACATGGAGGACGGCATTCCCGAAAAGTTCTCTAATTTTAGCATCAATTAGATATTTCCAGGAATCCAGGAAGGTTACATGAAGCGGCTCCCCCCAGGCATCTAAAAACCCCCACTGTGATTCCTATCCAATACCCCTATGTTGGGACATTTCTTTTCGGAAACACCATTTATGGTGGTATTGATCAACCTATTTGTGGGGTTTCAGGGCGACTTTTTCCCGACACTTTGGATTTTCTTTCAATGCCATATTGACTTTTCCGATCAAAATAGTAAAATAAAACTTGATTTAATTGATCGACTTAATAAACATTATTTGGACCGCCGTGGCTGAAAAAGTTCATCCGAAAGGTCCTGGCATATCTCTACCAGATTTTGCCCTTGTTTTTTCCCCTACCAAGGAGTGAACTCCATGGATTCGCTTGCTGCGGAACCGGTCGTTTGGTTCCCAAAGCCTTCCGAAAAGAAACCCATCGGCCAAACTGGGGACAGCGAGGCTGACCAACAGGGCTTTGGATATGGGCCGAATGAAGCCGACCCGGCAGAAAGGGCGGAGCGGCCCATCTGTTCGACCCCCCGGATTTTGACCCCCCAAGCCCACCTGTGCAACCCGCCTCAACCGGAAGATCTGGAAATCTTGGCCGAGCAAAGTCGGCGCCTAGAAGAGGCCTCTCCCGAGGAGATTCTTCAGTGGGCGGTGGAGCACTATTTCCCCAAACTTACCATGGCCACGGCGTTTGGGCCGGAAGGTTGCCTGATTCTTTCTCTTCTAGCTAAGATCGAGCCAAGGGTGTATGTGTTCAACATCGACACGGGCTATCAATTTGCCGAGACGCTTTGGCTCCGGGATCGCATTGCAGAGCGATATGGGATTGTGGTGGATTTTCAGCGGGCCGAGCTTTCGGTGGAAGAATACGAGCGGATTCATGGAGGCCCGCTCTATAAGACCAATCCGGACCAGTGTTGCCGGGACCGGAAAATAGCGGTCGTCCGACGGGTGATCCAGGGTTATGCGGCCTGGATTTGCGGCTTACGGCGGGATCAAAGTCCCCATCGGTCCCAGATACCGATCGTAGGCTGGGATCAGAAGTTCGGACTGGTGAAAATCAATCCTCTTGCTCGGTGGACATCTCGGCAAGTCTGGCAGCGGATTGCCAAAGACAGGATTCCGTACAATCCGCTGCATGAGCGGGGCTATAAAAGTATTGGTTGTTGGCCGTGCACCCGGCCGGTCTCGGACGATGAAGAGGAACGGGCCGGTCGTTGGCCAGGCATGTGCAAAACCGAATGTGGTCTCCATGTGATTGACGATCTCCCATCGTCCCGCCCGGGGCGACGGAACGGTTCACCCGAGGCAGCAGTCCGGGAAAGCGATCACCTCCCACCGCCCACCCCTCTCCCTTCTTTTGCCCAGCCGTATAGGCAACAATAGCTTTTAACCGGGCAACCAAAATAGCTCTTGGCTAGCTTAACGGTATCCCCTGGGATCCATTGCCACTTGCCACAACCTGTGGTGTTCATCTGATTTTGTAACGGAACCTCTGAAAAATCCTGAAAATATAGTGAACTATATGGACTTTCGAATATGTTTTCGGCCTGGAAGGTTGCAGAGGATAGCTACAACTTATTG
>Ga0197142_1003920_pt1 | contig 12260 bp, 14 predicted proteins | sample GBS60_MetaG_FD_148614 | JGI IMG/M metagenome (GOLD analysis project Ga0197142, IMG submission 148614) | Sediment microbial communities from Great Boiling Springs, Gerlach, Nevada, United States - GBS 60_MetaG | ecosystem: Environmental > Aquatic > Thermal springs > Hot (42-90C) > Sediment... | reverse complement strand
GGGACTTGAAGAAAATCTTAATGAAGGTATTGACTCCCTCAGACAGCAGGGAGTTGTAGTTGAATTAATAGAAGGAGATATTATTGAATAGCCATGAATGCAAAATCACCCTGGAAAGGAATTATAAAAGAGTATTACGAGTTTTTTCCTGTAACTGAAAAAACTCCTATTGTAACTCTTTTAGAGGGTAATACCCCTCTTGTAAAGGTAAATAATCTTACCAAGGCATTAAATATTAATTTAGATCTTTATCTTAAATTTGATGGAGCAAATCCTACAGGTTCCTTTAAAGACAGAGGAATGACCCTTGCCATATCAAAAGCATTAGAAGAGGGTTCTCGTGCTGTAATATGTGCATCCACTGGAAATACTTCAGCTTCGGCATCTGCCTATGCTGCAAGAGCTGGAATAAAGGCAATTGTTCTTATCCCGGAAGGTAAAATTGCAACAGGAAAGCTTGTTCAGGCTATGATTCATGGAGCAGTTGTTATCCAGATTAAGGGGAATTTTGACCAGGCTTTAAATATTGTAAGAGTAATTGTTAAAGAATACCCGATTACCCTTGTTAATTCAATAAATCCATACAGAATTGAAGGACAGAAATCAGCAGCCTTTGAAGTATGTGACCAGCTTGGAATAACACCCGATTATCATGCTCTTCCTGTAGGAAATGCTGGAAATATTTCAGCTTACTGGAAAGGATACAAGGAATATAAAGAAAAGGGTAAAATTAGCAGTCTTCCAAAAATGCTTGGATTTCAGGCATCAGGAGCAGCACCAATTGTTCTTGGACATCCTGTTGAAAAACCTGAAACAATTGCAACGGCAATAAGAATAGGGAATCCTGCAAGCTGGAAAACCGCAATTCAGGCAAGAGATGAATCTGGTGGAACAATAGATATGGTAACAGATGAAGAAATACTTAAAGCTTATAAAATGATTGCTTCCTATGAAGGAATATTCTGCGAGCCAGCTAGTGCAGCAAGTGTTGCTGGTGTTATTAAGCTATACAGTCAGGGATACTTTAAAAAAGGTTCAACTGTAGTATGTACCCTTACAGGCAATGGACTTAAAGATCCAGACACAGTCTTCAAAGTTGCTGATGAACCTCATGTCTTACCAGCAGATTTAGACAGTGTAAGAGCTTTTGTGGAGAAGCTTTTATGAAATATATAGTCATTGTTCCTGATGGCGCAGCTGATTATCCATTAGATGAACTTGGAGGACTTACTCCTTTACAGGTTGCTAATACTCCAAATATGGATTATCTTGCATCCTGTGGTATTACAGGTTCAGTGAGAAACATTCCACCGGGATTTTCTCCAGGAAGCGATGTGGCAAACTTAAGCATTCTTGGCTATGACCCAAAAGTTTATTACACTGGAAGGGCTCCACTTGAGGCAGTTAGTATGGGATTAAATTTATCTAAAGATGATGTGGCATACAGATGCAATCTCGTAACATTAAAAATCATTGATAAAAAAAGAATTTTAATGGAAGATTACTCAGCAGGGCATATTTCTTCAGAGGAAGCAAAAATTCTTATTGAGGAGGTAAATTCAAAGCTTGGCAATGATTCATTAAAGTTTTATCCCGGAGTAAGTTATCGGCATATAATGATATGGAAAGGTGGATCTGAAGATGTTGAATGTACTCCACCCCATGACATTACAGGAAAAGAAATATCTATGTATCTTCCAATAGGGAAAAATTCACAAATTCTCAAAGAACTTATTTTTAAGTCAATGGATATTCTAAAAGATCATCCAGTTAATAAAAAAAGAATTTCCGAAGGTAAAAAACCTGCAAACAGTATATGGCTTTGGGGGCAGGGCAAAACCCCCTCTTTGCCAACATTTAAGGAAAAATATGGAGTTTCAGGTGCTTTGATTTCAGCAGTAGATCTTACAAAGGGTCTTGGAATTTTGGCAGGATTTCACATAATAAATGTTCCAGGTGCAACAGGCTGGATAGATACAAACTATGTTGGCAAGGCTGAGTATGCTTTGAATTCCTTAGAAAGAGTTGATTTTGTTTATATTCATATTGAAGCACCTGATGAAGCTGGACATCAGGGCGATTATAAACTGAAAATTAAAGCCCTTGAAGACATTGACAGCATTGTTGTTAAAAGAGTTCTTGATGGGGCTTCAAAAAGATTTAAGGAATTTAAAATTCTTCTTCTTCCAGACCATCCCACACCTGTAAAAGTGAAAACTCATACTGCTGAGCCTGTTCCATTCATAATTTATGATAGTACAAAGGAATATGAAAAGAAAAGAAAATTTTCAGAGGAAATAGTTATCTCTCCTGATATTCAAATAGAAGAGGGATTTAAACTTATGGATTTATTCATCCACAAAAATGCCTGATTTTTTAGATATTCTTCTTCACATTGACATTTATCTTGAAACTCTCTTTTCTCAAGTTGGAAATTGGATTTATGTTGTTTTATTTTTTATAGTTTTTTCAGAAACTGGATTTGTTGTAACTCCTTTTTTACCGGGTGATTCTTTATTATTTACTGTTGGTGCTTTATCTGCAAGAGAATTACTCTGTCTATGGAGTTCATTTATAATTTTAAGTATAGCTGCAACATTAGGGAATACCCTTAATTATCATATTGGGAGATATCTTGGTCCAAAAGTTTTTTCAAAGGAAAAGTCGAGATTTTTTAATAAAAAACATCTTCACACCACTGCAGTTTTTTATGAAAAGTATGGAGCAAAAACAATAATAATTGCAAGATTTTTACCTGTTCTAAGAACATTTGCTCCCTTTGTAGCAGGCATCGGAAGAATGAAGTATGGAAAATTTCAGATATACAATATGCTTGGCAGTTTATTATGGAATGCTTCTTTTATTTTATCGGGATATTATTTTGGAAACATACCTTTTGTAAAGGAGAATTTTTCAATTTTTATTCTTGGTATCATAATAGTATCTGTAATACCGACTGTTATAAAAGCAATATCAATAAAAAGGAGTGAAGCGAAATGATTCCGATAAGGGATTGTCTTCCAAGAAGATATACTCCCTATATGACATGGTTTATTATTGCCTTAAATTCCATAATTTTTATTTTTGAACTAATTTTGACCCGAGAAGATTTAGATTATTTATTTCATATTTTTGGTTTAATTCCTGCAAGATACATGCTTGTAAGCTCCCTTCCACTTGATCCTCTTTACTATCTTCCTTTTTTGACAAGCATGTTTCTTCATGGAGGATGGTTTCATTTAATAAGTAATATGTGGATCATGTTTATTTTTGCTGATAATGTGGAAGATAAGATGGGTCCATTCAGATTTTTGATTTTTTATTTACTTTGTGGATTTGGAGCAAGCTGGATTCATTGTCTTGTAAATCCAAGCTCAATGATCCCAACTGTTGGAGCTTCTGGAGCAATATCAGGAGTTTTAGGTGCCTATATGATAATGTTTCCTCATGCAAGAGTAATAACTCTCTTTCCAATTCTTTTCTTTCCTTTCTTTTTTGCCCTTCCTGCCATTTTCTATATTTTAATGTGGTTTTTTATTCAACTTTTTTCAGGACTTGGTTCTCTTCTTACTCCAGCTGATGTAGGAGGAGTTGCCTGGTGGGCTCATGTAGGAGGTTTTGTTTTCGGGATAATTTTGCATCGAATATTCATTATCAAAAAGAGACTTCATATTTACGATGATCAATTTGATTATTACTGTGCCTGGGGAAGATTTTTATAATTAAATATGGGCGTTTGTAAAATATGTAATGAATCTTCTTCTTACATTGCTAAATATCCAGGGGTTTGTTTAAGTTGTATTAGAAAATATCCTAAAGAAGCTATAAAAGTATCATCAGAATCTCATAAAGAAAGCAGACTTACCTACGGATTACCTCCATTTCCTCCAAAAGCAGAAATAGGAATTCAATGTAAAATATGCATAAATGAATGTAAAATTCCATCTGGTGAATATGGATACTGTGGATTGAGAAAAAATGAAAAAGGGAAAATGATTTCTCCACCATACAGTTATGGAAAACTTAGCTGGTATCTTGACCCTCTTCCAACAAACTGTGTTGCAGATTGGGTTTGCCCAGCAGGAACTGGCTCTGGATATCCAGATTTTGCTTATACAAAGGGACCTGAATACGGATATTACAATCTTGCAGTATTTTTTCATGCCTGCTCTTTTAATTGTTTTTATTGTCAAAACTGGCACTTTAAAGAAGAGACCTTTAAGTCAAGAACAAGAACAGTTGATGAACTATTGAAAAGCATTACTCCAGCTGTATCCTGCATATGCTATTTTGGTGGAGATCCTTCACCACAAATAGTTTTTGCCCTTGAAGCATCCCGAAGAGCAATTAAAGAAAAAAAGGGAAAAATATTAAGAATATGCTGGGAGACAAATGGTTCAGTTCATAAAACTTATATTGAAAAGATGATTGAATTGAGTCTTAATTCCGGTGGATGTATCAAATTTGATATTAAAGCATGGAATGAGCCTCTTCATATTGCATTAACAGGGGTTTCAAATAGGAGAACTTTGGATAATTTTGCCTATGTAGCAAAGTTTTTTGATAAAAGACCATCTCCGCCACTTCTTATTGCAAGCACTCTTTTAGTCCCTGGATATATAGATTCCGAAGAGGTAAGCAAAATCGCTAATTTTATTGCCTCATTGAATCCTAAAATACCCTATCGTTTACTTGCCTTTTATCCCCATTTTTATATGAGTGATCTACCTCTTACATCAAAAAAATTAGCTGAAGATTGCCATGAGGCTTCTTTAAAAGCAGGACTGATGTTTCAATTGGAAATATCCATTTGATAAGATAAGATGCAAAAATTAAGCTCCTTTCTTAAAAAATAAGATAAGTATAACCTAAAATTGCCGATACAGAATAAAAGCAATATTTCTTTTATGCAGTCATTCCGAGAGGTTCAATACCCACCCCGAGGAATCTCTCATGAAAGAATCTATATGGTGAAAAAGGAGGAGATTCCTCAGTCGCTTACTTTCCTTCGGAATGACAAAATAAGTGTTTTTCTATCGGCAATTTTAAGGTATAAAATTTGCATATTTTTGATATAAAATAGTTACCATGAATACAAATCTTAGAATACGCACATGAGTGGCAGTAAAAAATGATTTTAATCTGCGGTGCTGGAATAACAGGGCTTACAATTGCTAAGGAGCTTATAAATTCAGGCATAAAAGATATTGTAATTTTTGATAAAGAGCCTGATTTGGGGAAACATGCTTCAGGAAGAAACAGCGGAGTGCTACATGCAGGAATTTATTATACTCCTGAAACACTTAAAGCAAGGTTTTGCCTAAAAGGTAATCAGCTCATGAAGCAGTATTGTAAAGAAAGAGGACTTACCCTATTTGAATCTGGTAAAGTCATTGTTACAAAAAAGGAAGAAGAATTGCCTGTACTTTATGAACTTTACAAAAGGGCAAAACAAAATGGTGCAGAGGTAGAACTTGTTGACAGTAAAACTTTAAAAGAAATAGAACCCTATGCAAAAACATATGAAAAAGCCCTTTATAGTCCTTTAACTGCAATTATTAATCCTAAAGAAATTTTAATCTCCCTTGAAAATGAATTAAAAGATGCAGGTATAAAAATTTTAAAGGGAGTAAGTTTTAAAAAAGTTTTTAATTCAAATACCATAGAAACATCTCAAGGAAAATTTAAATTTGAATTTTTCATAAATTCAGCAGGTGCCTATGCAGACAAAATAGCTCATAGTTTTGGCTTAGGACTAAATTATAGAATCTTACCCTTTAAGGGATTGTATAAAAAACTTAGAAAGGAAAAAAGTTTCCTTGTAAAAGGAAATATTTATCCAGTACCAGATATAAGAAACCCCTTTTTAGGTGTACATTTTACTAAAATTTATGACGGAACTGTTTATGTTGGTCCAACTGCAACACCTGCCTTAGGAAGAGAAAATTATAAAATGTTTGACAATTTAGGATTAGAAAGTTTACAAATTCTTTGGAGAGATTTTTTACTTTTTATGAGTAATGATAAATTTAGAAATAATGCATTTTCTGAAATAAGAAAGTATTCAGCAAAAAATTTTTACGATGATATTAAGGATATGCTTGAAAATATAACCATTGATGACCTCTTACCATCTTCTAAAGTAGGGATTAGACCTCAACTAATTGATATAAAGAAAAAGGAACTTGTTATGGATTTTGTAGTTTTAAAGGAGTCTAAAACAATACACATTCTCAATGCCATATCCCCAGCCTTCACATCAGCCTTTGCTTTTGCAGAGTTTGTTGTAAAAGAATTCTTTATGGAGAAAGGAAATGATAAACTGGGCTCAGGAGCTTAATAGAGAGTCTTTCCCAAATAAGCCTCAAGAATTAAAGGTTTTACAAACTCATATTTCCTATGTTTTTATCGCCGATGAAATTGTTTACAAGATTAAAAAACCTGTGAACTTTGGATTTCTTGATTTTACAACCCTTGAATTAAGAAAGCTTTACTGCGAAAAGGAGGTTGAACTAAACAGAAGACTTTGTCCTGAGATATATCTCGGCACTGTGCCTGTTTCTTTAACTCAGGAGGGTTATAAAGTTGAGGATAATTCCAATGTTATTGAGTATGCTGTAAAAATGAAAAGGCTTCCTGAGAATGGCATGATGCAAAAAATTTTAAAAAATAGAGCCTTAACAGAAAAACATATTGATTTAATTGTGGACTTACTTGTTCCTTTTTATAAGTCTGCTAAAACAGGCAAAGGAGTTGAAGAGTTTGGCTCTATTGAGACTGTTTCTTTTAATACAGAAGAAAATTTTACCCAGACAGAAGGCTTTGTTGGAAAAACTTTAAATAGATGGAGATATAATCAGATTGTCAGTTGGACAAGAAATTTTATAAAAGAAAATGCCTCTCTTTTTGAGAAACGAATAAAAGAAGGCTTTATCCGTGAAGGTCATGGAGACCTTTACTCTGCCAATATATGTTTTGATGATGTAAAAAAAGTTTATATATTTGACTGCATTGAGTTCAATGAAAGATTTCGTTCAGGCGATGTTGCAAGTGATATAGCTTTTTTAAGCATGGATCTGGATTTTCATGATTACAAAGAGCTTTCAGAATACTTTGTTAAAATCTATGTGGAAAAATCAGGTGATCGGGACTTAATGAAACTTCTTAATTTTTACAAATGCTACCGTGCCTATGTGAGAGGTAAAATTGGATGTTTTACATCAATGGATAAAGCTCTTACAGAGGAACAAAGAAAATCCGCTTTAAATAAGGCACAAAAATATTTTGACCTTGCCTATCTCTATGCAGAGGGTATTCCAAAGCTTTTTGTAGTCTTTGGACTTTCTGGAACAGGAAAATCAACTCTTTCAAGGGTATTAAGTGAAATCACTCTTTCGGAATGGATTCCTTCAGACATAGTAAGAAAAAGTCTTGTTGGAATTGCTCCAACAGAGCATCAGTTTGAACCCTTTGAAAAGGGAATTTATAGTAAAGAATACACAGATAAAACCTATAAAAAAATGATAGAGCTTGCAAAGGAGGCTTTAAAAAAAGGTAGGGATGTAGTTTTAGATGCAACATTTAGAGAAAAAGCCTATAGGGATATTGTTCAGAGGGAACTTGGATTTGCAGATATTTACTGGATATGGTGCATTGCGCCTGATAGTGTTGTAAAAGAGAGATTTATGAAAAGAAAGGAAGAGCAGGATATTTCTGATGCCCGCTGGGAGATTTACTTAGCCCAAAAGGAAAGATTTGAATCACCAACGGAGATTCCCGAACAAAGACTAATAAATATTGAAACAGTAGAGGAAGTGGAGAAGCTTTTAGAGAGGATTATTGTTAAAATTTACGGAAACTATCTTAGTTCCTAAAACCTAAAATTGCCGATAGAAATTTTACAGAGTGATTTTTTGGCTCTGTGATTCCTCTAAAGGAAGATTTTTATCCAAAATTTTTCATTTAACCCTTAACACTGCCTAAATTAAGTAATAGGCTCAAGTAAATTTTATTATCACATTGATAAATTGTATATTTTTTCTGAAATTGCCGATAGAGATGAAAGCAATATAATATTTATGCAGTCATTCCGAGGGGTTCAATACCCCGAGGAATCTCTTATGAAAGAATCTATCTGGTGAAAAAGGAGGAGATTCCTCAGTCGCTCACACTCCTTCGGAATGATAAAATCATTGTTTTTCTATAGGCAATTTTAGGTAATTAATTTTTCTTGACAAATGAAAATGATTTTCATTAATATGAAATATAATTAAATTTGAGGAGGTGATTAAAATGCCTTGGGGAGACAGAACAGGACCTATTGGAGCTGGTCCAAGAACAGGTAGAGGATTAGGATATTGTTCAGGTTTTAATGTTCAAGGATATATGAATCCAGGAACCGGAGTAGGTTTTGGAAGGGGTAGAGGATGGAGATGCTTTGGAAGATTTGGAAGAAGATTTAGATGGTTTTGGAGAACGCCTTTTTTCGGAGGAGCCTCCTTCAGAGACGAAGTTGAACTACTCAGACAGGAGGCAGAAATTCTTAGGAAAAATCTTGAAGCAGTTGAAAAGCGTTTGAGTGAAATTGAAAAGAAGGAGTAATCTCAAACCGGAGGCTTTGCCTCCGGTTAAATTTTTTGGGAGGGATAGAAAATGAAAAGAATTGCAATTCTGTCATGTAAAATGATTAGAAAACAAAATTTATGTCCCGGTGATGCAAAATGTCTTGTAGCTTTTTCTCGCAAAGAAGGTGAATTTGAAAGATATAAAAATGAGGATGTTGCTATTGTTGGAATTATGGATTGTGGTGGCTGTGAAGGAAATAAAACAAGAGCAATATGCAGCCTTCTTCTTTTAAAAACTCAGATTGCTGCTTTAAAAGAAAATATAGATACCCTTCATATTGGAACATGTATGATGAAGTTTTGCCCAAGAAAGGACGATATCATAGCAGCAATAAAAGAAAAAGCAGGAATTGAAATTATTGAAGGAACTCATAAGTATGCACCACCGACAATTTTTGGAAGTTAAATAAAATTAAATAAAAAATCAGGAGGTTTTAAATGAGAGTTGCGATAGCAACAGAGGGAGATTTTGTTGCTCAGCATTTTGGAAGATGTCAGGGTTTTACAATATTTGATATTAAAGATAGTAAAATTTTAAGTAAAAACTTTATTGAAAATCCTGGATATAAAGCCCATCAACCCGGGCAGGTTCCAAAGTTTTTAAAACAACAAAGTGTTAATTGCGTTATTGCAGGTGGTATGGGACCTAATGCTGTTATGAACCTTCAGGCTTTTGGGATAAAGGTAATTGTTGGAGTTACAGGAAAAGTTGAAGAAGTGATTGATAAATTTATCAATGGTACACTTACTAGTGGCGAAAGCCTTTGTGAACATGGTGAGCATGAGTGTCAACATTAAATATCTTTTTGTTATTTTAAAATAGGAGAAATCATGAAGATTTGTATTACATCACAAGATAAAGATTTAGGATCAGAGATTGATCCAAGATTCGGACGTTGTAAGTATTTTATTTTTTATGATACTGATACAATGCAGTATGAAACAGTTGAAAATCAATGGAAAGATGCTCAGCAGGGAGCTGGTACTCAGGCTGGACAATTTGTTGCATCAAAGGGAGCTAAAGTTTTAATCACAGGGAAAATAGGTCCTGGTGCAGAAAGGGTTATAAAATCCGCAGGAATAAAAATTATTGAAGCTAGCAGGAATAAAAATTATTGAAGCTAATGGTAAGATTATAGATGCAATAAATAAAATTAAGGGGGAGGTTTAAGATTGTTTCTGCAGGAGATAATGGAAAGCCTATAATGAATAATTATTCAGATAGTGCCCCTGCAAAGGCTTTTTCAGAAATAATTAGCAAAATTGTGGAGACATTAAAAGTATGATTATTGATTTAACTGTGCTCTTTGATAATTATCCTGCAGAAGAAGGGTTTGAAACAGGTTGGGGATTTAGCTGTTTTATAAACAAAGGTTATGGTGGAATACTTTTTGATACAGGTGCTGATGGACAGAAACTTCTCAGAAATATTCAAAAAGCAAGCATTAAGCCTTCTTCAATTTCAAAAATCGTAATATCCCATTTTCATAAAGATCATTCAGGGGGGCTAAAAGAAGCTGCAGGTCTTAACAGTAAAGCTGAAATTTATGTTCCTGCTTCAATTTATGAGGAGGTTGTAGCTCTTTTACCAGATTCAAGGGTTCATAAGGTTTCTTCTGAGCATGTTGAAATAATGAAAGGAGTTTATCTTACAGGAGAACTTGGTGAAAAAATAAAGGAAATGTCTCTTGTAATGGATACAGGAGGAGGACTGGTAATTGTTACAGGATGTGCCCATCCCGGAATAAAGGAGATTATAGAAAAAGCAACATCTATTGTAAATCAAAATGTTTTTGCCTTAGTAGGAGGGCTTCATCTAAAGGATAAAAAAGAGGAAGAAATTTATGAACTAATTGATTATCTAAAATCAAAAAAACTCAAATATATTGCTCCTTCTCATTGCAGTGGTGATTTGGCAAGAAAACTTTTTATGGACAATTTCAGTTCTGGATTTATAGCCTCAGGAGTTGGAAGTCATATCTACATCGGAGGCTTCTGTGAATACTGAGCAGAACCTTTCCCCCTTTAATATATTTGCTAAAGAGTATGATGCTTGGTATGATTCTCAAGAAGGTAAAATCTTTTATGAAAATGAGAAAAAATGTATTAAGAAGCTTCTTAATAATTGTGAGAGAGTTTTAGAAGTGGGTGTAGGAACAGGTAGATTTGCTGTTCTGTCTGATCAAGCTGTTGGCATTGATGTTGCCTTTGCTCCATTAAGAATTGCTAAAAAAAGAGGCATTTCTGTTATACAGGCAAAAGCAGAAAAATTACCATTTAAAGATAAAAGTTTTCAATGTGTTATGTTTATTATTTCTTTGAGTTTTATAAAAGACATTGTAAATGCATTGCTTGAAGCAAAAAGGATTTTAAAAGAAGATGGTAAAATGATTATCTGTGATGTATTTAAAGAGTCTGAATTGGGAAAATTTTATGAAGAAAAAAAGAGAAAGGGGCATCCTTTTTATAGCCATGCAACTTTTTATGAGTTTTCAGAATTTAAAGAAATTATAGAGAAATGTGGTTTAAGTATAAAAAAAATATATGGAACCCTTAAAAAATCTCCAATTGAGCCTTCAGAATTAGAATCCCCAGTAGAAGTTGAGAATTTTGAACAACTGCCTGGATTTGTTTGTATAGAGGTAAGCAAATGATAATCTCAGTTGCAAGTGGAAAAGGCGGAACAGGAAAAACAACGGTGGCAGTTTCTTTGACATTAAGTATTGAAAATTCACAGATAATTGATTGTGATGTAGAAGAGCCGAACGTTCATTTATTTTTAAATCCAGAAATTGAAGAAAAAATTGAGGTAAAAACCCTAATTCCCGAAATTGACAAAAATAAGTGCAATTACTGCGGGTTTTGTAGCCAGATTTGTGCTTATAATGCTTTATCAGTGATAAAGCTTGATAGTTATGGAGATGTTTTACTCTTTCCTCATCTATGTCATGGATGTGGAGGATGTATTTTGCTTTGCCCAGAGAATGCTATAAAAACAGGCTACAGAACAATTGGTGAAATTACGAGGGGTTATAAGGAAAATGTAGAATTCATAGAAGGAAGATTAAATATTTCAGAAGTACTTGCTCCTAAGGTAATTGAAGAAGCAAAGAAATTAATAAAACCTGATAAAACTGCCATAATTGACGCACCTCCTGGAACATCCTGTCCAGCAGTAGCATCTATTAAAGGTGCTGATTTCTGTCTTCTCGTTACAGAACCAACGCCTTTTGGTTTACATGACCTTGAACTTGCCTACGAAGTTACAAAGGCAGTTAAAGTTCCATCTGCAGTGATAATAAACAAATCAGAAGATGACAAAATTGTTGAGGATTTTTGCAAAAAAAACAATATTCCAGTTTTAATGAAAATCCCTTTTCAGAGAAAGATTGCTGAGCTTTATTCAAACGGAGTTCCTCTTGTGGTCGGAATACCTGAATACAAGGAAAAATTTCAAAGGTTAATTAATTTTGTAAAAGGCATGGAAAAATGAAACAGATTTTAGTCATAAGTGGAAAAGGTGGAACAGGCAAAACATTTTTTACTGGCTGTCTTGCTGTTTTATTGCAGAAAAAGGTAATTGTTGATTGCGATGTTGATGCAGCAAACCTTCATCTGCTTCTGCATCCAGAGGTT
>Ga0197142_1003919_pt1 | contig 12261 bp, 8 predicted proteins | sample GBS60_MetaG_FD_148614 | JGI IMG/M metagenome (GOLD analysis project Ga0197142, IMG submission 148614) | Sediment microbial communities from Great Boiling Springs, Gerlach, Nevada, United States - GBS 60_MetaG | ecosystem: Environmental > Aquatic > Thermal springs > Hot (42-90C) > Sediment... | reverse complement strand
CAGCAGGAACACCCTAGCAGTCCCAAAGCAGCCTGGATTCCTGCTTCCGCAGGAATGACACATAGCGCCCTTCATTCGGCTAAAGTGTTACACTTTTTCGAGAACCTTCCCCCGTATCCCTTCCGACTCTGACGAGGAGCCAGAGCACCCATAATGGGTTATCAACGATTCCCCCAAAGGTGTGGAGATCAACGGGTAGGGCGAAAGAGCCTTGCCGCTTTCCCCCGGAACAGAGGGATCAATACCATGAACATCTACCTATAAGGGTTAAATAATGCCCCCTGAAAAGTTGAATCTATTGTGGATCGATACCCGATCGGATCAGGCAACTCAACTGCTGGAGCAGCTCCGGCGACGGTTGAGCCTCCGGGGCGATGTGGTTAGTCCGGCAAGCCGGCAGCGCACCCGGCAGATTTTCGGCCAGGAGCTTACCCCCCAGGAAGTGGTAGAACGGATATGCCGGGAGGTGGCCGACCGGGGGCTGGATGCCGTGTTGGATTACACCCGCCGGATCGACGGGGTGGAACTGACGGCCCAAACGGTTCGGGTCCCCCCGGAGGCGCTGCAGGAGGCACACCGTCAGGTAGAATCGGCCTTTTTGGAGACGATTCGGCGGATTCGGGCCCGGATCGAACGGTTCCAGCGGGCGATTTTGCACCGGGATGTACGGGTACCGGTGGAAGGCGGCTGGTTAGAGCAGCGGTATCGGCCGATTCGGCGGATCGGCATTTGTGTGCCGGGTGGGGCAGCCGCCTATCCTTCGACCCTGCTGATGACGGCTGTGCCGGCGCAGGTGGCCGGGGTGGAGAAAATTGCCGTACTGCTTCCACCCACCCAATTTGGGGCATATAACCCCCAAGTATTGGCTACCTGTTGGGAATTGGGCCTAGAGGAGGTGTATCGGTTGGGGGGTACACAAGGGGTGGCCGCCCTAGCCTACGGGGTCCAAGGGATTCCTAAGGTGGATAAAATCGTGGGACCCGGTAACCTATTTGTCACCTTGGCCAAAAAATTTGTCTTCGGCGAGGTGGCCATCGACAGCCTGGCCGGGCCGAGCGAAATCGTGGTGGTGGTGGATCATTCGGCCCGGCCAGAACACACGGCTATGGACCTATTGGCCCAAGCCGAACATGCCCCCGGGGCCAGCATTCTGATCGGCTGGCAGGAGGAGGTATTGGAGCGGACGGTGGAGGCGACGGCCGAGGCATTGGACCGACTGGATCGGGGCCGATTGGCCCGGGAAAGCCTGGAGGCGTTTGGGGCGGTGGTGCGGGTCCGGGACACCGAAGAGGCGGCCCAGTTGGTCGATTGGATCGCTCCGGAACACCTGCAGTTGGCTGTCCACCAGCCGGAGCTGCTGCTGGAACGCATCCGATATGCGGGGGCGATTTTTGTCGGTCATCAGACGCCGGTGGCGGTAGGCGATTATGCGGCCGGGCCATCCCATGTCTTGCCGACGAGCGGGACGGCCCGGTTTGCCAGCGGGCTGTCGGCCAACGATTTCCTCCGTGCCGGCAGCGTGCTATGGTTGCAGAAGGAGGGGCTGGCCGAATTGGCCCCGGATATTATTCATTTGGCCACCGTCGAGGGGCTTACCGCCCACCGGGCCAGCGTGGAGGTACGCCTTCAGGATGGCCCATCCTCCAAGGGCTAGATTCGGTGTCTCTGGCCATCCAGAACCCATCTGAGAGCTTCCGAGAACACGATGCCGATGCACTATGTTCGACCTGAGATAGCGGCCATGGCGGGCTACCAGCCTGGCGAACAGCCGCAGGAAGAGGGATTTATCAAGTTGAACACCAATGAAAATCCGTATCCTCCTTCGCCGGCCGTGGTCGAAGCCATCCAGGAGGTCTTGCGCCGGGGCTTGCAGAAATATCCGGATCCGATGGCCAACCGGTTTCGGGAGGCTGCCTCGCAGGTCCTTGGAGTGTCGCCGGATTGGATTCTTTGCGGCAACGGCAGCGACGAAATCCTGACCATTGTAACCAGAGCCTTCGTCGGTCAGGGGCAACTGCTCCGACTGCCGTATCCGAGCTACATCCTGTATGCCACGTTGGCCCAGATTCAAGGGGCCCGGTACCAGGAGGTGTTTTTCCGGCCGGATTGGACGTTGCCGGAGGAGTTTGGCGAACCGGCGGAGAATTTGCGGTTGGTCTTTTTGGCCAATCCGAACAGTCCCTCCGGGACGATGGTTTCGCCGGAGGTGGTCCGGGCGCTGGCCCAGCGGCTGCCCTGTCCGCTTCTGGTGGATGAAGCCTATGTGGATTTTGCCTCCACCAACTGCCTGAATCTGGTGGCTGAAAACGAAAAGATCATGGTGGCCCGGAGTTTCAGCAAATCCTACGCTCTGGCAGGGCTTCGGTTTGGCTATTTGGTGGCCCAGCCGCATATCATTCAGGAACTTGTTAAGGTGAAGGACTCCTACAATTGCGATGCCCTGGCGATTGCCGGGGCGACGGCAGCCATTTTGGATCAAATGTGGCTCCAACAGACACGGGCAAAAATTCTGGCTGCCCGGCGCAGGCTTACCGAAGGCATGCGGCGGTTGGGTTTTGCGTGTGTGGATTCCGAGGCCAACTTTACCTGGAATACGCATCCCAGCCGGCCAGTGCGCCCCCTCTATGAAGAACTGAAACGACGGCGCATTTTGGTGCGATACATGAATTATCCCGGTTGGGGGGACGGACTGCGCATTAGCGTAGGTACCGAGGAGCAGGTTGATATTTGTTTACAAAACCTGGCGGAATTGCTCGCATAACCGGTATATTTTAGCCGAATCTAGCCCTCGATGTGTCATTCCTGCGGAAGTAGGAATCCAGAAAACACTGGGTTCCCGCTTGCGCAGGAATGATGCGTTGGGGTAACATTTTGTGGAATGAAGCAACTCCCCTCTTGCCCGGTGGGATAGGGTGGCCTCCGTCCAGGCCGATTGAGGGGGCTCTGTGCACTCCATACGGAAGCAGCAGTCCAGCCGCCTTGTGCTGCCGAAATCCCCCTCACCCGGCCAACCTGTCGGTTGGCCGGCCTCTCCCTGTAGGGGAGAGGCGTATAAGGAGAGGGAGAGGCGTATAAGGAGAGACGGATTGATTGCATTCGGGGGAAGGGTTCCTAACCTGGGAAAACGGCTACCAGTCCCTTTTCTTCATGGAGAACTCCGATGCCTCGCACGGCCCAGATTCACCGGAAAACCAGGGAAACGGAGATAGAGGTGCAATTGAACCTGGACGGCCAAGGCCGGTCGGACTGCCAAACCGGTGTGGGTTTTTTTGATCACATGCTGGAACTTTTGGCTCGTCATGCAGCCTGGGACCTTTTGGTGCGGGCCAAAGGCGATCTGGAGGTCGATCCGCATCATACGGTCGAAGACGTGGGCCTTTGCATTGGGCAGGCGATGCGGGAAGCCCTGGGCAGCAAGGAGGGGATCAGCCGATATGGCCACGCCCTGCTGCCTATGGAAGAGACCCTGGTGACGGCGGCGGTCGATTTGGGGGGGCGTCCGTATTTTGTGCTTCGGGCGGAGTTTCCGTCGGAAAAGATCGGCCAGTTCGACAGCGAATTGGTCCATGATTTTTGGCACGCCGTGGCCGCCAGCGCCCTGTGCAACCTGCATGTGCTGGTTCATTATGGGCGCAATAGCCATCATATTGCCGAGGGCATATTTAAGGCAACGGCCCGGGCGCTGCGGATGGCGGCGGCGGCCGATCCTCGGTTGCCGGACGTGCCCAGCACCAAGGGAGTGCTATAACTTTGGCGTATAATGTACAAAGTATCTATATAATTAAAAGTTCATTATAACCGGACGCTCAAGGAGACCGAAACATGCAGAAGCTCTCGGTGGCCCAGGCACGTCGGCCAGAAGCAATCGGGCAGGAGGCCATGGTCCAAGGTTGGCTCCGCACCCGGCGGGACTCCAAGGCCGGGCTAAGTTTCCTAGAACTGAACGATGGTTCCTGTTTCGGAAACTTGCAGATCATCGCCCCGGCTAGTTTGCCGAATTATGAAACTGAGGTCCGGCATCTAACGGCCGGCTGCAGCCTACGGGCCGAAGGCCTGATCAAGGCATCTCCGGGCAAAGGACAGGCCACCGAAATGGAAGCCCAGCGGATCACTGTGCTGGGCTGGGCCGATCCGGAGTCCTATCCGTTGCAGAAAAAGCAACATTCGTTTGAATTCCTACGCACGATTGCCCATCTGCGCCCCAGGACCAACACGTTTGGGGCCATTGCCCGGGTGCGGAACCAGCTCTGCTGGGCGATTCATGAGTTTTTCCAGAAGGAGGGATTCGTATATATTCATACACCGATCATCACGGCCAGCGACTGCGAAGGCGCTGGCGCCATGTTCCAGGTGACCACCCTCAACCTGGAAACAATCCCCCGAAACGAAACGGGCGTGGATTACAGCCAGGACTTCTTCGGTCGAGCGACGTATCTAACGGTTAGCGGCCAACTGGAGGCGGAGGCGTTAGCTTGTGCATTAGGGAAAGTTTATACATTCGGGCCAACTTTTCGGGCCGAAAACTCTAACACCCCCCGCCATCTGGCCGAGTTCTGGATGGTTGAGCCGGAAATGGCCTTCTTCGAGTTGGAAGATACCATGGATCTGGCCGAGCGAAACCTAAAATACATCTTCCGGCATTTGCTGGAAAAATGCCCAGAAGACATGGAGTTTTTCCGCCAGCGGATCGACCCAACGGTGATCGACACCCTGCAACAAATCCTGGACAGCCAGTTTATTCGACTTTCGTACACCGAGGCGATTGACATCCTCCTGGCTTCGGGCCGATCGTTTGAGTTCCCCGTAGCCTGGGGCAAAGACCTGCAGGCAGAACATGAACGATATTTAACGGAACAATATTTCAAATCACCGGTGATCCTCTATAATTACCCCCGCACCATCAAACCGTTCTACATGAAACTAAACGACGATGGACGCACCGTGCGGGCTATGGATGTCCTAGTACCCAAAGTGGGCGAAATCATCGGCGGCAGCCAACGCGAAGACCGCTACGACGTGCTCCTGGAGCGGATGAAAGAGCAGGGGCTGAAGATCGAAACCTATTGGTGGTATCTGGACCTTCGGCGGTTCGGTACGGTGCCGCATTCCGGCTACGGTCTGGGCGTGGAACGAGTCCTGCAATTTGCCACCGGCATGGCCAATATCCGGGATGTGATCCCCTTCCCGCGCACGCCCGGCAATGCGGAGTTTTAACCTATTTTGACTGTATCTACCGAACCGGCCCCTACCAGTTGTGGGGACTGGGAATCATCTCGAACACTACAGATTGTGGTCATTGGGACCGGTCGATGCAGTTACCGTAACATCTTTTCCGTCCATCTCTGGGCCACGGATTCCAGGTACTCACGGAGCGGAAGCTTTTGCGGTTGGGTTTAACATCTTTTTTGTCTGGGGCAAGAGGAGGTTCGGCTTTTCTGTCGGGGCAAGAGGAGGTTCGGCAGAAGCCGGCGAGTCTTCTGGAGGGGATGTATTGCTCCGTGGCGGGTAAAATCTCCTAGTTTGCCCAGTCGAACTGTTTTGAATGTTCCTCAAGATTTTCTCAAGAGGAATTATCAAATCATTTCGGAAAAACCGATACAACCGATAGAGTTTGCCTATGCGTCTTCGCAAAACCAAGGGACACCAACGTAGCAGCAAACCAGGGAGTTTCGTGTCTCTACCATTTGCGAAGATCAATAATAGGCACGCTTGACGGGTTTTCCCTAATGCCCCCTCTGGAAGGGGGGATACCCGCTAAGCCAAAGTGAAAATAAAAGGGCTTCCTTTTGCAAAGGGGTTCTGAGAATGAGAAAACAGGTAGGTCTGGTCGCTTGGGGAATCTTTCTGGTGTTGGGGGGGGTGTACCCTGTCTCGGAGGGGATGGGCCAGCAAACTGGCTGGCGCTCTAGTGGACAGGCCGTGGTTGCTGATCCTGCTCCGCCGCCTGCGCTTCCGCCGTTGCCGGAGGCTATGGCACTGCCCGCTCCCAAACCGGCGTCCAACCGAGCCCCTGGCCAAACCGAACCACAGGGCCAGAACGCCGAGCACCCAGCCAAGCCAACCCCTGAAGCTCCTTCGGCGCCACCCGGAGGGGCGTCCAACGGGCCAACGGCAAAAAATGGGGTTTCGGCGCCAGCGTCGGGGCCGACGCCGCCTCCGAGCAAACCGGCGCCATCTCGCAAACAGGGCGGATCGGCTCTGTCGATTCTGGATACTCCCCCGGCGGATGCTGGCCCGTTTTGTCCCGCTCCGGCAACCGGGCGGAGTGCTTCCTGCCTGTGTCCGGAGGATGTGCCGTTTATGTTCGGCGATCATCTGACGGTACCTGGGCAGGTGTTTGCCGGCGCGGCCTTTGTGCCCGGGGCTACGCCCTATGCCGATATTCCCCTGGCTGGCGGCGCCCGACGGGTCAAAATCGCCGAAAATAACCGCCTGATGCCCACCGATCGGATCTATTTCCAATACAACCATTTCCACAATGCTTTCCAGGAGTTTGATCCGACGGCGGGCGAGGACGTGGGCTCTCTGGATCAATACACTCTGGGTATTGAGAAGACGTTTTTGGACGGTCGGTGGTCCTGGGAAATCCGGATGCCCTTTACCGGGGCGTACCGAGCCGAAGTTTCGGGCACGCAGCAGAGTCCGGCTTTAGGAGTCAGCACCAGCCATTACGGCAATTTGGCCGTCATTGTCAAACGCCATCTGTGGGCCGGTCGATGGTGGGCCTTGGGCGGCGGCCTGGGCGTGGATATCCCCCTGGGCAGCGACGCTCAGGGCTTCATCGACGGAAGACCCTTTGCCATTGATAACGAGGCGGTGCACCTGCTGCCTTTCGGGGCGGCGGCGATTCGGCCTACGGATCGGCTTTTCGGCCAGGCATTCCTCCAGGTTGACGTGCCGCTAAACGGCAATCGGGTGGTCTTGGACAATACGCCCATCGGCGAACTGACGGAACAGACGTTGCTCTACATCGATGCGGCCCTTGGCTACTGGGTGTATCAGAATCCGTGCGCCAAGTGGCTGACTGGCTTGGCCGGGCTGGTAGAAGTCCACTATACCACCCCGTTGCAAGACGCCGATGTGTTCAGTGGTACGGTGGGCGCCCGCACCCTGGGCGTCGGCAATGTATGGAACCGAATGGATGTAGTCAACCTGACGATGGGCGTGCATGCGGAGTTTGGTCCCGGCTGCACGCTGGGCGTCGGCGGTGTAGTGCCGCTGGACGATCGTCCCGACCGTGCCTTTGATGCCGAAATCCAGGTCTTCTTAAACTACCGATACTAATTTGACGGTATGTCCCCACCCCGACCTCCGACCAGTTGAAGGGGATCAGAATCGGATCGAATTACCACAGAGTGTGCTCATAGCTTCTGGTGATCCAGTCAACCTCATACCCATGGAAACCAAGCCCCATCGCAAAGGGGAATTCTGCCGCCTGTGTCCCAGGGGGTGGTGAAAACCGTCGGGGGGCTCATGCGAAAAGGGGGGAAGCGTCGAGGGGTACGGAAACTTCCGTACCCCTCCGCTATTTGGTCAAGCCTTCTTGGGGAAGGAGAGGAATCTTTCGGAGATGGCACCCCTAGGCGGTTGCCGACCGGCCTTTGCCCACCGGCCATTCCCCCAGCAGGCCTTCCCTCCGGGCCCCTCCCCAGCGGGCTTTCTGCCAAGGCCTTCCCTACAGTGCGTTCCTCCCTCGGCCTTTACCGACGTTCCGCCGCCGTCCGTTCCAGCAGCATTTGGCGGGCCTGTCGGGCGATCATGTAGTCTTCCCGGGTATGGATCAAGAGGACTCGGGCGGGGCTAGCCGCCTGGGCGATGTCAGCATCGGGCCGACACTGCTGGTTCCGCTCCGGGTCCAGATGAACGCCGATACATTCCAGCCCGTGGCACACTTCTTTTCGCAGCCAGGCCGAGTTTTCGCCGATCCCGCCGGTAAAGACCAGGACATCCACCCGGCCCAAGGTAACCGCCAACGCCCCCACCATGGCCCGCACTCGGTAGGCATAGACATCTAGGGCCAGTTGGGCGCGCTGGTTTCCCTGAGCGGCGGCCAATTCCACCTGTCGAAAATCGGACGAAACGCCCGACAGGCCCAGCAGGCCTGAACGGTGATGGAGGATGTAGTCCAATTGCTCGACGCTCAGCCCATGCTCCCGCATGACATAGAGCAAAATGCCCGGATCCACCGTGCCGGAACGGGTACCCATCATAAAGCCTTCCAGCGGGGTAAAGCCCATGGTATTGGTGATGGCTTTGCCGGCTTGGACGGCGGTGGCGGAGCCGCCCTGGCCAAGATGACAAATGATCATGTTCAGTTCTTCCACAGGCCGGCCGAGCATTTCGGCGGCCCGCTCCGTGCAGTAGGCGTGGCTGGTGCCGTGAAAACCGTACCGCCGAATACCCCACTGGGTGTACCACTCGTAAGGAACCGGATAGAGATAGGCTGCCGGCGGAATATCCGCAAAAAACGCCGTATCAAACACGCCGATCTGCGGCACTCCCGGTAAGGCTTCTTCCACGGCAGCAATGGCCTCCAAACCGGCCGGGATGTGCAGCGGCGCCAGATGCCGATACCGGGCGATGGTCTGTTTCATCGGGGCGTCGATCCAGACGGGCGTGCGGATTTCTTCCCCGCCGTGGATGAGCCGATGGCCGACCACCCGAATCTTCCGGGGTGCCAAGCCCGGGAAGAACGAATCGCTCTTGGGGACGGGGTGGTGGCCTGAACAGATCGGCTGGGAAGCCCCGGTTGCCCTGCCGACAAGCCCGGCCTCTTGCACGCCCGCCGATGGACCGGGTTCGGCTTTTGCGGTTCCCAGAATGCCGGTTCCCAGAATGCCCACACGCTGTTGGAGGAGGTTCAGGGCGGCAAAGACCGCCTCCCGATACGAAGGAACTTCCAGGTCTTGGGAAAAGGACGGTTGGCCGGGCATTTCCAGCCGAACCGTTGCCTGTCCGGTCTTGCCCGCCCAATCCAATAGCCCCCGGAGCAGAACCTCTAACGTGTCGAAATCAAACAGGGCAAACTTCACCGTGCTAGAACCGGCATTCAGCACCAAAATGCCCATCAGGCAGGGACCCTTTCGGCAAACAGAGGATGATTCCCAAATCCGCACATTTCCGCCCTGCGAAGAAATCTGCCTCTTCCCTCGGGGGAAGAGGCCTGGGTGAGCCGACGGCACAAGGCAGCGGCATGGTGGCCGAGTGCCCTCCTTTGTCCTCCTGCCAGCCTAGAGGAGGGTGGCCAACAGTTCATGCTGGCCGGGAGAGGGAGGCTCTTGCAAACCCGGATGTGCCGCCCGCACAATCCCAGCAAGGATGACCCTATTGATTTTCGCAAAACCAAGGGACAAAAACGTGCCTGAAAACCAGGCAGGTAACTGTTTAGCCGAATGATAACTGTTTAGCCGAATGATAACTGTTTAGCCGAACGTAGGGGGCGTTGTGTCATTCCTGCGCAAGCAGGAATCCAGGTTGTTTTGTGCCTGCTAGGGTGTTCCTGCTGGCCAAGCGGGAATTCTGGGATACTTTCTGAATTCCCGCTTTCGCGGGAATGACACCCCTCACCTGGCTGACCTGTCGGTTGACCGGCCTCTCAACGGCCAGGGGAGAGACGAGTTAGTTCATTCGGCTAATTTGACTGTATCCACCTGGCCAGGCCACCACCATATATAGGGGCTAAAACTGGCTGGAACTCCATAGAGTGGGGCAATCGCTCCCGGTGGATACAGTCAAGCTAACGTGTTACGCCGGATGAAGTAACCCTTGGATTTTTTTGCCATAACTTATGGATTGGTCAAGGGTTAGGTTTTTGGTAATACTTTAGCCGAATGAAGCGGCTCGATGTGTCACTGCTGCGTAAGCAGGAATTCAGGCAATACACTTCCTCTCTGGATTCCCGCTTTCGCGGGAATGACACCCTTGAGCCGTCTTCGCTTCGCTCTCAGCCGTCCTCTCCCGTCGGGGGAGTGGCAGGTTGCTTCATTCGGCTAATTAGACTGTATCCACCCGGCCAGGCCACCACCATATATAGGGGCTAAAACTGGCTGGAACTCCATAGCTTGGGGCAATCGCTCCCGGTGGATACAGTCAAGCTAAAATGTTACGGTTTTTGCTAGCACTGCTAGCACCGCATGAAGAGCCAAAAACCTAACTTGTTTATTTATAAAGGGTTATGGGAAATTTGCTACACTCGGCTAAAATGTTCCGATTTCAGGGAAGGAGTACCATTTTAAGTACCCCTGTAAAGGTATGGAAATTTATACACCCTTCTCTAGGAGGATTGCTCGCACATGAAAGTGGTGCTTCTCCTTCCTTGGGGGTTCCTCCAAGGGGCGAAATCTCTTATTATCATAAAGATAAGCGCTTATCTGGGGCTAGGTAAGATGGTTTGGTCCGGAAAAGGGAACCCTTGCTGCGGCCGAACCCTGGGGTAGAGTGGGTGTGAGTAATCGAAGGTGGCAACGATGAATCCTTATAGTGGCTTGTGCGACGATTTTTATGTAAACATAAATCTTTGTACAGAAATGGAGCTCCCGAGCAACCGGGAAACCATCCTCCACTTCTTCGAACGGATTCGGAAAGCCTATCCAGAAATGCGAAACTTTTACTGCCGGGAAGAGGGAGAGTTCGTTTTGGAGGAGGATAAGGAGGAAGGCCGATACCGCTGGTGCTCCGTGGAGCCGCGGCGGGTCTGTTCCGGATATGTCAATCCGGAGGAACTGGAGGAGGCCTTTGCCCAGCATCGCCTGGTGTTGCAACTAGCGCCGTATGAATTGTCGATCAGTCCCTTGGATTGCGAAGCCCTGGACGTCCTGTTTGGGTTCGACTTTATGTATCGGGGCAATCACAACCAGGCGGTGGCGGAAGCCTTGGGGGTGCCGCTGGCTTTTGAACGCTTTGCCGAATGGCCCGGCACCTCGGTGATCCATTATGAACCTTGCTTGACCCTGGCCTTGGATAGGGAGTGCCGGCGGCAATGTCGTGTGAACCTGGAAACCCGGACCAACGCCTATCATGTACGCACCGGCGATTATCCGGAAGAACAACTCAGTGTCTATGTAACCTGCCGACAATACGGAAGCCTGCGCAACGAGGATGCCTTCATCACCACGTTTCATGAGTTAGCCCAACTTTGTCAGCAGGTGATCGACACGTATGTGATCGACAGTGTCTTACAGCCGCTGGCTCGGGTCATTGCTACCCAATAGACAGAGCCATTTGCATTTCGACAGCCGGGGGAGAGCTGAGTTGCTTCCTTCGGTTCCCATGGTACCCAAACAAAAAACGGCGGCCCAACTCCACTTGGGAAATTGGGCCGCCGCTCCACGGCGAGACCAGGCCTGCGCCGACGTCTCCGCCTAGAGGCATGCTGCTGTGTTCACCGCTTATTTGCCGCAGGCTGGTTCACAAACCTTCGGCTCGCTGCAGGAGGGCTTGCAGACCGGCACCGGGCAGCAGACTTTCACCGGCACCTCCACGCAATCCACCTTCGGCACACACCGGGTTACCGTATAGGGGACTTGCTTCGCCACGTACTTGACACACTGCACCGTCTTGGTCTCGCTGACTGGCTTGCAGATCGTATAAGGTACCAGCTTCGTCCGTTGCTCCGGAACCAGCTTGCACACCTGATACGTGCAGGTTTTTACCCGTTGCTCCGGAACCATCCGGCACACCTTATACTCGCAAGTGCGCTGTTCCGGCACCATCTTGCACACTTGATACTGGACGGTTTTTACCCGTTGCTCAGGTACCATCTTGCAGACCGTATAGGTGCAGGTCCGCTCTTCCGGTACCAGTCGGCAGACCTTGTAGGTGCAGGTCTTCACCCGCTGCTCCGGAACCATCCGGCAGACCTGATACTGGACGGTTTTGACCCGTTGCTCAGGTACCATCTTGCAGACCGTATAGGTGCAGGTCCGCTCTTCCGGTACCAGTCGGCAGACCTTGTAGGTGCAGGTCTTCACCCGTTGCTCTGGAACCATCCGGCAGACCTGATACTGGACGGTTTTGACCCGTTGCTCAGGTACCATCTTGCAGACCGTATAGGTGCAGGTCCGCTGTTCGGGCACCAGCTTGCAAACCTGATACTGCACGGTCTTAACTCGCTGTTCGGGCACCATCTTGCAGACCGTATAGGTGCAGGTCCGTTGTTCGGGCACCATCCGGCAGACCTGATACTGGACGGTTTTGACCCGTTGCTCAGGTACCATCTTGCAGACCGTATAGGTGCAGGTCCGCTGTTCGGGCACCAGCTTG
>Ga0197142_1003918_pt1 | contig 12262 bp, 15 predicted proteins | sample GBS60_MetaG_FD_148614 | JGI IMG/M metagenome (GOLD analysis project Ga0197142, IMG submission 148614) | Sediment microbial communities from Great Boiling Springs, Gerlach, Nevada, United States - GBS 60_MetaG | ecosystem: Environmental > Aquatic > Thermal springs > Hot (42-90C) > Sediment... | reverse complement strand
AATTTGATTGATCCCAAGAATCTTTACAATAAAGATAAAAATAATTGGCATTACGTTGATGCGCCGTGCAACGTAATTTTGGGACCGTTCTGCACAGTATTGGGTTTGAGCAAAGAGCTTATCACTATGCCAAATGATTACGTGGGAATATGCATCGGGAAGAGTACGTATGCTCGCAGCGGGATATTGATAAACGTTACACCACTCGAACCTGGATGGAAAGGGTATTTAGTGATTGAAATAACTAATTTGACGAACAGTCACACTATTCTTTACCCAGATGAAGGAATCGCCCAAATCATATTCCTCCCTGTCGACAACACCATTTCTTATTTCGGGAACTGGCAAAACCAACCTGATTTGAGACACTACTTCCAAAATTGTCCGAAGTAAACGAAATCACTGACAAAAACCATTTCTATTACCATTCGCCGGCGAAAGCCGGTTTTATTTTTCCACCAGGTTGGTTAGTAAAATTTTATTTTACGTTTAGTCCCCTTAATAAAGAGAGAGAAGGAAACCTTAAAATTACTTGTTTGAACAACTAAAATTGTCTTAAGGAAAGATTCTTTAAACTACTCCTTAAGACAATTTTAGTTGTTTGAACAACCTTTTTTAAACCTACCCTACCTCTCTTTATTAAGGGGACTAGTTGTAAAACAAAGTCTTACCTCAAATCTTGATCTCTCGAAGGTTGAGATTGGAACCAATTCATTCCTCAAAAATTATTTGATGGGTGATGTTTATTTTTACTTACCTGTCGAATGAGTAAAAGATGAGGTATTTGAAGGATGAGGTAATTTCTTTTCCTGTCGACGTGGAAAGAGTATTCTTTCTGGTTGTTATAAAAAAGTTATACATTTCTTCTTAAAATACTCCTTAAGACAATTTTAGTTGTTCAAACAAGTAATTTTAAGGTTTCCTTCTCTCTCTTTATTAAGGGGGACTAGATGTAAAACAAAGTATTACTAACCTATGTGGTAGTTGTTCCATCTCTTCTGGCGAATAATTTATTATTAACAATTCAAACAAATTGTTTATTGGGATGGGTTACGGTAATTCTTACTTAGGTATGGTTTGTACCAGCGAATAGTAACGGGATGAATTGTTTGGTGGATTGGAATGTGGAATTGAAATGTGCAGCAGGTGGGATTCGAACCCACACGCCACGAAGGCAACGGATTTTAAGTCCGTAGCGTCTACCTATTCCGCCACTGCTGCTCGAATTGAAAAGTGGGTCGAACTGATTTGCACTGACTAACCCACCGAATTGGGTTTTCTAGTGTGTCAAATTGACACATGATCATTCTTCATCTTCGTTGAATTCGTCTTCTTCTTCGTCCTCCCAATCTTCATCTTCGTCTTCATCGTCCCAATCTTCATCATCCCAATCATCATCTTCATCATCATAATGCTCGTCATCTTGAAAATCGTCATCTTCGGACCAGGATTCATCGTTATCTTCATCATTATCATCTTCAAATGCTACGCCGCCTGGTAGCATACCCGTCAACGTAGGGCATTCCAGGTCAACCCATTCGTACTGTTGCACTACCATAACAAACCTCCTAGCAAGTAGAGAATGGACACTTAGCCACCTGTGGTGGCCTGCTTTATCATACGACCGGTTTTGAAAAATGGCAACTAATTTCTTGTTTTTGACGTGCGGTTCAGACTTTGGTATAAGGTGTTACTATCTCGAATGTACCGTCTGGCAACGCGTGTTTTTCGTAATCTCCAAACAGAAGTGGTGACTCCTGTACAAGGACATCTAAAAGCTTGTTGGCTAACTTACGTATTTCAAATTCTGCATGCCGGCTCCCGCGCATCTCTAAAAAATGGCGTAACGCACGTGCATTTGCTGTCACGAATATTTTGGTTTCTGTAGCATTGGGAAGTACGCTTCGTGCTGCTTGTCTTACTATTTTCTTTCGTTCTGTTTGTGTGCAGTTTGGCGGCAACCAACGCTTTGCAAATTCTTCGTTTTCAAGTTTCCAACTCAAAAGTTGGTTGAGTTTTATGTAAGCCTCGTGGCTACTTTGAATTGCTTGTAACCATAAGGCGTGCAATTCAGGGTCAGAGGCTATTATTTCTGGTTCGACATACTCCGCTTCGTCTTCCATAACGAATCTTTGACTTTGTTGCGAATAGGACCAGCCAGCTCTATGCCTGACTAGTTCATGGGTCAAACTACGGCTTACTCCCGTGATTAGGAGATTCCACACGGCGTGTTCTAAAACAGAGCCATGTTTAGCCTCTTTGATATGCTTCAGGTAAGCTGGTGTTCCACCTGGTCTTGGCTTGGCAAATGACATGTAACACAACCTTCCTGCTGTTTCACATATCACTTCCGCTGGCTTTTCACTTTGGCTGTGCCAATCTACCCCTAAGGCTTGCAGAAATGCTTGTAGTTGTTTTTCATCAAATACTTGTTTTCCGATAACAAAGATATTAGGCTCTTTCGTAATTTTCATCGTAATTCACCTCCTATTTCATTGTGAGCAAAATAATAACTAGTAGCAGAGTAAAAACCCTGCTACTAGTCTCGGGAGGGCGCGAGGGGAGTACATTCAGCGGTTGTTTTTCATTTTACTCATTGTTTCTGTGCTTTTCCAGGATTGGTTCAATTTGTTCTAGTAAAACACGAGCGTTATCCTCGATAAATGTAACTGTGTTGTAAATTTCTTGTAGTTTTTCTACTAGGTATTCCGTTTGATAATTTTTGCCGAGTTCACCTTTGGTAAACTTGCCAATAATTTTGTAGCTAGCTTCGGCGTATTTGTTGAATCTTGCCGCAGCGTTGATGAATTTTTGTAGAGCAATTACTGGGTCATCTGGGATTTTTACCGGTCGACCTCTTTTTTGTTTCGTTTGTTTTTGTGGTTGTTGCTCAGGAGTAGCGCTGTCTTGCGCACCAATGTCGTAATGATCTTCAATGTTTTCTTCGGTTTCTTCTTCTGGGTCTTCTGGGTTGTTTTCTGGTTCTTCCAAACTGACGCTTATTTCTCCCCTTTTAGTTACCTGATTGAAAAGTTTTACGTCGCTAGCACTTACGTTTTCGTTAATGATCCGTTCTAACATCTTTTGACGAGCTTCTGCATTGGCAATTTCGGATATGGCTAGCCAGTGTGATAATGTGATTACTCTGTTGCCGGAAGTAGGCTTACTTGAATACTCTCGGACCGTGTCTTCATCGAACATTTCTGCCCAACGGGCCAAGCTACCCAAGTAGGCTTGGGCAATGTTCAAGTATTGCGATAGTTGTCGTAATGCTCCTTGCCCGAAAATGTCTGGATGTTGAATGACATGTTTGACTAAATTTCCGACCTTGTAGTAGTCCATAATGCTTCGGGCATTGCTCTCGATGAGCGTTTTTTGAATTTCGACAGCAACATTTTGCAGTTGGACATCCATTTTGTACAAACCGTCAAATCGACTGACCGTAGCCATTCTGGCTGGGACATTCTGCAGCATGGGTTTTTGGTTTTCAGCTTTTTGCAACATCTTCGGCGGTCTCCCACGACGACGGACAAGTTGGACATCAGCAGAAGACATAGGTGTACCTCCAAACAACGTGTAGGATTTTCCGACAGGCCCTGTTTTTCCTGTCGATGGTATAATAGTACTGTCTTCGGGGGTTGGCAAGTGCTTTTTTCAAAAATTTTGGATTTTGTCTTGCCTTACTGGCGACAATTGCTATCCTATGAGCAGGTTTAGGATTTTGGGGGCCAAGGTATGGATTTAGCCGCCGAAGACGTGCTATTTTTATCGCGTATCGTATTTTACCTAATTACTTGTGTATTAGGATGTTATATAAACTATTTTTTATTGAGTGAATTTATAGAGTATTGTAAATACAAATGTGAAACTATTAAAAGTGATTACTATAAAAATTTTGCATATAATATTGGTGAACTTGTAGTTGCAGCGATGATTACCTCATTGGGGATCGTGTTGCAATGTTGTTTGGTCGTGTACGTTTTAGAAAGTGTGCTGCTGCGTTAATTTCTCTGTTGCAACTATTTTAGGAGGTTGTAAAATGAATGTAGTTACCAAACATTACTCTCCTTTTCGTGGTTTGCGAGTGCACAATATGACACAGTATGACAATAGTGGTCGGCCGCGTAAAATAGAAATAAAAATAGTTATTTATGATGATAATGACGCCGGTATACCGTATGCAAAAGATGAATTAAATATTATGTCTTTGGTTGATCCTTCCGATAATGAATGCGGGCATGCTGATCGTTTAACGTTACTTTTAGATGCGTTATGCCGCTTTCTTAATACTGGTGGGTCATCGGGGGAGATAGGCCAGGTGCTGCATAAAATGCTTGGTTTTATAAATAAAAACAATTACAATGCTGCTTTTCCTCCCGATCGATTTGTTTTGATTAAGAGCGAAAGTGTACCTGAGATTAGTTCGTATGCACATTGTTACCGCGATATAGCTACTGAAGAAAATGACGAAAATATGCCTGCTTGTTACTCTTGGCTAGAAAATATGGCTTTTATTCCTGTTGACTATCCTTATCCTCTTCCTCAAAATATGTATGGACACTTAGGCAACATGTTTTTACCACCGCCTATGTTTATGTTGCCTCCTAAATCTTCAGACGATGTCAGGGAGTGACATTATGAATTATGCCAATCCGCACCCGCTCGGTTCACGCGAAAATCCTATTTTTTTCCGTTACTCGGTAAAACAAATTCTTGATCTTCGTAAAAGATTGTTGTATGTTTTAGATCCATTTATTAATAAAAAAGTTACTAAAGATATTCTTCAACCTTTGGCTGAAGAATTATGGAGAGCATTATCTTCTACAATGGAAGGCTCTTCTTCTGTTTTGGTTGATACTATTTACCAATCTATTTTGGATCAGTTTGATCAAGAATTGACTCCGGCTAGAGCTGGGTATATTTCAGAATACTTAGCTGGTAATTTGCCGCGTCTTCGGGCGGGTGAAGTACTTGTTCCATGGAATGTTCTTCAGAAATATGAGTGGGTGCCTATTCAATTGAATTCTGTGGTTGTTAACCGTAGTAAAACTGGAGAGTTAGGCGCATTTGTAACCCAAAAAATAATTGGTGGAAGTGCTGCCCCTCTCCTTGTAACAACCTGGTGGTCACTACGAAAGTGTAAAACTTTAGCTTATAAATATTTTGGTTTTTCTCGTCGACGAAATCGTGAATATGATTACACATTTCAGCATCCTAACCAACTCGTTTCCTTGCGTTTTTACGGGTTACTTAACCCTGAGCGTTCAAAGGATAAGCCTTACATAGAAAGTGTTTATCTCTCCCCGTCAATGCGGCGGTGGAACCGTACGATGATTGAATTACGTAACAGAGTAAAGTTTCGTTGTCCTTTGAACCTACCTAAGTCAGTTCCTTGTTACCGTTGTCATATGGGTTATGCTTATATTAACAAAGAACGGTGCAGTATTGCCTGCCATCGAACGACTATGGAACTGAAATATTGTGATGTTTGCAAGAAGAGTGCTTATTGGGACAAGGATAATAAAAATTCTATTATGTGTTATAATTGTTCTATTAATAAAATAAATGATGCTATGCAGAAGGAGTTAGTGCAATGAGCATGCAGATGCGTGTTAGTGAGTGGGATCATCGTCTTTATAACGTTAACAGAGATGTTGCGCATAATTTTGGCGATGTTGTGAGGGAAGTAGCTGATCGTTTGGAAGATGGTCGTTGGCCTGTTGTAGCGCGCTATCTCGAAGAAAAGAATGTATCAATGGATGAATTAGGTGAAGCGTGTCGCGCTTTTTGCTTATTTGTTGCGGATGCTGCTAGTAAGCCAAAAGAAACTATGGCTGAGTGTTTACAACGTTGCGGTTGGTTTGACGTTCGCGAAGAAGCGCAGTTTGCTTATATGGCAATTCTGGGCACAGTTGTATCTGGTTATTTCTGGACAGGTGTCCGAGAAGCTACATTGGGCGGTCAAGGTCCTTGTCTGACGTATCAAGATTTACGTGAGCGTGGTAAAGAATGTGCACTTCTTATGGCTATGCCACGTTGGAAAAGATGGTTAAGAAAAATTTATTACAAAATAAAATTGTTTTTACATTTACTATTCCCTGCTGAAAAGCCTTCTGTTCCTTCAAATAATGCGACATGATGTTATTGTAAATTATTGGCCTATTTGGTTTAGAAAACATTATGGCGGTAAATGGCCAACTAGTTATATTTGTTTTGACTTAGAAACTACTAATATTAGTAAACATTACGATTTTATTGTTGAATGGGGATATTGTGTTGTTGTGGATTGTGTTTTAGTTGAAAATAAATCAATTCTTTTTGACTGGTCTAAAGATTCAAAAATTCTTAATCATATATCTGCTGATGGTGCTGCTTTATTTTTTGATTCGCTTGAAAAAACTTATAGAAGTGGTCGTTGTCGTGTTAGCCCCGAACTACTGAAACTACAAGGTATTCCTCCTTTAGAAGGATTACAACTTATTTGGGATTATGTATCAAATTGGATAAAAAATAACGTTATTTTTGTTGCTCATAATGGTATAAAATTTGATGAAAAAGTTTTGAGGTCTAATTTTAGACTATTACAAATTGCTGATTTTTCTTTTGGTGAAAACAGATTATTAGATACAAATGCTATTGAAAAGGCATCTCAACTAGTTAACGATAATCGTTTTCATCCGCGTATCAACGATACACTTCGTTCTTATTTTCAACGTGTACTATCCTACCATATACCTGGTGTAAAAAGTAATTTATCAAAACATTGTTATAATAAATATTTTAAGAATTTATTATTAGATGGTAAAAAAGAATTTCACAGAGCTTATTTTGATGCGTATTGTTGTCATCTTCTCATGGAAGTTTGGCGTAAAGAAATTGATGATGAAGTTGTTCTCCCTTCTCCATTTGCAACAAATACTTTCATTCGCTACCGTGGTCAAAGGAGTTAGCCATGAGTCAGCAACTTCCAGATGGTCTCACGGATTGGAGAAATATGTTTTATGGTAAAAAGTATAATGCTTATACGTATTCTAATGGTTCATTGTTGAAAATAAAAAATTTGCTAGATCAACTAATAGGTAAAGAAGAAATATTCGTTGGTATTGATCCTGGCTATTCTGGAGCGATGTCTTTTCTTGATAATAATGGAAAAATTATAGATATTTTGGATATACCATTAGCGTATTTTGTGCGTAAAAGGCGCACTAAAGTAAAATCGTCTAAGAATAAAAAATATAAAGTAAAAGCTCATAATTACCGACAATATAAAGTTGTAAGGAAAGATTTTGATGTATTTTTGATTGATTATTTATTTTGTAATATAAGTAATGTTGTTCCTAAAGTATATATCGCGCTTGAACATGTTCCTCCTCGCATATCGCGTAATGTAAGTATGGGTGATGTGCGTATTTATTCTGCGTGGAAAATGTGGCATCTTTATTTTTTATCTCTAAATTTTTATTTTACGGATGTTTATATAGCGGATTGGCGTAATCATTTCCAAATTAATAGTAATACGAAAGAATTATCATTAAAAAAAGCTCGGAGTTTATATCCGGATTGTGACCTTATTCGTTTGAAAAAGGATCATAATAGGGCAGAGGCTTTACTTTTAGCTCGTTTTGCTTATGATAACTGCAAAGAAATTCCTTGGAAACGGCGTGCGCATGCACATTACGATTGGCGTATAGGAGGTAATTATGTCTGATGAGAAATCGGAATTACAAAAAGCTGCAGATCGAATTAGAGAATTGTTGACTACAGATAAATATTTGAATATTTTCATGGCGATGAGGACTATACGTCAAGCCTATGGACTACTTCAATCTTATTTACATAAATGCTTACAAGAAGACAATGTTCAAGAGATTTTAGCAGAGGATTTCTTTATCGGTTCAGTAGCTTATGCTTCATTGCGTCCATTTGATTCTGAAACTTTTTATAAATGTTTAAAAGATTACGCGATTCCTACAATTCACCGTATTATTTCTGGCCACGATACAAATATTGATACTTCTACCAATGATAATCAGTTTTATAGTGCTTGTCCTTGGGGTATTCAGCGCGACATACCTGGCTTACCTATTGATAAACCCGTGGTACTTGTTGGTTCTTCTCGTGTTTTGCGCTTTTTATTGTACTTATTACTTTGGGAATCGTATAGTCAATATCGTACTGTAGTTCATTTTCATAACTATTTATGTTTTTCTAGTGATACAAAGATTGTACCTAGCAGTCGCTATATTCCTGTGAATTTAAATTGTTGGCAAGGTATTGGCGATAGCTCTGGTAAGTTATTGGAATGTTTACAAAATTGTGTTTTCTCTCTTATAAATGACAAGATTGATCTGTTTATTATTGATAATTATGATTTATGTTTATCATCGTCGCGTACGTATAAAAGTAGACCAGCCGCCGCTAATGCCGGAGATGCGAATTATGTTGTTTCTTCGTTATGTTCCAGGTTTGTTTCTCCCGTTATTGCGTGTTTGCCAGTAGAATCTGATAATCCTGATCTATCAACTCCAGATTATGAAAAACTAAAATTTTCATCATATTTGTGTAGTGTTCAACTACAAAATGTTGATAACCTTTCTACTAGAATTATTATAAATAACCAATTTGAACTTACTGTTCCGGAGGCTAATTTATGCAATACCGACTTTTCGTTTCTTTTTCAATAAAACCGTGTTTCGATGTACTAGATAGTCTCCATATGAATCATAACGAATACAGATGTTATTCTTCTTGTCGTCAATTCCATAGGCTTGATAAAGTTGTAATTGTTGAACCTCAAAAACAAATCTTAAAAAAGTTTAAAAAATTGGATGATCAAGTTAGTATAAGTGGAGAAATTATCCATTGGCTTATTGGAGAGTATAGCAATTTCCTACCTAGTATTCAATTAATAGGATTTGATATCATAAATTTTGCTAGACAATTAGCTATAGAAAACAGTTTACAGCCACGTAAATATCCCTTACCGTTATCTTTCTGGTATAGTGTTGGAGATTCTAAACCTCTACATATTGATTTGTATAATATTATTACTGCTGGTTGTTCTTCCTGCGATTCTTTGATTGATAGTGATTTTCGTGACACATTAGTGTATACTCATTTAGCTTCTTCTGGAATTTTCAGTGATAACAAAGAATTAGAAGCTAATTGGAAAAATTATTCTACTGACCCGGAGATAGGTATTGTGGTTGTCCTTCAATTAGCAGCCCAGTTTAATCTTTTGAGGTGAGCTGTGCGCGTAGATAATACTATACATCGAAAAGTATTCGGAAATATTGTTATTTCAAAATACGAATTTCCTTTAGGTAATTATCAAAGTTTACAGGAAATTCGGCAGGATGGTTGGGAGATATTTACTCCTGCTCTTCTTTATTTATATGGTGGGTTCAATGATGAAATGTTGTTAGATTTTATGGATCTTTATGGTAAAGAAATTAAGTTTTATCATTACAAATTTAGTAGAAAATTATTTTCTGGATTTGAAGTGTATGATGACTTATCCTGGGATTATGTACTGTGGTTCGTTAATAAAGATCAATGGATATATTTTGAAATTTATAGTAAGGCTATTGTTATAAAAGACCCGGCCAGACAAGCGATTCGTGCATTTGATCCTCATCTCGTAGTTGTTTATGACCCCCTTATCTTAGACAGAGATGTAGAGGAGCGTATTTATAGCTTTTCGATGCGAAGTAATCAAGGTGGGTATACTTTGGTTGATGCTAACAAAAGTTTAGATAAAACAGCTTTTGTGGTAAAACAAGCTCCAGTGCCTGAGAATAGTATACTTATTTGAAATTGGAGGTTTTTATGCAAGAATATGATAAAACATGGGATGATATTCAAAAGGCTTTATCAAAGGATTTACAAAAACAATTTTCTGAACCTCAACCTGCTTCTGATCTTCATGAAATGGATGAAGCGTTGTTGGTTAAGTATGAGTCGCCTGAGCAATATCAATTTCAATCTCTTTTAGCTACTCTTCCAGAACATTTGCGAGAAGATGTTTCATCGGTTGGTTATTTACCTGCTACTGTTAGTGGTCAGACAACTAAGTTTTGTTATCATGTTGTAGAGTGCCCTGATGGTGAGTGGAATAAATTACATTCATTCAGCTCTTTAGAAGAAGTTGTTGGTTATTTGAATTCGTTGAAAGATAATAATGTAGAAGTGTATATATTTTATGGTACTTATTTACCTATTTACTGCTTATCGGGTTACCCCGAAAAAATGTTTGTTCAACATCCATTTCGTAATGCTGTTATGTCTGTGGATATGCCGGTGGAAATGTATAACACATATGAAAATAGGATAAAAATAGGACAACGGTACTACCAATACGAGCCAATTCCGTCTGGTGGTTTTCTTACAATTCGTTCATTTTATAAACGTAGTGATGCTGCAGCGGCTAAGGCACTTACACAGCAAGATAAGAAAAAGCGTGGTAGGTCATAATTGTTTTTTTACCCAATCGCTAATAATTTTATTGTACTGTTTGCTATTTACATTTTTATCAATTCCAAACCACAAATTATAAATGTTATTATTTTTGTAATCTCTTTTTTCTTCAATTTTTGTTCCATTCCACGTAGCAACTAGTTTATCATTATTTATTCTTATAAAATCTACGATTTCTAAATTAAATAAGTTATTGTTATACAAATCTATAATTGCTACTCCTTGCCCCCATATTTTTCCCGCGTCATATTCTGGACGAGGTAAGCATAGACATCCTTGAACCCAAAAACCACTAATTTTTCCTTCATAGGATGTTTGTAAATACCTATCGTTTCGGTGCCAGTGGCCAATTAGCATAGGGACTTGTAATTTAAGAAAATGTGTTCTTGCGATATTTATAACATTGTGATTACTTTTGAAAAGGTCGCCGTGGGTGATGTGAAGTGGTCCGGCTTGGATAGTTGGCGCGATATATTTTTCAACTGGGCAAGGTGTATGTTCTCTTTCTACATATGTTACGTCTTTACTAATATCGTAAAGTTGTGGTAAAGCTAATTTGTCTATTTCGTATAACTCAGGAGCATTGTCTATGAGGAACCTTTTGAGTCTGAATTCATGATTTCCTTCGATCCAGTAAAGCTTTTCTACTCCTAGATTTTTTAGTTTTTCAATCAATTTTTTCAAAAACTCTTTGTTTATATCTACTTCAGTAGCGAAATGTGTTTTTCGTTTTGGTATTGTGGTAAATTTTCGTATGCCATGGTGATCAATAATGTCGCCATTTAGTATTATTATTTTTGGTTTTACCAACTCAATCAATTTGATTGCTAATTTTACGGCGACAGGGTCGTGGAATGGCAGGTGTAAATCAGATATTACAACGATACGAGTTGGTTTGGCTGGTAGTACGATGTGCATACGGAAGTTTTACTCCTATGATGCTACTTTTGTGAAGCATTATTCCTATTCTATCTAATATCATAGGAGTTGTGTTCTTCCGTTCAATAGGCTTTCTGCGAAAATTTATCAGGCTGGTAACGCTGGTTGTATATAGATTATTGAGGAGTGGAATGCCATGGGTGAACCGTGGCAAGTACTGCCCATATGCCCGAATATTAGTTCATATCTCGGATAATATGGTGGGTTATTACAGTTGAATACGTTTAATTCAATTTGAAATGGTGCGTCGAATTGACATTGGGTAGACCCGCAATAAAATATTATATTACCTATTCCTCCTATCGCGTTATTGGCGCCAAACTGTAATATCATACTTAAACTGTTTCCGTCGCTGTCACAATTTATTCCAGCGCGTGTACCTATGTCATTATCTGTGACATTAAGAGAAAATCCATTTTGAGAAACTGTAAAATAGTACTGTATTGGTATAACATCTGAATAATTATCTAATCCTATGTTTATGTTGTAACTAATTTCGTATGCAACATTGTCGGGTGGCGGACACGATATCAGATTCAACCAATCCGGATCACCTGTAGGTAAACCGGTATAAACATAGAGGTCTGGAATAGTATTTTTATAAGAATAAATATGCTTACTTACATTTATAATTGTTTCTGGAGTATGTTTTGCTTCACCCACGTAGTTATAGTTATACATATCCGGTGTGCTTAGCGGGCATGTATAACTTGGTGCTTGCGGCGAACCAGTGCATGTATAAAGTAAATCAATGTTATATGGTTTTTCAGGTAAAAATGTAGGTCTGTCAGACATAGTTATCCTCTATTAGTCTATGAGTTTTAATAAAAGGTCGTGATATAATTTG
>Ga0197142_1003917_pt1 | contig 12263 bp, 8 predicted proteins | sample GBS60_MetaG_FD_148614 | JGI IMG/M metagenome (GOLD analysis project Ga0197142, IMG submission 148614) | Sediment microbial communities from Great Boiling Springs, Gerlach, Nevada, United States - GBS 60_MetaG | ecosystem: Environmental > Aquatic > Thermal springs > Hot (42-90C) > Sediment... | reverse complement strand
CGAGAGGAAATCCAAAAAGAAAACGAGCGCAAACAGAAAGAATACCAGGAAAAATTGGAACAAGGTCGCAAAAAGGCGAAGGAACTGAACGACCGCTTTGCCGACTGGTATTACATTATCTCCGAAGAGACCTACAAGAAAATCCGGCTTAGCCGTTCCGACATCGTCAAGAAAAAAGAGAAAAAGGAAGAAGAAAAACCCAAAGAAGGAGCCGAAGAGCAACCTGAAGAAAAAGCCGAGCATAAACACGAACCCGGCCAGCCGGAACATAAACAGCCGTCGGAAGAGCAGCCCAAGCCGTCGGCCCCCGGGGCCGAATCCGTCCAACCGGCCGAAAAATCCATGCCGGGCGAACAGCAGCTAAAGTAGGCTGAGCCTTCCAAGACGGCCGAACCACCCAACCTGCCCAACAACCAACGCAGACGGAAACCCTCAAGCCGGGCGAAAAACCCATGCCGAGCCAACAGCCCCAACCGGCCGAACAACCCAAGCCGGCCGAACCATCGAAACCGGCAGAACAACCAAAACCGTAACAATGTAGCCGAAAGAACCAACCCGCCTCTCCCCTGGCTGTCGAGAGGCCGGCGGTGCCTGAGGTACCGCCGGGGGAGGAGGGCCACGTGTCATTCCTGGGCAAGCAGCAATCCAGGAAAAAACAACGAGATTTCCCCTTTCGTGGGAATGACTACAAGGGGGCTATGGGGGGCAAAAGACGCCTGAATTCCTGCTGACGCAGGAATGCCCCTGGCCGCCTCCCTTCGGGTAAAGTGTTCCAGGGCAGCTTATTCGATGATCTTGCTGAGCGGGTATTCCACGATGCCGCAGGCGCCGGCCTCTTTGAGCCGGGGGATAATATGTCGGACGACGGTTTCGTCCAACACGGTATTGACAGCGACCCAATCTTTGTCGGCCAAATCGGAGACGGTCGGATTTTTTAGGGCCGGCAGGATGGCCAACACGCCCGGCAGCCTCGTTTTGGGCACATTCATCATCAGGCCCACCTTGCCCATGGCTGCCAGCGCTCCCCGGAGCATCAGGGCCAAATCGTCGATCTTGGCTCGTTTCCACGGATCGGCATAAGCCTGATGATTGGCGATCAGACGGGGAGTGCTTTGCAGGACCTCGTCCACGATCCGCAGATGATTGGCCCGAAGCGAGGAGCCGGTTTCGGTTACTTCGACGATGGCGTCGGCAAGCCGAGGCGGTTTGACCTCCGTAGCCCCCCAGGAAAATTCCACTTTGGCCTGCACGCTGTGTTTGGCCAGATACTGCTTGGTCAGCCCCACCGCCTCGGTGGCAATTCGCTTGCCTTGCAGATCATAGACCGTTTGCACCGGGGAATCCTCCGGAACGCACAAAACCCAACGCACCGGCTTCAAACTACTCCGGGAAAAGACCAGTTCGGCCACCTGGTGAACATCGGCTCCGGTCTCCAGAATCCAATCATACCCGGTTAACCCGGCATCCAGCACCCCATCCTGCACATATCGGGCCATCTCCTGCGCACGAATCAGAAGACATTCGATCTCCTCGTCGTCGATAGTCGGATAGTAGCTGCGCGGAACAAAGGTCAGTCGGTACCCTGCCCGACGAAACAGATCGGCGGTGGCCTCTTGCAGACTGCCCGCTGGAATACCGAGTTTTAATACGCGCTCTGCCATGCGGTGGTCCTCATCGGTTCCGTTAGGGTTCAATCCAAGATTTTTGTAACACTTTAGCTGAATAGGAGGGAACAATGTGTCATTCCTGCGCAAGCAGGAATCGGGCTTTATCCCCCGCCCAGGCAGGAACCTAGAGGCTGTCCCAAAATTCCCTTTCTAGACGTAGGTAACACCAACCGGCGGCCTCCACCCTGCCAAAAACCCTAAATAGACCAGGGCCCTTGGGGAAACCTGAAGGGTTTGGAAACGGTCCGGACTGCCGCCCAAGTACCAATTTCGGGATAGCCTTTTAGGCAATATGGAGTTCTCTTAGGTTCTGGATTCCCGCTTGCGCGGGAATGACACATTGGGTCTAGCCCGCCTGGGGAGAGGCGGTTTCCTTCAGTCGGCTAACTTGTTGCCCGTTTTTTATACACCTGTTCCGGGTCGCAGACCCGCTCGCCGACCACTTTGAGCCCTTCGGGCGTTACCTGCCGATAGAAACAGCTCCGATAGCCCTCATGGCAGGCAGCACCACCAATTTGTTCTACCTTCAGCAGAATACAATCCCGATCGCAATCGACGTAAATCGCGTGGACTTTCTGGATATGGCCGCTTTCTTCGCCTTTGCGCCAGAGTTTTTGTCGGCTTCGGCTGTAATAAACCGCCTCGCCCCGGGCTAAGGTTTCCGCAAAACTTTCCCGGTTCATGTAGGCCAGCATGAGGACTTGGCCGGTATGCACATCCTGGGCAATGGCCGGCAGCAGGCCATCGCCTTTGTCAAAATCCGGGCCCTCCGGTACCGCAGGCTTTTGCACCATAGAACTGCCTCTTTGCCAAGGATGTTCGGATAACCTAAAAGGGTTTATTTTAACCGCCACATCGCCGGCCATCCAGCACCCAACAAAGGGGGGCGTGTTGTTCCCCGGATTGGGATGCTGGTAAGTGGATGGTATTCCCCGGAACTTCATGAACCACCATCTTCGATGTTTGAGCCGCTTTTTCCGCCCACACGCCGTAGGAGATGGCCGGGTGGATACAATCAAACGAATCTTTCTGGCGATAGATTACCGTTGGGGATGCCCTGGTACGGCGTGTTCCTCTGTGGCGGTTGTGCGGCGGCCGAGACCGAAACGATGTAACCGTTCATGGGGCTAACCCATTGCCCACCAGGGACTTGCAAAATGGCTGGTTTGCACTTGCGCCCCGGCCGTGAAGTCGCAATACAAAAATGTACCGGTCTGTGCGTCGGACACCCCTATTATTGATCTTCGCAAATCGTAGAGACAGCCAGAATCCCTGGTTTTCAGCCACCTTGGGTGTCTTTTGGTTTTGCGAACATCAATAAGCAGGCCCCCATCCGGGCAACAGTTATGAAACGATCTTGTTTTGGTTGGAGGATTGGAGTAAAAGGTTTTTTTCATAACACTTTCGGCGGGTGAAGACCTGTCTGGGAAGGCGAACGGTTGAGTGACCTCTGTTGGGAGTGCGGACGTGCCATCCGCATCCTACGGGATGCGGGTACCGCCCCTGAAGTGGGCAACTAATAGGAGGCAATCCGGGAATTCCATTCGGCTAACCAGTTTCTTTTCTCTATCTTGACTGTATCCACCGGGAGCGATTGCCCCAATCTGTGGGGTTCCACCCAGTTTTCGCCCCTATATATGGTGGTAGCCTGGCCGGGTGGATCCAGTCAAACTATTCTGGTTCCACCTTTTCCCAAGCGTTTTTTCTGGGTATTTCTACGGAATGGAAGTCCTCGGAACTTCCTCTGGCATGAGAGGGGGGGAGCCGCTCAGTCTTATTCCGGAAGGCTAGGCAGGCCGAGTGCTCCTCAGGGAGGAAAAGGATAGGGACGGTGGCACGATAGCTGCTTTCCTAAATTTCCTAATTTATCTATTTTATGGGAACTCAGAGGATAGCCAAAACGATCCTGTTCGGCCTGCTTCTGACCGGGCCTGGAGGGATGGGCTGCGCCGGGTTGCCAAGCCCTGGTGATCCCCTCGAACGGCTGGTCCAAACGGCTGCCCATCTTCCCCAGGAAATCGCCAAAGCCACCCGCCCTTCCAATGACCGCCAGTGGCACCCCCTCCATGCCCAATTGGCTAGGGCCGAACGGCACGGCCAATACGTTACCATTTACAATATCCGAAACACCCAATACCGCAGCGAAGAGGATTTTACCGTCCGATACTATGACAAAATGTTCGATCTGGAGAAACTCAAAACCGTGGATTTCATCGTGGTACCGTTCCCGGACAATCCGGCCATTGCCCATACGATGCTCAGTTTCGGCTTCGACGACCAAGAATATTTGGCCGTCTCCGTAGAAACCCGAAAGGAAAAACACGAAACCTACAATGCGTTGGCCGGGTTTTTCAATCAATATGAGATTATCTATGTGCTAGGCGATGAGCGGGACCTGATCCAACTGCGCACCCACCACTGGATGAACGATGTGTATATTTATCGGACGATCGCTACGCCGGAGCAGGCCCGTCGGCTTTTTCTGGACGTGCTAGAGCGTGTCAACGCCCTGAACCAGCATCCGGAGTTCTACAACACCCTGACCAATAACTGCACGACCAATATCCGGCGGCATGTCAACCGGGTCTTCGGCGACAAGATTCCCAAAGATTACCGGGTGCTTTTGACGGGCTATTCGGACCGGTTGGCCTATGAGCTCGGCTTGTTGGAGTCGGCCGGCAGTTTCGAGGAGACCCGCCGCCGGGCTAGGGTCAATCCGCTGGCCTATCGGTATGGCGATCGGCCCGACTTTTCCCGGAAAATCCGGGAGGAGTTGTGGATGGCCTCCCGGTAAGCGGCTGGCTGGTTTCCGGAGCGGGGAAACGCTCCGTCTTGTGGAGCTTTTGGGAGCTCGTGTAGCGGCGATATCGGTGTCGCCGTCCGCCTGGGAGAAACTCTCCGTCTTTAGGTAACACTTTAGATTGACTGTATCTACCGGAGCTAATTACCACAATCGGTGGTGTTCGCACCGTCTGGTAGCCACTACATCTGGTAGGGGTCGGTTCCGGTAGATACAGTCAATTTAGCCGAATGAAGCATCCCGCCTCTCCCCGGGCAAGGGGGACCCTTTTATTGTCACTCCCACGAAAGTGGGAATCCAGAAAGTAAAAATCTATTGTTGTGTGGGTTCCCACTTGCGCGGGAACAAGCCTGGATTCCTGCTTACGCAGGAAGGACACACCGTGCCCCTTCATGCGGCTAAAATGTTTACGTCATTTAGGAATATTTGGGAACCGCCTCTTAAACGGGCACTCTAGCCTTACAGAGGCATTTTCCCTAGTTGCAGAGGGGTAGAACTCTCCTTCTTTGGGAGTTTTGGGGAGTCTCGGTGCGTCCTGCCGCACCTATGGGGGTTTTCCGGATACCTAAGCCGAGAATCTCCTCCGGCTTTGGGAGCTCTTGTCCGTTCAAAGGCGGGTGCTCCGGATTGGCTGCCCCCGCTTGAAAACTGCCACGGATTCGGTATAACCGGGCTTCAATCTGTGGCTGGGCGGTGGGCCGATGGGCTAGGATGTCCCCCACCTCCGCTGGCCCGGCAAATACCCGGTTTTTTGCGGCTTCCCGGGAATTTTTGGTTCCTCCAAGGAGCCTGCCTCTGGAAGATTTCTAACTTGATTGTATCCACCGGCGCCAAGTACCACAATCTGTGGTGTTCGAGCCGATTTTACCCCCCGCAAGTCGTAGGGGCCTAGCCGTTTGAAGTTGGTGTAACATTTTAGCCGAGGGGAAGGCTGCCCTGGGGCATTCCTGCGTAAGCAGGAATCCAGGTGTATCCCCGCCGCGCAAGCGGCAACCCAGACAATAGGGACCTCTACTCCTTCTGGATTCCCGCTTCCGCGGGAATGACAATCCATGGGTTCTTCCCCTAGCTTCGCTTCACAGGCATCTCCACGGTCCGAGGAGATGCGAGTTACTTCATTTGGCTAAAATGTTACGATTGTTTTTGGGTTCTAAGCAGGCGATTGGTGTTTCAAGGAGACCTCGTCATGGAAAGTATCAATGTGGCACTGATTGGTCAGGGCTTCATGGGCCGTTCGCATTCGAACGCTTGGGGGCAGGTCAACAAGTTTTTCAAGCCGCCGATCCGGGCCGTCATGCACACCGTGTTTGGCATGCCGGAAGAAAAACCCACTCCCGAAGAGTTTGCCCGGAATTGGGGCTGGCAACATGCCTCGACGGACTGGCAGGCGGTGGTCCGTTCGCCGGAGATCGGGCTGGTGGATGTGGTGACGCCGAATTATATGCACGCTCCGGTGGCCATTGCCGCCCTGGAGGCGGGAAAACACGTGGCCTGTGAAAAGCCGTTGGCCGGCACTTTGGCCGATGCTCGCGCCATGGCCGAGGCCGCCCGAAAAGCCAAAGGCAAAACCTTCGTCTGGTTCAACTATCGGCGGTGCCCGGCGGTGGCCCTGGCCCATCTGCTGGTCAAACAAGGCAAGATCGGCGAAATCCGGCATGTCCGGGCCGTGTATCTGCAAGATTGGGCCAGCGAATCGGTGCCACTGCTTTGGCGATTTGATAAAACCCTGGCCGGCTCCGGCGCCCACGGCGACCTGAACGCCCACATCATCGACATGACCCGCTTTGTGACCGGACAGGAAATTACCGAAGTCGTCGGCGCCATTGCCGAAACCTTTATCAAAAAACGCAAACGCCTGGTGGGCACCGGCGGAGAGACCCTAGGGGCCGGCGCCGGCGGCGAAGAAATGGGCGACGTTACCGTCGATGATACGGTGCTGTTCTTGGCCCGGTTTTCCGGCGGCGCGGTGGCCAGCTTCGAGGCCGCCCGACAAGCCACCGGCAACCAAAACCGCAACCAGTTCGAAATCAACGGCACCAAGGGGGCCCTCAAATTTGACTTCGAACGGATGAACGAACTCCAGTACTATGATGCCACCCTGCCTCGGGCCGTCCAAGGCTGGACTACCATCATGTGCACCCATGGACCGGATCATCCCTACGTGGCCAATTGGTGGCCGGACGCCCACATCATCGGCTACGAACATGGCTTTACGAACGAGGCCTACGACATCCTGCGGGTCTTAGCCGGTCAGGAGCCGACCGTGCCGATCCCCGACTTCGAAGACGCCTACCAAACCCAACGGGTGCTGGAAGCCGCTCTGATCTCGGCCGCCCAGCGCCGCCCGGTAAAAATCGACGAAGTGTGGTAATTTCCCGGTATATTCCCAGCCGGGCGCTCAAATGTTTACCTATCCGATAGCCAGGTAAGGCCTTCTTTCTGGGTAACATTTTAGCCGAAAAGAGGGGACGAAGTGTCACTGCTGCGTAAGCAGCAGTCCAGGCTGCGTTGTGCCTGCTCCTGCGGGCCTGGTGGGCCATCGGGAACTCTGGGGTACTTTCTGGGTAACCGTTCACGGGGTTGGAACCACTACCTATAGAGGTATCCGACGCACAGACCGCTCCATTTTGTATTGCAGACTCCATCGCCGGGGTGAACGGGGAAACCAGCCAGCTTGCAAGTCCTTGGTGGGCAATGGGTTAGCCTCCGTGAACGGTTACCTTTCTGGACTGCCGCTTGCGCGGGAATGACACCAAAAGTACCTCCGCTACCTGGGAGAGAAGAGTTGCTTCATTCGGCTAAACTGTTACGAAAATAAAAACCCCGTCGTTCGCAGCTAGCAGGCGAGACGACGGGGCCGGAACAGAGAAGAGGCCGAAAATGGATATTTTCCGTTTAACCCTTTACCCCACTGAAAACACCCAGTGCTTCTAACTTGACTGTATCCACTGGGAGCGATTGGCACAATCAGTGGTATTCCACCCAGTTTTAGCCCCTATATATGGTGGTAGCATGTCCAGGTGGATACAGTCAAGCTAAATAAAGTCGTAACATTTAGCCGAATGGAGGACGGCGATGTGTCATTCCTGCGTAAGCAGCAGTCCCGGCTCCTAGGTACCTGCTAGAGTGTTGCTGTGGAAAACCGGGGGACCAGGGCAACATGGAGTCCTCCTACGGTCTGAACTGCCGCTTGCGCGGGAAGGACACCTTGGGTTTAGCCCGCCTGGGGAATGGCAGGTGGCTCCATTCGGCTAAAATGTTACAATAAATCCACAAAATATCGGAAGGGGTTGGACTCCCGACAAGTGGGAAAACGACGGTATTTGGCACCCTTGGATCACTCAATTATGTGGATCTTAGAAATCTATGTGGATCTTAGAAATCGGTAACATTTTAGCCGAATGAAAGACGTCCTTGGAGGGACCTGCTGTCAGGTCCGATACCTTCAGTGGTATCCCCCTTGAATCCCCCCTGGGGGAGCGTGACAAGCACGCCCTTCCATTCGGCTAATTTGACTGTATCTACCGGAACCGGCTCCTACCAGTTGTAGGGGCTACGAGTCGGCACGAACACCACAGATTGTAGTAATTGGGCCCATTAGATACAGTCAATCTAAAATGTTACAGAACTCGGAATGGACTATGCGATAATCAGCGTGGCTCCCGTTTCGGTGCCACCGAATGCCTTCTACGGAACATCAGTATAATCTCTTCCTGGCATCGAAATCGCCCGCCTTCATGGGCAACCGTGCCAAACCCTGAGGCTACCGCCCGCCTTCTGGCTGGCTTTCCGTTGAGGTGTGCCGAGCCGATCTGTTCCACTTCTGCCTTTCCATCCCTTCCAGAGGTGAATCTTAAAATATCCATCGCAACACTTTAGCCGAAGCACGCACGAATGGAGGGACCTGCTTGTCAGGTCCGTCCTTATAGGAAGTATCCGCCTTGGATCGCCGCTTTTGCGGCCACGACGAGCGAGCCCCTCCATTTGGCAAGAATGTGTTTGTTTCGAACGGCTAAAGTGTTACTATCCATCATACTTATTTTTCCCTCGGTGTCTAGCCTTTAGCTGCACTTTCCAAAAAAGTTCTAACTTCTTATTTGGCAAAAAGTTATGAAAAGCGAATATAGAAACCCCTAAAAAGCGCCCGTCCTTAAATATCCACAGGTTACAAAAACAGCCTTCGCTTTTTTGGGAAAGTGCAGGTTCCCAAAGGAACTATACAGCCCACGTCCCGCGTTCGGAAGATGGCAAGAGACCAATAGGCCCTCTTGGACCGAGGCGGAGGTCTTCCCCCCGGCTAAAGTGTTTTCCCCTTAGAGGCTGTTCCGAAATTGCCAAATCCGGGTGTTGACCAACAAGCCGGGGCCCACCCTAGTTATTAAAACCCTAAAAAACAGGGTTTTCCCATATCTCTGCCGCCGGGCTAGAAGCCGCCGGATGAGGTAAAATGGCATTTCGGGGCAGCCTCTTAGTTTATGAGCCGGAGCCTTCCGGGGTGAATGGGAAGGTATGGAGATCGATAAAAACGGCCCGATTGGGCCTGCCGTTCCGGGGTTTCTCTGGGTAAGGAAAGACCTCAGGGGCTGTCCCGAAAATCATTTTTAGCCGGGATGGATACCTCTCCGGCAGCCAGCAGCCCTCGAAAACCCCTACAAAAACGGCACTTTGGTAAGGCAGAACTCTTCGGAAGCCACCGTTTAACCCCCCCGGTAGCCCATTTCGGGACAGCCTCTACGACCGTATGGATGTCTGAAAGTCGGTACCGCAGGGAGGGCGTCCAAAACCTACTCTTCCTCTTCTTCGTCTTCCCAATCTTCCTCCCAGTCTTTGTCTTCCCAATCCTCTTCTTCGTCTTCCCAGTCTTCGTCTTCGTCGTCTTCTACTTCTTCCTCCTCTTCATCGTCCTCAGGGACTTCTTCCCAGTCGTCGTCTTCCCAATCCTCTTCTTCGTCTTCCCAGTCTTCGTCTTCGTCTTCCCAGTCTTCGTCCTCGAAGTCTTCGTCTTCGAAGTCTTCGTCTTCGTCGAGATCATCGTCTCGGGCAGGCCGGGGAGCAAGGTTGTAGAGCTCTCCCCAACCGGCAAGATGGGCGGCTTGGATCTCTTCCAGCAATCTCAGTTTGTTCAATTGAGCACTCACGTTCGACTCCTTTATTGGTACTCGTTTTAGAATTGGCCTATTGTAACATTTCAGCCGCATAAAGGAACTCCCCCGGCTGTCCCACACAAGCTCCTGATCCGGTTTTTGACGGGGGAACAATCTGGTTTCTGCGGTGGGGGGATATGTCCAGACTGCCCCTCACGCCGCAGGAACAATGTCGGATATTTTTCCTACTTTTTTTGATATAGGTATCCTTCAGTCGGCTGAAGTGTTCCGGTACTTTCCTCAGCAGTAACCTCTTGATGCTGGGTTTCGGTTTCCAAGGGAGGAGCAGGTTGTCTCTCCCCGGGGGAGTGGCAGGTCTCCATGGTGGGGAGTTCCTGCAAATGCCGAAGTCCAAAAAGCTGGAGAAAGCGTTTGGTCGTGCCGTATAAAAAGGGGCGTCCTAATTCATTGGATCGGCCGACAATCCGGATCAAATCCTGGTCCATCAACTGCCGAAGAATCTCGGCACATTGGACGCCGCGAATGGCTTCGATTTCAGCCCGGAGGACCGGCTGGCGATAGGCCACCACCGCCAACGTTTCTAATGCGGGACTCGATAGGCACAACTCCCGTGCCGCTCCGGCCCATCGCCGAAGCCAGGGCGCAAATTGCGGCCGGCTGAGCAGTTGAAATCCCCCGGCCACTTCCTCCACCCGAAAGGATCGACTTTCTTCATCATATAACCGATTCAACAATCGGATAAGTGTACGCGCTTGGGTGGCATCTGCCAAGTCGGCCAATTGGGCAATTTTTCGCGAGGTCAACGGTTCGTCCGCTAAGAACAACACCGCTTCCAATCTGGCCAGGCCGGGCACCCTTTCCCGGACCGATACCCCCTTAGAGGTTTCTCCTTTCTCGCCAAGGGAATTTACCCTACCTGGGCTGTCCCCGGCAGGCCACTCCCACAGCCTCCCAGGAACACAATAACGCCCAGCAACACTGCCAAGCCGAATGGGTAAAGACCATCCCCTTCGGTGCATACTCATAGAGTAACCCGCTTTTGAGCCGATTGACAAGCCCCCAGGGCACTTCCTCAGATTTTCCCTCTTTGGTAACTATTTAGCCGTATGAACTGCACTTTCCAAAAAAATCAAAGGTCGTTTTTTTAAACTGTTGTTATTTAAGAACTTAAGATTTTTAGGGGTCTCGAAAGTCGCTTTTCAGTAACTATTTAGCCGTATGAAGTATCCCTTGGATTTTTTTGCCATAACTTATTGAATGCTCATTAGTTCGAGTGTATCCGCCTGGCCAGGTCCCGACGACTGGTAGGGAGCTAAAACTCGGCTCGAACACCCCAGATTGGGGCCCTTGGTCCGGGGGGATACAGACAACTTAGTTAGGGCTTTTGCTAGCACTGCTAGCACCCCATAGAAAGCAGAAAACTTAACTTGTTTATTTGTAAAGGGTTATGGCAGATTTACTACATTCAACTAAATAGTTTGACTGTATCCACCGGGATTGCTACCACCATATATAGGGGCTAAAACTGAGTGGAACACCACTGATTGTGGCAATCGCTCCCGGTGGATACAGTCAAGATAGTTACCCTCTTGTAACACTTTAGCCGACTGCACGGATACGAAGTGTCATTCCTGTGGAAGCAGGAATCCAGGTGCCTTGTGCCACCCAAATCCCCCTCACCCGGCCTCGGCTTTGCCTCGGCCGGCCTCTCCCGTCGGGGGAGAGGCGAGTTGCTTCATTCGGCTAAAGTGTTTCACCCTCTTTTTTTCGTCTCGCCTCCCGAAGCAGGGGTAAGAAGGGCTTGGTGGAAGGTGCCAAGGGTTTTTGCGTTCCTCTCTGCATCCCCTACTTTAGGGGAATCTGACCCTCCTCCCACCTCCTTTCCTGCCATCCTGCCACCTGCTGGACTATCTTGGCCAATGCTTCGGCGGGGCTCCTCCCGGTGGCTTCAACGTGCCGAGTCCACAACGAGCCGTTCGGCAATACCTTCACCCGACACCAGGCCCAATACACTCCCCCAGGGGGGGCCAAATGATGCACCGAATATTCGGTAGCCCCTAATTGTACCAAATATCGACCTAACAGTTGGCAATCTTTTTGGCAAGCCAATAACTCCGAAGGAGGAGCTACCCTATCGGAAAAAACCATCTGGCAGGAATCCCTCCCTAATAAAGGGGGTGCCTCCGGGGTCCGATCCCAAACGTCCGGTCTCCCGCGATTTGCCCGATTTGCTTGCTGGGCTCCCCGAGGCAACCACAACCCCAAACCACTTTCTTCCAGGTCCCAAAGATTGGAATCTCTCCTTTCTTTGTGTGACGAAGGCATTTGGTTCCCCCAATCAGAGGGGGAACAAAGAGGCTGGTTCGAAGACGTGGTTTCATATCCCCGCCTATAAGAAGGATCCCGAGAAAAAACTGGATTATTTTGATCGGATAACTGGTTTTTAAGAGCAGGGCGTGATAGCCCGTTGGAGTCTGACCCCAACTCGCAAGGCTCTCGGGCCGAGGCCCATTTTACCCCCCAAGAGGCCTCCCATATCCCAGAAACCCACCACGCCTTACCGCCAGGCCCCAACATAGCCATTCCCGGTATGAGGAGAGGGCCCCCTAATAAGGTGATGAGGCGGATCGCTTGCCAGGCTGTTTTCACTACCATCCGGCGATCTCCCTGATTTTCTCCCCCAGAAGGGTG
>Ga0197142_1003916_pt1 | contig 12264 bp, 16 predicted proteins | sample GBS60_MetaG_FD_148614 | JGI IMG/M metagenome (GOLD analysis project Ga0197142, IMG submission 148614) | Sediment microbial communities from Great Boiling Springs, Gerlach, Nevada, United States - GBS 60_MetaG | ecosystem: Environmental > Aquatic > Thermal springs > Hot (42-90C) > Sediment... | reverse complement strand
TTTTCCATTTTTAATTAAAGAAGCTTCTGTGCACATACAAGAAGTATAAATTTTTCCAATAGTTACCGGATAATTATTTTCATTTTTAATTACAAAACTATGTTCTACTTTACCTTTTGACATTGAAATTGTTCCGAAATCAAAATTCTTTTCTAAAGAAGATAAAAAGCTTGCTGAAACTTCTTTGTTTAAAGAAATATTTTTTCTTTGGGGGTTGCCCAAATAAATAATAAATCCGAAAACAATAAAAATAATCAAAATTAATAATATTGCCTTTTTATTCATTTTATTTATTTTACCAGCCTACTAACCTTTAAAATTTCTTCAACCATTTCTTTTTTCCTTTTTTCATTGCGCGAATCAATAGCTTTTCTAAAACAAGAATTTAAGTGATTTTCCATTAAAGCTTGATGTGCCGATTTAAGCATTCCAATGACAGCTAAATTTTGCTGCATAATATCAATACAATACTTATCTTCTTCTGTCATTTTAATTATCTTAGAAAGAAGACTTTGAGCTTTTCTAAAATTTAATAAAATTTTTTCTTTTTGATGCATTATTTTTATAAATACTCCCTCGACCTTTAACCTATACCTAAGGTATAGGTATACATAATATAATAAAAATAATACCCTCTTCCAAAAAGCCTGTCAAGAAGCAAACATTAAGAAAAAATGTATAAAATATAAAAAATAACGGCTATCTACTTAATTTTAGTGCCAGGCAAAACTTCTTTGTCGGGTTTTAATAAAACAGGCTTACCTTCAAAATCTGCTGCCAAAAGCATCCCCTGACTTTCAATCCCCATTAAGTTCTTTGGTTCTAAATTTACAACCACCACTATTTCTTTTCCAATTAAATCTTCTGGTTGATAAAATTTAGCAATCCCGGCAACTAATTGCCTCTTTTCACCACCAAAATCAACTTTTAATTTTAAAAGCTTTTCAGAGCTTGCTATCTTTTCTGCTTCAATAATTTTACCCACTCTTAAATCAATTTTTTGAAATTCCTCAAAACTAATATAATTCATAAAAATTCTATATTATTAAATTATACTTCATAAAAATAAACCTTAAAAAATCAAAAAAACGAAACTTCTCTCTTAAATCAGAAAATTTAAAATTTTTTTAAACATAAATTCGGCTTCCAACGAGGCAAATTTAAATTTGACCATTCAATAATGCCCCCCTCTAAACTAAAAGCTTTAATTTTTCTTTTTCTTAATAAAGAAGCTATAACCGAAGATTTCAAACCTAAGTTACAAACTAGCAAAACTTTTTTGTTTTTAAGATTAAATTCTTTAACAATTTTTTCTAAATTACTCAAACCAAAATTTAAACTACTTAAGCTAATTGAATCAGGTAAATGAAAATGAGCAAAATCTCTTTTCGACCTTATATCAATGATGATGTGGTTTTTTTTCAACAAACCACTTTCGCCTTTTGAAACTTTGCTTTCAATTTCTTCTTTACTGTATTTATAAAATTTAGAAACAACCTCAATCGGTTTCATTTCAAAACTATCCTTAGATCTTAAATCGTCTAAATTATTTTTTTCTTTAATCTTTTCAATCGCCTCAATACTTTTTTCTTCAACTAATAAATTGCGGTTTCTAAGCTTAGGGAAATTTTTAACATCCAAAAACATAAAGTAGTGTCTTAAATAAAGAAATGGAAAATCACAACATACAAAAACAGCATTAATAATTCCTTTTTTATTTCTCAACAAATCAAGTTCATTATTATTTTTCATCTTGGATAAAAATTTTAACAAACCAGCCAAAGCAAATCCTGAACTTGGACCAACAACAATTCCTTGTCTAATCATATTTAAACTCTGCAAATAAGAATCTTTACTACCAACTTCCTCAATAAAGTCAACATAATTTTCCCAATCAAAAGCAATCATCCTTAATAGATTTCTTGTCCTTACTCCCGGTATCGGATTATTCGGAGTTCTGACCACTCCTACAATTTTTACATTCTTGTTCTTAGACCTTAAATAACTTGAAATGCCAATTATTGTTCCGGTAGTACCCAAACCAGCACAAAAAACTTGAATATCTCCTTTAAGTTGTTTAAATATCTGAGGACCAGTAATTTCTTTATGAGCTTTAGGATTGTCCCAATTGTCATATTGACCCGGATTTACCCAACCTTTTCTTTTACCCCATTTTTTAGCTTTGTATATCCCAGAATTTTTATCACTAGGGTCAGGACAAATAGGTTCTTTATTTACAATTGATTCTACTCCAAAAAGTTGCAACATAAGCAACTTTTCTAAAGGCACTTCATAAGAAATAATTGCTTTAGTTTTTCTAATTCCAAAAATCCTACCAATAACAGCCAGAGAAAAAACTGTATTTCCAGAAGAATTTTCTACAATAGTTGAAATTTTTTCTAATCTATTACTATCTTTTAATTTTTTTAACATATTAAAAGCAGGAATAGATTTAACATTAGCGAGTGGCAAATAATTTAACAATTTTGCATAAATTCTAACCCCATCTTTATAAAAAGGGTTTAATACTTCTGGCAGCTCCACTAAAGGAGTTATATGGTTTTTTGGATTCAAATAGTCAAAAATAGAATTTTCTCCTTTAAAAACGTTTAATTTCTTAAAATTAGACATCTTCTTCAAATTTAAAATCAAAATCAATTTGATAACTTAAATCGCCATACCTCAATCTAATAAACTCTTGATTAGTGTATTTTTTATGAAGCTCGTAAATTTTTTTAATCCTCTCGTTTCTTTTATCAGGAAAATTTTTTAACTTATCAAAAACAACTTTAATCAATTCTTTATTTAATGGATTCAGTTTATCAAAATCCATAAACCCACCTTCTCTTTCCAAAAAATGAAAATAATCATCATAGATAAAAAAACCAAGTAATTTATCAGAAGATATGAATTTCTTTAAAAAACTTTTATCTTCTTCATCTCTTATTTTATTACCCACAACAAAAAAATTCTCCCAAACGCCAGCATTTTTTGCTAAATTTTCATAATGATTTAAAACTTCTAAACTTTTTTTAGTTGGTTCAGTAACAAAACAAATAATATCGAATTGAGAATGCAATGTTCCAGCAAAAGCATCTACCCCTGCCACCATATCGCTTACCACAACACCTCCTCTATCATCTAAATGATTTAAAATTATCTCAAAAATAGCTAAATGGTTATGGTAACAACTAGCGCCAATTTCATAATCTTGATAAGTGCCAACAGCAAAAAAATACAAGTTATTTCTCTTAAAACCAAATTGTGCTAGGGGCGTGTTTTCTAGATACCTTATCTTAATGATGTTTGACTTACGAGTTGGAGGAGTGGTCTTTCTAAAAGCTCCAAGATCTGCTATTATATTTTTACCCAAAAACCACCTTTTCAAAATTTCTACAACTTTAGGATTAGATAAATACTTCTCAAAGTTAATTTCACTAAAACCTAATATCAAAGGTAAATTGACATTTATATCTGCATCAAATATCATCGTCGGTAAAACATTATTCTTTTCCAAAAAAGAGGAAAAAGCAGCCGTTAAAGTGGTTTTTCCTGAACCTCCTTTACCTACAAAAGCTATCCTCATTTTTTATTTAAACAATTCAGACAACGACCATAAAAATCAAAAGAATGATTCAAAATCTCAAAATTATTCCCCTTAAAATATTTCTTTTCTGTTATACAATTTTTTGAAGAAAAATTATAAAAATTATAAAAAGAAAAACAATTTGTACAAATGAAATGATGATGATGTTTGTTTAAAAGTTCATAATAACTTTCCCCTGACAAGTAATTTTGCTTTAAAACACCTATTGCCAATAAATTTTTTAAATCCCTATAAAGAGTGGAACGGTCCGGCTTTATTTTTTTATCTTTCAGTTTTTTAACCAACATTTTTCTTGATATAAAACAATCAGCTGAAAACAAAATATCAATAATTGCTTTCTTTGTCTTTGTTAACCGACCACCTTCTTTTTTAATTTTTTCATAAATTTCATCCCGGTTAATGCACCGCTGTTGCATAATTTCACTATAACAAAAAAGAAACAAAAAGCAAATATCTTTTACAAAAACTAACAAATATAAAAACAAATAAAACTATATTAACTGAAACAAATTTCAATTTTCCCAATTTTTTCCGTTTATCTCTTCTCTAAAAAACTCTCTACTCTTTTCTGAAGGCCTTTTATAATTCTTTATTATTATCAACTCCAACTCAAAAACTTTATTCTCATTAAAGAAACTTTTAACCTTTTTAAAATTCTTGCTTATTTTTACAGTCTCCGCTTAAATTATTAGTTTTTAATACTTCAATCTGTAAAAAATACAACCCTTTTTACAATATCAAAGACAAACTTTTTTAATTAATTTTTAAACTAAAGTTTGTTTGAAATTATAATAAACAATAAAGCTTAAAACAATAAAAACACTAAAGAGGAAATTCCTAAATAAATAACTAAAGTCAAAATATCTCTTATAATTGTTCCAAAAGGACCTGCGCCAATAGCTGGATCTTTTTTAAATTTATACAAAATCCAAGGAATTAAAACTCCTACAATCATTGCAATAAGCACTGTCAATAAAAGAGAAATTGCTAAAATTGAGCTTATAATAAAATCTGCTTTAAATAAAAATACAGAAATACTAAAAAGAATAAATCCCAAAACCAAAGAAATCATTATTCCTGTTTTTATTTCTTTTAATATATATTTTAAAAAATTTATTTTTTCTTCAAAAACTAAATTTCTAATAAATAAGGTTTGTGTTTGAGAACCAACAGCGTCTGCAATATAAACCATCAAAGGAATAAAAGAAGCTAAAATAAAATGAGACTTAAGAGAAACTTCAAAAAATTCAACAACAAAAGCAGCTAAAATACCTCCAACAAGCCCCAAAATAAGCCATGGAGTTCTGACTTTAGCTAAAAAGAATGAATCTCCCTCTAATGTCTCTCTAACAGGACTACCAATACCCGCTGATCTTAAAAAATCTTCAACATTTTCAAGGTGTAAAATTTTCAAAATTGCATCAGATGAAACAATGCCTAAAAATTTATCATTTTCATCAACAATGGGAATTGCTTTTAAATTGTTCTTCAAAGCTAAAATAGCAACTTTCTCTTGAGTAATCTTTCCTAGATATGCTTTCACAATATCAGTTTTCATTATTTCCTTCGCCTGTTTATCTTTAGAATTCAAAAAAAAGTCTTTAATTGAGAAAACTCCTTTTAAATTTTGATTTTCATCAACAACGTAAATATAATTCAAATCGTCAAATTTATGTTCAGAAAAAACATTGGTTAATTTAGAAATTTTATCTTCTAGAAACAATATCGGAACATTGCTTGTGATTATGTTCTCAACTAACTTACTCATAATATAAGATATATAAAAAATTCCTATCTATTGCTTTTTTTCCTGTGTTTTATAAGATACTGAAGCGTTAACCTAGCCGAATTTGGATCATCGTGGCTCATCATCCCAACTACCCTTAAAGAATCTTCACCAAAAGATTTCTCAATAAGCCGAGCGATAGAAAGCAATTTACCGTTAAAATGAGCCTTGAAAAACAACTTTAAAATATCATCTTTGGAATCAAATTCTTTAAAATTATCACTGTATAAAACATCCACGATATAATCCAAGACTTTTCTTTGTTCATAATAAGGAAAAACTCCAAAATCCTTGCCATCCTTACTAACCCATACAATTTCATCAATCTCTAACTTTTCTCTTTCAGCTATTTCTCTTTTAAGCTGCCTTGCTTCCATTGAAAAATCCCAGTTTTTTATATCATCAGGCAAAACACCGTGGAAAACAATAATATAATGAAAATATTTTTTTTGAATTTCTGACACAACTGCTTCATTAAGCCCTTTGAAAAAAATATAGTCACCAAATTTTCTGGTTTTTGCTCTTGAAGGATAAACCTTTAAACCAATACGTCTTATTTTTACAAAATTATCATCATAGCCCTCAAGAGATAAATAACTTTTAAGATGAATCATCTCATGAAAAATAGTACTCACTCTTCCAATAGGATTAATAATTTTCTCAGCATTAATAACTATTGCTTGTTCTTTTGCAATAGTAACCGCTTTTGTTTTTTCATCTTCTTCTATTTTTTCAAATAAACTATTAGGTACTATATGAATATTTCTTTCCGGAATATCAAAAGCAGGTAAACCGAAATCAGAAAGAATAGCATTAGTAAAATCATTAATTACTTTTATTGCCTTCTTCTCATAATCCTTTTTATCGTATTCAAGAACTTCTAAAATTTTTCTTTTCTCTTCTGGTATTTGTTCATAGTGGCGTTCACCAAATCTATCCACAATTAACTTCTTATACTTCTCTTTTTTTTCTGGACTCGCTGGACCAACTACGTCTGGTTCAGGACGTTCAGGTAATGGAGGAAATATATGTACTTTCTCAATCATTAAAGTATAAAAATATAATATTTAAATGATTAAAAACGACTTCTTAGTTATGACGATTAAATAATCTATTACCTATCCTCTTGCTATTATATCAATTTTGCTGTCAAAATACAAAAAAGAAAAATCTAAGCTTCAGTTTTAAAAAAATATGAGAAAGGACAGATTTTTTATTAACCAAAACTTAAAAAAAGGCACAATTGAAATCTTTAATAAAAACATAACCAATCAATTGAAAAAAGTTCTAAAAAAAAGAAACGAAGATGAAATAATTTTATTTAACAACTCTGGGAGCGAAGCCAAAGCTAAAATAAAAGAATTATCAAAAGATAAACTATAATTTTCGAATCAACGAAAACAGATATAATTTCAAAATCGCTTTCATTTGGTAAATTGTTAATATCTAATTTTTCTTCCGAAAAATAAAATTCCTCCCCTTTTAAAAAACTTTTATTTTTTCTATTTCTTCTTTTTTAATGCTAAAAAAACCAATTTTCATCTTTCTTGTTTAAAAATTATTATTCTGTAGTCATTCCATCAAACTCCGCTTCATTTGCTAAAGCTTCTTCCTTTGTTTCCCTTATTACTCCATCTTTATGATGAGGCGGCGCATAAATTGTATAAAGTTTCAATTCTTCTGTATCTGAAGTATTTATAACATTATGCTCTGCCCCAGCAGGAACAACAATCACCGAACCATCTTCTATTTCATACTCATTACCATTAATAATGCACTTCCCTTTTCCTTTTTCCACTCTAAAAAATTGATCGTTTTCTAAATGAACTTCCATTCCTATATCTTCTTTTGGTCTTAGGCTCATTAAAACTAATTGCATATGCTCGCTTGTATAAATAACTTTCCTAAAAAATTTATTTTCTAATGTATCTTTTTCAATATTTGTATAAAAACCCTTTTTCATAATTTTTAAAAAACTTACGACCTTTACCTGATTTTAACACAAAATAAAAAAACAACAATTTAAAACTCTAGAAATCTACCTACATATAACAAGAATTTAATTTCCTCCTTGCAAAAAAAATAGAAAAATTTTTAATAAATAATAGCAACTAAAAAATTGGAGGAAAAAATGAAATACAAAAAGAACAAAAACCACAAAAATCAAATTACAAGTCATCATCTTACCCCCATTTCAAGGGGCGGAAAAACAAAAAAGTCAAATGTAATAAGACTAAAAAGATTTAAACATGAATGTTGGCACAGCATCTTTGGAAAATTAACAATTGAAGAAATTGTATTAATGCTATTAAAAATAATAAAGCTAAAAAAAGGGAAACTAAACTATACTTTATAATAGATAAAATATATTACTTTTACTGTAATAAATGTAAAGATTTTCAGTTTTTTCTCAAAATAAATGGGCGGAAATATTGTTGTAAATGCGGAGCTACCTCCCCATCATAAATGATGGGGATTTTTTATTTTAATTTAAATTTAGAATTTATTTAATTCGTTTTCTAAATTTAAATTTTCTTCATCTAAAATTTTCTGATACTCACTATCTAAATTTTCCATATCTTCTATGTCTTTATCAAAACCAGTTTTGCTTTCATCTGTAGGACAGCAAAGGCGGTTGGCTTTAATTAAACTAAATTCTTGATACAAAAAATAAACAACAGCAAGTAAGATTAAAGCAATTATTAGTGCTATTAATTTCTTTTTCATTTTTTATTTCATTAATTAAATTAATTACCTTTTATAAAATTAATTTTGTGATGTTGAAGTTTTATTTAATAAAATTCTTTCTCTTAACTGCATGCTTAAATCTTTAATTTTATTCTTTAAATCATCAATTCCTTTTCTTATGTTTTTATGATCATTTATTAACTCTTGCTTTTTACCTTGAAAAACATCTTTTAATTTCTCTTCAGAATCAAAGCTAGGAGAGTAATCTTTTTCAAATTGCGCAGTAATCTTATCTTTTAAATCTTTAATTTTTGATTTAATTTCATTTATTTGTAAATTAAATTCAGAAATTCCAAACTGATTTAAAACATTTTCTCTTCTTAAAATCATTTCTTCAAGTTTTGAAATATGTCTTTTTTCTTGTTCAGTTAACCTTTTGTTTACTCTATCCAATTCATTTAGTAAATTATTTGCAGTGTTTCTTTTATTTAAATCTCTAATTTTTTCTAGCTTTAAACGCATTTCTTCTCTCATTTTACTTATATCTTGCCTTGGAGTAGTTGTGCCAAATCTATAAGGTAAACTAGAAGTTTCTTTGTGGATTCTTGCTCTTTCTCTTGTTTTTGTAACATTACCATAATCATTATTTTGCGCATATACATTACCTAAATTAAAAGTAAAAAAGAAAAATACAAAAAATACTAAAAATAAACTTAATTTTTTTATTTTAAATTCCATAGCTATTTAAATTAAATTATTAAATCGAATCTCTATTTAGAATGATTTTAAAGATTTTAAAATTAATTGTCAAATTCATTTTATTTAGTCTTATAATCAATTTTAAAAAATAAAATTAAAAATAAAACTTTAAAAAATTAAATTAGAAGCAAGAAAAATAAAAAAACCATCTTAAATAAATTAGAAAAATAAAAAAAACCAAAATTAATTTTTAAAATAACCTCAAATTAAATCTATACTCTAGACAAAAATTGAGCTAAATAAACACTTAAAATAGCAGCTGTTTCTGCGCGTAAAACATTTTTTCCTAAAGAAAGGATGTAAAAACCATTTTCTTTAAACATTTCTATTTCATTTTCAGTAAACCCCCCTTCCGGTCCAATAAAAATAGAAATATTTTTGTTTTGAAAATCTTTTTCTTTTTCTCTTGCAAACTCTTTAATTCCTTCTCCCAACGGATGAAATACCAAATTAAAAGTAGTTTTTAACAGTTCTAAAGAAAATAAATCTTCTACTTTTAAAACATTTTCCAAAATTGGAGCATCTAATCTCCCTGACTGCTCAGTTGCTTCATCAATAATTTTCAAAACTCTTTTTCTTTGAATATCTTTTTTAACAGTTCTTGATGTTAAAACTGGAAAAATTCTTTTTGCTCCTATTTCAGTAACTTTTTGACAAACAAATTCAAAATTTTCTTTTTTTAAAATAGCTAAAAACAAATTAATTTCTAAACTATCGCTCGGACTTGAATCGAGCACTTTCACAAATTTAAGTTCAACAAAATTAGTGTCAATATTAACAATTTCAAATAAAGCTTCTACTCTTAAATTTGAATTAACTAAAACTAAATAACTTCCTTTTTTTAATCTTAAAACATTTACTATCTGATGAATTAAATTTTTCTCCCGGATAAAAATTTTTTCTCTTAAATCAAAATTAAAAATAAATCTATGCAACCTCATTTTCTTTCTCTACTTAAAAAATAAATAGCAAGCATAGAAAAAGCCAAGCCCAAATCTCTTATTCCGCTTGGCTCAAAGCCTAAAGAAAAAAAAGTAACAAAAAGAAGATGGAAAAAGCCTAAAATTGAAAATAATCTTATAAAAACCCCACTTAAAAGTGAAAGTCCAACCAATAAATCAAAAATAGCATTTAAAGTAACAAGCTTTGATTTTAAAATGTTATTTATATAAAAACCCAAAAAATTATCCGGAACTAAAAAAATCCACTTTTTATAGTTTAAAATCTGATTTATCCCAAAATAAAAAAATACAATAAACAAACCAAACCTTAAAATATAAAACGCAATTTCTTTTTTATTTAAACTTAATAATTTCATTTTTTTATTTTAAGAAAAATAAAAATTAATTACAAATTATTTTCTTTCTAAAACTACAAGACTTTCTAAGTGTGGGGTTTGAGGATAAAAGTCAAAACCATAAATTCTTTTAATTTTATAATAATCCTTGAGTAAAAAAACATCTTTAGCTTGAGTAAAGGGATTGCAAGATAAATAAAAAACAAATTGTGGTTTAAATTGAATTAAATTTTTAATTATTCGTGGATGTAAACCTGAACGCGGGGGATCAAAAATTACTAAATCCACCTTTTCTAAAAAACTATTATCAACTTTTTCTGCTGGTAAATTAATAGCTTCATAATTTTTAACATTATTTATTTGAGCGTTTTTAAGACTAAAGTAACTAGCAACACTATTTATTTCTATACCAATAACCTTTTTTGCCAAGTCACTAAGTGAAATTCCAATTACACCTACTCCTCCGTAAAAATCAACAACTTTATTTAAAGTAAAAGAAATATTTTCTCTCATTACTTCTAAAGCTAATGAAAAAGTTTCTAAATTATTTTGGAAAAAAGAATCATAATTATAGTAAAAATATTTGTCTTTTATTTTTTCTTTCAAAAAAACTTCTCCTTCTGATTTTAAAATTTTTTGAAAAACGCTTGCCGGGCTTAAAGGTGAAGAATAAGCAAAAATATAGCCATTTAAATTTTTTTCTCTCTCTAAATCAAAATTAAAATTAAAACTAAAACTTGCATCCTTAAAAAGCAAGGCAAAAACTAATTCATTAAATGAATTTGTGCGAATAATTAAACTTTTTAAAATAGCTGGGGTTATTTTTTGTTTATTAATTTCTTGAATTAAATAAAGAGCTAATTCTTTTGCTTGAGGTTTCATTAAAATACAACCATCATTTAGTTCAACTTTTACCTTCGAATTACCTCTTTCATAAAATGCTAAATAAACTTTACCTTCTTTCTCTTTAAAAGAAAATTCCGTTTTTTCTCTATATTCAAATTTTTTCTTACTTTCAAAAAAATTATCTAATACAAAATCTTCTTTTAAAAAATCAAAAGCTTCTTTTAAAAATTGTTTTTTAATTTCTATTTGAAAATCATAATCAAAAATTTGCCATGGAGAACAAGATAAAAAATGACTTTCCTTTTCTTTCACTCTCCTTTTTGATTTTTCTAAAATTTCTTCAACTTTTGCAAATAAAACATTTTTCTTTTTTCCTATAATTCTTACCTTTGCTTTTTCATTTGGCAAAACCCCATACGCAATAACTTTTTTGTTACCCCAAAAGCCAAAAGCAGCTCCTTTTTTATCTAAACCCTCAAAAAAAATTTCTTCTTCCATCTAATATCTAAAAATAAAATTTTTTTAAGATTGAAACAAGTATTCGGGATAAAATTTAACTTCTTTTACTTCCTTAAATTCTTTAGCAGTTTTTTCTATTTGGAGCCATAAAATTTTAACTCTGCAAGAACCGCCTATAGTTTTATTCAAGGGATCACTAAATTCTAAAATCAAGGTTTCACCTTCCTTTAAATTTAATGATTTCAATTCAAATCCCTCTAAAAGAAATTCTGTCTGCAAGTTATTTGCTTTATCGTCAATTAAATTTTCCTTTCCTTTCAATAAAAGATTAATAGTGTCTTTAATTGGTGTTTGAGAAATAGGAATTTTTCTTTTAATTCCTACTAAACCTTTATGAGAACATAAAATATTTCCTTTCTCATCTTTATCTAAATTTGGATTGTAATAATATAAAGTTACTTCTTTAAACTGATTTTTTAAAAACAAAATAGGCATTTTAAGTTCATTATCATGTTCTTTCATCCCTGTTGGACTATTTTTTTTAAAAATTAAAAAACCTTTTTCTGTTTTAGTATTAGGAAAATTTAGATAAGCTTCAAATGGCACAAAGTCTTCTGTCATCCATTCATCTTTTGTTGCGGACAAAAAACCTGTTTGCCTTCTAAATTATTTTGTTTTGATAAATAAAAATAAACTAATAAACTGAATATTAAAACTAAAATTACTATCAAAAAAATTTTCTTTTTCATTAATTTATTTTAACACACAATTATGATAAATTTAAAATTCTTTCAACAACAAGTTTTGAGCTTATAACAACCA
>Ga0197142_1003915_pt1 | contig 12266 bp, 8 predicted proteins | sample GBS60_MetaG_FD_148614 | JGI IMG/M metagenome (GOLD analysis project Ga0197142, IMG submission 148614) | Sediment microbial communities from Great Boiling Springs, Gerlach, Nevada, United States - GBS 60_MetaG | ecosystem: Environmental > Aquatic > Thermal springs > Hot (42-90C) > Sediment... | reverse complement strand
ACTTCATTGTCGTCAATAGAGACAAAGATAACGCCGTCGTCTCTAAGCAATGATCGGGCTAAGAAAAGACGCGGAAGCATCATATTGAGCCAGTTGCTATGATAGCGACCATTATCTTTTGTATTCTTAAAAAGTCCTGCTCTTGTGGCATTGCCGTTTTCGTCAATGTCTCCTACTTTTTCTCTGTATTCCCGCAAGGTTTCGCTAAAATCGTCTTTGTAGATTAAGTCATTACCGGTGTTATAAGGTGGGTCTATATAAATCATTTTGATTTTGCCAAAGTATGACTTTTGTAAAACTTTCAAAACCTCAAGATTATCACCTTCTATAAATACATTTTCTGTTGTGTCGAAGTCTACACTTTCTTCTCTTACGGGTTTAAGTGTTGCAAATGTGGGTTTTTGAAGCAATCTATAAGCATCTGTTTTTCCAGCCCAGTTTAAGTGATATCGCTCATTTTTAAACTCTATATTTTCACCCAAAGCGATACGGAGTTTTTCCCAGTCAATTTTGCCTTCGGTAAAAGCTTCAGGAATGATTTGCTTAAGCTGTTCAATCTTTTGTTTTACAATGTCCACGCTTTGTCCATCCATAATGCACCTCTATTTATAATTTGAAGAAATATTCTTTTATTTTTTGAGCCATCATCTTTCTTCGTTCTTCAAGAAAATCTATATAATCCATATTTTCTATACCTTCTGGAATACAATTCATTCTCATATTTTCTTTTAATTTGTCAATATTATTAATACCGCCATATTTTAATTTTCCACCATTGCATTGATCATACAATTCTTTGAAATAAACAGATGGAGCTTTTGATCCTATTCCAATGTTTATCTCGCTTTGAGTCATTACGTAATTAGCAATCTGATTATACATTCCACGGTTAAATCCCTGTTTTTTAAGATACTCTTTAGGGAAAATATGATGAAAATCTCCTTTTATAGTAACCAGATCTCGAACTGTAATGTCCTTCGATAAAAAACCTTTATCATTCATATATACTTGAGCAGCAAGAAAAACATTAAACGTTGGACTACTTGCCACTGAAGTATTCATCTGCTGAGGTAATTCTAAATTCCAAAAAGCATCGGATAATTCTGCGGAAATAGTGTTTCTAATATATTGTTCAGGGTCCTGAGCTATCTTTTTAATATCATAATCAAATTTGGATTCTGGAGAACCAGAATAACGACTTGTCAGCACACTTAATACAAACCATTTTCTTACTAAAGTTTCGATTTTAGCTTGATTTAACCGCATTTCTCTTAGAGTCAAATACAAAATGTAAGCAAAATTAATTGCATTTTGAGAACGCACCAAAGAACTATCAATAAAACCTGCAGAACGAAGAATCATTACAAATTTTTTGAAATTATTTTCAGTTATATAATCTTTAATACCTTCTGAAAGTATTCTAAAAGATTCTTCGGCAATTTCTTCTTCATATTCTCGAGTTTCGAAATTCCTTCCAGAAAGAAGAGCTACAAGATCTTCAAGCCTTCCTCTCTTAAATTTATAGGTAAAGGCTACTCGAAGCATATCTGTATATGATGGATCATATAAATCATCATTTTCGTTTTTCAACCAGCTCATCTTATTAAAATACTCCGATTGAGTAAACTCTTTATCTCTTTCAACCAATTGATTATAAAATTCTGGAGCTACAGCCAAATGACAAAAGTAATCAATTGCTTTTCGAAGAATATTACCACCATATTTTTCATTAACTGCTATTTTTGACATTGCAAAGTCGGCTTGACTGAGTATAACCCCTTGAGAATTTATGCGAATGAATATTTCTGTTACTGTATCTATATCAAGATCTGAGCTTAATTCAATAAGTCCAATAGGGTTATTGACAATTCCTCTTAGTGATTCAATTGCTTCGTAAACTAGATCTATGTCATTGATATTATTTTTATCGCAAAACGAGTTGACAAATTGATGCAATTTAAAATCTTCTTGAAATATTTTACTTATATCAGAAATCCAACGCGCATCTTTTTCAATTGCTGGGTTTTTTACTTCAAATTTTCTTTCAATAGGATTGAAAGCAATAGAAATTTTGACATTTTCATAATCTTTATTGATGATTTTATATCCTAGCAAAGAAGTCATCAAAGCAGTAACGCGTTGTTGTCCGTCTATTAATATTCTTTTTCCTTGTGAAGTTGTGCCGTCTTTTAAACGAACATTGGGATTTCGCCAGGCAATAAGGTAACCTACAGGATAACCATTATAAAGCGAGTCAATAAAATCGCGTACTTGTGTTGAATTCCAAACAAATGGTCGTTGAATCTCAGGAATAGCAATTTCTCCCGATTGTACCCATGTTAGTACGTGTTGAATTGGGTATTGATTAACCGAATATTTTTGAATAATCATAATAAACTCCCTTATTTCTATTATTTTATTCCACCAATTCAGAGAGTTTTTTCACCACCTTATACTTCACATCATTAAAAATCTCATAATGTCTCTTGCCACATTTTATTTTCATTCCTTCATCTGGGTGTAGTTTTTCAATTTCAACTTTATCACCACCAGTATCTTTAGTCTCTGCAACAAAGTAAATTTTCTTTTCGTTCTTCAATACTACTGCCCAGTCAGGATTGTAATTACCAAGGGGTGTTGGAATTTTGAACCAGTTAGGTAGTTTAAAATAAAATTCTACCATTTCACTTGATTCACAATCTTTTGCAAATTGACTTTCCACATTTGAATCTAATGGGATATATTCCTCGTAAATAGTTTTGTCTTTATTCTTCACTTTAAAAGTAAATTCATCTAAATAAGTTTCTAATTCTTGAGCTTCAAAAAGCCGCATTTCATATACTTCATTGCCGATTTTCTCATATTTTATTCCATCAACAAGAAGTTCGTTCATTACTCTTTTAATGGCATTTGATACTAAATCAAGAAAAAGCTGAGGATTTATTACTATATCATCAAATCTTTTGCTTTGCTTTAAAATTTCTACTACTGTCTTTCTTGTTAACTCAGTTTTTTGCTGAATATAGGCAATAACATCGGGGATATATAAATCATTAGTATTGTAATGCACAACCTTATCGCTAACATAGCTTGTGTCAATTCCTTTGTTGTCAATATTTATAGCAACTTTTGTTGATCGAATCGTTGGAGGTTTTATCTCAGGTAATTCTTTTATAGCTTCTGCAGCCTTTTGGATTAATAGATTAGTATCGTAACTTACCCTGTAACGGGTTTTGTATTTAATTTTTTCCCAGATTTCTAAAAACTTTGGATCCGCTTCAAAACCTTTTCGATATTTAATCTCAATTCGTTCTCTTTTATTTTTAATCCTACCTTCAAATTGTACACCGCAATCTTCTTCAATTTCTTTTTGAAGTTGTTTTGCAAATGAATCGTATGACTCGTTGGCAACAACTGTTAGTTTATTTATGTTTTTATCATATACACGCAAGCCTTCCTAGTTAACAGCAAGCCGTAATCCTCGCCCAATTTCCTGTCGTTTTTTAATTTCTGATTTTGTTTCATTTAAAGTGCATATCTGGAAAACATTGGGATTGTCCCACCCCTCACGCAAAGCCGTATGTGAAAATATAAATCGCAAAGGATTATCTAAACTTAAGAGCATCTCTTTATCTTTCATTATCAAATCATAAGTATTTAAATCATCCTCTGACTCTCCTTTAGTATCCTTAAGCCTCCCTTTCCTATCCTGTGAAAAATAACCATTGTGAATTTGTTCGATATTTATTCCATCGGTATGAAATTTTTCTTTAAGTTCTTTGAATTGTGGTTTATTGATATACTCATCATATATTTCTTCAAACCACCTTGCAATTTTCCCTTTTTTCGGATTGCCTTGTTCGTCGTAATAGCGATAATTTGCCACACGGTCAATAAAAAATAATGAGAGAACTTTTATTCCTTGTTTATTGAGTTTCAATTCTTTCTTAAGATGTTCTTCAACAGTTCGTTCGATTTGAACTTTCATAATTTTATCAGTAAGCCCTCCCTGAGATTTTCCAGTATACAAAACTGTTCCATTGGTAAAAGTAATCATTTGATTTTCAACATCAATCTCTTCAACTATAAATCCTTTGTAAACTTCACGACTGTTTGATAGTTTGAACAAATCATCGCCTACTTTAACAATAATGGATTTCTTTTTGATACCACTTTTTTCATCTATATGAATTGTAAGTTTAGCTGTTACTTTAGTTTTTTGTGAGGTTATTTTATCTACCTGTATAAAAGCATCGTTATATGAATCTTCTTCAACAACTGAATCTACTTCGATTTGTTTCACGAGCCCTAAGTCATAAGCTTTAACAGGATTTAAGCTATAAACAAGATTGTATAAATAACGATGAGTAGCCGAATATCTTAATGTACAAAGAGGATTAAGAGACTCTATAGCTTTTTTACGTTTGTCGGTTTCCATGTTTTGTGGTTCATCCACAATTACAATCGGGTTAGTAGCCTGAATAAATTTTATAGGTTCGTGTCCACTAAGTTTATCATTCGGTCTATTGATTATATTCTCATCTTTAGCAAAAGAGTCAATATTAATAACCAGAATTTCTATGTTGTTATTAGTTGCAAACGTACGTAAAATAGACACCTTACTACTATCATAAACGTAGTAATTCACAGGTACTTTATCATAAAGATTCTGAAAATGATCAAAAGTAATTTCTAAATTTTTTAATACCCCTTCACGAATTGCAATTGATGGAACAACTATCACAAATTTTTTAAAGCCATATTTTTTATTAAGCTCATAAATAGTTCTAAGATATACATAAGTTTTCCCTGTTCCCGTTTCCATCTCGACTGTAAAATTTAAATCCTCCAATTTTTCAGATTTTAAAAGTCCATTTTCTTCTTGAACTTTCTGTAAATTCTTTAATATCTGTTCATCGGAAAGATTTAGATTATTAGATATTGCTATTATTTCAGTAAAAAAACTGTCAGAATTATTATCGAAAACAAATTTGGTGGTTGAATTGTCTGAATTTTGTCCCTCAAAAATCTTCACAATTGAATTTATTGCCTTTAACTGATAATCTAAATTAGGCTCAAAATTTAATTTCATGACCTTTTGACTTTAATTTTTTAAAAAAATTCAAATAATATTTTTATGATGGTTAAATTAAAAATCAAAAATTTGATTTATACTAATTTTAAGTTCTCTAAAAAACTTATCGGTAAATCATAAATTGAATAGATTGTTTATGTTTTAATTTTTTATAAAAAATTAAATCACTAAAATCTTTAGCATATACAAAACTAAAAAATTTAAAGAAATAAAATTAAAGTATTTAGCTTCCTTTGTCACCATATTTTAAATTAAAATTTTTACTAAATATATTTTTGAAAACTTTAGGGCAAAATTTTAGAACTTTTTTCAAATGGCTATTGTTTACTCCGTGAATTCTCCCATAAAAAAGATCTTGAATAAGGGAGTAAAATTTCAATAAATTGTTTCTGGTAAAAAACAATAACAAAATGTAAGGTAAAAAGATGAAAGACTTAAAAAACAGCTTACAACTTGAACTAGTCGGATTAGATGACTTAGATCTCAATGTTCATCCAAATACACTTCGTAAGTGGTACCAGTTAATGCATCTTGGTCGACTTCTGGATGAAAAAGCAGCTATTTACCTCAGACAAAATAAAGGGTGGTCGTATCATGCACCTTTTGCAGGTCACGATGGTATTCAATTAATGTTAGGATTAAGCTTTAGACAAAACAAAGATTTTCTATTTCCTTATTATCGTGATATGCTCACTGTTCTTGCTGCTGGTATAACTCCAGAAGAAATTATCCTGAACGGACTATCCAAAGCAACAGATGTGGCAAGTGGTGGACGCCATATGAGCAATCACTTTGCCAAACCAGAAATTAGAATTCAGAATGTTTCAAGTTGTGTTGCAAACCACGCTCTTCATGCAGTGGGAGTTGCAAGAGCAATCAAAATTTATGGTGGTGATGAAATCGCTTATTTCAGTTCTGGTGAAGCGTCAACAAGCGAAGGATATTTTTACGAAGCCGTTAATGGTGCAAATCGTGAGCAAGTCCCAGTAATCTTTGTTATTCAAAATAATAGATATGGAATTTCTGTTCCGCTTAGTGTTCAAACAGCAAATCGTTATGTTTCAGATAACTTCGAAGGGATGAAAAATCTCAAGAGGATCATAGTTGACGGAACAAATCCATTTGATTCCTGGAGAGGAATGCAGGAAGCAATCGATTATGTACAAAGTGGTCGTGGCCCAGCAATGATCGAAGCTGATTGCGTCAGAATTCATGCTCATAGTAATTCCGATCGTCATGAATTATATAGATCAAAAGAAGAACTTGAAGAAGTAAGAAAACTTGATCCCCTACCAAGGTTTAGAAACTATTTGATATTGAATAATATTCTTTCAGAGAAGGATATTTTAGAAATAGAAAGAGCTAATGAAATAGAAGTTGAAGAAGCTGCTAAAAGAGCTGAAGCAGCACCAGATCCAGATCCGAAAACTATCTTCGATTTCGTTGTTCCAAAGGAAATTGAATTTTGTCCTGTTCATGAATTACAGGAAATGGAACAAATTCAATACGATGATTCACTTCCAAAAATTACTTTGAGAGAAGCAATAAATGAGACTTTGAAAGAAGAGTTTAGAAATAATCCAAATACTTTCCTCTGGGGTCAGGATGTTGCTTCGAAAGATAAAGGTGGTGTCTTTAATGTTACTAAAGGAATGTTACAAGAATTTGGTGAGAAGCGTGTTTTCAATGCTCCACTTGCCGAAGATTTTATTGTAGGAACAGCTGAAGGTTTCTCACGATATCGTGATGATATAGTTGTTGTGGTTGAAGGTGCACAATTTGCTGATTACTTCTGGCCTGCAATGGAACAATTAATCGAACTTTCCCATGATTACTGGAGAAGTTACGGGAAATTTGTCCCTAATGTTGTTATAAGACTTGCATCAGGTGGTTACATTGGTGGTGGACTCTATCATTCTCAAAGTCTCGAAGCTGTATTTACATCTTTACCAGGTTTGAGGGTTGTAATGCCAGCATTTGCAGATGATGCAGTTGGACTTTTGAGATGTGCAATGAGAAATCGTGGCGTTACTTTATATCTTGAACCAAAATTCCTTTATAATCAACCTTTTGCAGCAACACCAAAACCACCAAAAAACTATTGCTTCCCATTTGGTAGAGCAAGAGTTCGTAGAATCGGAACTGATTTATCAATCATTACTTATGGAACAACAGTTCACTGGTCATTACGAGCTGCAAAAAGATTGAAGGAAGAACATAATATTGATGTCGAGGTTCTTGACTTACGAAGCTTAGCTCCTCTTGATAAAACAGCAATCTTCCAGACTGTTAAGAAAACCGGTAAAGCTTTAGTTGTTCATGAAGACAAATTAACCGGTGGATTTGGTGGAGAAGTTGCTGCACTAATTGCTGAATACGCTTTTGAATATCTTGATGCACCAGTGATGCGTGTTGGTGGAAAAGATACTCCTGTCGCTTTCTCCAAAATTCTTGAAAATGCGATCTTGCCACAGGTTGATGACATTTACAATGCTGCTTTGAAATTAGCTCAGTATTAATATCATCTATGGCTTAACCTCCTAACATAACCAAATGAGCCACTCAATTGAGTGGCTTTTTTGTTTTTTAATAACGCTTTACATATCGACAACTCTCATTTTTGAACCAGTTAATAAATCTATTCTTACCTTTACATTCGATATATCCATTAAAGACATCAATTCTTCAACAAGAAAAATCCTTAAAACTTTTAGGCGTTCAATTTCGAATAATTTTATATTTGAAAAAGTAATGGATAAAAATAGAATATTTTCTATGCTCAAAGTCTTAAATCTTCACAAAGAATTTTCAAATGTAGTTGCAGTAGATAATCTTTCTTTTGAAATTAATGAAGGTGAAATTTTCGGACTTTTAGGTCCAAATGGTGCAGGTAAAACAACAACAATCAGATGTCTACTGAATATAATTCAACCAGATAGAGGTGAAATTTTATATAACGGAAACTCAAACTTAAATATCAAAGATCTGGTTGGTTACATACCTGAAGAAAGAGGTCTCTATGCTAAAAGCAGAGTTGTTGATGTTTTGATGTATTTTGGTCAACTCAAAGGTAAACCATCAAGTTTCGTGAAAAATAGGATTAATTATTACTTAAAGAAACTTGGAATGAAAGAAACGGCAAATCGGAGAATCAATGAGCTTTCAAAAGGTAATCAACAAAAAATTCAATTAATCAGTGCTTTTGTCTCTGAACCTAAAATTTTGGTTCTTGATGAACCATTCTCTGGATTAGATCCCATCAATCAAGAATTGGTCATAGAATTAATCAAAGAATTTCTGGATGAAGGGAAAATCATCATTTTGTCCACTCATCAAATGGATATTGCCGAAAAACTCTGTAACAAAATTCTTTTAATGAATAAAGGGAAACAAACATTATATGGATATCTGAATGAGATTAAAAAACAATTTGGTCGAATGAATCTTCATTTGAGGGGGAACAATCTTGACAATAATTTGAAGTATTATCCTGAATTTGAATCTGTTTTTCTTTACGAGAATTATGCAGAAATATTTTTAAGAGATAATTTTAATACAAAAGAAATAATTCAAAAGCTTTTGATGAATTATAATATCACATCATTTGAACTCAAAGAACCATCTCTTCACTCAATATTTATTCGCTCAATAAAGGGGCATAATTCATGAAAAAGTTTTTAGTAATAGCTAAGTGGGAATATTTAGAGCGATTGAAAAACAAAACCTACATTTTTATGACCTTCTTTTTTCCTCTAATTATTTTTGGAATATCTCTACTGCCTGCGTTATTTATGTCTGAAGAAGATAACGAAACAAAAGTTATTGGATTGCTGGAAGAGAATATTTCGATGCAGAACGATTTAGAGAGATTACTGAGTGAATACAAAACCATTAATGGTCAACCCTCTTACTTAATACAAAAAATCAATTTGCCTGAGTTGCCAGCAACAAAAGCAATTGACTCAGCTTCCAGTCTTGTACTCCAGAAAATACTGGATGGATTTATTTATATCAAAAAAGTAGATGCTGATTCTTTTGTTGTTGAATATCATTCCGAAAAAATTTCAGTAATTAAAGACATCTCTCGATTGGAAAAAGCAATCAATCAATCTTTAATAAAAGTAAAACTTGAAGATTATAATATCAATCCAGAACTTTCGAAAACACTAACCAAACCGGTTGAAGTTAAAAAAGTCAAAGTTTCAATTGAAGGTAAAGAAAGCCTTGACCTCGAAAAAGTTTTTGTGGGAACTTTTGCATTCATCTGGTTTCTTGTTATGTCTTTGCTAATGGTCGCAAGTTCCCTTGTCCGAAGTGTAGTAGAAGAGAAATCAAATCGAATAATCGAAATTCTCCTGTCATCCTGCTCAGCAAAAGATTTAATGGCTGGTAAGATACTTGGTTTAAGTGCCTTAGGATTAACTCAAATCTTTGTATGGCTTTTAATCGCAGTTTCAACCATTGGACCAGTAATTTTTAATTATATACAACTTCAAAATTTAGGCTTTGTATTAATTTATTTTGTTTTAGGTTATATATTTTATTCGTCGCTTTTCATTGGCATTGGTTCAATTGGAAATACCGAACAGGATTCACAATCAATTATGGGCGTTCTAAGTATTCTGATTGTCTTTCCAATAATTTTATCTGTTCAATTTTTTGAAAATCCATCATCAAAGTTTATATCATATTTCTCTTACTTTCCTCTGACTACTGCGCCAATAATGACATTGCGGGTTAGCCTTCTAGATGTTAGTTTAGTTGAGAAAATTTCGACACTTCTTATCTTGATTTTGTCAATTTATATATCAATATGGTTTTCTGCGAAAATATTCCGTGTTGCAATTTTAAGTTACGGTAAAACACCAAATATTCATGAAATTATTAAATGGTTTAAGAGCAAATGATGTTTTTTCTTTCTTTAATATTTGCTGTAATTCCAATTGTTGCTTATTTGATAATTCTCTGGAGGCTCGATAAATACGACCGAGAGCCGATAAAGCTAATTTTTGTACACTTTTTTTGGGGAATGACGGGTGCTGTTTTAATTGGCGGTTTTTTGAGTTTCTTAATAAATAAATTTTTTGAATTATTTGTGACAAATAAAATATTTGTTGATTTATTTGCGAGTGTGTTGACAGCACCACTAATCGAAGAAGCAACAAAAGGTTTCTTTTTAATTCTAACTATTAGTAAAAGAAAATTTGACAATCTGACCGACGGAATTGTTTATGGTGGTTCGATCGGTTTAGGATTTGGATTAACAGAAAATTTCCTTTATTTCTTCTTCTCAACATCGACCATCAATGAACTGCTCTCATTAGCAATTATTCGAAACATTTTTTCTGTATCAATTCATTTCATAAGTACAGCCATCTTTGGATGTTTTCTTGCTTTAAGTAAATTCAAATCTTCAAGGGAACAAATACTTTATCTTATCACTGGATATATTATTGCAGTCTTTATCCACTCACTATGGAATTTTATGGTTTCATTTGATTTGACTTATATGTTTGGTTTAATTTTTACCATCATTTCTTTAATCTTGATTTATGGATTAATTCAACTATCTCTTTCATTTGAAAAAAACATTATTTTTTATGAATTGAATGACGAAATCTCAAATGGAATATTAAAACCTGAATATGCATCATTGATTTCAAATTACGAATTAAGAAACACAAAAGGATGGATAAAAGAAAACCTTAGAAAAGATTACATTAATACTGCAACAACTCTTGCATTTAGAAAAAATCAGGTAAAAAATATAACATCTGAAAAACTTAAAAATTTATACAATCAGGAAATTGAAGGATTAAGAAATAAGTTAAAACAACTCGAATTAGAAGCTGAAAATTTATCACAGGAAGAATTAAAACAATAAAATATTTAGTCGTAAATGAAAAAAATTGCAATACTTGGCGGCTCATTCAATCCAATTCATATTGGGCATTTAATTTTAGCAAATATAGTTTGTGAAGAATTTGAATTGGATAAGATAATCTTTGTTCCCTGTTACATTCAGCCATTGAAATCCGATAAAGATTTTGCACCAGCTAAAGATCGACTTGAGATGATTAATCTGGCTATTCAAAATAATCCAAAATTTGAATTATCCGATATTGAAATCAAACGGAAAGGAAAATCTTACACTGTTGATACTTTAAAATATTTTAAACAGAAGTATAACGATTTTTATTTTGTAATTGGTGCAGATAATATTAAAGATTTTCATCGCTGGAAAGAGCCCGACACAATTTTGAAGCTTGCAAAGTTGATTGTAACAAATCGTGGTGGAGTTAATCAGAAAATTCCAAAAAAGTTAAGAGGTAAAAAAATTTTTGTTTGCAGAATTCCAGATATTGAAATCTCAAGCACTTTAATTAGAAACTACATTCAATCAAATAAAAGCATTAAATATTTAGTTCCAGAAAAAGTTGAAAGATACATTATAAAAAACAAACTATATATTAATTATGGAGGATAAATTGAATATTCTTGTAACTGGTGGTGCTGGCTTCATAGCCTCTCACATTGTTGATGCATTCATTGAAAATGGTCATAATGTAACCATAATCGATAATTTAACCACAGGTCGAGAAGAAAACATCAACCAAAAAGCGAAATTTTATAAGTTGGACATTCGTGATGACCTCTCGAAAATTTTTGAAGAAGGAAAATTCGATGTGGTAAATCATCATGCAGCACAGATTGATGTTCGACGTTCGGTTATAGATCCAATTTACGATGCAGGAGTGAACATAATTGGTACATTAAACCTGCTTCAAAATGCTGTTAAGTATGGAGTAAAGAAATTCATGTTTGCGTCAACTGGAGGTGCTGTATATGGTGAACAGGATTATTTCCCGGCAGATGAAAATCATAAACAACAACCACTCTCACCTTATGGTATTTCAAAACTGGCTGTTGAAAAATATCTCTACTTTTATAAAGAAGTTCACGGTCTACGATACACAATACTTCGCTATGCAAACATTTATGGACCACGACAAAATCCACTTGGTGAAGCTGGTGTAGTTTGTATTTTTCTTGATAAGATTTTAGCCGGTGAGCAACCAATTATTAACGGCAGTGGTGAACAAACAAGAGATTATGTTTATGTAAAAGATGTTGTCAAAGCAAATCTCTTAACTCTTAATGAGGAAGAATC
>Ga0197142_1003914_pt1 | contig 12267 bp, 9 predicted proteins | sample GBS60_MetaG_FD_148614 | JGI IMG/M metagenome (GOLD analysis project Ga0197142, IMG submission 148614) | Sediment microbial communities from Great Boiling Springs, Gerlach, Nevada, United States - GBS 60_MetaG | ecosystem: Environmental > Aquatic > Thermal springs > Hot (42-90C) > Sediment... | reverse complement strand
GCTGCTCGGCGCCGGCGTTCGCGAGTCGGCCGGCAAACTCGGCGCGGCCGACGGCGTCGTCCTCATCGAGCACCCGCGGCTTGAGGAGCCGATCGCCGAACTGTGGTCGGAGGCGCTGGCGCAGGTGGTCAAGGCCGAGAGCCCGCGCTGCCTGTTGATCCCGCTGAGCAACGTCACGCTCGAGATGGGCACGCTGACAGCGGCTCGCCTGCGGGCCGCGGGCATCGTGGCCTGCCGCGATCTGAGCGTCACCGACGGCCGCCTCTCGGCCAAGTGCCAGCTTTACGGCGGCAAGATGGTGGCGACGGTCGAGACGGCGGCCGAACCGGTCATCATCGGCGTCGCGCCGGGAGCGCGACCCGCCGACAACGGCCGGCGCGAGGGAAGCCCGCCGGTGCGCGAGCTCGCCTTCCAGCTCGAGCGGGAGCCGCGGATCCGTTTTTGCCGGTACATCGAGCCGGAGGCCGGCGACATCGACATTACGCAGCAGCCGCTGCTCGTCTCGGTCGGCCGGGGCATTCAGAATCAGGAAAACATCGCCCTGGCCGAGGAGCTCGCGGCGGCGCTCGGCGGAGCGGTGGCCGGCTCGCGCCCGGTGATCGACCAAGGCTGGCTGCCGATGTCCCGGCAGGTCGGCAAGTCGGGCATGACGGTGAAGCCGAAGCTGTACCTGGCGCTCGGCATCAGCGGCGCGCCCGAACATCAGGAGGGCATGCGGGATTCCGAGCTCATCATCGCCGTCAACACCGACCGCGCCGCGCCCATCTTCCAGATTGCGCACTATGGCGCGGCGGTCGATTGCCTGGAGCTGATCCCGGCGCTCACCGAGCAACTGAAGGCGACGGGGAAAGCGAAAGGGGCATGAACCATGCCCGGCTTGGTTGAGATCGAGCGCCCGGTGTTCTTCACCCTGCCCATCTGGGCGATTGTCTTCTTCTATCTGCTGGCGGCCGGGGCGCTGGCGGTCTTCGGGCGCGGCGTCTACGTAAAGATCCGGCGTTACCGCACCGGGCGGCCCCACCCGGCCGAGCGGCTCTCCTGGCGTCGGGCAGCCGGCGCGGCGCTCGACATTCTGCTTCAGCGGCCGATCCTGCGGGGCGACGTCTGGGCCGGCATCGGCCATCTGCTCGTCTTCTGGGGCTTTGCCGTCCTGTTTGTGGCCACGCTGATCGTGCTGGTGGACAACGATCTGATCAAGCCGCTGGCGCCCGAGTTCCGCATTCTCAAAGGGGAGTTTTACCTCGTCTTCTCCTGGACGGCCGACCTGTTCGGCCTGCTCTTCGTGGCCGGACTGATCCTGCTCGCCCTTCGCCGCGGCCTGCTGCGCCCGCCGGCGTTGCGCTACAGCCGCCGCGAGGAGGCCGCGAGCCTGCCCGCCCCCGCGGCCATGGCCCGCGACGACTGGGCGTTGCTCGGCCTGATGCTGCTCATCGCGCTGACCGGATTCGCCACCGAGGCGGTGCGAATCCTGGCGACGCAGCCGGAGTTCGAGCGGGCCTCCTTTGCCGGCTGGTGGGGGGCCCAGCAGTTGAAAGCCCTGGGCTGGAGCGCGAGCCAGGCAGAAGGCGCGTTCGCCTGGTTCTGGTGGTTACATGCGATTCCCGCGCTCGTCTTTGTCGCCTACCTCCCTTACAGCAAAGCCTGGCACCTGGTGGCGGGCTGGTACACGCTGGCGATCAAACCGGAGAGCGCCGCGAAGGCCTTTCCCGAGCCGTCCGACGGCGCCGGTGAGTCGATCGCCTCGGTCAAGGACCTCACGCGCGGCGAGCTGGCGATGCTGGATGCCTGCGTGCGTTGCGGTCGCTGCCACGTGGCCTGTCCCGCCGCAGCCGGGGGATTTCCCCTGTCGCCGCGCGATCTGATCCTGACCTTGCAGGCCTGGGCGGCGAAGGCGGCTGCTGCCGGCAACGGCCACGGGTCGCCGGTGGCCGGCGGCGTGATCCCGTCAAGCTGGCTGTGGTCGTGCACCTCCTGCTTCGCCTGCGACGAGATCTGCCCGCTCGGAGTGCAGCATCTGCCCTTCATCCTGCGGCTGCGGCGGGTGCTGATCGGGGAGGGCGAGCTCGACGCGCGCCTTCAGGAGAGCCTGACCAGCCTTCTGCGTTACGGCAACTCGCTCGGCAAGTCGGCGCGCGCCCGAAGCGGCTGGGTCGCCGAACTCGGCGCCCCGGTCAAGGATGTTCGCAAGCAGCCGGCCGAGTATCTCTGGTTCCTCGGCGACTATGCCTCCTTCGATCCCCGATTGCGGCCGGTGACGCTGGCGGTGGCGCGTCTGCTGGAGCGCGCCGGCGTCGACTTCGGCATCCTCTACGAGGCGGAGCAGAACTCCGGCAATGACGTGCGCCGCGTGGGCGAGGAAGGACTGTTTGAGGCGCTGCGCGAGAAGAACCGCCGGGCGCTCGAGCGCGCCAAATTCGAGTGGATCCTGACGAGCGATCCCCACAGCTATCACGCCCTCAAGAACGAGTACGGGCTGAACGGCAAGGTGCTCCACTATACGGAGCTTCTGGACCGGCTGATCGCCTCCGGCAAGTTGACGGTCCGCCAGGGGGAGCGCCTCCGGCTTACCTATCACGACCCCTGCTATCTGGGCCGCTACAACGGCATCTTCGAGCCGCCTCGGCGCGTGCTCAAGGCTATCGGCGCCGAGTTGATCGAAATGCCGCGAAACCGCGCGGGCTCGTTCTGCTGCGGCGCCGGGGGCGGGAGGATCTGGATGGAGGACATGCCGGGCGTTCGCGAGCGGCCGGCGGAGAGCCGCGTCAAGGAGGCGGCGGCGCTCAGCGGGGTGCGGACGCTGGTGGTGAGTTGTCCGAAGGATCTGGTGATGTTTCAGGATGCGGTGAAGACCGCGGGTCTCGAAAAACAACTCGAAGTCAGGGATCTGGCGGAGCTGGTCGAGCGCGCGACCCTGCCGCCGGGGGAGTGAGGGAGATGGAAGTCAGAGGCGAAAACGGCAAGGATCAGGAGATTCGGATCGGCGTCTACGTCTGCCATTGCGGAACCAACATCGCCGGCACGATCGACGTGGCGAGGCTGGCGGCCTTCGCCGCCCGGCTTCCGGGTGTCGTCGTGGCGCGCGATTACAAGTACATGTGCTCGGATCCCGGCCAGGAGCTGATTCGTCAGGATATCGTCGAGCATCGGCTGAACCGGCTCGTCGTCGCCGCCTGTTCGCCGAACCTGCACGAGGCGACGTTTCGCCACGCGGCGGCCAAAGGGGGCATGAACCCCTTCCTGTATCAGATGGTGAACATTCGCGAGCACGACGCCTGGGTGCATCCGGACCGGCGCGCCGCCACCGAGAAGGCCGAGGATCTGCTGCGGGCCGCGGTGCGCCGGGTGCGACTGCACCGGCCGCTCCAGCTGCGCTCGGTGCCGATTCACCCGGACGTGCTGGTGGTGGGCGGAGGCATCGCCGGCATTCACGCCGCCCTCACGGTGGCCAACGCCGGCAAGCGCGTCTATCTGGTCGAGCGGGAGCCGACCATCGGCGGTCACATGGCGATGTTCGACAAAACGTTCCCCACGCTGGACTGCGCCGCCTGCATCCTCACGCCGAAGATGACCGCCGTCAAGGCGCATCCGAACATCACGCTCTGGACGATGAGCGAGGTCGTCGCCGTGGACGGCTTTGTCGGCAACTATCGGGTGACGGTACGCCACAAACCGCGCTACGTGATCGAGGAGCTGTGCGTCGGCTGCATGGAGTGCATCGACGCCTGCGTCTTCAAGCAGGGCAAGGCGCCGGATGAGTTCAACCTGGGCTTGAGCAAGCGAAAGCCAATCTACCTGCCCTTCCCGCAGGCGGTTCCCCAGGTCGTGGTGATCGATCCGGAGACATGCATCGAGTTCAAGACCGGCAAGTGCAAGAAGACCTGCATCGAGGCGTGCGGGGAGCGCAACGCCATCGACCTGCACCAGCCCGAGCGGTTCGACACCATCGAGGTCGGCACGATCATCCTGGCTACGGGCTTTGAGACGTTCGACGCGCGGCGCGTTCCCTACTACGGCTACGGCGTCTATCCGAACGTCTACACGTCGCTTGAGGTGGAACGGCTGGTGAACGCCTCCGGGCCGACCGCCGGCGAGGTGATTCTCCGCGACGGCCGCAAGCCGCAGACCGTGGGGATCGTCCATTGCGTGGGCAGCCGCGACGAGCATACCAACCGCTATTGCTCCCGCGTCTGCTGCATGTACTCGCTGAAGCTGGCCCATCTGATCAAAGAGAAGACCCACGCCGAGGTCTACAACTTCTACATCGACATGCGCACGCCGGGCAAGGCCTTTGAGGAGTTCTACAACCGCGTGGCCGAAGAAGGGGTACATTTCGTTCGCGGCAAGGTGGCCGACATCTACCCGGCCGACGGAGACGGCCGCCTGACGGTTCAGGTCGAAGACACCCTGCTTGGGGCGGTGCGCAAGATTCCGGTCGACATGGTGGTGTTGTCGGTGGGTCTGGAGGGCCGGCACGATGCTTCCGACGTCCGCCGGTTGTTCCGGATCAGTTGCTCCGAGGAGGGTTTCTTCCTCGAACGCCATCCCAAGCTGGCGCCGGTGAGCACTTTCACCGACGGCATCTTCCTGGCCGGATGCTGCCAGGGGCCGAAAGATATCCCCGACACCGTCGCGCAGGCCGGGGCGGCGGCGGCCGAAGCGCTGGCGCTCATCGACAACGGCCGGATCGAACTGGAGCCGAACACGGCCTACATCGTCGAGGAGTACTGCTCCGGCTGCGGCGTCTGCGTGAGCCTGTGTCCGTACCAGGCCATCAGCCTTTCGGCGGAAACCAGGAAGTCGCAAATCAACGAAGTGCTCTGCAAGGGCTGCGGCACCTGCGTCGCCGCCTGCCCGTCCGGCTCGGCGCGGCAGAACCTGTTTGAAGACGACGAGATCTTCGAGGAGCTCGAGGCGGTGCTCGCGCCGTGTTGAGGAACCGAGGAGGGTACGCAAAGGAGAACCCCCTGAATGCTTGAACTGATCCGGCGAAAGATGAAGTTCCAGCGGGAAGCCGACCCGAACTGGGCGGTGGAGCTCGGCAAGCGTCCCGGCTGTGAGCGGATCTTCGCCTGTATTCAATGCGGCACGTGCTCGGGCACGTGTCCGCTGTCGATTTACATGGATTTCACCCCGCGCAAGATCATTGCGCTGGTGCGGGAGGGTTTCCGCAACGATGCGCTGAGCTCGCAGACCATCTGGCTGTGCGCCTCCTGCTACTCCTGCGCCGTGCACTGTCCGCAGAACGTGCGCATCACCGAGGTGATGTACGTACTGAAGCGAGAAGCCATCAAGCATCACCTCTACCCGAAGCGCTTTCCGATCCCGGTGCTGGCGCAGGAGTTCTACGAGATGGTGCGGCGGCGCGGCCGCAACTCCGAGTTCTGGCTCGTGCTGCGAATGGCGCTCAAGACCAGCCCGCTTTCCTTGCTGCGGCTGGCCCGGCCGGGCTGGGAGCTGATCCGGACGGGCCGGCTGTCGCTGCGGCGCGAGCGCGTGCGGCGCGGCTTCGAGCTGGAACGCGAGCTGGCCTCGACCAGGGAGGTGATCTGACGATGAGTCACGATGCGCCTCCGAGACGCCGCGGCTATCTCTACTTTCCCGGTTGCTCGCTGAAGGCGACCGGGGTGGCCTACGAGGAGAGCCTCCAGGAGCTGTTCCGGCTGCTTGAGATTTCGCTCGAAGAACTGGAGGATTGGAACTGCTGCGGCGCCACCGCCTACATGTCGATCGACGAGGGCGCCGCATTCCTGCTGTCGGCGCGGAACCTGTCGCTGGCGCGGCGCACCGGCTTTCGCGACCTGCTGGCGCCGTGCAGCGCCTGCTATCTGGCGCTCAAGAAGACCCAGGATTACGTCCAACGGCACCCGACGGTCCGCGAGGAGATCACCGGCTCTCTGCGGCGGGCCGGTCTGGAAGAGCTCGATTCGATCCGCGTGCGCCATCCGCTCGAAGTGCTTTACCACGACGTGGGCCTCGAGCGCCTGCGCGAGCGCGTCGTGCGTCGCTGGCGGGGAGGCCCGCTCGCCTGTTATTACGGCTGCCAGGCCGTGCGGCCTTACGATGAGGTCGACGTCCCCTACAACCCGACCCGCATGGACGAGCTGCTGGAGGCCGTCGGCGTCCCCACGGTGGACTTTGCTCTCAAGACGAAGTGCTGCGGCGGCTCGCTCACTGGGACCATCCACGAGGTCGGTCTCCGGTTGAACTACATCCTCCTGAAGGAGGCGGCTCGCAAGGGCGCCGAGGCGATCGTGACCATCTGCCCGCTGTGTCAGTTCAACCTCGACGCCTATCAGGCCGAGATTCGCCGTTCGGCGCGCGAGCCGGTCGATCTGCCGATCCTCTACTTCACGCAGGTCCTCGGCTGGGCGCTGGGCGGCGAATTCAAAGCGCTGGGCCTGCACCGCGCCATCTCCGGCGGTCCGTTCCTCAAGCGATGGTTCACCGCCCGGGCGGAGGTGGAAACCTATGTTTGAAAGCAACGGGGCGCCGCGCATCGGGGTTTATGTTTGCCATTGCGGCACCAACATCGCCGCGGTGATGGACGTGTACGCCGTGGCCGCCGCGGCGGCGAGACTTGGGGGCGTCGTTGTCTCGCGCGAATACAAGTACCTGTGTTCGGATCCGGGCCAGGAGCTGATTCAGAACGACATCCGGGAGTTCAAGCTGAACCGGGTGGTGGTGGCTTCCTGTTCGCCGCATCTGCACGAAGCCACCTTTCGAGCCGCCGCGCTTGCGGCGGGCTTGAACCCCTTCCTGGTGCAGATGACCAACATCCGGGAGCACGACTCCTGGGTGCACGCGGACCGGCGCCAGGCGACGCAAAAGGCTGTAGACCTGGTGCGCGCGGCGGTGTGGCGCGTCCGGCGGCACCGGCCGCTCGAGAAGGGTCGCATCCCCGTTCATCCGGAGGTGCTCGTAGTAGGCGGCGGAATTGCCGGCATTCACGCCGCGCTCAGCCTGGCCAACGCCGGCCGCCATGTCTACCTGGTCGAGCGGGAGCCGACGATCGGCGGCCACATGGCGCAGTTTGACAAGACGTTTCCCACGCTGGACTGCGCCGCCTGCATCCTGACCCCGAAGATGTCCGCCGTCAAGTCCCACCCCAATATCACGCTGTGGACCTATTCGGAGGTGACCGGGGTCGAGGGCTATGTGGGCAACTACTCGGTCCAGGTAACCCGTTATCCCCGCTACGTGCGTGAGGAGCTGTGCTCGGGCTGTCTGGAGTGCATCGAAGCGTGCGTCTACCGGGAGGCGAAGTTCGCCGACCGCTTCAATTACGGTCTCGGCAGGCGCAAGCCGATCTACCTGCCCTTCCCGCAAGCCGTGCCGCAGATGCCGGTCGTGGATCCGGAGACCTGCATTCAGTTCAAGTCGGGCAAGTGCAAGAAAACCTGCCTGGAGGCCTGCGGGGAGCGGCAGGCGATCGACTTCACGCAGCGGGAACGCGTGGAGCGCATCCAAGTGGGCGCCATCATCCTCGCCACCGGTTTCCGCACGGTCGACCCGCGGCGGATGCCCTATTACGGCTATGGCGTCTACCCGAACGTCTACACCGCGCTCGAGGTGGAGCGCCTGGTGAACGCCTCCGGGCCGACGGGCGGCAAGGTCGTCCTGCGCGACGGGCGCAAGCCTTCGACCGTGGGAATCGTCCATTGCGTCGGCTCGCGTGATGAGAAGACCAATCGGTGGTGTTCGCGGGTCTGCTGCATGTACTCGCTCAAGCTGGCGCACCTGATCAAGGAGCATACCGGGGCGGAGATCTTCAACTTCTACATCGACATCCGGACACCCGGCAAGGGCTTCGAGGAGTTCTACCAGCGCCTGCTGAACGAGGGGGTCCACTTCATTCGGGGCCGCGTGGCCGAGGTGACCGACTGGGCGCTCGATCCGAGCGAGGAGGGCCGTCTGGTGATTCGCGTCGAGGACACGCTGCTCGGCACCGTGCGGCGCATTCCCGTGGATATGGTGGTGCTGGCCACGGGTCTGGAACCGCGCGAGGACGCCCAGGAGGTGCGGCGGCGGTTCAACATCACCTGCTCGACCGAGGGCTTCTTCCTCGAACGCCATCCGAAGCTGGCGCCGGTGAGCACCTTTACCGACGGGATCTTCCTGGCCGGCTGTTGCCAGGGACCGAAGGACATCCCGGACACCGTAGCGCAGGCCGGCGCCGCGGCCATGGAAGCGCTGGCGCTCATCGACGCGGGCTTTGTCGAGCAGGAGCCCAACACCGCCTGGGTGAGGGAAGAGTTCTGTTCGAGCTGCAAGACCTGCGTGGCGCTGTGCCCTTACAACGCCATCTCGGTGCCGGCTGAAACCGGCAAGGCGACCATCAACCAAGCCCTGTGCAAGGGCTGCGGAACCTGTGTGGCGGCCTGCCCGTCCGGTTCCATCGTCCAGAACCTGTTTGAGGACGAGCAGATCTTTGAAGAGATCAAAGGAGTTCTGGCTTATGCCTGACAACGGTTTTGAACCGAAGATCGTGGCCTTTTTCTGTAACTGGTGCACCTACCTGGCGGCCGACCTGGCGGGTACGTCCCGCCTCAAGCATGCGCCGAATACGCGCGTCATCCGCGTGATGTGTTCCGGACGCGTCGACCCGCAGTTCGTTCTTGACGCCTTCGCCCACGGCGCTGACGGCGTCTTGATCGGCGGCTGCCACCCGGGCGATTGCCACTATCAGGAGGGCAATTACAAGGCGTTGCGTCGCTTCCATCTGTTGCGCCGGTATCTGGCCGACATGGGGATCGAGCCCGAGCGCGTCCGCCTGGAGTGGATCTCGGCCTCCGAGGGTGACAAGGTGCGCGCCGTGGTCGACGACATGGTGGCGAAACTGCGCGAGCTCGGCCCCTTCCGCCCCGCGACGGCGGAGGAGCCGGGCGAGAAAGTGGAGGTGGCCTCATGAGCGAGAAGCCGAAAGTCGCTTTCTACTGGTGTGCCTCCTGCGGCGGCTGCGAGGAAGCGGTGGTGGATCTGGCCGAAGCCATCCTCGACGTCGTCGCCCAGGTGGACATCGTCTTCTGGCCCGTGGCGCTCGACTTCAAACGGAAAGATGTGGAAGCGCTCCCCGACGGCGCCATCCTGGCCACGTTTTTAAACGGCGCCATCCGCACCTCCGAACAAGAGGAGATGGCGCACCTGCTGCGCCGGAAATCGAAACTGATGGTCGCCTTCGGCAGTTGCGCCCAAACGGGCGGCGTGCCGGGCCTGGCCAACCTGTTCCGCCGCGAGGCGATTCTGGAGACCGTCTACCGAACCACGGCCAGCACGGTGAATCCCGACGGGGTGTTGCCGCAGCCGGAGGCGCCCTACGACGGCCAGACCTTGACGCTGCCGGTCTTTCAGGACTCGGTTCGGCCGCTCGACCAGGTAGTTTCCGTCGACTACTACCTGCCGGGTTGCGCGCCGACGCCGAAGCTTTTGGCGCAGGCGCTAGGCGTGCTCCTGAGCGGCGATTTGCCGGAAAAGGGAACGGTGCTGGCTCCGGATCGCGCCCTCTGCGATGAGTGCCCGCGGAAGGCGAGCAAGCCGGAGAAGTTAACGCTCAAGGCCTTCCGGCGTCCCTCGGAGGTGATTGCCGATCCGGATGAGTGCCTGCTGGCGCAAGGGCTGCTCTGTCTCGGTCCGGTGACGCGCGGCGGCTGTGAGGCCCTCTGCGTGAGCGGCAACATGCCTTGCACCGGTTGTTTCGGTCCGACCAGCCGAGTGCGCGACTACGGCGGCAAGGCCATCGCGGCCATCGCCTCCCTCGTCGACAGCAACGACGAGGAGGAGATCCGCCGCATCCTCGACCAGATTCCCGATCCGACCGGGACGTTCTACCGTTACAGCCTGCCCGCCTCGCTGCTGCGGCGGAGGAAGCCGGAGAGCGTGGCGGCTTGAAGGAGACTGCCGGCCATGGAAGCAACGACGACGATGAAGCGAATCACCATCGATCCGGCCACCCGCTTGGAGGGTCACGCCAAGATCGAGATCCTGTTGAACGACAGCGGCGAGGTGGACCGGGCGTTTTTCCAGATCCCCGAGCTGCGCGGCTTTGAGAAGTTCGCCGAGGGCCGCCCGGCCGAGGACATGCCGCAGATCACCTCGCGCATCTGCGGCGTCTGCCCCACGGCGCACCATATGGCTTCGACCAAGGCGCTGGACAGCCTCTACAAGGTAACCCCGCCGGCGGCGGCGCGCAAGATTCGCGAGCTGGTTTACAGCGCCTTCATGGTCGAGGACCATGCCTTGCATGTCTACTTTCTCGGCGGGCCGGACTTCCTCGTCGGGCCGCAGGCGCCCGCGGCCGAACGAAACGTGCTGGGCGTCATCGCCCGAGTCGGCCTGGAAACCGGCAGGCAGGTAATCGGCATGCGGCGCAAGCTGCGAGAGCTCATCGCCTCAGTCGGCGGTAAGGTCATCCACCCGGTGCTCGGCCTGCCCGGGGGCGTGGCCAAGGCGGTCACGCCGGAGCAGCAGAACGTGTTCCGACAAACGGCGGCCGAAGCGGTCGACTTTGCGCGCTTCACGCTGGAGGCGTTCGAAAAGCTCGTGCTGGCCCGCAGCGACTATGTCGATCTGATCCTCTCGGACGCCTTCACGCACCGCACCTACTACATGGGCATGGTCGACGCCCACAATCGGGTGAACTTCTACGACGGAGCGATCCGGGTCGTCTCGCCCGCCGGCGAGGAGGTCGCGAAATTCCCGCCGGAGAAATACCTTGACTTTGTCGCCGAGCGAGTCGAGCCGTGGAGCTACGGCAAGATCTGTTACCTCAAGCCGGTCGGCTGGCGAGGGTTCGTCGACGGGCCGGAGAGCGGCATTTACTCGGTGGCGCCGCTGGCGCGACTGAACGCCGCCGACGGCATGGCGACGCCTCTGGCACAGGCCGCCTACGAGGAGTTCTACCGGCGCCTGGGCGGCAAGCCCGTCCACCACACGCTGGCCAACCACTGGGCGCGCGTGATCGAGCTGCTGTACGCGGCCGAGCGGCTTCAGGAACTCGCCGCCGATCCCGAGCTGGTCGATCCGAACGTGCGGCGGGTGCCGACCGAGACGCCGACCGAAGGCGTCGGCATCGTCGAGGCGCCTCGCGGCACGCTCATTCACCACTACGTGACCGATGCGCGCGGCCTCATCCGGAAGGCGAATCTGATCGTCGCCACGCAGGGCAACGCGGCGCGCATCAATTTGAGCGTCGACAAAGCGGCGAAGGCGTTCGTTCGAAACGGCAACGTCTCCGACGGGATCCTGAACCTGGTCGAGATGGCTTTCCGCGCCTACGACCCCTGCCACGGCTGCTCGACGCATTCGCTGCCGGGGAGCCTGCCGCTGGCGGTCGAGGTTCGAAATGCCGACGGCAGCCTCGTCGCGTTCCTCCGTCGCGACTCCGACGGCCGGATCCGCCGCGACTGAGCCGGACGGGCCTGTGACCGCATCGCTCGGCACGACGCGCGTGCTGTGTCTCGGCAACGAACTGGTGGCCGACGACGCCCTCGGCGCGGTCGTGGCGGCCCGTCTCCGGCAGGCCGGGGTCGAGGCGGTTTTCAGCCCCGAAGCGGGGCTGAATCTGCTGGAGTCGGTCGAGGGGGCCGCGCGCCTGATCGTCGTCGATACGATCCTCACGGGTGCTGCACCTCCCGGCACAATCCACTTACTTGGAGCCGCAGACATCGAGACAGCGACCGGGGCTCCGTTGCATCACCTCGGCTTGTTCGAAGCTCTTGCTCTGGCGCGCGAGGTCGGGCTGGCGGTTCCCTCCGAGGTCGTCATCATCGCCGTGGAAGCCGCCGACTGCACCACCGTGGGCGGCGCGATGACTCCGGCAGTTGAGGCCGCCATTCCCGCTGTGGTGGACTGCGTCCGCCGCCTGGTGGCCTCGTCCGAACCGGCCGACGGTCCGGGTCCCGCCGCGGGTTGCGAGCCCCAGGGCCCGGCGCGACAATAAGTGCGAGCGCATGCGCGAGGTCTTTCCCATCGTCCCGGCCCCTGCGACCACGGTGCTGGTGAGCCTGGCTTTGCTGCTGCCGGTGCTTCTCATCCTGCTGTATCTGCTGCTGGCGCCCAGGCTCGTTCGTTTTGAAGTTTCGCCTGAGGGGCTGCACATTCGGGGCGAGCTTTACGGGCGGCGGATTCCCGCCGGGGAGCTGATGGCTGATCAGGCCAGACCCGTGGACCTGCGCACAGACACAGCGCGCAGGCTGGCGCGCCGCACCAACGGGGTCGGCCTGCCCGGCTACCGCTCCGGCTGGTTCCGCCTGGCCAATGGCGAGAAGGCCC
>Ga0197142_1003913_pt1 | contig 12267 bp, 12 predicted proteins | sample GBS60_MetaG_FD_148614 | JGI IMG/M metagenome (GOLD analysis project Ga0197142, IMG submission 148614) | Sediment microbial communities from Great Boiling Springs, Gerlach, Nevada, United States - GBS 60_MetaG | ecosystem: Environmental > Aquatic > Thermal springs > Hot (42-90C) > Sediment... | reverse complement strand
GGCGGTGGCGGTGACCTTGACTCCGCCACCCGAGGCGGCCCCGCTCTTCCGGTTCACCGCCGGCCAATACCTGACCTTCCGGCGGGTCTTCGACGGCGAGGAGGTCCGGCGCAGCTATTCGATCTGCGCCGATCCGGCCGAGGGGGTGCTCCGGGTCGGCATCAAGCGCGTGCCGGGCGGGCTCTTCTCGACCTGGGCCAACGAGAAGCTCGCCCCGGGCGAGGTGCTCGAGGCCATGCCCCCCGAGGGTCGCTTCACCTTCGAGCCGGATCCCTCGCGCGAGCGCGCCGTGCTCGCGATCGCCGCGGGCTCCGGCATCACCCCGATCCTCTCGATCGTCCACGCGCTGTTGCGGGGCGAGCCGCGCTCCCGCCTCGTGCTGCTCTACGGCAACCGCACGCGTGCCGACGTCATGTTCAAGGGCGAGCTCGAGGATCTCAAGGACCGCCACCTCGAGCGGTTCGCCCTCGTCCACCTCCTCTCCCGCGAGGCGTGCGAGCTTCCGGTGCTCCATGGCCGGATCGACCGGGCGCATCTCGAGACCCTTCTGCCGCGGCTTTTGCCACCCGAGACGATCGACCTCGCCTACATCTGCGGCCCGCCGGGACTGCCCGAGGAATGCTCGGCGGCGCTCGCCGCCATGGGCGTCCCGGCCGAGCGGGTCCTCGTCGAGCGCTTCACGCCGGCCGAGGGGGCGAAGCCTGCAGCGCGGCGGCGCGAGGTCGCCGCCGAGACCGCGCCGGCCGTGGCGCGGCTCAGGGTGACGCTCGACGGGGTCACATCCGAGCTCGCGATGCACGAAGGCGAGACGGTCCTCGAGGCCGTCTTGCGCGCAGGCGTCGATGCGCCCTGGTCGTGTCGGGCCGGCATGTGCTGCACCTGCCGGGCGCGGCTCACCCGCGGCGAGGTCGCGATGGACGCGAACTATTCCTTGCGCGACTGGGAGCTCGCCGCGGGCTACGTCTTGACCTGCCAGAGCCGGCCGAGAAGCTCGGAGCTCGCGGTCGACTACGATGTCGCTTGAGCCAAGGGGCGAGGGAGCGATCCCTCGCGCGCCGCACGCTCGGCGGCGATCGCCCGAGCACCGCCCACCACGAGTCTCGTCGCGAGCTCGGCGTAGCCGCGGCGGTCCATGGGCCCGTCCTCGCGGAACCACAAGAACGCCCAATTGAGCATCCCGAAGAGGCTCATCACCAAGGGCTTGAGATGGCGCCGGTCGCCGGCGAGCCCCGGCTCGACGGCCAACAGCGCCTCGGTGAAAAGCCGCACGAGCCGCCGCTCGAGCGCGTAGAGCTCTTCGCGCACGGGCTCGGGCAGGAGCTTGAGGTGGGCGATCTGCACCTCGTGCTCGGCATCGGCGTTCCGGTAATGCTCGAGGAGTGCGATCGCCATGTCGGCGAGCCGGCGCTCGGGTGGACGATCGTCGAGCACGGCCGCAGCCTCGACCGCCGCCACGAGCTCCTCGAGGTGGCGGCGCAACAAATCGGCCAGGACCGCATCCTTGTCGCGGTAATAGTGGTAGACGAGCGATTTCGCCACACCCGCTGCCTGACCGATCATGGCGAGCGAGGTGCGGTCGTAGCCGTGGCGGGCGAAGAGCGGGGCCGCGACCTCGAGGATGCGCCGGCGCTTGGCCTCGTAGTCGGCCGAACGGGGTCGTCCCACCGAGCTCAGCCCTTGGGCCGCAGATCGACGATCCGCTTGGCTTTGCCGATCGACCGCTCGATGGCGCCCGGTTCCACGACCTCGACCGTGCAGGTGACCCCGATCACGCTCTTGATGTGGTGCTGCAGCCGCTCGGCCAAGATCATCCGCGCCTCGTGCGCGGCGGCCTCGGGGGCGGCCTCGACCCGCACGGTGAGCTGGTCGAGCCGGCCCTCGCGCGTCACCCGGAGCTCGTAATGTGGCGCGAGCCCGTCGGTCGCCAGGATCTGCTCCTCGATCTGCGAGGGGAACAGGTTGACGCCGCGGATGATCAGCATGTCGTCGCTGCGGCCGGTGATCTTCTGGATCCGCCGCATCGAGGGGCGGGCGGTGCCGGGCAAGAGCCGGGTGAGGTCGCGCGTTCGGTAGCGGACCACCGGCATGGCTTCTTTGGTGAGGGTGGTGAAAACGAGCTCGCCGAACGAGCCGTCGGGCAACACTTCGCCCGTCTGCGGGTCGACGATCTCGGGGTAGAAATGATCCTCCCAGACGTGCAGCCCGTCCTTGGTCTCGACGCACTCGTTGGCGACACCCGGCCCGATCACCTCGGAAAGGCCGTAGATGTCGACCGCGTGCATGTCGAAATTGTCCTCGATCTCGAAGCGCATCGCATCGGTCCAGGGTTCGGCACCGAAGATGCCGATCTTCAAGGAGCAGCCGCGCGGATCTTTACCCTGACGGCGGAACTCGTCGAGGATCGCGAGCATGTAGGAGGGGGTGACCATGATGACGTCGGGCCGCAGATCCTCGATCAAGAGGACCTGCCGTTCGGTCATCCCGCCCGAGACCGGCACGACGGTGCACCCGAGCCGCTCCGCCCCGTAATGGGCGCCGAGCCCGCCCGTGAAGAGCCCGTAACCGTAGGCCACGTGGACGATCATGCCGGGTCGGCCACCCGAGGCGCGGATCGAGCGGGCCACGACCTCCGCCCAGGTGTCGATGTCGGCCCGGGTGTAGCCCACGACCGTGGGCTTGCCCGTCGTGCCGGACGAGGCGTGCAACCGGATCACCTGCTCGCGCGGCACGGCGAAGAGGCCGTAAGGGTAGGTCGCGCGCAGATCTTCTTTGGTCGTGAAGGGGAACTTGGCGAGGTCGGCGAGCGATTTCAGATCGTCGGGGTGGACGCCGTGAGCTTCGAACTTCGATCGATAGTAGGGAACGTTGTCCCAAACCCGCCGGAGCGTCGCCTTCAGTCGCTCGAGCTGCACCGCCCGCAGCTCGTCGAGGCTCGCCCGCTCCATGGGGTCGAGAAGGGCCGGATCGGGCGCCGGCCCGAACTTGGGCGTCCTGCTCACGACTTCGCCTCCCCGGACAAGATGCTGCCGCCGATCGTGCGGGAATGGCCGCGGAACATGGCGATCGTCTCGCCTTCTTCGGTGCGCACGCGCACGTCCGTGATACCGTTGCGACCCTCGCGGAAGGTCTCGACCGCTTCCGCTACGAGGCGCTGGCCGAGCTTCGCCGGCCGCAGATAGGTGATCTGGCAATGCGCCGCCACGGTCCGCTCGCCCGTCCAGTTGCAGGCGAAGGCGAAGGCGCTGTCGGCGAGGGCGAAGATGAAGCCGCCGTGGGCGATACCGTGGCCGTTGACCATGGTTTCGGCGATCCGCATGGCGAGCGTGGCACGGCCCGGGCCGACCTCGAGGAGCTCCATCCCGAGGCCCCGGCTCGCCCGGTCCTCCGCCCACATGGCGGCCGCGACGGCTTCGACCGAGGGACGGTCCGCTTCGCTCATGACCGGGCTCCGAACCGGGGTGGGCGCTTCTCGAGGAAGGCGCGCACGCCCTCCGCGTAATCGGGCGCGTCGCCGAGCGCGCGCTGCAACCGCTCCTCTTCGCCGAGCTGTTCCACGAAGGAGCGGTCCCATGCGCCCTCGAGCAGGTGGCGGGTGGCGACGAGTGCCGCGGTCGGTCCCCGGGCGAGCCGACCCGCGACCGCTTCGGCCTCGCTTTCCAGCTTTTCGTCCTCGACCGCGCGCCAGACGAGCCCGAAGCGCTCGGCCTCCTCGGCCGTGAGCGGGTCGCCCAGGAGTGCGAGCGCGCGGGCGCGGGCGGGACCCAGAAGGCGCGGCAGGTGCCAGGAGGCGCCGCTGTCCGGGACGAGCGCGAGCTTCGAAAAGGCCATGAAGAAGCGGGCGCCCTTGGCGGCGAGTACGAGATCGCAGGCGAGTGCGAGCGCGACGCCGGCGCCCGCGGCGATCCCGTTGACGGCGGCCACGGTCGGGACCGGGAGTTCGCGCAACCTCCGGACGAGCGGGTTCCAAGTCTCGGCCAAAAGCCGGCCGAGGTCGCGCTCGCCTTCGACCGCGGCCAGGTCCTGCCCCGCGCAGAAACCGCGGCCGGCGCCGGTCAGCAGGACGGCACGACAGTCCTTGTCGGCGGCGGCCCGGTCGAGCGCTGCCGCGAGCGCCGCGTGCATCGGCCGGTCGAAGGCGTTCAACCGGTCGGGGCGATCGAGGACGATCCGCCAAAAGCCCTCGCGCGGCTCGACCCGAACGGGCTCGCTCATGAACCGCCTCCCCGGGCGCCCGAGCCATGCGAAAAGCTCGATGCACCCCTCTTGTCATTCGCTGACCGAGCGTTCAAATATCCGAAGAAACCGACCCCGGCAAGGCCCGGGGAGATCCGGGGAGGCGAGATGGGGGAGCTGTTCGCCCGGCACCGTGCCACGCTCGAGGCGGCCGTGGCCGCGAGCCGCAGCCGGGGGTTCTGGAGCCCGTATCCCGAGCTGCCGTCGGGCAAGATCTACGGCGAGACCGCCAAGGCCGAGGCGGAGGCCGCCTTCGCCGCGCTCGCGGGAGCGCCGTTCCCGCTCGACCAGGAAAGCCGCGGCGAGCCCGTGGGCGAGGAGGTCTCGCCTTGGACCGGCGAGCCGCTCGGCATCCGCTATCCGCGGGCCGAGGTCGAGGCGCTCGTGGCGGCGGCCGAGCGCGCCCGCGGACCCTGGGCGCGGGCGTCGGTCGAAATCCGGGTCGGCATCGCCCTCGAGATCCTGGCCCGGCTCAATCGCGAGTCTTTTCTGCTCGCGAACGCCGTCCAGCACACCACGGGCCAGAGCTTCGTCATGGCCTTCCAGGCGGGCGGCCCCCATGCCCAGGACCGTGGCCTCGAGGCCGTGGCCGTGGCCTTCGAGGAAATGACCCGCTTCCCGGCCCGGGCGCTCTGGGAAAAGCCGCAGGGCAAGGCCCCGCCGATCCGGCTCGCCAAGGAATGGCGGCTCGTGCCGCGCGGCATCGGGCTCGTGATCGGCTGCTCGACCTTCCCCACCTGGAACGGCTATCCGGGCCTGTTCGCTTCGCTCGTCACCGGCAACGCGGTGATCGTGAAGCCGCACCCGAAGGCGGTGCTGCCACTCGCGCTCACCGTGCGGACGGCCCGGGCGGTGCTCCGCGAGGAAGGCTTCGATCCCGACATCGTCCAGCTCGCGGTCGATTCGAGCGCCGCGCCGATCACGAAGGAGCTCGCGCTCCATCCGGCGATCGGCATCGTCGATTTCACGGGCTCACCCACCTTCGGTGCCTGGCTCCGCGAGAATTTGCGCGACAAGCTCCTGTTCACCGAGGAGGCCGGGGTCAACCCGGTCGTGATCCAGGGCTGCCGCGATCTTTCGGCGGTCTGCGCCAACCTCGCTTTTTCGCTGTCCCTTTATTCGGGACAGATGTGCACGGCGCCGCAGAACATCTTCGTCCCCGAGCGGGGCATTCGGGTCGGTGACGGGACGATCGACTTCGACGGCTTCGCGCGCGCGCTCGTGGCGGCGATCGACGAACTGCTTTCCGATCCGACGCGCGCTTCGGCGGTACTGGGCACGATCCAGAACCCGGCTACGCTCGAGCGGATCGCCCGAGCGCGGGGGCTCGGCCGCATCCTGCGCGACAGCGCGCCACTTTCCGGTGCCGGCCCGGCGCGCACCGCCACACCGCTCCTCGTCGAGCTGCCGGCCGAGGCCGAGGCCGACTGGTGTTCGGAGTGGTTCGGGCCGATTTCCTTCCTGATCCGCTGCCGCGACGCCGAGGAAGCGCTCGGGCGGGCGGTTCGGGCGGCGCGCAGCAAGGGTGCCATCACGGCGGCACTCTGGGCGACCGACGAACGGTTCGTCGAGCGCGCGGTCGAGGCCTTCGCGGAAGCGGGCGCCTCGCTCTCGATCGGCCTCGAAGGGCCGATCTACGTCAACCAGGCCGCGGCCTTCAGCGACTTCCACGTGAGCGGTGCCAATCCCGCCGGCAACGCCACCTTCGTCGACACGGCCTTCGTGGCCGGCCGGTTCCGCCGCTGCGGCATCCGCCGGGCCGCGGGTAGAGCGAACTTCGATCGGGGAGAGCAGCCATGAACCGACGTCGTCTCGTCCTCGGGGTCGCGAGCGCGGCCCTTTTGGCCACCGGTCCACTCTCCGCGGCCGAGCCGATCAAGATCGGCTCGTTCCTGTCGGTGACCGGGCCCGCCTCGTTCCTGGGCGATCCCGAGAAGCGCACGCTCGAGCTCTACGTCGAGAAGATCAACGCCGCGGGCGGGGTGCTGGGGCGCAAGATCGAGCTCGTGATCTACGACGACGGCGGCGACGCCAACAACGCCCGGACTTTCGCCACGCGGCTCGTCGAGAGCGACAAGGTCGTGGCGGTGGTGGGGGGTACGACCACGGCCACGTCGTTGGCCGCGATCCCGGTCTTCGAGGACGCGCAGATCCCGTTCATCAGCCTCGCGGGCGGCATCGAGATCGTCGAGCCGGTCAAGCCCTTCACCTTCAAGACGCCGCACACCGACAAGATGGCGTGCGAGAAGATCTTCGAGGACGTCAAAAAGCGTGGCTTCTCGAAGGTCGGGATGATCAGCTCGACCGCGGGCTTCGGCGCCTCGATGCGCAACCAGTGCCTCAAAGTGGCACCGGAGCGCGGCATCCAGATCGTCGCGGACGAGCGCTACGCCCCGGGCGACACCGACACGACCCCGCAGCTCAACAAGATCAAGGCCTCGGGAGCCGAGGTCATCGTCAATGCCGATTTCGGCCAGGGCCCGGCGATCGTCACACGCAACGTGCGGCAGCTCGGGCTCGAGCTCCCGCTCTACCAAAGCCACGGTGTGGCCTCGAAGAGCTTCATCGATCTGGCCGGCCCCGCGGCGGAGGGGGTCCGTTTGCCGGCCGCGGCGATGCTCGTGGCCGAGCAACTGCCGGACGACGATCCGCAAAAGAAAGTCGTGCTCGAGTACAAAAACACCTACGAGAGCACGCAGAAGCAGCCGGTGAGCACCTTCGGCGGCCACGCCTACGACGGCCTCATGCTGCTCGTCCAGGCGATCCAGCGCGCGGGTTCGACCGACGGCGTCAAGGTCCGCGACGCGCTGCGCGCCACCAAGGGCTTCATCGGCACCGGCGGGGTCGTCAACATGAGCCCGAGCGACCACATGGGACTCGATCTTTCGGCCTTCCGGATGCTCGAGATCCGTAACGGCACCTGGCAGCTGCTCTACTGAGCCCGAGGTGAGGGAAGGGGCCGGCTGGGCGGCCGGCCCCGCGGTTCCATGGCCGAACTCGTCCAGCTCCTCTTCGCGGGTCTCACCACGGGCGCGGTCTACGCCCTCGTGGCGCTCGGCTTCACGCTCATTTTCCAGGCCTCCGAGGTCGTCAACTTCGCCCAGGGCGAATTCGTCATGCTGGGCGGCATGGTCACCGTCTTCGCCTTCGAGGCCGGACTGCCGCTGCCGCTCGCCGCGGCACTCGCGATCGCGGTCGCGGTCACGACGGGGCTGTTGCTGCACCGTCTGGCGATCGAGCCTGCCAAGGGGGCGACGGTCGTGACCTTGATCATCGTGACGATCGGCGCCTCGATCCTGATCCGGGGGATCGCGCAGATCGTCTTCGACAAGCAGTTCCACGCGCTCCCGGCCTTCACCGGCGACGAGCCCCTCCGTCTCCTGGGTGCCGCGATCCTGCCGCAGTCGCTCTGGGTCCTGGGGGGCGCCGCGGCGATCGTCTTCGGGCTCTGGCTCTTCATGGAGCGCACGCTCCTGGGCAAAGCTGTGCGCGCCACGGCCGCCAACCGGCTCGCGGCCGAGCTCGTCGGGATCGACACCCGGATCGTGCTCGCCCTCGCTTTTGCCGTCTCGGCCGCGATCGGCGCGGTGGGTGGCATCCTCGTGACCCCGATCACCCTCACGTCCTACGCCGTCGGCACGATCCTCGCCTTGAAGGGGTTCGCGGCTGCGATGCTGGGCGGGATCGGCAATCCGGTCGGGGCCGTGCTGGGCGGTCTCGTCCTCGGGCTCCTCGAGGCGTTCGCGGCGGGCTGGATCTCCTCGACCTACAAGGACGGGGTGGCGTTCCTCGTCATCCTCCTCGTGCTCTTGGTCATGCCGCAGGGGCTGCTCGGCCGCCGCGCGGTCGAACGGGTTTGAGCGCCGTGGCTCCGGGGACCCGCACCAAGCTCCTCGTCCTGGGCTCGCTCCTTTTCGTCGTCCTGCTCGTCCCGCTACTGTTCCCTTCGCCGTTCCATCTGCGGGTCGCGGCGCTCGTCTGGATCAACGCCACCGCGGCGCTCGGGCTCGCCTTGCTCATGGGACTCGCGGGGCAGGTGAGCCTGGGTCACGCGGGCTTCATGGGCATCGGCGCCTACGCCACGGCGCTGGGGCCCAAGTTTCTCGGCCTCGACCCGCTCGCCTCGATGGGCCTCGGCCTCGTGGCCGCCGGGGTTCTGGCCTTCCTCGTCGGCCGGCCGATCCTCCGCCTCAGGGGCCATTATCTGGCGGTCGCCACGCTCGGGCTCGGCATCCTCGTCCATCTCGTGCTCGTGAGCGAAGTGCCGATCACGGGCGGCCCGGACGGGATCCAGGTGCCGCGCCTCGAACTCTCGAACTGGCGCGTGGCCGGTCCCGCGACCTGGTATTGGATCACCGGGATCGTGCTCCTGCTCGCGGCTTGGCTCGCCCTCAACCTCGAGGACAGCTCGACCGGTCGCGCGCTCCGTGCCCTGCACGACAGCGAGGTCGCGGCCTCGGTCGTGGGCGTCGACGTCGCGCGACACAAGCTCGTCGTGTTCGTGATCGCCGCCGTCTATGCCGCGCTCGCGGGCGGGCTCTTCGCCCTGTTCAACCGCTTCGTGACCCCGGACGTGGCGGGCTTCCTGCGCTCGATCGAGCTCGTCACGATGGTCGTGATCGGCGGGATGGGCTCGATCCTGGGTGCGGTCGTGGGAGCCGCGCTCCTCACGGTCCTGCCGCAAGCCTTGACCCTGTTCCACGAGTACGAGCACGCCGTGCTCGGTCTGTTGATCATCCTCTTCATGGTTTTCCTGCGGCAGGGGATCGTCCCCGGCATCGCGGGCCTGCTCGCCCGGCGGAGGGCGGCTTGAGCCTGCTCGAAGCCCGCGGCATCTCGATCGCCTTCGGGGGGCTCAGGGCCCTCGATTCGGTCGGCTTCGCGGTCGATCCGGGCGAGGTGCTCGCGATCATCGGCCCCAACGGGGCCGGCAAGACCACGCTCTTCAACATCGTCACGGGGCTTTATCGTGCCCAGGCGGGCGAGGTGCGGCTCGAGGGTTACGACGTCACGGGCCTCGCGCCCCACGAGCTCGCGGCGCGTGGCCTCGCCCGGACTTTCCAGAACCTCCAGATCTTCTTCCGGATGAGCGCCCTCGAGAACGTGATGGTCGGGCGCCATTTGAAAGAGCGGCGGCGGCTCTGGGCGGAGCTCTTCGGCCTGCCTTCGGTGCTGCGCGAGAACCGCGAGAGCCGCGAGCGGGCCCGCGAGCTCTTGGCCTTCGTGGGCCTTTCCGAGTGGGCCGAGGAGCCGGCCGCGGCCTTGCCCTACGGTGCCTTGAAGCGGCTCGAGATCGCCCGGGCCCTCGCCTGCGAGCCCAAGGTCCTCATGCTCGACGAACCGGCCGCCGGGTGCAACCCGGTCGAGACCGAGGAGATCGACCGGCTGATCCTGGCGATCGCCCGCAAGGGCGTCGCGGTGGTGCTGGTCGAACACGACATGAAGCTCGTCATGCGGATCTCGGATCGGGTGCTCGTCCTCGACCAGGGCCGGGTGCTCGCCGAGGGAACGCCGCAACAGGTCCGCAGCGACCCGCGGGTGATCGAGGCCTATCTCGGCCGCCACGGGCTCGAGGCCGCGCATGCCGCTTGAGCCTTTGCTCGAGGTCCGGGGTTTGCGCTGCGGCTACGGTCGGATCGAGGCCGTCAAGGGCGTCGACCTCGAGGTCGCCCCGGGCGAGATCGCGGCCCTCGTGGGCGCCAACGGGGCCGGCAAGACGACGCTTCTGCGGGCGATCTCGGGCGTCCTGCCGATCCGCGGCGGGACGATCCGCTTTTCCGGCGAGCCGATCGAGGGGCTCCGGCCGCACGAGCGGGTGGCGCGCGGCATCGTCCAGGTGCCCGAGGGCCGCCAGCTCTTCGCGCCGCTTTCGGTGGAGGACAATCTGCGCCTGGGTGCCTTCCGCCGCGCGCGGGAGCGGGTGCGCGCCAACCTCGAACGGGTCTTCGCGCTGTTCCCGCAGCTCGCCGAGCGCCGCGACACGCCGGCGGGCGCCCTCTCGGGTGGCCAGCAGCAGATGTGCGCGATCGGCCGTGCGCTCATGGCCGAGCCGCGGCTCCTGCTTTTGGACGAGCCGTCGATGGGCCTCGCCCCCACGCTCGTCGAGCAGATCCTCGAGACCGTGGCGCGGCTCAGGGCGGAGGGGGTGACGATCCTGCTCGTCGAGCAGAACGCGGTGGCCGCGCTCTCCCTCGCCGACCGCGCCTGGGTGCTCGAGACCGGCCGGATCGCGCGTGCCGGGACGGGCCGGGCGTTGCTCGAGGACCCGGCCGTCAAGGCGGCGTATCTCGGGCTCTGAATCGGGCCGGGCGGCGTGTCCTGTGCGGGGGCCGAGGCGGGGCGGTCGCGTTGACAGGCCGGCTCGCGAGACCCCATATAGCGGCCGCCGCGGAGGGGTGGCCGAGTGGCTGAAGGCGGCGGTTTGCTAAACCGTTATAGGGCCCTAAAGCCCTATCGAGGGTTCGAATCCCTTCCCCTCCGCCAAGGCCAGCCGCTAAGTCTCTGGCAGGGAACGAGATTTCTCGGGACGGCCCGGCGCTATCCCCGTCCGTATCCCCGAGGGCGCGGCCGCTGCGCTGGCCCGGAAGCGGAAACGGCGCCGCGAGGGCGCCGGCGACGTATCAGCGGTCCTCAATCGCCATCAGCCCGTGCGGCTCGGGAATGCGAATGGCGCCCGAAGGCGCCGCCCTGCCCGTGCGAGCGCGAACGCTCGCGCTCGAGCAAGCTATCGTTCCACATCCGCGGCGCCGTTCGGCCGCTCGGCCGGAACGATAGCGGAACTGGGCTCGGAGCGGCGAAGTCCGTAGGCTTGCTCCATGATGGCTTCGATCATGCCGGGCGGGATGACAGGCTTCTTGGGCCTCTCTTCGGGCGGTATGTGCTCTTCGAGATATTCCACGGCCCGGGTCAGGAGCACGGCGATGCGCGCCCGGTCCGGATCGCGTGCGGCGAGCGCTTCCATCGCCGTGGTGGCGATCCCGACACGTAGCGCGGCGACCGCTGTACCGAAGCCGCCGAGCTCGGCGATCAATTCGCGGCCGAGCGCGACGTAGGCGCGCAGCTCCGCGAGGGAAAGCCGCCGGGGCGGCGGTTTCTCGGCGACGTAAGGCAACAGCGCGACGGCGGCTTTGAGCCGGTCCCGCGGGTCCGCGGCGGGATCGGCGAGGATGTCCGCGACGGTCGCGAGTGGATCGAGACCGCGGCGCGCGAGCACCTCGAGCACTTCGGTCTGCCCGGGGCGGAAGAGCCGACGGCGGCGGCCGGCACCGGGCGGGCGCGGCTGGCCTTTGACGAAGGGGCGCCCGCGCGGGCGGGTACCATTGGCCGGTTGGTCGGTCATCGGGCGAGCGGCGCGTAATCCGGCGTTATCTTCTCACATCGACCGCCCGCTCGGGAACAAGTCGCGCGCCACGAGCCTACAGGCGAGGCACGCCTCGAGGGCGACGGCGACCGGGTCGGGCGACGTCATCGCGCCGGTTCCCGCTTCCACGATGCTTGCTGTTCGTAGTGACGAAGCTCGTCTTCGGCACAACGGACCGCGGCCTCGAGCTCGGCGAGGGCGTCGCGCAACCGCTCGCGGGCGGCCTGCAAGCACATCGTCGGCTCGAGGAAGTCGGCCACGAAGCGGGCGGCCGCGGCGCGACCGTGCGCTTCGGCCCGCTCGAGCCGCCGCGCCGCACGTTCGGCGAGCCGCCGCGCGGCTTCCGCTCGGGTCGCGTCCTTGTCCGCGCGCTCGCGGGCGACGGCTTCGAAGAGCCAGGTCCGGCGGCGTATGCGGTCGATCTTCGACCACCGCGCATCGAGCGCGCGCTCGGCGATGCGCATGATCGCCCGGGCTTCGGCGCACGCATGCTCGAGGTCGCAGAGCACTTCGTGAATGCGTTCGATGAGGCTCATGCGGCGCGCTCCATGGTCGGCTCGGCCTCGAGCTCGCGGGCGGATCGACCCGTAGGAGCCGCTACGGAGCCCGTAGGCGCGCGATCCGGGCGGGCCGGCACGTCCCTAGGGGGCGAGGCGGATCGCGCGTCCACGGGC
>Ga0197142_1003912_pt1 | contig 12269 bp, 6 predicted proteins | sample GBS60_MetaG_FD_148614 | JGI IMG/M metagenome (GOLD analysis project Ga0197142, IMG submission 148614) | Sediment microbial communities from Great Boiling Springs, Gerlach, Nevada, United States - GBS 60_MetaG | ecosystem: Environmental > Aquatic > Thermal springs > Hot (42-90C) > Sediment... | reverse complement strand
GTTCCCGCGGAAGCGGGAATCCAGGCAATATGGACTTCCCCTGCTTTCTGGACTGCCGCTTGTACGGGAATGACACGCTGGGTTTAGCTCTCCCGTAGCCTCCGGCCGGACTATTGATCTTCGCAAAACCAATGGACATCCAAAGTGGCTGAAAACAAGGGATTTTGGCTGTCTATACGATTTGCGAAGATCAATAGAGAAAACTGTTCGGGTCACATTTAAGCCGAATGGAGGAACATGATGTGTCACTGCTGCGTAAGCAGGAATCCAGGCCTATTCCTGCTCAGAGGCTGTCCCGAAATTGCCAAATCCGGGTGTTGGCAACCAACCGAGGTTCCCCATCCAGTTGCTAAAACCCTACAAAAACAGGGGGGTGCTGATATCCTCTGTCGCCAGCCTGGAACCGCTCGGATAGGGGAAAACGGATTTTCGGGACAGCCTCTCAGACGGGGAACCCAGACAAATGGACTTCTCCTATGTTCTGACTGCCGCTTGTGCGGGAATGACACGTTGGGTTCAGCCCGCCCGTAGCACCCGCCGGACTAAAGAAAACTGTTCGGTAACGCACTGTTCCCAACGGCCTCCGGCGGGTGGGGTTATTTTGCCGCTGTCGTCGCAGATGTCGGTGCCGAGCCGGAAGCAGTCCGTCGCCAGGCCATGGTCAGCCAACCATCTCGGCTCTCCCAATAGATCAGTTCCAGTTGTCCGCGGGAGGTCCAGGTTTCCGGCAGGGCCAACGGTTGGGGCGTCATTTCCGGCGGCAAGATCTTTTCAAATCGCCGCTGCAACAGGTCTTTAAGCACTTGCTGCTGGACGGAGAGTTGTTGGCCCGGCTCGAAGCCAGGTGGAAATATTTTCAGTTCTCCAATGCGAACCGCTCGATAGCCCGTCGGAGTCCTTTCGATCCGATACTCCGCCGTGATGTCCATGCCGGGATACTTGGTCTGGCCTCGGCGAAACGCCCGACCGTGGAGGGTGATCGTAAACCGGCCGTCCCGGAAGGTTACCAGCACCGGCTGGCCGTGCGCAAAATACAACGCCCACGGTTCCCCTTCTGCTTGGGTGGGCAGTTGTTGGAAAAACTGGCCCAAAGGGCCCGGCTCTTGCTCCACCCGGTCAAAATGCTCATCGGTAAGAATCATCCCCCCTAGTCCTGATGAAGCTACATTGTTCACCATCGTCTCGTGCACCTGCACCACCAGGTCTGCAGGGCCGGAGGTCAAAGGGGCTTGAGCAGAAGCGGCCAATTGCACCGCACCGGCCTGACAAACCCGCAGATACACTGCCCGATCCGTAGAGGAAAGCTGAATCTCGGCCGGCCATAACCGCCGCTCCCACAACGGTTGCCGAATCCGCTCCCGAAACTCCCGGTTCCTCTGGGCCACCAAGCGTTCCACCTCCTCATCCAGCCGACATTCCAGCCGATCTTCCGCATGACGGGCAGCAATCCACTCGGCCGTCGGTTTGGTCTGGTAGGTCCGTTTCCAGGCAATCCGTTCCACCAGGCAGCCGCCCCGAACCAGACCGATCCCCCGGATGGCAGTCTGGGTATCGGCTTGTGCCTGGGCAGGAGCCGTCTGCAAGCCGTCCGGCAAAATCCAAAGCCGTTTTTGGGCCTGGAATCGGGTCTGTCCGCTGGCATAAATCCGGGCCGGCCCATTGTAGCCGACGGTGTCCGACTCGGTAGTCCCGACAAAATGCAACAGCACTTCCACTGCCTGAGCGTTCGGGATCAGTTGGCTGGAAATATGTCCTTTGGTTCGGCCAGTGCCGTGAATCTCGGTACCTAAAATCCAATCCACCACGGGAGAGAGGTCTTCGACAGGTCGATCCAGCCCGGCCTGAAGCAACGAGGCAGCAATTTCGATTTGCAAATTGGCCCGGTTAAACCGCCGCTGGATATTCTTGACCAGCCAAGGCGACTGCCGGGCATCCCGAAGCCAGCCTAAAATTGCTCCGATCCGTTGGGTTTGCTCCGCCGTGGGCGTAGGCCCCAGAGTTTTCAGTTCCTCTGCCAGCCTGTCCAGGACCGTGCGATAATTGGCCTGCAGTTCGGCTTGATCGGTTGCCCGGAGCACAATAAGCCAATCCTGCAAGGCTTGGCGCACGTCGGTAAACCAATACAGTCCCAGGCCTTCGAATCCGGCGTCGAACTTGTAGTAGATGGCATCCAGGCGGTCTAGATCGGCCTGAGGACCCCGGTCCAGTTGCTCGGTAAGCTCCTGCCAGCCGAGATACTCCCGCCAGGCCTGACCATTGGGCCCGGCCAACCGAAGGCGTTGGTCCAAAGCGGCTACGGCCGCCTTCAACCGGGCCAGTGCCCGCTGGGCCGTCTGGGGGCCAAACGGAATAAAGGCTTTTTCGGAGGCTTTGGCCTGCTGGGCCAATCCGTGCCAGGAATCGCCGGTAATCTCGGCCAGCCAGTCCGTCAACGCCTCTCGAACCCGCACAAACGGCGCCAAGTCCAGCCCGTCGGCCTCGCTGCAGTAGCGGGCCAACACCTCGGCCACCACCTGGGGATCGGCCTGCTGGGGAGCGGCTAACTGCTTTTCCAACCGGCTAGTGTGGAGATATTCTTTCCATCCTTCTTTATGAGGAGTTTGATCCAGCCATTGGTTGAGTTCTTCGAGGGCTTTTCGGACTTCCTGGGGGCCGGAACCCCCAAAAAGTTCTATATCCACCCCCACCAAAAGAACTGAGCAAATCCCTATCCAAATCCTCAAAAGATGGATTTTTTCCCCCCTCAAAAACATCTTCGGCGAAACAATCATCGGCCGGGTCCTTAAGTTATTAGGAAGTTATCAGGAGGCACAAAGCAAAAGACAAAACCCTCTTTTTGGGGGAACATCTTTGGGATAGAGTAGTAGAATTAAGCTCCATAAAAACTACTACTCTCTCCGAAAGAAAAAAAGGCCCTTCGGCCTTTACGTTTACCGCTGGAAGTTGCCCGGAAAAATCTGAGAAAAGCAAACCGATTTAGAACCCTGAAAAAACGGACGACCAACCGGGGCCTTTTAGTTTGACTGTATCAACCGGAAGCGGCCCCTACCAGATGTAGGGGCTACGAGTCGGCCCGAACGCCACATATTGTAGTAATTAGGCCCGGTAGATACAGTCAATTTAGCCAAACCAAAAACGGTTAACCAAAGCAACACGGAATGTCCCAGCGGATTCACCGAGGAGATAACGTCTATCCTACCCCCCTAGAGCGGCAGAAGGGATTCGAACCCTCGACAACCGGCTTGGGAAGCCGGTGCTCTACCAACTGAGCTACTGCCGCAGATCCAGCACATGCCCATCCCCCCAGTTCGGCTAGCCGATTTGCCCTGAGCGGCGGGTTTCCCTGTGGGATTCGGTTTCCAAACTTCTAATAAGATTTTACCGAAGCCTATCCGGATTGCAAGAGGGCGGAGAAATGAGGGGGATTGCGCAAAAGATTACTACTTTGGAGTGAATTTTTATCCCTCAACAGGAGGGGAATCTTCGAGCCGCCTTCTTGCCTGTCAGGGATATTTTGACATTTTCCACACCTTTCTACTTTGACTGTATCCACCCGACCAGGCTTCTACCCGTTGTAGGGGCAAAGAATCGCCTCGAACACCACAGATTGTGGTAATTTGGTTCCAGTGGATACAGACACCTACCCGGATTTCCTGACCTCTCTCTGGAAAAAGACGCGATTGACGTGCCTTCTGCTTGACGGTGGTTTGCGGGGGGGATAGATTTTTTAGTTTCTTTTTGCCAAAATGGGGGTCTTTAGCAGAAGAAACCGCTCATTTTAGAGGGGTTGGTTTTCCGGGCCGGAAAGCCAGGGTAACCAGGGAAGATAGGAATTTCTGGAAATATAAGGAATATTCGAAACATAGAGAACTTTCACTGTAACATTTCAGCGGAATGAAGCAACTCGCCTTTCCCCTGGCCGTCGAGCGGCCGGCCTGGCCAAAGGCCAGGCCGGGTGAGGGGGGCATTCCCGCGAAAGCGGCAGTCAAGCAAGAAGGTATCTCCGAGTTCCTGCTTGCCCAGTAGGGACCCCGTAGCAGGCACAAAGTAGCTGGATTCCTGCTTGCCCGGAATGACACATCGGCTGTCGTTCGGCTAAAATGTTACCTTTCTCCAAATTGGGAAAATTGGGAACAGAAGCTGGTGATGGGAGCAGCCCCTCTTTGGTGGGGTTTGTAGTTTTGTGTTTGTAACTTTTTGCCAAATAACAACTTAAAGAAAGGGATTTTTCCGATGGCCAGCCAAACCGCAATGAAATATGTTTATTACTTTGGTCCTCAGGGGACCGAGGGGAATGCCCGGATGCGAAACACGCTGGGCGGCAAGGGAGCGAATCTTGCTGAGATGGCCCGTTTGGGGCTTCCTGTACCCCCCGGTTTTACGATTATTGCCGAATATTGCAACGACTTTTTAGCCGCCGGCATGAAGTTTTCCCCCGAAGTCCAACAGCAGGTTCGGGAAGCCTTGGCCAAGGTGGAACAGGACACCGGCATGAAATTCGGCGATCCGGACAATCCGCTGCTGATCTCGTGCCGATCCGGCGCCCGAAAATCCATGCCCGGCATGATGGAAACCGTGTTGAATGTGGGCTTGTGCTCTCGGACCATTCCTGGCCTGGTGCGGAAGACCAACAACGAGCGGTTTGTGTATGATGCGTATCGTCGGTTGATCATGATGTACAGCGATGTGGTGATGGAAAAGGCCGAGGATATTGTCCCCGAAGAGGGCAAAGGCGTCCGGGTGCAACTGGAACGCCTCATGGAGCAGATGAAGCACCAGAAAGGCTACCAGCAGGATACCGATCTAACGGCCGAAGACCTTAAATCGCTGGTCGAACAGTTCCAGCAGAAGGTGCAGGAGGTTTTGGGCCGGCCGTTTCCGGACGATCCCTGGGAGCAACTTTGGGGGGCGATCGGTGCGGTGTTTAAGAGTTGGAATGGTCGGCGGGCTGTCAGTTACCGCCGCATCGAAGGCATCCCGGACGATTGGGGCACCGCCTGCAACGTGCAGGCGATGGTCTTTGGGAATATGGGGGAAAATTCGGCTACCGGTGTGGCGTTCACCCGTAATCCTGCGACAGGTGAAAATCAATTCTATGGGGAATGGTTGATCAATGCCCAGGGAGAGGACGTGGTCGCCGGCATCCGCACGCCCTTCCCCCTGAACGAAGCCACCAAGAGCGAGCACAACCGGCATTTGCCGTCGCTGGAAACGGCCATGCCGAAACTGTACAAACAGTTGGATCGCATCCGCATCAAGCTGGAACGCCACTACAAGGACATGCAGGACATCGAGTTTACCATCCAGGAAGGGAAGCTCTACATGCTCCAATGCCGGAGCGGTAAACGGACTGGTACTGCCGCCCTGAACATGGCCATGGACATGCTCGAAGAAGGCCTGATCGACGAACAGACGGCGCTATTGCGGGTGGAACCGGCCCAGTTGGACGAACTGTTGCATCCGATTGTCGATCCGAATGCGGAGAAAAACGCCAAGTTGTTTGTTACGGGGCTGCCGGCCGGTCCGGGCGGCGCCTGCGGCAAGATTGTCTTTACCAGTCAGGATGCCGTGGAGTGGGCACGCAGAGGGGAACAGGTGATCCTGGTCCGGGAAGAGACCAATCCGGAGGACATCGAAGGGATGCGGGCGGCCAAGGGGATTTTGACCGCCCGGGGCGGCATGACCAGCCATGCCGCTTTGGTGGCCCGCGGCTGGGGCAAGTGCTGCATCGTCGGCGCTAGCGCCCTGAAAATCGATCTGGAAAATCGGACCATTAGCGCCGACGGCCAAACCTTGCGCGAAGGCGACCTGTTGACGCTCAACGGCACCCGAGGCCGGGCCTACCTGGGTGCTCTGCCGATGATCGAAGGCAAAGAGAACCCCCGGCTCCAAAAATTCATGCAGTTGGTGGATAAGTATCGGAAGCTCGGCGTGCGTACCAACGCCGACACCCCGGAAGACGCCCAGGTGGCCCGTTCGTTCGGCGCCGAAGGGATCGGGCTGTTCCGAACCGAACACATGTTCTACGGCGCCGGCTCGGAAAAGCCCCTGTTTCTGCTCCGCAAAATGATCCTCTCCAGCACCACCGAAGAACGCCAAAAGGCCCTGGAAGAACTGGCTCCCTATATGAAGCGGGACATCCAGGCCACCTTGGAAGCCATGGACGGGTTGCCGGTAACGATTCGGCTTTTGGATCCGCCGTTGCATGAGTTTGTGCCGCAGAGTCCGGAGGCGCAGCAGGAATTGGCCAACGCCTTGGGCATCTCGGTCGAACAGGTCCAGCAGCGGGGCGAAGCCTTGCACGAGACCAACCCGATGATGGGGCACCGGGGAGTTCGGCTGGGCATTACGTATCCGGAAGTTACCGAGACGCAGATTCGGGCCATCCTGGAGGCGGCCGCCGAACTGAAAAAGGCGGGCAAAAATCCCCGGCCCGAACTGATGGTGCCGGTTACCTGCGCGGTAAGCGAACTGAATTTCATCAAACCCATCTTCGACCGGATACGAAACGAGGTGGAGGAAAAATACGGGGTCCAGTTGGAGTGCCCCTACGGAACGATGATCGAAATTCCACGTGCCTGTCTGGTGGCCGACAAGATGGCCCAGACGGCCGAGTTCTTCAGCTTCGGCACCAACGACCTGACGCAGATGGGCTTCGGGTTTTCGCGGGATGATATCGGGATTTTCCTGAAGGACTATCTAGACAAAAAGCTCTTGCCGGCCGATCCGTTCCAGACGATCGATCAGGAAGGCATCGGGCAATTGATCGAGATGGCGGTCCAGCGGGGCCGGAAGACCAGGCCGGAGTTGAAGATCGGCATTTGCGGTGAGCAGGGGGGAGACCCGGCCAGTGTGGAATTTTGCCATCGGGTCGGCTTGAACTATGTGAGTTGTTCGCCGTATCGGGTGCCGATTGCCCGGCTGGCGGCGGCGCAGGCCGCCATCAAAGCCAAACCCCGCCGCCGGGCGGAAAAAGGCGACGTGTAATCCCGTCCCTTCTTGGGACCTTTCCCACCAGCTAGGTTTTTGTTGTGCACTGCTGGCTTCACAGAACGGGGCGGCGACGGGGAAAGCCGACCTTACCGCCTCAGTAGGTTTTTGTGCATCGGCAATTGGCCCGGTGGGCTGCCCTCCCGTTGCCGCCCCCTTGGCAGGGCAACCCATGGAGGGGCATGTTTATCGTGCCCGTGGGCGGACCTGAACGGACACGCCTGTCGTGCCCGATGAATCCCTCTCCCCTGCGGGAGAGGGTTAGGGTGAGGGGACAATCGGAGGGGCATGTTTATCGTACCCGCCGGCGGCCCCCCTCACCCGGCTTCGGCTTCGTCTCAGCCGGCCTCTTCGGCCAGGCCAGAGGCGTGTGATGCCCCCTCACCTGGTTTGGCCTTCGGCATTGCCTTCGGCCAACCGGCCTATTGCCGGCCAGGGGAGAGGCGAGCAGGAGGACCTGACAAGCAGGTCCCTCCAGGGGGTGTTTCCATGTTCCGGCAGCGCAGCCAGTGGACCGTGACGACAGAGTCTTTCCGTCTCTCCATTGCTGGGGATGCATATGGCTGTTGTTTCTGGGCCTTCGTATCGTCGGATCAATTCCTTCCGTTTGGCCACGGAGTTTCGGCAGTATTTGCATCGGCTGGATGCCTCAGTGCCGTGTGATCTGGAGGTCTTGAGTGCGGCGGATCGTTCGCCATTGGCCTGGCCGTGTCGGGTGGGCCATCGCACGGTCGGAAACAGGTTCTGCATTCAGCCGATGGAAGGATGGGACGGCACGCCGGACGGACGGCCTACGGAAAAGACGCTCCGCCGGTGGGCGCATTTCGGTCAATCTGGGGCCAAACTGATTTGGGGCGGCGAGGCGATAGCTGTCCGCCACGACGGCCGGGCCAATCCCAACCAACTCTGCTATCGGCCCGAACATGCCGACGATCTGGCCCTGCTTTTCGAGACGGTGGTGCGCGCACATCGGAGCCGGTTCGGTTCGGATGCGGATCGGGATCTTCTGGTCGGCTTGCAACTGACGCATTCGGGCCGATTTTCCCGACCGAATCGGCATGATCGGCCAGAACCGAGGATCGTGTATCATCATCCGCTTTTGGATCGGCGGGTGGGCATCCGGCCGGAGGACGATTCGGTCGTGCTTACCGACAGCGAGATTGCCGGGCTAGTCGAGGATTTTGTGCGGACGTCCGAGGCAGCCCAAAAGGCCGGCTTCCATTTTGTCGATATCAAGCATTGCCATGGGTATTTGGGACACGAATTTTTGTCTGCTTATGATCGGTCTGGCCCCTACGGCGGCGATTTTGACGGTAGAACCCGATTTTTGCGCCAGACCATTCAGGCAGTGCGGGCCGCCTGTCCGAAGCTCCTGATCGGTGTCCGTATTTCCATGTTTGATTTTCCGCCGTTCATGCCGGATCCGGCCCGAACCGGCAACGGCAAACTGGGACCGGGCATCCCGGAACCGTTCCCCACGCCCTATCCGGGTTTTGGCTGCGATCGGCATAATCCCCTCCAACCGGATCTGGCCGAGCCGATCCGCCTGGTCCGCATGCTCCAGGAAGAACTCCGGGTGGAACTGGTCAATCTGACGGCCGGCTCGCCCTATTACAATCCGCATATCCAGCGGCCTGCCCTGTATCCGCCCAGCGACGGCTATCAACCGCCGGAGGACCCGCTTGTTGGATGTGTGCGGCAAATGCAGGCCGCCCGGCAGATCAAGCGGGCCGTACCGGGCCTGCCGATGGTCGGGAGTGCGTATACATATTTTCAAGATTTCCTGCCCCACGTGGCTCAAGCCGTAGTACGTGAAAGCTGGATCGACTTTGTCGGCCTGGGCCGCATGGTCCTGGCCTATTGGGACCTGCCGGCCGATATCCTCCAGGGCCGACCGATCGACAAAAACCGCCTCTGCCGCACCTTGAGCGATTGCACCACCGCCCCTCGCCAAGGTCTTCCCAGCGGCTGCTATCCGCTGGACCCGTATTACAAAAACTCTCCGGAATCGGCCCGATTGCAGGAGGCCAAAGCTGCCCTCCGAAAAAAACTCTCCTAAACGCATTTGTGAAACCTCTTCGTCCCGGCCTTTTCTGCGCCTGGTTACTCCTGTTCCTGCCGCGAAAGCCATCGTATCCCTGCCCCCCAACCCCCTGGGTCATTCCCGGGCAAGCGGGAATCCCGCATGGCCGCCTCTGCCCTTTTGCGGGAGAGGCCGGCCGGAGCCGCCAGCGCAAGGGAGCGGCGTCCAGGCCGGGTGAGGGGGCTGCTGTGTTATTCCTGCGCAAGCAGGAATCCAGGCTGCTTTGTGCCTGTTCCTTATTCCTGCTAGGCAAGGAGGGAACTCGGAGATACATTTGGCTTCCCGCCTTCCCGGCAATGACACCCTTCCCCTAGTGGAGAGAGTTGAGAGGTTTCCCTTCAAAAGTCTTCCGAAAAGGTTCGATTTTTCCGATTTTCCGCAGTTTTTTGTCCGGGGATAGTTGACGAGCGGTGTTTGGGGAAGTATCTATGGAAAACATTGGTATTTCTTTCCCCATTTGCCTAGTTTTACATTTTCCCCTGAAGGAGGGCTTCCTATGAGGCGTAGTTGGCTTCTGGTTGCAGTGGGATTGGCAGTCGGTGGTGTGGTGGAGATGTCGGCCGGTTGGGCCCAAGGAGCGTATTGTGGGGTGGCCCGGCGGTGCTGCCTGCGGCGGGTCTGCTGTGTGCAGCCTTGTTGCCAATGGACCTGCCATACGGTGATGAAAACCTGTGCCGTGGTGGAGTACGTGCCCAAACAGGAGACTTGCTATCGAACGGTCTGCCAACCGATCTATGAACAAAAGATGGTTACCGAATGCCGGTACGTACCGGTCGTGAAATTCCGGGAATGTCGGGAAACGGTCTGCCGACCGGTCTATGAAACCCGGTGGGAAACCCGGGCTGAGCCCGTTTGCCGACCCGTCTATGAGACTAGAACCAAACAGGTAACCTACACGGTTTGTCGGCCGGTGTATGAAACCCGCTGGCGGGAAGAATACTACACCGTCTGCAAGCCGGTGGTCGAAACCAAGAAGGTCCAGGTTTGCACCGGTCGTTGGGAGACCCGGCAGGTAACTGTTCCGAGCACTTGTGCCCCGGCCACCTGCAGACCGACCACCTGCGCTCCAGCTACCTGTGCGCCGGCCACTTGTGCGCCACGTGTCATCTGCCAGCGAGTCTGGGTACCGGAAGTGGTGGAAAAGGAGGTCCAATGCGTCCGATACGAAACCGAACTGCGCAGGCGGAAAGTGCCGTACACGGTCTGCCGGTGGGTGACGGAGCAGAAGACCGGCCTGTGCACCTATACAGTCTGCCGATGGGTTACCGAGACGGTTACCCGGAAGGTGCCGGTCCAGACATGCCGATGGATTCAGCAGGAGGTGGTTCGCCGGGTGCCTTATACGGAAATGCAACTGCGTCAGTATCAACGACTGGTAACCACGGTGCGGTACGTGGAAAAGCAGGTGCCCTATACGGTAACCCGATGCGAGCCTCGGATTGTGTATAAACAAGTGCCGGTGCACGTTTGTTGCCCAGTTCCCTGTTGCAAGGTAAGCTGTTGCGCCAACTAAGAGCCTATCCCAAAAATCAGCCTTGGCGCAAGGGTGGGGTGGACGTATCCTGGCCTCTGAAAGTTCCCTGCGTTGGGGGATCGGATAGGAGATCGGCATTTTGGGATAGGTTTTAAGCGGGCCAGAGCAAGGACGCGCGTGATGAGACGGAGCGTGGAGGCGTTTTGGCCGCGGTTGTGGCGGGCGATGCAAAACTGGCAGGCCGACCAGGCGGACCAGTTAGCGGCCGCCTTGGCTTATTATGCGATGCTTTCGCTTTTCCCGCTGGCGATGATTTTCTTGGCGGCCTTGGGGTATGTGCTGCGGTTTGTGCCGGAGGCGCAGTCGGCCCAGAAGGAGCTTTTGGAATTGGTGGCCGAAAACACGTCGCCGCAGGTGGCCCGGTATCTGGAGCAGATTTTTGCCCAAGTAGAAACCCAGGCGGATCTGAGCGGGCCGGTGGGGGGTGTGGTGTTAGTCTTGACGGCCATTGGCATCTTTTCCCAATTAGAAACGGCGTTTGATCGGATTTGGCGGGTGCCGCCGGCGCCTTGGCAGGGATGGTGGGGGGCGGTGCGCAATGCCTTGGTCTATCGGCTTCGGGCCTTTTTGATCTTGATGGGGGTTGTGGTGGGGATGATGGCAGCATTTTTTGGCAGTATGGCCTTGGCTGCTATCCGAACATTCACTACGTCGCTTTGGGGCGGCCCATGGCTTTGGAACGCACTGGAAACCGCCCTGGGCCTGCTGAGCAGTTGGGCCTTGTTTACGATCATGTACAAAACAATTCCCCGAACTCCGGTGGCCTGGCAGGCGGCTTCGGAAGGGGCGGCGGTGGCCGCTTTTTTGTGGGAACTGCTCCGACGGTTTCTGGCCGCCTTCCTGATCAGCCCCCATTATTCCGCCTACGGGGTGGTCGGCGCGGTGTTGGCCCTGCTGGTTTGGATACAACTGACCGGCTGCATCCTCTTCCTAGGCGCCGAGTACGCCCAATGCCTCCAAGCCTCCTATCGGCAAACCTATTCATCTTCGCAAAACTAAGAGGCTGTCCCGAAATTGGCACTCCGGCGGCGCCCCCGATGGTTTTTCAAACCGTTCTGACTTTCCAAAATGCCGTTTTATTGGAGTTGGGCAGTCTGGGGGCTGCCGGTTGGTTGCCCGTGCCGGCTAAAACGGAATTTCGGGACAGCCTCTAAGGGACACCCATGTGGCTGGAAAACCAGGAAGTTTCGTGTCTCGACAATTTGCGAAGATCAGTAATCGGGCTGCCTTTGGCCCACCCCTTCGCAGGCCGGCTTCTAACGGTGGGCTGGATCGGACGACAGAGGTGATCATTCCTCCGGGCCGTCGGCTGACCCACCCCTTAGCCGGACACTCTCCAGGGGAAAATCCAGGCCCTGTGGAATCCCTTTCTATTCGTGGGACCTGGCTTTTTGGGGCAAGATGTGTTAGCATTTTTGTTCCTCCCCCGGAGATGCGGCAGATTCCTCTCCCCAAGAATCTGGGGAACCCTTTGGCCGAATGGACGGGCAACTACGCTCGTCGTGCCCGATAAATCCCCTCTTACCCGGCAGGAGCGGGTTAGGGTGAGAGGGAAATAAAGTGGACAGCCATCTTCTTTTTTCCCCTCACCCGGCCTCGGCTTCGCCTCGGCCGGCCTCTCCCGCCAGGGGAGAGGCGGGTTGGGGAGCCGGTTGCGCTGTG
>Ga0197142_1003911_pt1 | contig 12270 bp, 9 predicted proteins | sample GBS60_MetaG_FD_148614 | JGI IMG/M metagenome (GOLD analysis project Ga0197142, IMG submission 148614) | Sediment microbial communities from Great Boiling Springs, Gerlach, Nevada, United States - GBS 60_MetaG | ecosystem: Environmental > Aquatic > Thermal springs > Hot (42-90C) > Sediment... | reverse complement strand
AGTGATCGATACAGCAAATCATTATGGTATAGCAATGGTATTTACAGGAATGAGGCATTTTCGACATTAAAAAAACTTGTAAAAAAATGATTTAAAAACACTATCATACATTATAAAATAAAATTTTAAAAAATTAGATTTTTGATGTATTGTCTAATAATTTACCACAGAGAACACAAAGAAGCCACAGAGAAATGATATAAATTGAATTTAGATAAAATAGAATTATCTGATTTCTTTGGATTAGTGATAGATTCTACGGGTATTAAATTTACGAATCGATGAGAATGTTTAAAATATAAAAATTTTTTTATGATGGTTGATATTTTTTATGCATTTTATAGAAATATTTTATAATAATTTATATTATTAAACAAAGCAGCTATTTTTCATTTTATAAAAATTTCTTTCAATAAAAATATGAATTATCTTGACAAATGAATTTTTTTATATATATACGTTTATGTGTTTTACGTAGCAGTTGATGCAATGAGTGGAGATTTAGGGCCTCGACCTGCAATTGAAGGAACTGTTCAGGCTGTAAGAGAATGGAATATTCCTGTTATACTTGTAGGAAACGAAGAGATATTAACGCGAGAATTAAAGAAATACGAATACGATAGAGATCTAATCATCGTAGAAAATGCAATAGATGTAATTCGAATGGATGAATCTCCTTCAAAAGCGGTAAAAGAACGAACTAATGCCTCTGTTGTCGTTTGTGCGAATTTAGTAAAAAAAGGAGAAGCGATTGGTTTTTTTTCTCCTGGGAATACAGGAGCAAGTATGGCTGCTGCTTTATTTTATATAGGAAGAATCCCTGGAGTACATCGTCCCTGCATTGCATCTCCAATACCTCGTGAGGATGGTGGTACTACAATTTTAGTGGATTCTGGAGCTAATGTTGATTCTAAGCCAGAGTGGTTGGTTCAGTTTGCGTTAATGGGAAGTCTTTATGCAAAAGAAATGTTTGGAATATCTAATCCAAGAGTTGCAATTCTATCGAACGGCGAAGAAAATAAAAAAGGCAATGTTGTTTCTGTTCAAGCTGCGGAACAATTATCAAAACTTCCCATCAACTTTATAGGCAACATAGAAGGAAGAGATCTATATGGTGGAACCCCTCGATATGCTGATGTAGTTGTTTGTGATGGATTTGTAGGAAATGTCGTCTTAAAAGCAACAGAAGGATTGGCTTCTACAATTTTTCGTATTTTGCTTAAAGGTATAGAAGATTCTCCATTGGCAAAAACAGGTGCATTTTTTCTTAAACCAGTATTAAACGAAATTCGTAAACGTATGGATTATTCTGAGTATGGTGGTGCTCCCTTATTAGGTGTGAATGGTGCTTGTTTGATTGGTCATGGTTCATCGAATGCGAAGGCATTCAAGAATGCCATAAGAGTTTGTTATGATTACGCAGAAAAACAGATTTCTTATAAAATTCAGGAGCTATTCCCCAAAAAGAGTCATTTATTTAAGTTTTTAGAATAGGTCATTAAAATAGCTCTAGTTGTTGATTTTCTTTTTTAGATTTTATAGAAATCTTTGGTAAATTTCCGTTATTACAAATAAAGTGTTTTGCAAGGTAAAGTTTGCCACCAGAGTTTGTAATGTCGATATAATCAATTTTTCGTTTTTCGCGAATAGAGCATAACCTTTTCGCAACAATTAGGGTTATCCCAGGAACTTTTATGAGTAATTCAAAAGGATCTTTGGATATATCAATAGGATATAGGTTTAAATTTTCTAATGCGTAGCGTATTCTTGGTTCGTTTCGATAATACTTTAAACGAGGATAGCTGTGTTTTAAAAATTGTTCGGCCCATTTTAACTTTGATTGCGAGGAATTATGAAGAATTAAATTTTCAAAGTAGTCTATTATTAGTGCATCTAAGTTAAAAGTTTTTTCTTGTTTGATTTTTCGTATTGGTTCCACATAAACCAAAAAAGTAACAAAAGAAAAATTATCAATCAAAAATACTAAATATATGACAAGTATCAATAAGAAGCTTTTCGCTTCTTATTGAATTTTGCGAATCTTTTCGAAAAGTTCTTTATAAGAAGAATCTTTTTTGTAAAACAAAGGTGGTTTACCAAGAGGAGCATCAACTACGATAGTTTTATTCCCTTCATAAATTTGATTGGTCCATAATTCTACCCACGTTCCTTTGGGTAGATAAACCTCTTTTTTTTGTGTATTCGGATCTAATACTGGTGCAACCAATAGATCTGCTCCAAGTAAAAATTCTTCATAATTTATGTGATAGGTTTTTTCGTCATCAGGATAATGAAAAAACAAAGGTCTTACTAATGGATACCCAAATTCTTTTGCTTCTTGAATTAACATTTTTCTGTATGGAAATAAATGAGCATAGATTTTTGCAAATCGAGCAAAAAACTGAAGGGTTTCTTCGTCGGTATGAAATTGATGATTATTTTCGGGTTGGTTGCCTTCGTGGGTTCTAAATATCGCTGTAAAAGCAGATAATTCTGTCCATCGTAAGAAGAGTTCCTTAGATCGATGATAATTTTTTAACCAATGAGTAATCGTTGTATATCCTCCTATATCAGAATGATTGTACACATAGCCACTTAAACCACTGGAAAGTAAACCAGTAACAGCAGTTTTAATTCCATCATACTCACTCCAACTTACCAATTGATCGCCTAACCAAAATAACGTAGCATATTGAGGACTTTTTGTAAATCCAGCTCTTAAAAAATATACTACATCTTTTTGATTTGCTTCTGTGATTACTTCGTAATTCAACTTTGCCCATTCTACGGGATATTGATTATGAAATCTTTTTGGATCTCCTTCGAATAATACGGCATCGTAAGGTAATGCTTCTCCAAAATCAGCCATCCATCCTTTTGCACCAATACCTAATAAATTTTCTTTGATAATTTTTTTATACCACTCACGGGCTTCTGGATTCGTTAAATCTACTAGTGCAGCGTAAAAGTCTGTGTTCTTTACTAAATAAGGACTTCCATCAGGTTTTCGCACTAGATAGCCTTTTTCTTTTGCTTCGTCAAAATAGCTTTTTTTGATGTTTTTTTTAAGTTCCTTAATGTCGGCTAAAAAAGGACTAATGTATATCATCACATTGATATTTTCTGTTTTTAAGTCTTTTACAAGTTGATTCCAATTAGGATAACGATCTTCGTCTAATTCCCAATTCCACCATAGCTGCTTTCCGAAGCTGGTTTTTCTTTGTCCAACCCAGTCTTGCAACCAGAAGGCAGAAATAGGGGTTTGGTATTTTTTGAGCATTTCCCATTTTTTGTAGACTTCTTCTGTTCCACCTTGCATACCAACGATAGCACCTTTATGGATCCAATCGGGTAAAGGAATCATTCTACCCGAATGTTTTGTATAGGTTTGTATTAATGTTTGTGGAGAATCTCCCACTAGTATATTTCCATTTAATTCATTCGAAAAAACCTCGATCTGAATTTTGTTGGGATCTACTAAATCAAAAACGCTATATTCTGTGTTTTCTAAAAAAAAGCTTCGTAGTTTACTGGAAATAAAATAAGGAATTGGTGCATAACTTGTATGCCAATCGCCACCAGATTTTGCTGTTAAATTTGCACCTGTTGTAATGGGTTCTTCGCCACGACCGATGCCCTGTTCCATAACAAAGATGGGAACACGTTTGCCTTTTAGATTAAAATACGTAAACTGTTCCCCAAAACCAAAAAATGCTTCTTTAGAATCCGATAGAAAAGTAAAATAAATTCGGTTGATGCGATTATCATAACTTCGAATTGTTATTTGAATTTCTTCGGGCGAATAATGATAAAAATAAATTGCATACGAAATATGTGTTTTGTCATCACAAATATTGTGTCCTTTTATATAGATAAAATGCTTTTCTTGTTGTATATTATCGATGACTTGTTTATTACATTCAAGTTTTATGTTATCTTGAATAAAAAAAGAACCACGGGATTCTTGTACATTTTCTTCGCCAACTGCAAATGATAAAAAGCCTTGATTGTTTGGTGTTTGCCAAATCGTTTTGTTGTATTTTTTGCTTTCGATTGAATATTGAATTGAGTTGTTTTCGATTTTTCGTTTAAATATAAAATTTTCGAATGTCCATTCTTGTATGTTATTTTCATTTAGATACTGTACGAGTTGTGTATTTTCCGAAAATTCAATATTTTTTATTTTTGAATCTTTTCGGCAAGAAACAGTAAATATTAATAAAACAAAATAAAAAAAATAGTTTAATTTTTTTATCATACTTCCCCCTTTAAATTTAGAAATATTTTTTATTTTCTTTTTGTAAATTCTTTTTTGATGTTATACTGGTTATTAATAATTTTTATAGTTGATTAAAATAGATCTTTCAATTATTTGAATATTGATGAAGTTGCAGGAGCTTGAAAGAAAAATTCAAGAAACATTCCCACTAGAACAATCCAACGTCCTTAAAGAACTTGTCTATTTTATGGATGATCTCGTTAAAGTAAGTGATTTTAGAGAATTAAAAGAAATTGTTAAAGAACTTGGTGAAGCACAAAAACAGACTCAACAAAGATTAAATGAATTAGTAGAAGCCCAGAAAAAAACTGAGCAAACAGTTAAAGAATTATCAGAAGCCCAGAAAAAAACCGAACAACAAGTCAAAGAATTATCAGAAGCTCAGAAAAAAACCGAACAACAAGTCAAAGAATTATCAGAAGCTCAGAAAAAAACCGAACAACAAGTCAAAGAATTATCAGAAGCTCAGAAAAAAACCGAACAAACAGTTAAAGAATTATCAGAAGCCCAGAAAAAAACTGAACAAACAGTTAAAGAATTAGCAGAAGCATTAAAACAAACCCAAGAAGAACTTCGATTATTGATTCACGAACATAGAATTACAAGACAAGAATTAGGAGGACTGTCTCATTCCTTTGGATATCTTCTCGAAGATAGAGCATACAAAGGATTACCATCTATTTTAGAAAAGCAGTTTAACATAAAGCTCCAACAACCATTAAAAAGAGAAATTCTTCCATTTAGAGGAGATAGAAAAATAGAAATCAACATTCTTGGTAAGGGAATAAAAAACCAAAAAGAAATATGGATTCTTGGAGAAGCAAAATCTCAGTTAAAGAAAAAACATGTAGAGCACTTTTTACGAAAACAGCCTATATTTGAAGAATTATTTCCCGGCGAGAAATTTTATCTTCTGGTAACTTATATGACAGACCTTGACACCAAACAATTTGCAGAAAAGAATCAAATTCATGTCTATTATTCTTACGAATTACCTTTGTAGTTTATTTTATTATGAATATTTTATCGTCAGATTTTTTAGTTATTGGTGGTGGTATAATTGGCTTAACTTTATCAAAACAATTAAAAGAACTATATCCAGATGCAAAAATTATCATCGTAGAGAAAGAAGATGATGTGGCTAAACATAGTAGCGGAAGAAATAGCGGGGTTTTACATGCGGGTTTTTATTATACAAAAGATTCGTTAAAAGCAAAATTTACCAAAGAAGGAAACGAAGCCTGGCGAACGTATTGTTATCAGAATAATCTTAAAATTTTAGAATCTAAAAAGGTTGTCGTTGCTACCAGCGAAGAAGAACTAGAAGGTATCTATGAATTAGAAAAGCGCGGTAGAATAAATCAAGTTCCTTTAAAACTGATTGACGAAAAAGAGTTAAAAGAAGTAGAGCCAAATGCAAAAACCTTTCAAAAAGCTTTGTATTCTCCATTAACAGCAACAATTGATCCCATAGAAATTTGTCAGCATCTAAAAAAAGAACTCATAAATAAAAACGTAAAGATTTTTTTTGATGAACCATTTTTTAAAAGAGATAAAAAATTGATTCTAACTAAACGTTATAAAATCCATGCAAAAAAAATTATCAATTGTGCTGGACTATACGCAGATAAAATCGCAAAACAATTTGGGTTTTCTAAAAACTATGTAATCATACCATTTAAAGGAATTTATTTAAAATATATAGGTAAGGATCAACCAATTCGAACCAATATATATCCAGTACCAAATTTAAGAAATCCTTTTTTAGGAGTACATTTTACTATAACAGTCAATCAAGAAATAAAAATTGGACCAACGGCAATTCCAGCCTTTTGGAGGGAAAACTATCAAGGTTTACAAAACTTTCGCTTTCGAGAATTTTTATCAATTCTACACAAAGAAGCAAATTTATTTTTTACCAATGCTTTTGATTTTCGTAGACTTGCATTCGAAGAAATCAGAAAATACAGTCGAAAACATTTAATGGAATTAGCAGGAAGATTAGTTCATCAAATTGATTTTTCGAAATTTAATGAATGGTCTAAACCAGGAATTCGCGCACAACTACTCAACATAAAAACCAATGAACTTGTTCAAGATTTTGTTGTAGAAGGCGACGATACAAGCGTTCATGTATTGAATGCAGTATCACCAGCTTTTACCGCAGCTATTCCTTTTACAAAATATGTCATCGAAAATTATATTAATTCACTCTAAACGCTATCTAGGACTTAATGCAAATCTTTTAAAAGAATTTTTTTAATAAAATTATTTATAATATGAATTTGTAAATTAATATTGAATAATTCAATCTCAAATATGTATTTAAAAATAATAAAAACTTTGATTAAAATAGAAATATAATAAAAATAATTTATAATATAAACATAACATCAACCAAAATCATTGGAAAAAATGCAAATAATTTCTCTTGATAAGGGAAATCCTTGCTTTTTGTAGAGATAGTTATTAATTGTTATAACTTGATTTGGTAAAGAAATATCATTTGTTAGATTGGGAAAAGGGATTAGGGGAATTATGTCGTATCCTGAGGATAGCATTTCCCATTCGATCATGATGCGGATCAGTGCACTAATAGAGTAGCCGATAAAGTGTCGTAATTCGAAGAGATTGCTCCAAAGGACCGGATTCATCGGAATGGTTTTTCTTTTGTAGAGTTTGTTTTTGGGCTGATAGTTGGCGGTTTCTGATTTTTTGTGTGGTGTAATTCGAATTTCATAAAGATAGAAAAGATATTTATTCATGAGAAAGAATATGGCGAGGTAATGTTTGCCGTTAAAGTGGGTCTTAGCGAGTAGAGAAAGAAAAGCTAAGTGATGAGGTTCGAGGTTGATGCAGATGGGGTGTAGGGATTTTGTAGTGTAAGTATCTTGTCTCATACTAAATAATATCTCATTTTGGGAAAAAACTATCATAGAAAAAACAAATCTTTTTAAAAAATAATTTGATAAAAGTCTACATATAAACAATTTTTCGTTCAGTAAACAAAGAATAAATACTTGAAACGATTTTACATCCAATTAATCTGTAAATTATGAAGACGATAAGCATTGTTGGTGTAGGTATCATGGGTAGGGGTATGGCAATCAACCTACAAAAAAAGGGATATTCCCTTCGATTATATACGCGAAATCCAGAAAAAATTCAAGATCTAAAAAACGAAAAAACTCTTATAACATCTAACTTAAAAGAAGCAGTAGATAACTCTGATATTGTGATTTTATGTTTAACAGAAGACGAGGTGGTAGAAAGTATTTTTTTTAACCCAGATTTTTTAAATAGCAATTTGAATGTAGTTATCGATACAGGTACAACATCTCCCGATTTAACGTTAAGAATGTTCGAAGAATCCAAAAAACGAGGATTTCGCTTTTTCGATGCACCTATGACAGGAAGTAAAAACGCTGCATTAGCAGGAGAAATTGTATACATGATGGGAGGCACAGAAGAAGATTATCAAGTAGGGAAGGATGTTTTCGAAAATTGTGGAAAATTAACCATTCGATGTGGTCCAGTTTCTTATGGTCAACGCGCGAAAATAGCATTAAATATGATCCAAGCGGGACTTTACCAAGTCTATATAGAAGGCTTTATGTTAGCAAAAAAACAGGGAATTGATTTTCAGGTTTTATACGATATCTTATCCAACTCTGCCGCAAAATCTCCTATTTTAGAATTTAAAATCAACATGGCAAAAAAAAGGGATTTTTCTACTCATTTTGCTTTAAAAAATATGAATAAAGATATTAACCATGCTATACGGCAATCCTTAAATTATCAAGTTGCTTTGCCATTATGTTCTTCTCTTAAAACGATTTACAATGCAGGAATGAATGCTGGTTATGGCGAAGAAGATTTTGCAAGCTTGGTAAAAATAAACGAGATATTAAATCAAATCGAATTATAGAATATTTATAATAAATTTTTTAAAATTATTATACTAAATAATAAATTAGTATTTATAAGAAACCTCACTAACTCCATTTGTATTATTTATAATAATTTGATAAGGAATTTGAAGCTTCATGCTCTCTACGTGGGAAATTACTCCCACTTGTTTTTGGGCACTTCCATCTTTATGTATAAAAATTTCATTAATAGTTGCTAATACTTTTTGAAGGGTCTGTTCGTCTAAGCTACCAAATCCTTCGTCAATAAATAAAAAATCAAAGTTAAGATTCGAAAAATTAGTATGGATAATGTCATATAAACCTAATGCTAAAGCGAGAGATACATAAAAGCTTTCTCCACCAGATAGACTTTCTACCTTCCTTTCGCCTTCCCATGTATCTAGGATTTTGATGTTTAATCCTGCTAAACGTTTTCCTGTTTTTGCTTCTTCTGAGGCTTTTAAAATATAGCGGGGTTCAATTTTTTTTAGTCTTTCATTTGCAAATTTAATCACAGTTTCGAAATATACTTGAATTACATATCGATGTAAAGAGATCCTTTTAGGATTGTTGTTCGATAAAATATTATAAAGTGTTTCTAATTTCTTGTATTGATTATTCCATTTATCGTATTCTTTTTCTTTTTTTGTAAATTCTTTTAGATCTTCTTCTATGGTTTTGATATTTTGATTGAGTGTTCCAATTTCTTTGTTGTACTCATTGATTTTTTTGTTTAACTCTTCTATGTGATTTTGTATTTCTAAATTATCTTTTTCTAGTTTTTGTTTTTGGGAGGAAATTTCTTGGAAATCTTTATAAAAAAAACTAAATTCTTGCATTAGTCGATTGGAATTTTTTTCTATTAGAGAATCAATTTTTGCTTTTTCTAAATCATAATCTTGAACTTCTTTTTGTAGCTGGTTGACCTCTTCTTGTTTTAGATAATATTTTTCGATTTCTTCTTTGGTGATTTGATTTTTTTCTAAGAATTCTAAAAACAATTTATTTTTTTCTTTTAGATTTTTTTGGTCTAATTGAATTTGATTTTCTAATTGTTGAATTATACCTGTAATTTCGCCTTCTTGTTTTATAAAAGAATTTATTTCTTTTTGAAGATTTTTAGTTTGATTTTCGTAATCCCTGATTTCTTTTATTAAAGAATCAATTTCTTTTTTGATGTCTTTTTGAATCTTTTCGATGTCTTTTAAGTCGTATTGATTTTCTTGTAAAAATGTTTTAATAGATTGAATTTCGATTTCTTTCTTGTGATGTTGTTTTTCTGCTTCCTGGAGTTTATTTTCAAGAAGTTTAATTTGATTTTCTATTTGCTTTTTTTTGTTTAATATAATATCTGGTTCTTCGTCTAATTTTTCGCGAAAAGGATGAGGATGTTCTTTTGAACCACAAATGGGACAAGGCTCATTTTCTTTTAATTGTTTTGCAAAATAAGATTTATAAATGGTTTCGAGTTGTTGGTTAATATTTTCGTATTGGATTTTTAATTTTTTTAGTTGTTCTTCGATTTTGTTTTTTTCTTGTTGTATTTGATCGATTTCTTTTTGGATCGATTTAAAGATATTTAGTTTTGGTTGAATTTTTTCGATTTCTTTTAATCGAGTTTTTTTATTTTCGATGATTTCTTTTTGATTTTCTAATTGTTGTTGGATTTCTTTTTTTTGTTGTAGCAGGTTTTGAATGTTTGATAATTCTTTTTTTAAAGATTCTTCTTGCTTTGAATTATTTTTTATTTGGCTTTCGATTTCTTGAATATTTTTATAAATGGGATAAATATCCATTACCTTATTTGCATTACGAATTTTTTCTTCTAGGTTTTTGATCATTGCTTCTTTTTTTTGTAGTTCGTTTTTTCTTTTAAGATTTTCTATCAGGTCGTTTAAAAGTAGGATTTGATTTAGGTTTTGTTGAAGTAATTTTTCACTTTCTTTTTTTTGAGTTTCTTTTTTTTGAATTTCGTTTTCGTATTCATGAATTTTTTTTTGGTAATTTTCGATTTTTTGTTTTAATATATCTTTTATAGAAGGATCTTCGATGGATTTTTCGATCTGGTTTTTTATTAAGATATTTTCTAAATGATCTTTAAGTTTATCAATTTGGTTTTTTATATTAAAAATCTTATCTTTTAGAAAATTTGTAAATAGTTCGTATTTTTCTGTATTGAAAATATTTTTTAAAATGGATTCTTTATCTTTTGCATCTGCTTTTAAGAATTTGTCGAATTGATTTTGTGGAATGATAATAGATTTAGTAAATTGTTCTGGCGAAAGATGAATATCCATTGGTGGAGAATCAATCATTTTATTGCCTTTATAGATATTATGTTTGAATTCTATAATTTCTTCTAAATTTGGATGTTCTTTTCGAAAATTTTTGATATTTAATTTTCGTACAATTTTATAATCTTGTTCTTTGTAATTGAATTCTAATTCCACCTGCATAATTGTTTTTCCTTTATAACTATGTGGATCTTGATATAAATTTTCTTTTAAAGAATTCGTAAGATAGTAATTTAGTAATGTATTTTTATCGGAATCATATAAAGCATAAATGATTGCATCGAGGATACTCGATTTTCCTGATCCTGTTTTGCCTTGAATTAAAAATAAATGATTTAAAGGCATTTTTGTAAAATCAATGACAGTTTTGTTTTTATATGACTTGAATCCTTCTAATGTTAAACTTTTTAAAATCATTTTTTAAACTCCCTTATGTTTGAGTATTTTTAAATTCATCCCAAAGTTCTTTATAGGTATCTATCAAATCTTTTGTTTTAAAACCTGTTTCGTTAAATACATTATCTTCTAAATCTTGATTTTCTTCGTCTGTATATAAAAACTCTAAAAATTTTTTAAAAAGCTCAATCTCGTTTAGTTGGTTGATTTCTTTATGATTTATATTGATGCTTGTGGTATTAAAAAAAATCTCTTCGTTTTTATAAGAAATATTTATGATATTTTTATAATATCGAGATAATTCATCTTTTACGTAAGGAATAAAATTTTTTTCGTTAAGCTCAATATAAAAAAAATCTGTTTCTAATTGGTGTTTTTTAAAATTTTTATAGATATTGTTAATTATTTCTTCGAATGTTCCTTGGATATAATGCACATTTCTTTCTGGAATCAACTCGATAAATTCATTTTTTTGTGTGTTAAGATCATGAATGATTACTCCTTTTTTATTATTATGCTCACTTGCAGAATATTTATAGATGGAACCAGAATAATAAATATGTTTTTCGAATTTCTGGTGTTTATGAAAGTGCCCAAGTAAAACTAAATCAAAATCCGAAAAAATACTACTTGGTACTAAACCAACATTCCCATAAGTATCATCTTCGGAATCTGCCCTTTCTTGTTTATTCATAAAATCAATTGCAGTATGTGTAATTAATATATTTTTATGATTTTTATTTATATGAAGATTTTTTAAAATATCTTTATAAATATCTTTTGTTTCGTTTATTGTAAAGTTTTCAAAAGTAAATCGATATTCATTCACACGATAAAAAGGAATTGGATAAAAGTCATAAATTTTACCATTTTTGGAAATAGAAATAGGAAGTAATTTATAATTTAATTTAGAAATAATTTTTAAATTTTCTCTTAAAAGATCACTTGCAAAATTCAACTTTTCTGCGGGGTCATGATTCCCATTAAGAATAATAAATAGAGTGTTGGGGAGTGTTGTCACCGTTTCTTTTAAAAAGTTATTCAACAATCTTACTGCATCGTCAGAAACCTGAATTGATTGATATACATCACCTGCTAATACAAAAACATCAACATTTTCTTCGCGTAAGATTTGTTTCATTTGATTTAGTAAATCCTCTTGAACATCAGTAAGGTTAATGGATTCATTCAATTTTTTACCTAAATGCCAGTCTGCTGTATGGAAAATTCTCATAATTACTCCCAGATTTTTATTCCAGAAATTCGCACAATTTTGTTTTGAACCGCTTTTTCTAATGTTTCTTTATTCGAAACTAAAATCAATTTTTCTTTTGCTCTGGTAATTCCTGTGTATAGAATTTGTCGATGGATTAAAGATATTAAAGATTCC
>Ga0197142_1003907_pt1 | contig 12275 bp, 12 predicted proteins | sample GBS60_MetaG_FD_148614 | JGI IMG/M metagenome (GOLD analysis project Ga0197142, IMG submission 148614) | Sediment microbial communities from Great Boiling Springs, Gerlach, Nevada, United States - GBS 60_MetaG | ecosystem: Environmental > Aquatic > Thermal springs > Hot (42-90C) > Sediment... | reverse complement strand
CATAAGGAGTTCACTATGGCGAAGAAACTTCTGGACCAACTCCGGGAAGTCCTCCGGCTCAAGCATTATTCCTATCGCACCGAACAGGCCTACGTGGACTGGGTGCGCCGCTTCATCCTCTTCCACGGCAAACGCCACCCCGCCGATATGGGCGCCTCCGAAATCCAGGCCTTCCTGGCCCACCTGGCCGTGGAGGGGAACGTCTCCGCCTCCACCCAGAACCAGGCCCTCAGCGCCATTCTCTTCCTCTATCGCGAAGTCCTCCACAAAGAGATTGATCCCGTCCTCCTCCCCTCGGCCAAACGGCCCCAGCGCCTCCCCACCGTCCTCACCCGGGACGAGGTCCGCCGCCTCCTGAACCACCTGGACGGCGTCTATAAATTAATTAATGAATCCACTGCAAAAACTAATCGCAGAGAACGCAGAGAGCGCAGAGATTTTCTTTAGTATTGCTCTGCGTACTCTGCGGTCTCTGCGGTAAAGAGACCTTTTTGCAGTGAACATTAATGGCTCAACTTCTCTACGGATCCGGCCTGCGCCTGATGGAGTGCGTCCGCCTGCGCATCCAGGATGTGGATTTTGAATACCGCACCATCACCGTCCGGGATGGCAAGGGCGAGAAGGACCGCATTGTCCCGCTTCCCGAAACGGTCATCCCGTAACTGCGCCGCCAGATAGAGCGGGTGCGTCTGCTCCACGAAGAGGACCTGGCCGCCGGGTACGGGGAGGTCTATCTACCCGATGCGCTGGAACGAAAGTACCCCAATGCGGCCCGTGAGTTCATCTGGCAGTATCTTTTCCCTGCGGCCCAGCGTTCTGTGGACCCCCGCAGCGGTAAGGTCCGCCGCCATCACGTTGACCCCTCCGGCCTGCAGCGGGCCGTCAAGCAGGCGGCCCGGGAAGCGGGCATCCCGAAGCGCGTGACCCCGCATACCCTGCGGCACTCCTTTGCCACCCACCTGCTCCAGGCCGGGTACGACATCCGGACCGTCCAGGAACTGCTGGGGCACAAGGACGTGCGGACGACAATGATCTACACCCACGTCCTCCAGCGCGGCGGCCTGGCGGTGCGCAGTCCGCTGGACTTTTAAAGCGTCCGGAGCAACCGGTGGACCTCCTCCAATGAAAACAGGGGACGGGTGGTGGGGAGATGGGAGAAGACGCCCGGGTGGGGTGGCAGGAGGACGGAGGAATTCCGGAGGGGCCCCGAGGCCCCTGAACGGGTGGAAACCATCGGTGCTCCTTTCGGGTGGGATAGGGAACGAAAAAGCGGCCTCGCCTTCTGTGGCATTGTATGGGCGACTTCCGCGCCGCCTCATCCGAAATGGAGACCAGCCCCTCGGTCGGTGTCGCAATCACCGCCGAGGGCATTTTTCTGGTAAGGTTCTACCGCTTTTACCAAATCGGCGTGGTCTTGTTGAATCTTGGTTTCCGTAACTTCTACTCCACCCCAATTCTATCACAGCTATCCTGCGCTGGCGGGGTGCAACTCAGGAGCGGGCGGCGGGAATCGAACCCGCAACAGCAGCTTGGAAGGCTGCGGCAATACCATTTTGCAACGCCCGCGTACAGACGCCACTCCGCTGCGCTTCGTGGCGGACTACCAGCGCACACGCCACTCCGCTGCGCTTCGTGGCTCACTACCAGCGCACACGCCACTTCGCTGCGCTTCGTGGCGGACTACCAGCGCACACGCCACTCCGCTGCGCTTCGTGGCGGACTACCAACAGTCGGGGCGGCCGGACTTGAACCGGCGACCCCTGCGTCCCAAACGCAGTGCGCTTCCGTCTGCGCCACGCCCCGGCCCTGCTATAAGTATACCGCTTTTTCCCCATGCCGTCAAGGTCAGGTATCCCAGAATTGTAGGGCAACTGCGAGCATTGCCCTACTGGGTCACGGCGCCCAGGAGAGCCGCTGGTTCTGCCAGTTGGGCATCTCCGCCCCCAGAGTGACCAGCGGCCGGAGATTCCCCCCGTCCGGCGACATCAGGTAGATGCCCCACGTGTTGTCCCGATAGGACAGGAAGGCAATGGTGGAACCGTCCGGCGACCAGGCGGGCAACCCTTCAATGGCCGGGGTACTGAGCAACACCTGAACACCCCCACCGACTCCCAACAGATAGAGGTCCCAGTTGCCCGTGTGGTCGGACATGTAGAGCAACTGGCCACCGCCCGGCGCCCAGTGCAAACCAATATCACCGGCGCTTCCCGTCAGGCGGACCGGGGGGTAGGTGTCGTCGGGGTTGTCCACGTAGATGCCACAGGCGGAGCCAGTGGCCTCGCAACCGGTCCAGGCCAGCAGGCCCGTCGGCCCCCAGGAGGGCCCCCAGCCCGGCGCCACCACCGTCGGCGTCCCGGTGCCGTCGGTGCGGGCGATGTAGACGTGCCAGACGCCCGCCCCGTCGGGCGCGGCGTAGGCATACCGGCCCCCGTCGGGGGAGAGGGTGGGCCAGGCGGCATCGGCGCCCGCCCGCAGCAGGACCCGGGAGCCATCCGTCTGGAGCAGCGCGATGCCCGGCGCCAGCCGGTCCCGGTAGATCAACTGTCCCCCGCCCCACCGCCAGCAGGGCTGGTCGGCCCCCTGCACCACCCGGCTCAGATAGCCGTTGGCCCCGTCGGAGACCAGGGTGTAGACGTCATAGAGGCCCGTCTCGGGGTTGTAGGCGGCGTAGGCCAGCCGCCCGCTGGTGAACCCCGGCACGGTGACGGCCCCCGGCAGGGTGCCGGTGATCGGAGCGATGGGGGTGGGGGTGGCCACCGCGCAGACTCCGGCGGCCTCGTCCCGTTTCTGGACCAGTCGGGCATCGTTCATCAGCCGCAGGGCCTGGGCATACTGTTCGGCGGCCGGACACATCTCCCCCTGCCCGGCCCACAGGTCGCCGTAGGCCACGCGGGCCTGGTAGAGCCGCTGGAAGACGTCCCGGTAGTTCGGCGCCAGCGCGTAGAGCGCCTCCAACTGCTGGATGCATGTCTCCCAGTCCACCCCCCAGTAGCCCAGGGCCTTCAGATAGCGGCGGGCCAGTTCCAGTTCCCGCAGCGCGTCGGCGTCCAGCGGCCGAATCCCCTGGGCCTGGTCCAGGTAGAAAATCCCCTCCTCCAGCGAGTCCCCGGCCAGGGACGCCATACCGGCCCGGTAGAGGCTGGTGAAGAGCATCTCCTCCACCGCTTCCGGTTCGTAATCCGGGTCAAAGGCGCGCAGTTGGTTCAGGAGACGGGCGGCCGTCGGCCAGTCTTCCTGCTCGTAGGCGGCTCTGGCCTGGGTGAAGAGTTCGCGGGCGACCTCCTCCGTCGCCTGGGAGGTGGGGGTGGGACGGGCCGCCAGACGGACGCGCGCTTCAGCCAGGCCCTGTTTGGCCAGGGGGTGGTCGGGGACCAGTTGCAGGGCGTACTCAAACTCCGCGATGGCCAGTTCGTACTCCCCGGCGTCCAGCCGGGCCAGCCCCCGGCGGTAGTGCTCATCGGCCAGGGCGGCCCGCCGTTCCAGGCGGGCCTGCTGCCCGGCCTGCATCCCCAGGTAGCCCGAAGCGGCCAGCGCGACGGTCAGCAGGCACAGGAAGGCCACCAGCGCCAGCAGGACCACCCGGACCCGCTGCCAGAGGGTGGGACGGGCCGGAGTGGTTTCCGTCTCCCCGGCACCGATGATGAGCGGAATCGTGTCCTCCTGGACGGACACCCAGGGCAGGGAGCGCGCGGGCCGCGGGCGGCGGGCGCGGCGGCCCTTCATCGGCTGCGTCTCCTCCACGTGCGCGCCGCAGCGGGGACACAGGAGGAGCGGTTCGGGAACGTCGTATCCGCATTCTGGGCAACGCATGGCTCTTGCAGGGGATTATAACGGATTTTGGGTTCTTGTCCAGTTCAGAGGACGGGCTCCCGCACCACCGCCAGCATCTGGTCGTGGATGAGGCCGTTGGAGGCGACGATGGTGGCGCCGGAGAGGGGGGTGGAGACGCCGTCAAACGCGGTGACGCGCCCGCCCGCCTCCCGCACCAGCAGGATGCCCGCGGCCACGTCCCAGGGCGCCAGCCGGATTTCCCAGAAGCCGTCAAACCGCCCGCAGGCCACGTAGGCCAGGTCCAGCGTGGCCGCCCCGGCCCGCCGGACCCCCAGCGCGCGCCGCACAAACCGCGCCATGCGTTCGGTGTTGTTATCCGGGGCAGTCCGCCGGTCGTAGGGGAAGCCGGTGGCCAGGAACGCGTCCTCCAGGCGGGAGACGGCGGAGACGCGGATGGGCTCCCCGTTCAGCGTGGCCCCGCCGCCTGCCACCGCCGCGAAGGTCTCATCCCGCAGCGGGTCGTAGATAACCCCGACGACGGGCTCACCCTCCACCACCAGGGCCAGCGAGATGCCCACGTGCGGGAAGCCGTGGGCGAAGTTGTTGGTCCCGTCCAGCGGGTCTATCAGCCAGATGGGGGGGCCGGGGGCCTGCCAGGCGTCCCCGCCGCCCTCCTCGGCCAGGATGCGGTGGTCGGGGAAGGCGGCGCGCAGGCGATCCACAATGTGCCGCTCCACCGCGATGTCCGTCTCGGTGACAGGGTTCACGTCCCCCTTGAGGTTGACAGCCGAAAGGGACGTGCGCGGGAACGCCCGCCGGACCATTTCTCCGGCCTCATGGGCAACCGCGATGGCGGTTTGAAGGACGAGAGTCCGTTCAGCCCCCATACTTCCTACTCCGTACTTCCTACTCCGTACTCCGTACTCCGTAAAGGTCATACTCCAGCGCTCCCGTAATCCGAATCGGCACCAGTTCCCCCACCGGCAGTTCCTCCTCCACCAGCACCAGTCCGTCAATTTCGGGGGCGTCCCGGTAACTGCGGCCGACGCTGATGCCGTCCCCCTGTCCCTCTATGAGGACGTCCAGCGTCTGCCCCACCAGGGCGCGGTTCTTCGCCAGCGAGATCTCCTGCTGGAGTTGCATCAGTCGGCCCCGCCGCTCCTCCTTCACCTCCGGCGGGACGTCGTCGGGGAGGGCGGATGCCGGGGTGCCCGCTTCGTGGGAGTAGGTGAAGACGCCCACCCGGTCAAAGGCCATTTCCTTCACGAAACGGAGCAGGGCGGTGAATTCCTCCTCCGTCTCGCCGGGGTAGCCGACGATGAAGGTGGTGCGGATGGCGATTTCCGGCATGCGCTCCCGCAGGGACGCGACCGTCCGCCGGACCCAGTCCATATCGGCGGGGCGGCGCATGCGGCGCAGGACGGCGGGATGGGCGTGCTGCAGGGGGATGTCCAGGTACGGCAGGACCTGGGGGAGGCGGGCCATGACCTCTATCAGGCGGGGGGTGACCGCGCCGGGGAAGGCGTACATCACCCGAATCCAGGGGACCTGGGGCACCCGTTCCGTCAGTCGCTCCAGAAGGGCCGCCAGGCCGTCCTCCAGACCCAGGTCGCGGCCGTAGGCGGTGGTGTCCTGGGCGATGAGGATGAGTTCTTTGACCCCCCGCGCGGCCGCCAGCGCCGCGTCGTCCAGGACCCGCTCGGGGGGACGGCTGACGGCGGGGCCCTTGATCAGCGGGATGGCGCAGAACGCGCAGGGATGGTTGCACCCGTCGGCGATTTTGATGTAGGCGGTGGCGCCCTGGATGGCGACGTGGGGGACGTCCGGCGCGTCGGCGGGCGGGGCCGGGGGGACGTGGAGGACAGGGCCCTGCCGGTCGGGGCGGAGGAGTCGCCGGGCCACGTCCACCACGTCCGCCCAGCGGCGGGTGCCCAGGAGTCCGTCCACCCCCGGGACGGCCTCCAGGATGGCCTGGGGGTCCCGCTGGGGCCAGCATCCGGCGACCAGAAGGGCCTGGCGGGGCCGTTTGGCGCCGGCGACCTCCCGCAGCACGGCCAGGGATTCCTCCCGCGCCGGTTCTATGAAGCAGCAGGTGTTGACGATGAGCAGGTCGGCCCGGCGGGGGTTGTCGGTGGCCCGATAGCCGGCGCGCTCCAGAAGGGTGGCCATTCCCTGCGCGTCCACCGTGTTCTTCGGGCATCCCAGGGAGAGGATGTAGAAGGACGCGGAGGAACGCGGATGAGTGCGGATGGTGTTCTCTTTTCTATCGGTTCGCGTCATTGGGGCTGTGGTTTTTTTCTCACACAAAGACACAAAGACACAAAGACACAGAGATACGGAGATATATTTATATTTTTTTATCCTTTGTGCCTTTGTGTCTTTGTGTGATGCTTTTCTTTATTGAGCCAGTCGGCGGCCGCCTGGGGGAGGCGGGTCAGCGGGCCCCGGCGGACGGTGGGACCGGGGAGGGAGTCCAGGAACAGACGGCCGTAGGAGCGGGTGAGCAGGCGGCGGTCAAAAATGACCACAACCCCCCGGTCGGTGCGGGTGCGAATGAGCCGCCCGAACCCCTGCAGGAAACTCAGGATGGCCTCCGGGACGGCGTACTGGGTGAAGGGTTCGTCAAAGGTCTCCGAACGAGCGGCGAAAATCGGGTCGCTGGGGACGTTGAACGGGAGTTTGGCGATGGCCAGGCAACTGAGCGCCTCGCCGGGGACGTCTATCCCCTCCCAGAAACTGCGGGTGCCCAGGAGGACGGCCCGTTCGGTCGTGCGGAAGTTCTCCAGCAACTGGGTGCGGGAGAGGCCCTGCCCCTGAGCGAAGACGACAATGTCGGATTGGGCCAGGGGGGCGGTGATGGCCCGGGCCGTCGCCCGCAACTGGCTGTGGGAGGTGAAGAGCGCCAGCGCCCGCCCTCCGGTGGCCCGGAAGAGCGCCACCATTCCCTCCTCCACCGCCCGCTGATACCCGGGCTGGCCCGGCTCCGGAATGTCCTCCACCAGATAGACCAGGGTGGAGGAGGCGTAGTCAAAGGGGGAGTCCACGGCCAGTTCCTCGGCGTCCCAGGCGTGGAGCCGCTCCCGCAGGAAGTCAAAACTGCCCCCCGTGCGCAGGGTGGCGGAGGTCAGGATGACCGTCTCTTTTTTATTGAAAATATGCTCCCGCAGCAGCGGGCCCACGTGGAGCGGCGCGGCGTGGACGGAGAGGGGGGTCTGCCCGGGGCCGATTTCGGCCCAGTAGATGGTCTGGGGGTCGGGCTCGCCGATGAAGCCGCTCAGCCGGTCGTGAATGCCGGTCAGCGTCCGCGCCATGCCCTGCAGTTGGGCGGAGAGGTCGTCAGTGTTCTTCAGGCCCAGGCCGGAGAGGTCCTCCAGCGCGCCGGCCAACTTCTGCAGGCCGTCGGCGACGGCCTTCAGCGGCACGCTGGCATCGTCCCAGGCGACCTCCACCTGGCTCCAGGCCGGCTGGGCCCGCTGCGCGGGGGTGATGCGCAGGGTGCGGGCGTAGGCGCTATCCCCCTCTTCCTCCCGCGCCTCGTCCATAAACTGCTCCAGTCCGTCAAAGAAGGTGTCCAGGGCGTAGATGGCCCGCATCACCGCATGGGCGACCTGTCGGGCAAAATCTTCCACCTTCTGCAGGACGGCCCGGTCCAGGCGGGCGGCGCGGCAGCGGGAGACGACTTCCCCCAGGAGGCCCGAGGGGGTCTGGGCGGCCCCCTCGCGGGGATGGCCGACTTCCTCCAGGAGGCGCCGGAGGGTCTTCCGGTCGGTGGCGAAGGAGAGGCCGCTGGTGGTCGCCGCTTCCAGGTGATGGGCCTCGTCCACGATGAGGTGGCGGTACTCCGGGATGGCCCGTCCCTCCACCGCGACATCCGCCAGGAGGAGGGCATGGTTGACGATGACCAGGTGGGCCGCTTCCGCCGCCTCCCGGGCGCGGTAGAAGAAGCAATCCCGCCGGTAGAAGAAGCGGCACCGCTCCGGGTCGCACCCGTCAAACTCCGCCGAGAGGCTCTGCCAGACCGCCCGTTCGGTGGGGGTGGGGAGGAAGAGGCTGTCGCCGTCGCCGTCTATGGTGTGGGGGAGCCAGATGAGCACCCGGGCCAGGACGTCCATTTCCTCCGGGGAGGAGGGGCCGACCTGCCGCAGCGCGGCCAGGCGGGCTGGGCAGAGGTAGTGGGAACGGCCCTTCAGCACGGCCGCCCGGAACTCCAGACCCAGGACGCGCGCCAGGTCGGGGAGGTCTTTGCGGTAGAGTTGCTCCTGGAGGTTGATGGTGTTGGTGGAGATGACCACCCGTTCGGAGTTCTGGACGGCCCAATAGAGGGCGGGAATCAGGTAGGCCATGGACTTGCCGACGCCGGTGGGGGCCTCCACCAGGAGTTGGCGTTTTTCGTTGAAGGCCCGCGCGACGGCCCGGAGCATCTCCACCTGCTGGGGGCGGTGTTCGTAGTTGGGGAAGCGGCGGGCGAAGAGGCCGTCCTCTTCCAGCAGGGCCGCCAGTCCCTCCGGGTCTATGGGCGTGCGCTGGGGGGCCGGTTCCAGAGGGCCGGCCTCAGGGGCGACGGTGAAGAGGGGGGCGCTCTCCGGGCGGCCCCGTTTGGCCGCCAGTTGCGCGCCGATGGCGCCGGTGAAGACCCCCTGGGAGACCCGCCGCAGGACCAGGCGGAAGAACTCGGTGGGGGGCCAGCCCACTCCTTCGCCCAGGCGGATCAGTTCTTCCAGAAGAGAAGGCGGAAGGGCACAGGCGCGGTCAAAGAGGGCCAGGAAGAGTTGGTGGACGGTGCGGGCATCGTCCAGCGCGCGGTGGGAGACGGGCGGAGGGAAGCCCAGCAGCCGCGCCAGTTCCCCCAGACTGTACCGTCGGGCATCGGGGGCCAGGAGGGAGGCCAGTTTGAAGGTGTCCAGGTACCGGTTGGCCCGGAGGGCGTCCCGGCGGTGCAGGAAGGCCAGGTCAAAATTCACACTGTGCCCGACGACGGTCCGGTCGCCCACAAAGGCGGCCAGACGGGGGAGGACGGAAGAGAGGCGCGGCGCGTCGGCCACGTCCTCGTTCCGGAGGCCGGTGAGGACGGTGATTTCGTGGGGGATGGGGCGGCCCGGGTTGACCAGGGTGCTGAACTCGTCCAGCACCTCCTCGCCGCGAAATTTGACGGCGCCGATTTCTATGATGGTATCGCGCGCCGGGTCGGTGCCCGTCGTTTCCAGGTCCAGGGATACGAAGACAGGGAGCATAGAGAATCCAGAGGAATCAAAGAATCAGCGATTTCATCGCTGATTCTTTGATTCTACATTCTTTCAGGGCAGGTAGTCCTGCGGGTTCTGGGGGACGCCGCCGAAACGAATCTCAAAGTGGAGGTGGGGGCCGCTGGACCAGCCGGTGCTCCCGCAGTACCCGATGACCTGCCCCTGATAGACCGGCTGCCCGCAGCCGACGGCCAGTTCGCTCAGATGGGCGTAACGGGTGGTATAACCGTTGCCGTGGGAGAGTTCCACCAGGAGGCCGTAGCCGCCGTTCCACCCGGCGATGGTGACCACGCCGTTATCGGAGGCGTAGATGGGGTCGCCCAGGCGGCAGGCCAGGTCCAGCCCGATGTGGCCCGGATTGCGCCGGTCGTGGAAGTACCAGCCGGAGACGCGCCCGCTGCCGGTGGGGGAGACGAACCAGCCATTGGCGCCCGGGCCGGTGAAGGAGACACCCTGGCAGATGCCGGAACTCCGCCCTGCCCGACCGACGACGGGCTTGGGGGGCGGCGGGTTCAGGTCTATGTACTTATCTTTCCCGCCGACAACCATCAGTTGCTGGCCCTCGGTCAGCGGCTGGCCCTCTTTCAGGTCGTTCCACTCGTTGTAGAGGGCCGATGGGTCCACCTGGTATCTGGCGGCGATGGATTCCACCGTCTCCCCGGCGGCGACGGTGTGGTAGACGCCGTCCACGGGTGGGATGTAGAGGGTGAGGCCCGGCTGGATGAGCCAGGGCGCGTCCCAGACGGCCTCCCGGTTGGACCAGATGAGGGTCCAGATGGTGAGGCCGAACTGAGCGGCGATGGAGGAGAGGGAGTCGCCGGGCTGGACGGTGTAGGTGATGACGGCGGCGCGCGGGCGGGCCGGGATGATGGTATGGGGCAGGGCGACGCGCGCCAGCGGGGGCACCGGCGTGGGTGCCCAGGCGCGAGCGGAGGGCGCGGTGGGCGGCGGCTGGGGCATGAAGGGCTCCCCCGACGGCCCGCCCAGGGCCGGACTGGGGGGATGGACGCGCCCCACCGTCAGGATCAGGACGGCGGCCAGGAGCATGCTCAGATGGGCTGTGAGCCGTCCCATAAGGATGCGGCCCCGCCGTCCCTGGAGGGATTTCCACCAGGATGGGACTGGCTCCGCGCCGCTGAGGCTATCCCCGGCCAGAACGGTATCGGACGTCTCCATTTGTCCCCATTATACCATTGAGGGGCGGGTAGGGCAACTCTGGATGGGGACGGGGTGTGTCCCAAAGTTGTAGGACAACTGCTCGCAGTTGTCCTACAAAGCGACCAGGCCCGACGAAATTGGGACACACCCTGGGGACGCCCCAGGGCTTATCAGCGCTCTAATATTGCTCGTTCGTAGTCAGGCACGGAGCGCCGGCGGTAGGGGCGAGGCAGTGCTCCGCCCGTACATCCGGGCCTTGTGGACGCCAGTACGGGCGAGGCATGCCTCGCCCCTTCGCTTCGTGGCTCACTACTTTGTTAGAGCATTGATAAGCCCTGCTCATCGCCTTTCGCGTTTGACGTCTTCCTAAACCTGTGGTATAATTTTTCTTGCAAGTAAGAAAAACAAGATAAAAGGTGATATGGAAAGAAAACTGTGCCCTCAATTCTACGGCGCGGTGACGGTCAGTGAGCGCGGGCAGGTGGTCATCCCCGTGCAGGCCCGGCGGGACCTGGGCATCCAGATCGGGGAGAAACTTCTGGTCATCGGAGGCCCGGAGGGCGGTCTCTGGCTACTCCGCGCGGACCTCATCAACGAACTGGCGGGCCAGTGGCTGGAACTGGTCCGACAACTGCAAATCAGCAATCCTGTGGAGGAAGAGAATGAGCAGACGGCGTAGGATTTGGATCGTCCTGGCCGCCATCGGGCTCCTGGCCGTTGGCGGCTTTTTCGTATGGCGGCAGGTCGCAAACCGCAATCCGTCCACCGAAGAGCGGACCGCGGTGGTGGAACGGGGCACCCTGGAGGTGACCGTCAGCGCCAGCGGGCGGATTGAGCCCATCCGCCAGGTAGATTTGACCTTCAGCGCGCCGGGGCGGGTGGCAGAGGTGACCGTGCAGATTGGGGACGAAGTGCGCGCCGGTCAGGTGCTGGCCCGGCTGGACACAGGCGACCTGGAACTGAGTTTGCGGCAGGCGGAGGCGGCGCTGAAATCCGCCCAGGCCCAACTGGCCCAACTGCGCGCGCAGCCCCGCCCGGAGGCGGTGAAGGCGGCCGAAGCGGCCTACCGCAGCGCGCTGGCCCAGTACCAGCGGCTCAAAAATAGCCCCTCTCCGGAGGAGAAGGCCGTGGCTGAGGCGAACCTGAAACGGGCCGAGGTGATGCTGAACCGGGCCCGCGCCGCCTACGAACCGGTTTCCTGGCGGCCGGACATCGGCATGCTTCCCCAGTCTCTCAATCTGGAGACGGCCACCCTGGACTACGAAATCGCGCTGGCCAACTACCGACTGACCACGAAGGGGGCATCCCCGGAGGACCTGGCGGCGGCCTGGAGCAACGTGGAGAGCGCCCGGGCACAACTGGAGCGGGCGATGAGCGGCCCGACGGAGGAGGAATTGACCGTCGCCGAGGCGGCGGTGGAGCAGGCCCGCGCGGCGTACGAGGCCGCCCGCCGCAACCTGGAGAAGGCCGTCCTCACCGCGCCCTTTGACGGCGTCGTCGCCGCCGTCAACGTTGTCGTTGGTGAGACGGCCCCCGCCGGCCTGCCCGCGATTTCGCTGGTGGACATCTCCGGCTTCCGCATCACCGTCAACGTGGACGAGATGGACGTGGCCCGCCTGCGGGTGGGGTTGCCGGCGGAGGTGACGCTGGACGCCCTGCCCGACGTGACCCTCAAAGGCAGAGTGGAGCGCATCGGTCCGGCGGCCACCCTGGTGGAGGGTACCGTCGCCTATCCCGTCATCATCGCGCTGGACCCCACCGACGCACCGGTCCGGGCCGGGATGTCCGCCACCGTGATAGTCCGTGTGGAGGAGTTGACCGACCAGTTGCTGATCCCCAACTGGGTGGTGCGGATTGACCAGACCACCGGCCAACCCTACGTCTACCGGAAGACGGCCAGCGGCGAACCGGAGCGGGTGGACGTCCGCCTGGGCGTCCGCTACGAGGGCTACAGCCAGGTGCTGAGCGGCCTGAACGAAGGGGACGTGCTGGTGCTGATCCGGGAGAACACGTCGGGCGGTTTTGGCTTTCCGTTCGGGCGGTAGAGCATGGAAGAAAAGACCGTCGTTCGTTTAGAAAATATCGTCAAAATCTATCGGATGG
>Ga0197142_1003906_pt1 | contig 12276 bp, 8 predicted proteins | sample GBS60_MetaG_FD_148614 | JGI IMG/M metagenome (GOLD analysis project Ga0197142, IMG submission 148614) | Sediment microbial communities from Great Boiling Springs, Gerlach, Nevada, United States - GBS 60_MetaG | ecosystem: Environmental > Aquatic > Thermal springs > Hot (42-90C) > Sediment... | reverse complement strand
GAAGGCGCTCCTCCCGGATGGCATCCCTAACGAGCTGCCAGGAAAGGTAAAGACTGGGCACCAGAGTCCCTATTACTACTCCCAGGGCAATCGTTCGAATACGCCGACGCAGGTGCACATCCGAAATCTCAACATTCGGGAAGCGTAGCAGCTGCGCTATTAGGTACGCCGCCGTGCTAATAAAAACAGCATTGATGGAAAATAGGTAAAACGCTCCAAAAATAAAACGGGGTTGTAAGTTTGCTATGCCATAACCTACAGTGCATAATGGCGGCATGAGAGCCGTGGCGATAGCGACGCCGGAAATAACGGTAAGCTTCTTTTCGCGGCCTGTGGCGGCCACAATACCCGCCAAGCCCCCAAAAAAAGCTATTAGGACATCCCAAAACGAAGGACTGGTACGGGCTAAAAGCTCCGATTGGGGCTCCTTCAAGGGACTGAGAAAAAAGTAGATGGCGGAGGTCAGAATACTGAAAAAGACAGCTACGATGAAGTTTCGGAGGGATTTTTTGAGTAGCGGGATGCTGTAAGTAGCGAGACTGACGCCGATCCCAATGATAGGGCCCATGAGCGGAGAGATAAGCATGGCCCCAATGATGACGGCGGTGGAATTCACATTGAGGCCGACCGAAGCGATCAGGACCGCCGCTATGAGCACCCATAGGTTAATCCCCCGAAAGCTCACATCTCGTTCTACGGCCATTACGATAGCGGCGGGATCGTCTTTCTCCCGCTCCAAACTAAACCGATCCCACAACTGCCGAAAAAGCCGCCAAAGCACCAGAGGAGACATATCTGCAAAGGAAAGTATTACCACGCTATCCCCCTAAGGGTCGTACATTTGTCGTGCGGGTAGCATTATTGTATCCCCTCATTTAGCGTTGATGACATCCGAGTTTCCAGTTATAGGTTTTCGGAAGCTATCGCCTAAAGCGGACTACGAAAAGGCCTTTACCGAGCTATGGGATTGGCTAAAGTGAAAAGCCCATGATCAAGTACCTCGGTTCTAAGCGCGCCCTTATTCCGTGGATTTTGCAAGTGGTGGAACGGATTGGTACGGTGGAGCGTATTCGCACCGCAGTGGATCCTTTTTCTGGAAGTAGCCGGGTGGCTCATGCCCTTAAGGCGCGAGGTTACTTTATGGTGGCTGGGGATTATGCTACTTACGCGTATACCCTGGCTAAGGCTCTCGTGGAGAGCGATGCTCGGCACCATCCTAAAAGTCAGTTACAGCCCATTTTAGATTACCTAAACGCCCTTCCTGGTGAAGCGGGATGGTTCACTCAAAAGTATGCCCAGGAGGCTCGCTTTTTTCAGCCCTTCAATGCGGCTCGCATAGAAGCTATCCGAAAAGCCATAGATGAAGTGGCTAAGGCGGATGAACGGCTGCGGGCTATTCTTCTCACGGCGCTTATGATAGCCGCGGATCGGGTAGACTCTACGACCGGCCTGCAAATGGCCTACCTCAAAAAATGGGCTCCCCGCTCTTACAATCCCTTACAGCTGGAATATCCGCCGCTCTTACCTGGCGAGGGCCTTGCCATCCAAGCCGATGCATTAGATACTGTCAAGCAGCACCCCGCCGACCTTGTTTACTTAGACCCACCGTACAATCAGCATTCCTACTTAGCCAACTACCATATCTGGGAGACGCTTGTGCGCTTTGACAATCCACCTACTTATGGAGTCGCCTGTAAGCGCACGGACATCAAGACCCGCAAAAGCGCTTACAATTTTAGGGTTCAGGCCCGCGCCGCACTGAAAACGCTCTTAGAACACATTCAGGCCCGAGTCATCTTGCTTTCTTTCAATAACGAGGGTTTTCACACGGAAGAAGAGCTTTTACGACTATGTCAGGAGAAAGGCTTTGTCCGAATCCTTCGTCGGCCATACCGCCGGTATGTGGGGGCTCAGATTGGAATATACAATCCCCACGGTGAGAAAGTAGGAGAAGTTTCCCACCTAACCAACGAAGAGCGGCTCTTTGTGATTAGTTCGCAGCGGAAAGTCATAGAGGTCCTGGGGGGCGTAGGAGAAAGCGGAGTTCAACCACGGTTATTTTAGCACCCACGGGGGTGGGGATTTAATGGGCCCCTACCGCACTGGACTCCCCGGCGCGCAAGGTTCTACGGGACTCACTAAAACCAGCTTATTACTGGCATCTTCGGCAAAAAGGAGCATTCCTTCGCTTTCTACGCCTCTGAGGGCTTTTTTAGGGAGGTTGGAAACCCATATCGCTTGCTTGCTGATGAGCGCTTCCGGTGCATAATGGGCCGCCACCCCAGAGACAACGGTATGCTCCCCATCATCGCTCAGGATACGCAGCTTAAGGAGCTTATCAGCTTTTGGAATGCGCTCGGCAGATAGAATAGTTACTACTTTCAGGCGTACTTTCTGGAAGTCTTCTATGGAGAGGATGGGCGTTTGAGCGGGTTCAGGGGGTGTGAGGGTGGTCTCGGAGTGTGCGAGGGCAGGAAGGAGGGCTTTGAGAGAGGCGAGCTCCTGGGGAGAGAGCTTAGGGACGAGGGGCTTAGGCGCTTCTGTAAGGGATATTTCTGCCGCTAAGGGTTCGGCCCGCATGAGTTTATCCCATGGGTAGAGGGGGGCGCCGATGAGGCTCCGCAGCTTAGGAGCGATATGGAGGGGTAAGAAAGGCTCCATGAGGGTTCCCAGGGCTAAGAGAAGGTCGGTAAAGACTATTAGCGTCTCATAAGCCTTCTCAGGGGTTTGATGCCAAGGGGCGGCATCAGTGAGTTCTTTGTTAGCCAGGCGTCCAAGGGCTAAAAGTTTGTCTAATGCGCCAGTGAAGTCAAAGTTTTCTATGTGGTGGGCTATTTCGGTGGCGGCGTCGGCTCGGGCTTGGAGGAGGGTAGGTGTAGGGCGTACGGGATGGGTCTTACCCTGCCGCCAGAGTAAGCTCAAAAGCCGATGGATAAGATTGGACAGATTGGCAAGAAGCTCGGTGTGAATGCGCTGCTCGTACTCCTGCCAGGTGAAGTCCCGGTCTTTTGTTTGGGGGAGGAGTGCAGTCAGGACGAAACGCAGTTCATCCACCCGCTGAGGGGCTTTTTGGAGGTACTCGTGAAGGTCTATGGTCCAGCGGCGGGAAGTAGAGATTTTTTGACCCTCTAAGTTGAGGAACTCATTGGCGGGTACGGCGTGCGGGAGGACATACCCTTCGTCGGCGGCTATGAGCATGGCGGGGAAAATCAGCGTATGAAAGACGATGTTGTCTTTTCCGATGAAGTGGATGAGGCGGGTGTCGGGGTCTTTCCAGAAGGGTATCCAGGCGTCTGGAGTGCCGTTTTGCTGGGCCCACTTTTGGGTGATGGAGATGTAGCCGAGGGGTGCTTCGAACCACACATAGAGGACTTTACCGGGGGCATTTGGGACGGGGACGCCCCACTCTAAATCTCGAGTAATGGCGCGAGGGGCGAGCCCCTGCCGAAGCCAGCTCTCCACCACGGGCCCGACATTGGGCTTCCAGCTTTGGCTCTGGACGAAGTCCCTTAGCGCTTGCGTCAAGAGGTCCAACCGAAAAAAGTACTGAGTGCTGGGTCTAAGTTCGGGGACTGCTTGGGAGAGGCGGGAGCGGGGACTAATGAGCTCGGTAGGGCTCAGGAGGGCGCCGCATTTTTCGCACTGGTCGCCATAGGCTTCTGGATAGCCACAGTGCGGGCAGGTTCCCACAATGTACCGGTCTGGTAAAAAAGTTTTAGCGACTGGGTCATAAAACTGCTGGACTTCCCGAGGTTCTAAATAACCCCGCTCTAAAAGTCTAAGGAAGAAGTGCTGGGCTAACTGATGATGGAGGGGGTCGGAGGTGCGGCCATAGTAGTCGATGCTGATGCCGAGGCCGCGTAGGCTGGATTCCAGGAGGGGGTGATAGCGGTCGATGATAGCTTTAGGGGTGGTGTTTTCCGCAAGGGCGCGGAAGGTAATGGCTACGCCGTGTTCGTCCGAGCCGCAGATAAAGAGAACCTCATGGCCGCGCAGGCGCAAATAGCGGGCATAGATGTCGGCGGGGAGATAGGCCCCGGCTAAGTGCCCAATATGCAGGGGGCCATTGGCATAGGGAAGGGCCGCAGTGATGAGGTATCGCATGCTTACTCCTCAGCACCAAGCGATTGGAGCCATTCTACGATGTCGGTGTGCCAGCGCTTTTCGGCATAATACAGGGGCGTTTGCCCTTTGGCATCCGCCGCATTGATATTGGCCCCCTTTTCCACGAGGAGCCTGGCAATGTCTATGTGGCCACGCCATGCGGCTTCGTGAAGGGGGGTGCGTCCTTCGCGATCCTGCGCATTTGGCGAAGCCCCCCGCGCCAAAAGGAGCTCCACCATCTCTATATTTCCGCTAATTACCGCCCAGTGGATAGGCTGCACCCCCTTATTAGACGCCGAATGCAGCGAAGCCCCTTTCTCAATAAGATACTGCACTACCTCGGCATGACCGTTATAGATAGCCAGGTGAAGGGGCGGCGAACCATTTTCGTTTGGCGCATCAACGGAAGCCCCATATTCCACGAGAATCTGAGCAATCTCTAAATACCCCGCGTGGGCCGCCAAATGAAGTGGGCGACTGCCTGTAACAGTGTTGGCATTGGGGGCTGCGCCCGCTTTGAGGAGAGCGGATGTAGCTTCCACATGCCCATGACGAACGGCCACATGGAGGGGGGTCTCTCCATTTTGATCGCGCTCATTCGGCGAGAGCCCCTGACTGATAAGCCATTCTATGACAGGGACATGCCCTCCCCGGGCCGCCCAATGAAGGAGCGTCGCATCATTCCCATCACGCAGGGCCAGATCTTCGGGCTTTAGGCGCGCTTTGAGAGCGTCTAAGTCACCACCCAAAAGGAGGTCTTGCAAAGAGGTATCCATGGCTTTCCCTATCTTCGCAGCAAAGATAAGCTAACTCCGCTAAATGGCTGTGCTTTTTGCTTTTCTTGTCCTGGGCGCAGGCGTGTATCTCGTCCTTTCGCGCCTGCATGCATTGTGGCTTCTCATCGGCGTGGAAATGATGCTCAACGCCAGCGGAATCCTTCTGGTTTCCACCGGTTCGCCCGAAGCCATGGCCCTCCTCCTGCTCCTACTCTTTTTTGCCCTCGTAGAAGCCGCGGTCGCTCTCTTTCTTTTCGCTGGGTGGAAGAAAGAAACGGGCACCCTTTCCCTGCAAACGCTCTTTACCGAAGGCCCATGAAGACTTTCCTCAGGCGGCTGTGGAGCCTGTGGTTTGCATTCTGGCTCTTTGGGTATTTCCTGGCCATGTTTCCAGTGTATGTCGTTGTGCTGGCTCGTCTCACGCCTTTTACTATTCGCTTAGGGCACCAGATCAATCGTTGGTGGGGCTTCGTCATCTTATTTATGGGGGGCATCCGGGTACGACGACACGGCTATTATTTCCCCAAAGAACCCTGTATCATCGTCGCCAATCATCGCAGTTACTTGGATATTCCTGTTTGTTACACGACTTTTCCACCCCGGGTAGCTTTTCTGGGTAAAGTCGAACTGGCCCGGATCCCCCTTTATGGCTGGACTTACAAGCGGCTCCATGTGGTGGTTGATCGAAAGGACCTCGGAGCCCGCAAGAAAAGTCTCATAGAGGTTGCCCAAAAACTCAAACAGGGCATCTCCGTGCTGATTTATCCTGAGGGGACCACCAAACACCCGCGCCCCTTAGGTAAGTTTTACGATGGGGCCTTTGTCTTAGCCCACGAACTCAAAGTACCCCTTCTTCCCATGGTGATGGTGGGTACTGATCGGTGCCTTTCGGCCGATGGGCGGTTCCTGATGCGGCCCGGCCGGGTGGACTGTTACTTTCATCCCCTGATTCTGCCCGAAGACCCCCCCGAAGTGCTGAGAGAAAAAATCTACCTTTGGATGGAAGAAACACTGCGTCGCCATGAAGGTGGATGACAAACTTTTGGATGATTTGTGCGACCTTGCTCGTCTGTCACTGGAAGGGCCAGAGCGTATTCAGCTCTTAAGGGATTTAGAGCGGATTCTGAGCTTTGTGGAAAAGATAAGTGAGCTGCCTTTGGAGGGGGTGGAGCCGATGCTGTTTGTAGGGGAGCCGGCGGGACACCTAAGAGAAGATGAACCTGAGCCTCCTCTGGTGTCTCCGCTGTATGCCCAGAATGCCCCTCAGCACGACGGCATGTACTGGCGGGTCCCTAAATTCGGCGTTAAAGACACTTGACCCGAGAAGGGTTAAGGGCTCTGCTTCAGGCGGGCGCAGGAGCGAGCATAGACACCCGAAGCCTTGCCCCCGGTGAAGTTTTCTTTGGATTAGCTGGGGCGCATGTCCACGGTGCCATCTACGCGCGCATAGCCCTGGGAAAGGGCGCGAGTGCCGTCGTCATCCCGCCCGATTATGCTTCTGACCTGTCCGAGGACAAAGTTTTTTACTACGACAACCCTTTGCAAGTTCTGCAGGAAGAAGCGGCCCTTCATCGACAGCGCTTCCCGAATCTTCATCTGATTGCTATTGGCGGCTCTAATGGCAAAACCACCACCCGGGCCATGGTATCACACCTCCTCTCTCAGTATGCCCCTACCCTTGCCACCCCTAAAAGCTGGAACAACGCCATTGGGATTCCCCTTACGCTCCTCAGGCTCACTGCTCAGCATCGCTATGCCGTCATAGAGGTAGGCGATAACCATCCGGGCGAAGTGGCCTTCCTCGCCAGTCTCATACGACCCACCTGGGGCCTCATCACAAATGTGGGCTTGGACCACCTGGAAGGCTACGGCTCGTACGAGGCCAACCTCCACACCAAATGGGAGCTGGCCGAAGTGTTGGAGCGCCTCTCCCCCACCCCCCGCCTCTTCCTCAACGCCGAAGATCCGGGCCTCAAAAAACTCAGTGCCCAAACCCGTGTGCCCGTCACCTTTTTTGGCAGTGGCGGCGAAGTCTCTGGAGAATGGCATTCCCTAAGCTGGTGCCGAGCAGAAGTTCGGGGAAGCGCTTATGGGGAGACCTTTCAGGTAGAAGTCCCTCTTTGGGGGCGCTTCAATAGGTTAAATGTTCTGGCCGCTATTGCCGTAGCAAGAGCGCTGGAGGTTCCTTGGGCTATTATCTCGGAGGCGCTGGCGACCTTTCAGCCGGAGTGGGGACGTAGTCAAGTTATAGAGCGAGCAGGACGGCGGATTATCTTTGACGGGTACAATGCGAATCCCTCTTCTTTGCGGGTGAGTCTGGAGAGCCTGTGGGAAATGCTGGCCCCCGGCGAAAAAGTCGGCCTTATTCTGGGACAGATGGAAGAGCTGGGTCCTTATGCGCCCGATGCCCACTACGAAGTTCTCCAACACCTTTTAGAAAACCAGGACCGAATAGCTGGGGTGGCCCTGGTGGGACCCTTGTGGCGGGAGCCCAAACTGCCCACTTCCCAGACTCCTTTTACCTATTATGACTCCGTGCAAGAGTTTCTCAAGGCGTTACCGGCGTGGGTGGGTGGGGTTTCGATTTTGTATCTGAAGGGGTCTCGGCGATCGGCATTGGAAAGCGTTTTGTCGAAAGTATAGTGGCTATTTATGCCGTTGAGGGCCGTCCCGGCCTGTTTTGAGGGGATTTATTTTTGGATGGGTTGAATGTGTACAGTCTAACAGTTTTCCAACTTCCTTTGCAAGGAAAAGTCCGCCGCTACTCCAGGAGGAAGACCTTTTTCCGGCTGGTGTGGCCGTGGAGGAGGGTTAGACGCGAGGGGGCGATTTGGAGGGCTTCGGCTAAGAGATGCTGGCAGGCTTTATTGGCGGCTCCATCGGCGGGCGGTTCGGGCACCCATACTTCATAACGCCATTCGCCCCGCTTCTCTACGCGGCGCTGGCGCGCCCGAGGATGCACATAAACTTCTATACGGGTGGGGTTCATGGCTCTGTGTAGGTGATAATTAGCGAATCCCCTTCGCGAATGTCATCGGAAGTAAGGCGATTTAAGGTTCGGAGCTGATCGATCAGGACGCCGTATTGGCGGGCGATGGAGGCGAGGGTTTCGCCTTTTTGGACTTTGTGGAGGCGAGCCTTGGGGAGCTTAGGGTGCAGCGGGAGCTCGCCTCGAATGCGCGGGTCATCCAGGAAGAATCGCCGCAGTTCTTCGGGGGTGAGGTCGCGTTGTTTTTTCTCGTAGCCTAAGTCAATGAGGGCCTGCTTATGAGGTAGGACTTGATAGATGTCTATGGTGCTTTTTGGGCCGGGTACGGCCAAGAGCTTACCATCTGGGGAGAAGGCGGGCCAAAAGGCGATATGCGGAGGGAAAGGATAGTCGGCGAGCCGTTGGTAGGTGAGGGCACTCCATAAGATGGCTTTTTGGTCGGTGCCGATGGAGAGGATGTGGAGGCCGGAGGGGCTAAAGGTGATAGCGTAGGGAATGCCTTTGTGGCCTTTTTCAGAGAAGGTGGCGAGGAGTTTGCCAGAGGGGATTTCGTAGAGGCGCAGGAGGGAGTCGGCAGAGCTGATGACGACTTTGTCGCTGGTGGGGGCGAAGGCGGCGGCTTGCAGGGCATTTCGGGCGCCGGTGAGGCGAGTGACGAGCTGCCCTTCCCAGGTGTAATAGGCGGCAGTACCCTCGACGCTGAGGGTGAGAACGCCTTGTTGGTTTGGAGGGATAGATAGGGCGGTGATAGGCTGGCTATGGGCGCTAATGCGGATCGGCTTCGGGGAGGTGGGATTGGAGAGATCCCACAGGGTGAGGGTGCCGCTTCGGGTAGCGGTGGCGGCATGACGGCCATCGGCAGTGAGAAGGCCGTAGAGGACCTCGGAGTCGTGCGAAAGTGCAGCCAGGAGTTCCCCCGAAGGTCCACGATAAAGACGAGCGGTTTTATCTAAGGAAGTCGTGAGGATGAGGCTGGCATCTTTGGTAAGGGCGACATGAGTAATGTTGTCTTTGTGGCCAGAGAGGCGAGCTATGGAGGTGCCGGTGGAGAGGTCCCATACCCGTGCGGAAAAGTCTTCCGAATAAGAGACGAGATAGCGTAGGTCTTCGGAGAAGTAGACGCGGTCTACGATGTGGGAGTGGCCTTTGAGCACTTCTTGGGAGGTGCCGGTGGTGGGACTCCAGATACGGATGGTTTTATCCCAGGAGCTGGTAGCGAGCTTGGTGCCGTCAGGGCTGAAGGCGGCATACACGACGCGGTTTTTATGGCCGATGAGTCGTTTGAGGGGTTTAGGCTGGAGGAGGCGGTTCAGGGCGTAGTAGAGGGCGGCTTCGGCTTCGGCGACGAAGGGGCGCTCATTCGGGTCGTCAATATGGCGGGGGAGGGCGGCCAGAGCCAAGAGCTGGCCTACTTCGGGGCGGCCTTTTTGGGTTTGCTCTTCGGAGAGGGCCGCCAGAAAGAGGGACTGGAGGATGAGGGCTTTATTGCGTTCGAGGATGGCGAGGCGGGTCTGGTATTCGGCCTGGGCCTGGTTGTACTCGGCGTTGATGCGGGAGGCTTCAGCAATACGAGTTTGGTTTTCGGCAATGCGCTGTTGGAGAAGGGCTTTTTCACGCTCGATTTCGGCGATGCGGCGCTGTGTTTCGGCGATCTGACGCTGGCGTTCGGCGTTAGCCCGCTCTGCCTGAGCAATACGGGTCTGCTGCTCCGCAATGAGTTTCTGCTGAAGCGCAATGAGCCGTTCTCGCTCTGCAATGAGCTGTTGGCGCCGGGCCTCGGCGGCATTCCGCTCGGCTAAGGCTTTTTGTTCTAAGGCGATTTTGGCTTGTCGGCGCGCTTCGGCCTCTTGACGAAGGGCCTCCTGCCGCTGAAGATTCGCATAGTAGAGGGCTACAAGGCTAAGTAGAAGTAGTAGCGAGATGACCGCCATCGCAAGAAGTAGTAGCCGCCGATTGCGCTCAATACGGGCCTTACTGCGAGCCAGATACAGGTCAATCGCTTCTTTCAGCGCAAACGCCTGCCGAATGGAGGGGATGTCTGGAACGAGCTCTTCCTTGGGGATGTAGCGCCGGATCCAGGCGGCATTGGGCTGTGCCTTGTAGTACCATTCGGCGAAGTACTGGTAGGCACCGCCGGAGAGAAGGAATTTGGGCGCTTGGTCGGCACCGATCCAGCGCTGCACTTGGAATTTGAGTTCTTTGAAGATGCGGGCGCTTTGGGCTTCGGTTTCGGCCCATCGGATGAGGCGGTCCCAGTTTCGGATGAGGGCTTCGTGAGAGATGGTGAGGGTGGCATTGGGACTAAGCTCAGGATCGCCGCCGGGCTCCAGATAGGGCTGTAAAAAGCTGTTGATCGTCTCTCGGAAAATGGCGGCGACGCGGGCTACGATACGATGATCGATTTCGCTCAGGCCCAGAATGTCAGTGATTTCTTGGAGGGTCATGCGGGCGCGCACGCCCCGGCCTTCGTCCAGCCGTGTAAGGCTCACGAAGAGGGTTTCGGTGATTTTTTGAAGGAGCGGGAGGGGTAGAGATTCCCGGTAACGCTTTTCATAGAGGCGGTCTAATCGGTTGTAGAGGGTTTCGGCGTGGGTATTGAGGACATTACGGAGGCGCCCGTACTGATAAAAGGCAGCTTCGTCTGGGGGCAGATGGGCGATATATTTTTCGAAGAGGGGGCGGTCAGTTTCGGGGAGCTTATGGGGCGCAAGGCCCCCCACCAAAGCGTAGTGGATAAGGTCCATCGTTTCTTTGCCTTCTTGGGCGGCGTGCCAGATCCGATGAAGGGCATGTTGAAGGACAGGTAGCTGGTCGATGCCGTCTCCTAAATCGTTGAGGAGGCGTTGCGTAAGCCGCGTCGTAATCCGATCGCCGTTATTTTCAGCGGGTTTTTCTATGACAGCCTGAAACTCGTCTCGGGTGAGCCGGGGCACAAAGTAGGTGCTTTCGCCAATCAGCTCGGCAAACCCATGAAAGGCGACGCATTGGCCGATATAGTCCGAGCGCATGGTAAAGATTACCCAGATGGGGAGGTTGTCCCGCTGGGCGATGCGGATAGTTTCCGAAAGCAGGTTGACAGTGATTTGGGCCAGGGGCGAAGCCACACCGTTGATGTAGTTTTCCTCATTGGTGAAGAATTCCTCAAACTGATCTACGAGGATGATGAGGTTGGCGCCCTGGCGCATTCGTTTGGATTTTTCGGTGTCGGGGAGGGCGAGGAAGTCGGGGCTGGTGGGGTCTACGAATGCGGGGGAGCTTTTGTAGAGGTCTGCGAGGGCGGAGAAGCCGTAGGTGAGGTGCTCTTCTACAGTGGCGGGATTGCTAAGGCCGAGGGCTTGGGTGAGGCTTTCGGCGAGGTTGGTCAGGGGGCGCTTTTCGGGGCGCATCGTGGCGATTGCCCATCGGGGATACGGGGTGGGCAAGCGGTTTGCGCGCAGCGCTGGCAGCACCCCCGCAAACACCAGCGAGGACTTCCCATCCCCACTGGCCCCCGTCACCATGACAAACTTCTTTTCTGAGAGCTGGGCTAAGAGCTTATCTATGTGGCGCTCACGCCCATGAAAGAAGAGTGTGTCTTCCTCTTCGAATGGCCTTAGGCCGATATAGGGACACAGGCGTGGGCTATCCGGCCAAATGGAGGATTGTTTTGCGGTCTGAAAGGCGCTTTCAATGGCTTGGAGGAGCTCTTCTGGGCGTTTTAGCTCCAGGCGGACATTAGGGACTTTCAGGGAGAGGTGGCGGTTGCGAGACGGCTCTGGCAAGCCCAAAAGCAGCATAGGGGTGGGCTGGGAGAGGCCGCCACCGCTTTTCCACAGGTGCGTCGCCGAAGCCACCGCCCAATCCCCCGCCTCCGCAAACAAAAACACCAAAAGCCGGCTCTCCCGATACAAGCGCTCCGCCTCCGCATAATCGGCTACGGCATTTTCCGGACGGAAGGCCAAGGTCTGCGTACGGTACCGCTCCGATAAATCTTCTATGAGCCGGTAGAAGGGCTCCGCATCCTGGATATTGTGAATAAACCCAATATCGTAGAGCTTGGTGGCCTGGCGGGCTTCTACCGACTCTTGAAGAAAAGCGCTAATCTCCTGAATGAGCAGGGGAAGGCTCTGGGTGCGGGTGAGCATGACGCGAGGGGATAGGGTATTTTCTATGTGGGAGAGGAGCTCTTGGGCTTCCAGGTCCATGGGAGCCTGATCCTGCGTAGGAGCCCAGACAATCAGCCGAAATCTGGGCGAGACCTGCGCCAGAAGCGTATCGTACTGCAATCGGAGGAGGGAGGCGCCAGTCTTGAGTTTAGGGCCTGCGTCGGCTCCCACAATCAGGAGCGCCGCATCATGGGTCTCAGCCGCTTCCTTCCAGAGGGCTACTAAGCCGCCATTCCCGGCCAGGGGCGGACGGGTCACCGCA
>Ga0197142_1003905_pt1 | contig 12277 bp, 13 predicted proteins | sample GBS60_MetaG_FD_148614 | JGI IMG/M metagenome (GOLD analysis project Ga0197142, IMG submission 148614) | Sediment microbial communities from Great Boiling Springs, Gerlach, Nevada, United States - GBS 60_MetaG | ecosystem: Environmental > Aquatic > Thermal springs > Hot (42-90C) > Sediment... | reverse complement strand
CCGACGATCGGGTACGTCGGCTTGCTCTCGATCTGCGCTATGAGCCGGCGCAAGTGGTAGCTCGGGTCGAGGTGCAGGGATCGGGAGTCGGTCAGCGTTCGGGCCTCGCGGAGTTGAGTGCCGATGAGGGTTTCCGGGCCCGGCTCGATCGCTTAGGCGGGAGCCTCACCGTCGAAGACGGGGGTGACGACGTCAGCCGAGCGACGGTGCTGATCCCGCTAGCCTGAGACCCACCGGCAGTCCGGAGGGTGGCGCTCGGTCTCGCACCAGGCGTGGGATGTGCCGTTCACTCCGCGACTGGATCGAGCAGGCCGGCGCGCAGAGCGAAGCGTACCAGTTCTGAGCGCCGGCTGAAGCCGAGCTTCTGCATCACCCGGTGCCGGTAGGTCTCAACGGTCTTGGGCGAGAGATAGAGTTGATCAGCGATTTCTTGCGCCGTGTACCCGGCTGCGGTCAGCTTGAGCACTTCTCGCTCGCGCTCAGACAGTACCTGGGCGGGATCTTGCACGTGCCCCGCTTGCGCTTGATCCAGGTAGCCCCGAAGCAGCATCCGGGCGGCCTCCGGATCGACAAAAACGTCGCCTCGTGCCACCGTCCGGATCGCCTCGATGAGATCGGTGTGCAGACTTGACTTGCGTACGTAGCCCGAGCCGCCAGCCTGCAGTACCGGAAGCAGGTACCGCTCCTCGGCGTGGACCGTCAGGATCAACACCCGCGTGGGCAGATCGAGCTCAGCGATGGCGCGCAGCGCCTGGAGACCGCCACCGGGCATCGAGATGTCGAGGATCGCCACATCGGGTCGCTCTCGCGTGACGACGTCGACGGCCTCGGAGGCAGTGCCAGCTTCACCGACGACGACAATCTCCTGTTGTGTTTCTAGCAAGGCACGCAGGCCGGCCCGGACGATCGGATGGTCGTCGGCCAAAACGACGCGGATAGGCCTGGCTGTCTCTCTCATCGCTCGCTCTCCCTAATGTGCGCTGCCAGCGGTGCGGCCTCCGTGTGGTCGTGCGAAGCGACCAGGTTCGGAGGCTTTAACGGCGCGGTCACGTGCACCAGCGTGCCATGGCCGGGCCGCGAAACGAGCGACAGCTCGGCGCCGACGAGTTGGGCGCGCTCGCGCATGCTAAACAGCCCCAGTCCACTCCCGTGAGGAGGTGGCTGCGAGGTGTCGAAGCCGCAGCCATCGTCACGAATCTCCAAGGTGACCGCCTGGTCGTCAAAGGAGAGCACAACCTGGGCCTGGTTGGCCTGGGCGTGCTTGGCCACGTTGGTCAGCGCCTCCTGGGCAATCCGGTAGAGCGCCAGTTCCAGCGCAGGATCGAGTCGACGGCGCTGCCCGCGCACAGTGACGGACACGGGCAGCCCGAAGCGCTGGCGTTGCTGGGCCGCGAGGCCCTCGATGGCTGCAGACAGGCCGAGGTCGTCCAACACTGGCGGTCGCAACTCCTGGGCGATCGCCCGGATCGACTCCAGCGCGGATGCAGTCTGGCGGATGAGCTCGCCCAGGACGTGCTGGTCGGCGACTCCGCCACGGTCTTCGAGTGTCTTGAGCCAGATGAGCTGGGCGGTCAACCGTTGCGCGGTATCGTCGTGCAGCTCGCGAGCGATCCGGCGTCGTTCCTCTTCCTGGGCTGAGAGGACCCGCAGCGAGAGTTCACGCAGCCGGTTCTGGTACAGCACGACGGTGTCGAGCATGGCGTTGAAGGTCGCCGTGAGCGCATCGAGGTTCGGGTCGCTGAATAGCACGGTCGGCGCGCGCACGTGGAAGTTTCCCCGCCGTACCTGGTCGGCGGCTTTCTCGAGCGCAGCGATCGGTCGGAAAGCAGCGCGGAGCACCACCCAGTTGATGACGACGCTCAGCAGGGTACCAGTGCTGGCAAAGAGAGTGACGAGTGCCGGCAGGTGCTCCGTGTTGCCGGTGCTCAGCAGGGTGAGCGTAGTACCGACGACGGCTCCGCCGACGACGATCAGCGAGTTGGCAATCAGGACCTTGTAGAAGATCGGGAGTCCCAGCAGACGGCGGCCAGAGGACGCGCCCCAGGCTCGCAGCCGGGAGCCGGTGGTCAGCTGCACAGTGGTCATCTCCGACCCGCAGTCGCCAACAACCGAAAGGACTCAGTGCCGCTTCTTCTTGGGCTTCTTGGCTTTCTTTCCCGCCTTCGTTTTCGGGCGGAGTGCGGCGGCCTGAGCTGGAGACCGGGGTGAGAGCCCGCGCGGTACCATCTCGTGGCTCATAAGCGTGTCTAGGCCGCTCCCGAGTCCAGCGAACGGTTGACCGCCCAGCAGCCCCCGCAGCCCCCCCACTCGGCGCCCCATGCCGGCCATGTGACCGAGTTCGGCCATCATTCGCTGCATCTGTTTAAACTGGTTCAGGAGCTGATTGACCTCGGCCAAGCTGGTGCCACTGCCGCGGGCGATCCGTCGTCGACGGCTGAAATCGATGATCTCCGGATGCCGGCGCTCCTCAGGCGTCATCGAGAGGATGATTGCCTCGATGTGCTTGTACTCGTCGTCACTGAGCCGCACCTGCTGCTGGCGCAGCGCCTGGCCGACTCCAGGGAGCAGCTCCAGCAGCTGGGTCAGTGGACCCATACGCTTGATCTGTTGGAGCTGGTTCAGGAAGTCTTCCAGGTTAAAGGTGCCGGCCAGCACCTTCTCCTGAAGGCGCTCGCTTTCTTCCCGGCTGATTTGTTGCTGTGCCTTCTCGATCAGCGAGAGGACATCCCCCATGCCGAGGATGCGCGTCGCGAGCCGATCGGGGAAGAAGGGCTCCAGCGCGTCAATCCGCTCACCGGTCCCGATGAACTTGATTGGCACGCCGACGACCGACCGGATTGAGAGCGCGGCGCCGCCGCGTGCATCCCCGTCCATCTTGGTCAAGATCAAACCGGTGAGCTGCAGTCTTCGGTGGAACTCCTCGGCCACGCTCACCGCTGCCTGGCCGGTCATGGCATCGGCCACCAACAGGATTTCGGTCGGCTGCACCGCCGCCTTGATTTCTTCCAGTTCTTGCATCATCCGCTCGTCGATCTGAAGTCGTCCGGCGGTGTCCACAATGACTGGGTCGAACCGTTGCTCCCGGGCGCGGGCCACGGCGTGACGAACGATGGTGACGGGTGTCACCTGGGTTCCCTCGTCGTGGACGGGCAGGTCGTGCTGGCGTCCGAGCGTGCGGAGCTGCTCGACCGCAGCTGGTCGATAGGTATCGGCTGCGACCAGAAGCGGCTGCCGGCCCTCGCCCCGAAGGTGATAGCCGAGCTTGGCGACCTGGGTCGTCTTCCCTGAGCCCTGCAGGCCAACCAGGAGCATGACGGTCGGTGGCTGTGTGGACCACCTGAGCGGTGCGCGCTCTGAGCCGAGCACACGCATTAGCTCCTGGTGCACGATCGAGATCACTTGCTGGGCGGGCGTCAAGGAGCGGAGCACGTGCTCACCAACGGCCTGCTCCCGTACCCCTGCAATGAAGTCCTTGACCACGCGATAGTGAACGTCGGCCTCGAGGAGCGCGCGCCGGACTTCACGCAGCGCCTCGTCGACGTCCTGCTCGGTCAGCCGGCCCTTGCGCCCGATGCGCTGGAAGACCTCGGTCAGTCGATCGGTCAGCGCCTCGAACATGCTCAGGCCTCCTCGTCGTCTCCAAAGAAGAGGGCATCCACGTAGGACTCGGGATCGAACTCGGCAAGGTCGGTCACCTGTTCGCCGGTACCGACGTAGCTGATCGGCGTGCCCAGCTCACGGGCGATCGCGAAGGCGATTCCTCCCTTCGCTGTCCCGTCGAGCTTCGCGATCACGAGGTCGGTGACGCCGGCAGCTTCGGTGAACATGCGTGCCTGCACCAGCCCGTTCTGCCCGGTCGTCGCATCGATGACGAGCAATACCTCCTGGGGTGCGTCAGGCACCTGCCGTTGGATGACCCGCCGGATCTTTTTGAGCTCCTCCATCAGGTTGTACTTGGTATGGAGCCGGCCGGCCGTGTCGATCAGCAAGATGTCGACCCCGCGGTGAAAGGCCGCCTGTAGGCCGTCGAAGATGACAGCGCCCGGGTCGGCGCCCGGAGCGTGGCTAATGACCGGCACGCCCAAGCGGTCAGCCCAAATCTTCAGTTGGTCGATGGCGGCAGCGCGGAAGGTATCCCCGGCGACCAGCAGGACTGACCGGCCCTGATCCTGATGGTAGCGAGCGAGCTTGGCGATGGTGGTCGTCTTGCCGGACCCGTTGACCCCGACGACCAGGGTCACGAACGGGACACCGCGCTGGTAAACCTTGACCCTCCGGTGGCGTATCGCCTCCTCGAGCAGGGCGACCATCTCGTCGCGGAGCACCTCCCGCGCTCGGGCTGGATCGTTGATTCCCTCGCGCCGCACTCGCTGGCGCAGGTTGTCCAGGAGCACCTGTGTCGTCTCGACGCCCAGGTCAGCCTGGATGAGCAGGGCTTCGAGCTCGTCGTACAGTTCCGCGTCGATCTCGTTCCGCTCGAAGAGTGCGGCGATCTGGCGGAAGATGCCGTGGCGACTTTTCCTGAGCCCGGCCTCGAGTTTCGGTTCTGGATGCGCCTGTCGTCGAAAGAACCGGCTGAAGATCACGTCCCGTCCTCACCCCGGGGAGGTGCTCTGAACGGAAGCGCCGCGACCGACCGGTGCGGCGCCACCGCGCTCCAAGTATACCGGAGCGGATCGGACGCCGACTTCCGGTCGGGCCATCTGGTCGGTCACTCCAGCCACACCGCCCGGAAGACGCGAAGCCAGTTGTCGCGGCAGATCTTCGCGATGGCCTGGTCGTCATACCCCCGGCGCTGCAGTTCGTCGATCAGGTTTCCCAGGTGTGCCGCGTCGCGGAGCTGTTCTGGCATGGTCGCGCCGTCGAAGTCGGAACCGAAAGCCACGTGATCGACTCCGACCAGCCCAGCGATGTGATCGATATGGTCGACCACCGCGGCGAGCGGCACGTCGGCACCGCTCATGGCTCCCTCGACGACGAAACCGACGTGGAAGTTGATCCCGATCAGTCCGCCACTCTGCGCCAGGGCTTGGATCTGCTCGTCGGTGAGGTTGCGCTCGACATTGCAGAGCGCGCGGGCATTGGAGTGGCTGGCGACGATCGGCCGCGTGCTGGTTGCGAGCACGTCCCAAAACCCAGCCTCGTTGAGGTGGGAGACATCGATGAGAATGCCGAGCTGGTTGCACTCGCGGACGAGCTGGCGTCCGAGGCCCGTTAGCCCGCGGTTTCGGTTGTCAGGTCCAACGCCCTCCGCAAAAATGTTGGGCCGGCTCCACACCAATCCCAGTGAGCGCAGTCCAAGTTCGTAGGAGAGGCGGAGGGTCGCGAATTCTGGATCGATCGCCTCCGCTCCCTCGTAGTGCAGGATGGTGCCGAAGAGACCGTGCTCCAGGCATTCGACGAGCTGCGCGACGGTTCGGATCAGCACCATCTGGCCGTTGGATGCGGCCAGCGTGCGCTTGAGGAGGTCGACGCCGCGAAAGGTCTGGATCAGTGCACTTTGAGGCAGATGCTCGTTCCGGACGTAGATGGCGGTCAGCATGGCACCGATACCCCCGCGGCGCGCTCGTGGGAGGTCGACATGCCCGAGCGAGCATTCTTCGAAGAAGCTGCGCCCGGTTTCGAGTAATGAGAGCACGTAGTCGGTATGCCCGTCGATGACCGGGACAGGTGCCGGTGCCGCCATCGTATCTCCTTCCCGAGATTGCCCTCGCCATCCGGCGCATCGTAGCTCACCGGTGGGGAGGAGGCAAGGCGACTCAAGGCTTGACGGCAGTCAGATGCAGTCCGGATGCAAGGACTCGGCCCGTGTAGATCCGGTCCTCGAGGTAAGCGAGGCGCCAGGTTACTGTGAAGATGGCCCGCACAAGCGCGCGCACGGCTGGCAGGGGAAGCCAGCCTGGCCCACCGGCTGTGCGCTCTCGCTGCCAGTAGTCGACCAGGTCGTGGAGCTGGCCGATTGGATGGAAGCTGTACGCAAACCAGCGCACCTCAAGTCCGGCGTTCCAGATCAGCCGCAGCACCTGCTCGTCGTCGAAGTGATGGACATGGCCGACGTGGTCGCGCTTCCACCGATGGATTGGCCACCGTTGGCTGTGCTCGAGGACGCGGTAGAGTGATCCCGGCTGCGCTTCCAGCGGCACGTAGGCGTGCAGCGTGCCGCCGGGTGCCAGGACCCGGGCGCATTCCGAGACCATGCGCTGATCGTCGTGCACGTGCTCCAGGAGATCGAGGAAGACGACCGCGGAGAAGCAACCGCGGGTGAATGGCAACCGGGCTGCATCGAGTGCGAGATAACAACCCTCGGGGTGGCGCTGACGTGCCTCGCGGACGGCAGTCCGGCTCAGATCACCAGCGATGAACTGTAAGTCGGGCCGGGCTCGGGCAAGCGCGCGCACGTAGCGGCCGGCGCCACAGCCGGGGATCAACACGCGTCCCCGGACCCCTCCGAGCGCTTTCAGGGCGTAGCGGACCCGCAACCCGCCGGGGCTGCGCTCCCCGGGCCGGACATCGTCGCGGCCTTGGGTTTTCGATGGATCTTCCAGGTCATACCGACCAGTCCGCCTCATGCCGGCGCCCCGCGGTACTGAGCGACGATCGGCTGGAGGTCGGGGAGGACGAGATCGGGGAGCAGCTCGGCGTCCTGGAGATCGGCCAGTGTCGTCACCCCGGTCAAGACGAGCGCTGTCCGAAAGCCTGCACGCCGTCCGGCGAGCACGTCGGTGTCCAGACGGTCGCCGATGGCCAGCACCTGGCTCGGCTCGACCCCGAGCAGGCGAGCAGCCTGGAGCATGATCGTCGGCTCCGGCTTGCCCAGGACCACTGGCGTGACATCGGTCGCAGCCGTCAGTGCTGCGATGATGGCCCCGGAACCCGGAATCAGCCCTTCCTCAGAGGGGAAGGTCTTGTCCGGATTGGTCGCTACGTACCGTGCGCCACGGCGGATCGCCAGTGTCGCAAGGCGCAGCTTCTCATAGGTGAGGCTGAAGTCCGCGCCGCTCACCACCACCTCAGCGTCGATCCCGGCAGGGGTGAAGTAGCCGTCGCCAAACAGCGCGTCCTCGAGTGCGGTCATGCCGACAACGTAGATGCGGGTGCCTCTCGGATAGTGCTGCTCCAGCCAGGCGCGAGTGACGAGGCTCGAGGTCAAAATCCGCTCGGGCGGGGTCGTGATGCCCATCCCAGCGAGCTTGTCAGCATACTGCACGGGCGTACGGGTCGAGTTGTTCGTCACCATCGCATACGGGATGCCGCAGCGATCGAGTTCGGCGAGGAGCTCGCGCACGTGGGGCAACGGTGTGTTACCCCGGTACAGCACGCCGTCCATATCGAAGATGAGTGCGTCGACAGCATGCAGTATCCGTTCGACTTGCGTGCTTTCACTCGCGCCGACCGTCACCTACTGTCCTCCTTCGTCACAGACCGCCATACTGCGCCGTTGTTCCCATCCGTATTGGTGCACCCAGGCCCGAAACCACGAGCGTCGTCTGCTTGCTCGCCCGATCACAGGCGTCCTTGCCCACCCGAGCGGATTGACGCCCAGGGTACCATCGGCGAGCATAGCACAGCCCGGGAGATGGTTCGCACGGCATCGACCGGGCCGACCATCTCGGCAACTGACCCGGTGAGAGGCTGGCGATGCACGAGGAGGGCGCAATCGATGACTGAGGATCCCCGGTTGGACCCGGTACAGGCCGAGCGCGTGCTCGCCGAGATCCATGAAGGTGAGGTACTCGGGTTTCTGCGCGCTTTGGTGCGCATTCCGACTGTGAATCCGCCTGGTGATGTTCGTGAGGCGGCTGAGTTCTGTCGCCAACTGCTCGCGCGCGAGGGTTTCGAGACTGAGTTCGAGACCGTCGAGGCCACGAAGCCGAATCTGATCGCCTGGCTGCGCGCCGGCGACGGGCCGACAGTGCTGTTCAACTCGCATCTCGACGTGGTGCCGATCGGGGAAGAAGCCTCCTGGACCCACCCACCGTTTGCCGGCGAGATCGTCAATGGCCGGGTGTACGGCCGAGGAGCGAACGACGACAAAGCGAGTGTGACGGCCCAAGTGCTGGGCGCGATCGCGCTGAAACGGTCAGGCGTGCAGCTTCGTGGCACCCTCATTGTCAACGAGGTTGCCGATGAGGAGGTCGGTGGGCGGCTGGGGGCTGCGCTGATTGCGGAACGCGCCGACATCCGGCCGGACGCTGTGATCGTGGGCGAGCCGACGCGGAACCGTATCTGCGTGGGTGAACGAGGTGGGGTTGGCATCAGGGTAGTCGTCTTTGGCCGCACGGCACACGGTGCCCTTCCATGGGAAGGGGTCAATGCCATTGAAGGGATGGCCCGGGTGATCTCTGCGTTAGAGCGCGACCTGTGGCCGCGCCTCACGCGGAAAACCCATCCGTACTTCGCTCACGCCTCGGCGACAATCAGCCTGATCGAGGGAGGTGTGAAGACCAACGTGGTGCCGGATCGCTGCTCCATCTTCATTGACCGTCGCCTGATCCCGGGCGAGACCCCCGAGGAGGCGATCGCCGAAGTGCGTGAGGTAGCTGAGCAGGCCGTAGCGGTGGTGCCCGGGCTGCGGGTCGAGGTGGGGCCTGCCCACGAATGGGGTGGTCGTCCGGCGGTGATGAGCCCGCCGGACAGTCTGGTGGTACAGGCCATGCGAGAGGTCAACCGCTTCCTCGGACTGGAGTCCGACTTGACGGGGTTCAGCATGGGTACCGATGGCCGCTTCTTCGCCGCCAAGGGATATCCGACAATCATCTACGGTCCCGGTGACCCCTCACTCGCCCACAAGCCGGACGAGTGGGTGGGTATCGACGAGGTGATGGCGGCGACGAGGGCCTACGCGCTGGCTGCGCTGCTCCTCCTCGGAGCCACGAGCTAACGCGCTGCACCACCCGGCTCTTGGGCTTTCCTCCGGTATGCCTCGTACTCGGCGATCGTTGCCTGATCCGGAGGATAAACGCTGCGGATACTGGAGCCCGCGGCGATCATCCGGAAGATGAAGGCCTCCAGTTGCTCCTGCTCGTTGGCCACGCGAGCGACTTCGTCCGCAATCGAGCGCGGAACGACGATTACCCCCTCGCCGTCGCCGACGATCACGTCACCGGGCAACACCGCGACACCGCCGCAACCGATCGGCACGCCGATCTCAGCCGGATGATGGACGCTGATGGAGAGATTGGCGTTCTGAGCGCGGGCGTAGGCTGGAATGCCCAGATCGCAGATCTCCGGCGTATCCCGGAAAGCGCCGTCGGTGACGATGCCAGCAGCACCGCGTGCCCTAAGGCGTGCGGCCAAAATGCTGCCGAGTACTCCGGCCCGGGTATCGCCACGAGCGTCGATGACGAGCACATCCCCAGGTCCCACCGATTCGACCGCCAGGCGCTGCTTGTTGGTCAGGTTGTCGAATTCGCCGGTCGGCTCCAGGTCTTCGCGCATCGGGATGTAGCGTAGGGTGAATGCCTGGCCGACGAGCCTCAGATCGGGGCGCAAGGGCCGAACAGCGTGCGCATGAACACGTTGCGAAAGCCGCGCCGATACAGCTGCGTGCTCAGCGTCGCTGTGCTGACAGACCGTAGGAGTTCCAAAATTTCCGGATTGAGCGGCGGTGGCTGCATGGTCTGCGACCTCCTGTTCCCCCCTCGACGAGCGTACGGGTGTCAGGATAGCCGAGCCGTGTCCCCTCAACCGGTCGTCTTCGCAGCTTGCCGCCGACCGCGCCAGCGCAGCCCGAGCACGCCCAGTAAGGCAACCACCGGCCACAGCCACCAGAGGAAGACGACGACCATCACGACGAGCTCGGCGATACCACCCAGAAACCGGAGCGAGGCATTCCAGGCGCGCTCGACGGCACGTGCAAAGTCGAACACCGGACCGTCGCGCTGCTCGAGCGCCGGGGCCGGAGTCAGCGTGATCGTCGCTTGCGCGTACTGAGTACGTCGCTCGAGATACTGCTTGCGCCCGGTGACCTGCTCGATCTCATAGCGGACGCGGCTGAGCTCCTGCTCCACCCGCAGGATCTCCTCGATGGTGCTGGCGCGCTCCAGCAGGGCAAGGTAACGTCGTTCGGTTGCCTGGAGATTCCGCAGCCGGGCGTCGAGATCGAGGTACTCCTCGGTCACGTCCTGGCTCTGAACCTGATCGCGGTCGACCTTGACCACCAGTGGGTTCGACCGGAGCTGGTTGAGAAACTGATCGAAGCGGTCAAACGGTACCTGGACGGCCAGGACCGCGGTTTCGTTCGCTTCGTTCTCCCCATCGCTATAGGTCGTGGAACTCATGACGAATCCGCCGGCATCGACCGTCAACTGCCTCACTGCCACCAGCGCCTGGCCAACGTCGCGCACCTGGAGCGCCAAGTCCGCGGTGCGGATGACCAGGCGGTCGAAGGCCAACTGCGGGCTGCTTCCGGTCGCATCCGAAGCAACCAGAGGTTGCGCCGCACCGCTGAATGGCGCAGTGCGTGCCTGGTCAGCGCTGACCTGGGGGGAGGCTGCGTCCGGCTTCACGCCCTGCTCCTGAGGGCTCACGCTCCGCCCGCAACCAGCGGCGAAGGCGAGCGCGATGAGCAGAGAGAGCAGCCACGCGCTGAGCACGCGTGCGTTAGCGCGATTCCCCATCATGCCCTCCTCGGCGCATCTGTGACACTGTCCATCGAGATGACGCGCGATCCACGTGGAAGGTTCCGGCCAGGAGACCAGTGTCAGCGGCGGAAGAGGAGGTTGAGCAGAATCGTCATGAGGATGCTGAGCAGCAGCATAGTCCCCAAGGGGATGTAGATCGTCACGCTGTCCCGCTGGTAGACGAGATCCCCTGGCAAGCGGCCGAGAAAGGGGAGACGGCCCGCAAACAGCAGCGCCACTCCGACAGCGAGCAGCACGACTCCAAGCACGATCAGCGACTTCGCGAGCGGGTCGATACCAGGCATCTTCGACCATCCTGCCCAAGGAGCGGCTGACCACGAGCCGGGACCCTGATGGAACGCCAGGACGTTCCGTCGCCGATCCCTAGCGTTCGCCAAACAGCTCGCCCAGGTGGGCGGCGAGATCGAAGATCAGCATCATCAGGACTGGCACGAGCAGCAGGGCGAGCGGGATCAACAGCAACTTCACGAGATCCACCAATGCGGTGTCGTACTCCATCTGCTCCTCCCGCTTCTGCGCGAGCACCGCCCCAGGGAAGGTTGTCATCCCCAGCACCGTCTGGCCCGAGTGCGCGGTTCGCCCGTCTCTGGTTCTACCTTCGGCTCCATGCCCGCTTTCCGGGGAGGCGAGGTGGGTCATCGAGGAGCAGCGGCAGGCAGGACGGTCTCTGCGGCGTGCTGCCACTAGGCCACCACCTCGGCCTCGGCCAAGACACTACGGATGCTCAGCCTGCCGTCCGGGTCGACGTCCACCACCACGGTCTCCCCGTCCTGGATCTCGCCCCGCAAGAGCTTGGTCGCCAGCGGGTCAAGCAGCTCGCGCTGGATCACGCGCTTGAGGGGTCGCGCGCCAAAGACGGGGTCGTATCCGCGCTCAGCCAGCACCTCTTTGGCGCGTGGCGTGACCTGAAGCGTCAGATTGCGGTCGTGCAGCCGCTTGCGAACCTGGCGGAGCTGGATCTCGACGATCTCGGAGAGCTGCTCGCGAGTCAGCGGCTTGAAGATGATGATCTCGTCGATCCGGTTCAGGAACTCCGGCCGGAAGTGTGCCCGCACGGCCTCCATCACTCGGCGCCGGATCTCCTCTTCACTCTTGGGGCCGAGCGCCTGAATCGAGGAGGAGCCGAGGTTGCTCGTCATAATGATGACCGTGTTGCGGAAGTCGACGGTATGCCCTTGACCATCGGTGAGCCGGCCATCGTCCAGGACTTGGAGCAGGACGTTGAACACCTCCGGGTGCGCCTTCTCGATCTCGTCGAAGAGCACGACCGAGTACGGCCGCCGCCGGACGGCTTCGGTGAGCTGGCCCCCCTCCTCGTAGCCGACGTAACCTGGCGGGGCACCGATCAGTCGCGATACGGTGTGCCTCTCCTGGTACTCCGACATGTCGATGCGGACCATCGCGCGCTCGTCGTCGAAGAGGAACTCGGCGAGCGCCCTCGCCAGCTCCGTCTTCCCGACGCCGGTGGGGCCGAGGAAGATGAAGCTGCCAAGCGGACGGTTCGGATCCTGCAGGCCAGCGCGCGCCCGGCGGATGGCATTGGAGACGGCCTGGACCGCTTCGTCCTGACCCACCACGCGCTGGTGGAGCCGCTCCTCCATGTGGATTAGCTTCTCGGTCTCGCTCTCCATCAG